>SDBU01000827.1_pt1 | contig 44755 bp, 50 predicted proteins | sample 2277071 | NCBI WGS metagenome assembly SDBU01 (sample SAMN10397929, study PRJNA504765) | marine sediment metagenome | isolation source: marine sediment core GS08_GC12, 126 cmbsf | place: Arctic Ocean: Gakkel Ridge, Loki's castle | collected 2008
CCACGGCATGGCTCTCTTTGATAATTTCGGCGGCGGTAGCATTCATTTTGCCTACTCCGTGACCGAAAGTACTCATAGCGCCGATCAGGATTCTGTGACTTTTGTCAGCTGGAATATTTTTGAAACCACCTAAATCGGCTTCATCAGTATTAATGGCGAAAGCATCAGTCAGAATTTCAATTCTCCGGTTAAAGAGCGACTTGGCATAATTATTTATGGCGTAAAACTCGTCAGCAATATTGCCGCCACATTGCCCAAAACCTACCACTACTAGTTTCATTTTTCACCTCCATAATGAATTTTATCTGCTTAAGTTTACCTCAAATTTAACTCGGTAATTAAACTTTCGTAACAGCATACATGATCAACAGTAAAAATACCAGTTCCTATTCGGTTTTTATACTTAAACACCATTCATTGTACCTCAGGTGAACTAATTGTAAATAGAGAGATAGTACTATGAACATAGTCCTACGAAGAAGTAAAGCAATGATGTTTCGCTCTGTGTTAATATTGACAAATTACCTCTGGCAGGTATAACTTTAGAGAGGAGATATCTGATGCTAAAGTGTCCTAATTGCGGTCTGACAGCTGAGATAACAAAGGATTGGGCCTGCCGATGGTGTGACTATCCATTGATATCGATATTTTATGCCCTAGAGAGGACAAAAAGAGAGGCTAAAGAAGCTGAAAGGACCAGAAAGGAAGCCGGAAAAGCTGAAAAACGTGCCGAGAAGGAAGCCAGAAACTTGGCCAAGGAGAAGGTAAAAAGAGAGGCTGAGGAGTCCAGAAAGGCTAGAAAAGAAGCTGAAAGGGCCAGAAAGGAAGCCGGAAAAGCTAAGAGGGCTAGAGAGGAAGCTGAGAGAACCGAGAAGGAAGCCAGAAAACTGGCCAAGGAGAAGGCAAAAAGAAAGGTTGAAGAGGACAGGAAGACTAGAAAAGAAGTAGAGAAGGCCGAGAAGGAAGCCGGAAACTTGGCCAAGGAGAAGGTAAAAAGAGAGGCTGAGGAGTCCAGAAAGGCTAGAAAAGAAGCTGAAAAGGCCGAAAAGGAAGCCGGAAAACTGGCCAAGGAGAAGGTAAAAAGAGAGGCCGAGGAGTCCAGAAAGGCTAGAAAAGAAGCTGAAAGGGCCGAAAAGGAAGCCGGAAAACTGGCCAAGGAGAAGGTAAAAAGAGAGGCCGAGGAGTCCAGAAAGGCTAGAAAAGAAGCTGAAAGGGCCGAGAAGGAAGCCGGAAAACTGGCCAAGGAGAAGGTAAAAAGAGAGGCCGAGGAGTCCAGAAAGACTAGGAAAGAAGCTGAAAGGGCCGAGAAGGAAGCCGGAAAACTGGCCAAGGAGAAGGTAAAAAGAAAGGTTGAAGAGGACGGGAAGACTGGAGAGGAAGCAGAGACCTATGAAGAAGAAGTTAAGTTAGTGTTACCATCGCTAGTAAGTTTTGAGCGATTAAAGCAATTTGAGAAACACATAGAACGAGATAAGAACCTAAAAATAGTATGGACTGCGGGGTCCGAGAACGAAGGCGAAATAATCGCTGTATTATTACAGAAACCATTAAATTTGATTGCCATCCTCAACGAAATGCCTATGGTACAAGAGGTTTATAAAAAGGGTGAAACTATTGTGGTAATGTTAAAGACTCCTATAGGTAATTCAGAAGATTACTGAACCGCTTCCCTTAAGAAACGTTCCTACCTTTTTCGATGTTCTCTTCAAGCAACCTGCAAATATTTTGCGATTGTGCCTCATTATTACCTCCTTTTTCAATTAATCTGCTTAGGTTTTTCTTTAGCTTTCCTCGCTACCTGATCTTTTGCCCAGTCTATGATCTGCTTCGCAGTAGGGTCATTGTGATCAAAGCGGTACTCAAGACGATTGCCTTCGACCTCTGTTTTGTCAACCCTATTGAACTCTTTACGGAGAAGTTTTCTTAGATTAGCCGGACAGTCCTAGATGTAGGTATTGAAGAGTTAAGTATAGAGACTGAGAGTTATGGGCGTTGTGGAAGTGGTAGTACGCTGGCGTCGGAAGTTCACAAGGAGGAGGAACATTGATGACAGCATCAACCCATGCTACTATTAGCGGACTAATGTAGAAATAGGGCAGTGAATCAAAGAACTCAGAAACCAAGCGACGATGCTGTCATCAAAAATAAAGGAGGACATGATGCGTAAAAACAAGGTAAAAGAACTCTGGAAATCTGGTAAAGCTCCGACCGTGGCCTGGTGTAACACCCCCGATCCCTTCATCGCCGAGTTAATGGCCCATGTAGGCTTCGATGCTATGTTGCTGGATATGCAGCATGGCATGACCATTGGTCCCGACCGGGCGGGCCTCTGGCTCCAGGCTGTCAGCCATACGGATACCGTGCCCATGGTTCGTGTGCCCTGGAACGAGCCAGTCTTCATCCAGTGGGCTTTGGATGCCGGTGCTTATGGGGTGGTCGTCCCCTTGGTCAATAACTATGAGGAGGCAACCAAGGCAGGTGGTGCCTGCCGTTACCCCCCGCTGGGCTATCGTAGCATTGGACCGAACCGGGCTAGCCTCTATGCTGGTGCGGACTACGCACAGCAAGCTAATGAAGAGATCATCTGTCTCGTGATGATTGAAAGCATAAAGACAGTGGACCACCTGGAGGAAATGGCAGAGGCACCTGGAATAGACGGTTTTTACATCGGACCTGGTGATCTAGCTCTGTCCATGGGAGTAGCGATAGCGGACCGTCAGGAGAGCGCTAAGCATGCCGAGGCCTGCCAAAAGGTGCTGGAAGTAGCTAAGAGCCACGGGTTGATTGCGGGGATTCACTGCGGGTCGCCAGAGGAAGTGCTAAAACGCCAGGCCGAGGGGTTCATGTTCTGCCAGGTAATGACCGATGTGTCGACCCTGTCGAGAGCGGCTGGAGTGGCATTGCAAGCGGTGCGGAGTGCCAAGCCCTGACGTAACTAATCCCCTTAAGAGCTTATGGCCAAGGGGCAGATATAACCTGCCCCTTTCTCTTGTTTTCCAGTTCACAATAAAACGTAACAATCAGCCAGAATGTGCAACCGAAGAAGATTGTTTGAAACTTCTCACACAGGTTGAATTTGAAAAGCACCCAATAGGGGGAGGATAATTCCAGATCACGATAAGCCAGTCGTAAAGTTTTAAAATATCCTAATCCCTACCCGCAAAAAGACGAATATATAGCCCAAAGGATGGCGTTGATTACAAACGGATGCGGTGAATTATCCCAAACTAGGGCGTCGTGGTCTCTTAATCTCTTGGATGTATGTTCTTCTTTCCGCCAGGTGTTGTAATTCAGCAAAGACAGATAGACTTTCCCGAAGTACTGGTGGCTGTGACAGCTTCAGGAAAACGGCTTGTTCTTCAGGAAAGACAAATGTGGGGGTGCCAAAAATACCTAAGGTATCCGAGGCAAAGGTATGATCTCCAGCAAGTCTAGCTAGTAGTTTGCGATTGGTGATGTCGTTTTGAAATTGCGTTAATTCTAAGTCAACGCCCTCTGCCATTTCAATCAGTGTAGCAATATCAGCGATATCTCGGTTTTGTTCGTGCTTAGCTCTAAGTAAAGCCAAGTGGAAGGAATCGAAGGCTTGTTCACCCTGTAGCCGAGCTGCCTCGGCAGCCCAAAATGCACGCAACCCACGGCTGGAGTACGTTACGGGCTGTTCCCAAATCTTCCAATTAGGCCCTTGCTCACTATTGACCTGCTCTAGACTGAAATACTTCCAATTAATGTTGAGTTTGGATCCCATATTAACTTGTACTGTTTGTAGCCAGATTGCCGCATTATAGACATACGGGCAAAGGTAGTCGAAGTAGATATCTACAGACACCTTATCATTCACATCAGTGTTGGTCATATGAACCTCCTGTTTCAGTATTTGTCAATACACCCTCAGTTAAATCCAAAAAACACCCAATAGAGAGGATAATTCTGGGTTGAATATTGGTTGTTTCAGTTTTCACAGTGAGCCAATTTTACCACATGCAGTAATTCATTCTTATATCAAGACTTTATCATTACCAACATCATTTTGAATCTCTTTATTGCTCGTAATGCATGCGGTTCATTAGCTGGCATTATTATCATTTTGCCTTCTGTAAGTCGATTAGTCTTGCCGGATATAGTAACTTCAGCTTCACCATCAAGAAGATAGACCAAAGCGTCAAACGGCGCCGTATGTTCACTCAAACTCTGCCCTTCGTCAAAGGAAAACAGGGTGACTGTTCCTGTTTTCTTATCAATTATTGCTCTGCTGACTACAGAACCATCCTGATAGTCCACTAAGTCTTTTAACTTCGTAGCTACCCCTGTAAGTTTTTTGGCATTCATTTGCTTTTCATTATGCTCTTGAGACATTACTTATTTCCTCACCGCTAAACTACATTTTCATATACCCTTCATTTCTGACACAATTCTAATTCTTATCACTATAAATATCAACGATTGAAATAAGAATTTAAAGAATCCTAAGCAACACGAGGCATGAAGAATAAATCTCCCATTATTAAATACAACGACAGAATCCACTTGACCTAATTCAGCTTGTTGCGAAATGCTCATTGTATTGCCAACCATATCTTGACACTATCTATTAGAATAGTATAATCCGCATTAAGAGAGGTGGATTATGGTTAAACAAAGTGCAATCTGTGTTCTTATCATAGACGGTGATACATTTGTCACTAATACGGAGGTCCGAATACACCTTGCTCGAGTAAACGCTCCACCTATAAGCACGTCACGTGGGCAACGAGCAAAGACTATATTGGAAAGCCTCATTCCAAATAAGCGTATCACTTATGAACAAGTAGCTCTTGACTCATATGGGCGAACTCTTGCAGAAGTATGGGTAAACAACACAAACGTTAGCGATGTTATGATACGGTATGGCTATGGGCAATAACTTCTTCAATGTTACTGAGATTAGCAAAAGGTGGGTGTGATATTACATCAAATTGTGACCTGCTGGGTTTATATTTGGTTTGACTGTTGCATATTACTGCTGAAGGAAGGGATAGTAAATACTAGAATCGCACCCACAAGAGTAAGGGCACTATAGCCCAACCATACACCTTGATAGGTACTCCAAGTGTCAAATACCCACCCGGCCAGAGGAACGCCGATCATATTGCCTAACATCATTAGACCTGACGTAAAGCCAACAATCGCGCCAAAACTGTCCCTGCCAAAATACTCCCTTTGCAAGGACATTCTTGTCGTGACGTTACATCCCCATCCAAGGCTAAAAGTAATGATGAAAGGCACAAGTAGCCACAGCCTCTCAGCAGTAACATTCCCGAAAAAGAGCAACCCTATGGTCATTAAAGCAAAGCCAGCGGCGAATATTTGTCTTCTGCCAAATCTATCACCGAGCCAACTGCTGCTAAGACGACCGCCGATGCTTGTAACCGGTAGAACAAGCGCCACTAGACTAGAGATAGATCTGGCGATGCCGAGACTGCTGAGATAGGGCATTATATGCGTCACTATAGCACCTACCACGAATGAGTGACACATCGCTGAGATTGCAATATGCCAGAAAGCTCTTTTCCTTAATGCTTGTTTGGCTGGGATGTTGACTTCCGTGCTTGCTGCTGAGACCTGAACCCTACTTGGCTCCACTGCGTTGCTCATCTCACCATCGGGTTGATAGCCGTAATGCTCGGGTTTGTGTCGAATAATAAGTGATAATGGTAAGACTGTAACTAACATACCGAGACCGGCAGCAAACACCGTCATTCGCCACTGCAATACATCGATTGATTTGGTTATTACAGGAACAAAGAGGCCACCAAGGCCAAATCCACTGGCCACAATACCTATAGCTATACCTGCCTTCCTACGAAACCAGTTAGACACCGCCGTCATGAGCACGGTTCCGGTACATGCACTCATACCTATAGCCAACAAGGCAAAAGCTCCGTAGAACATGGAGAGAGAGGAGACGCGGCTCAAGGCCAAAAAGCCAATACAGACAAGAATACTACCTCCAAAGATCATTCTTCTCGGTCCCCACCGGTCAACAAGGAGTCCCATAAGAGGAGCAAGGAGACCCATCTCAAGACCACGTAATGAAGCGGCAAGCGAAATCTGGGCATAACTCCAACCGAATTCCTCTGCTATGGGTTCGAAAACAGCGGTAAATCCAAAGTGAACAACACCAGCAACATAGAGTATGATGAGAAAGCAAGCACCAACAACATACCAGCCATAAAACATCTTCGAGCGCTTCTGATTGAAATTCATTGTGAAGTTGTTTACTCCATTTAGATGAGTTTTACCTTATGCTGTTGAATACAAGAAATTGTCTAAACGAAAACCGTTGATGCTGATTCTTAATCTTATCACCAGTATCCGTTACGTGTAAACTCACAAATGTAAGGACACAGATAGTATAGTTTGTGTGTGGATTATAGGAGAGGTTAAACGCAATCTAAAGACTGCTTAGGCGAGCTTATATGAAGCTAGCGCAGAATAAGCTGAATATAAGCAGGAATCACTTAGTGGGACACCCCCACGAACCCCATCAGGGCATACTGTTTGCTATAGATATTGGTGTGTGGTTGAAATGCAAAAAAGGCAGAGATATACGAGGTCAGTTAGCTTTCGGGATAGTTTGAAGCTCTATAAGGCGCCACTTTCTTAGAGCTGTAACCTTGTTGTACTAGGGCAGTGCAGCTTATCCGTACAGGTCTCGTACCTGTGACACCCTGATTAAAAGATACAAGAGGTTTGTCCCTGAGAGTAACGATAAGTAATCCCTGATACCTTTCTATTGGCGATTTAGCTTCAGGTGGTACTGGTTAGTACCACCTTGTCATTTATAGTGGTGAAAAGTTCGTTAGCAAAAATGTTAGCAATAAAAAAACGGATCTAGATAATTGAAAATCTATTGACTAAATGAAGGCGTTATTTTACTCTTTATTTGTTATAGAGCTTTCTGGAAATAACTTAGCAAGGAGGATAGCAATGATAATAGGGGAAAAGACACGCTTGCGTGCTTTAGAGAAGGAGGACCTAACAAACATCTGGAAATGGGTAAATGATGAGGAAGTGATGCGGTTTCTGAGTAATCCAGGAAGTACCCAGTCGCTAGTTGAGATTGAAGAGTGGTTTGCTAGTCAGCAACAGGGTACCTACAAAGGTTGGCCAGGTGGGATTGTGTACCATAGGAAACAATTCATAATTGAGACGGCAGAAAGTGTCTCTATTGGCTGTATCTTCTACACAGATTTGACCCTAAAGCACCAACACGCAGAGATTGGTATCTTGATCGGCGAAAAAGAGTACTGGGGAAGGGGGTATGGCACTGACGCGATGATAACTTTGCTAGACTACTTATTTAATGAATTAGGTCTTCACCGGGTTCACTTGGGTACCCACAGAGGCAACACTAGAGCATTAAAATGCTATGAGAAATGCGGCTTTATCCAAGAGGGGGTTCTCCGTGAGGATGCTTTTGTTAGCGGGAAATACAATGATGGCTTGATAATGAGCATTTTACATGATGAATTCAATTCTAGGGGGGTTAAAAATAAATCGAATTAAATAGCTAATAATATCCTAGGAGTTTTAGCTTGTGGAGCCCATCGGGGTAGATAGTAGCATATTTAATTCCGCACCTTTTCAAGTACAAAAAAGGGTAAGAAACTAGGTCATGACTGGGTAGTACTCAGTTTGGACTATAAGAGGAAAAGAAGACCAAAGGAGAAGAAAAAATGAATACAGTCATTATCTATCGGTCATTCCTTGGCACTACTAAGCGATACGCAGAACGGTTACATGAGGAAATAGAATCTGATATATATAAACATAACCAAATAGATAAACAATCCTTGTTGAAGTATGATTTAGTCATTTTATGTGCTGGAACATATGCGGGCTGGATTAGTCTCGGGGGTTATCTCAAGAAACACTGGAATGTATTGAAGGACAGAAAAGTAATATTACTTGTCATTGGTGCTGCACCAGTAGATGACCAATGGAGTATACGCTCCTATGAAAAGATACCTAAACAAATAAGAGAAGGCATAAAATATTATAAATTACTAGGTAAAATGGGTTCTCGAGACGCAGACAAAGTTAAAAAGGAGAACTTAACTCCAGTAATTGAATACATAAAGAATGTAACAGCCATACAACCAGAAGAAAACCAAGTGGCAGCGGACGGATTTGAACCGACGACCAAAGGCTTATGAGTCCTCTGCTCTACCACTGAGCTACGCTGCCAGCAATCAAAATATATCATCATCCAAAGTAAGCTGTCAATTCCGGGAATTAGAGGGGAAATTGGTAGTCAAGGACTGATTAGGGTTGTAGAAGAGGGAGGAACGCTACCTTCCTCGCTTTTCATAGTCAGGGCACCAGGTGGAATTAGGACGCGCCGAATTGTGGCATGCCCCACGCCAATCCCACTTGCAACTATCACACAAGAATATATTCATTCCCAGTATCTTCTTAATCCTGCTGATAATCCTATGTCTCCAAGAAGGCTTCATCTTTAATTTAGAATATCAAATTGGATGCTATCCAGCAACAATTATGGTTAATTGCAACATTTCTAGAATAAAATGCCTTAATTTACTTGAATTATGACATTTATGATATTATTAAATCGATTGCGGTTGACTGGGATTCACCGGGTGAACCAGTAGCCAGTTATTAATAGAGTCTAGTAATAATTATTCATGAGGAGTTCGTTATTATGAAGATTAAAGACATCAAGTATGAAGAATACCTTAGAGATTCACCTATCCCACCTCCTCCTAGAATACTAGGGAAACATTGGGCTATTACCAAAGGTAAAATGCCTTTCCCGATATTAAAAATTATTACTGATGAGGGTATAGAAGGTTACTCTTTAAGTTACAAAGTAATCCCTAAGCCGGTAATTGATAAAATCAAGCAAATTATAATCGGCGTGGATCCATTTAATAGAGAATGGATTTGGCAAGAATTTGCCACATTGCATGCTTGGGGCCGCATCTACGGTGAATATGGGAGAGAGAATTTAGGTGATTTGGCGGCAGTGGACATCGCTTTATGGGATATTGCCGGCAAGGCACTGGGGTTGCCAGTTTATAAACTTCTTGGCGGATATCGTGACAAAATAAGGATATATGCCAGTTCTTATCGCCTGCCTACTCCTGGAGATTATGCTGAGGAAGCCCTCTCCTGTAAAGAACAGGGTATTACTGCCTATAAACTGCACGTTGATCCAGATATTGCTATTGAAGCTTGCCGTGCCGTGCGTAAGGCAGTAGGTGATGACATGACCTTAATGCTTGATGGCGGCACTGGTAGCAGTCGTGAACAGGCACTTCGAGTAGGAAGAGTACTGGAGGAACTTAACTTCTACTGGTTTGAGCAACCACTTTCTGATGATGATATTGAGGGTTTGGTCAGGCTCAGAGAGAAATTGACTGTACCGATCTGTGCTACTGAATGTGTTGCTGGCGGCATGTTTAGTATTCCTGAATATCTACTTCGCGGGGCGTGTGATATGGTTCGTTGTGATAGTTTGATTAGTGGGGGCATTACCCCTTGTAAAAAGATTGCCGATATGTGTGATGCTTTTGGTGTGTTGTGTGAGATTCATCTTGCTGGTCAGATTCCAAATCTCCACGTTGAGTGTGCCATTAGAAACTGCACATTTCATGAGATGTTCTGGCCGGAAGTCAGAAATTATGGCCTCAAAGAATACCCCATCCTCGATGATGAAGGCTACCTTCATGTTCCGCAAAAACCAGGACTGGGCATTGATATTGATTGGGAGTCACTTGGTAAACCGGTGGTGAGTTACTAGAATATTTCTTAACAATTACTAACAATTTGAAATTGTGGTAAAATAGAACCAGCTTTTCTCAAGGATTTTCAAGGGTAATCTAACCTAGGTGAAAGGATGACTTGCTATGGCCACCCGTCAAGTCAAAAAGGAAGAGCAGGAGCTAAATATAAAGTCGCTTACTCATAATAACCTAATCTGGATCAATATTGAGCAACCGACAGAACGGGAGACAGAATATCTGGCTCAAAATTACCCTTTCCATCCCCTGGATTTAGATGACTGTCTCAGTCGAATACAGCGACCCAAAATAGATGAATATAAAGACTACCTGTTTTTAGTCTTCCACTTTCCCGTATTCAACATAGAGACACAAGTAACCAAGCCCAGTCAACTATCAGTATTTATTGGCGAAAAATACCTTATTACTCTACACAAAGGAGAGCTTAAGCCACTGGTAAAGCTGTTCCGGGAATGTCAGATTGATGAGGAATCACGTCAAGAGAATTTCAGCCAGGGCCCTGGCTACCTCCTCTACCGCATAGTTGATAGACTGGTTGATTACTGTCTGCCAATTCTGAACAAGATTGGCGATAATATTGAACGCACTGAGGACGACATTTTCTCAAGCAAGGGTATACCCAAGGCGATTGAGGACATATCCATACTTCGGCGCGATGTCATCTCTTTCCGCCGCATCATCTGGCCCATGAGAGCGGTTGTCAGTTCTCTGGAACCAAGGATTCATCGCTTTACTAAGATGGATATGAAGGTTTACTTCGGTGATATGGTTGACCACGTGGATAGGATTTGGGATGGCTTAGACGAATATAAAGAGATAATTGAAGGACTAAGTGATACTCATGATTCATTGGCTACTAATCGCACCAATGAGGTTATGCGAAGGCTGACCGTTATTGCTACTATCCTGCTACCTATTACTGTAGTGGCCAGTATCTTCGGAATGAACATCCCATTGGGGCCTTTTAGGGATTCTCCATACTCTGCCCTTTATATATCTCTTATCTGCCTGGCCATAATTAGCGGCATGCTCTACTTCTTCCGCCGCCAGCGCTGGATTTGACTACGCGGGATACAAAAAATTTTGAAATGAATATCTCTCACCGATTTGTGATCGTTGTCGCCATTTTTGTTACCTGCCTAATTACAGCTAATATCATTGCCGTAAAGTTAATCAGCCTTGGTCCCTTTATTTTGCCCGCCGCTATATTTGTTTTCCCCTTGAGCTATATCTTCGGTGATATTCTTACTGAAGTCTACGGTTATCGCTGGGCAAGGAAAGTTATCTGGCTCGGTTTCATCTGCAACCTAATTTTTGTCTTCTTTGCTTGGATCGGTCAGTTACTGCCCCCTGCCCCCTACTGGGAGACTAGGCAGCAAGCTTATGAGCTCATTCTGGGCTACACCCCAAGGCTGCTGGGTGCTTCCTTTTTTGGCTACCTTATCGGTGAGTTCGTTAATTCTTTTGTGATGTCCAAGATGAAGATTTTGACCCGGGGGCGCTGGCTGTGGAGTCGGACTATCAGCTCCACCATAGTCGGTCAAGGGCTAGACACCTCAATATTTATTATCTTAGCCTTTATTGGCACCCCTTTTTTTACGCCAATAATGATTTTGTATCACTGGCTGGCGAAGACTATTATTGAGGCTGTAGCTACTCCGTTTACCTATGCTCTGGTCAAATTCTTAAAGAGAAAAGAGGCAATTGATACCTATGACTATGAAACAAATTTTAATCCCTTCCGCATCTCTGATTAGAAAAAGAGAGCTACTGACAGAGTAATGAATATTCAGGTCTTGGGCGCACATAACTGCGAATCCAAAGATTCAAAGCTTATCAGTCTACTAATTGATGATATTTTGGCTATAGATGCCGGTGGGCTTACCTCCAGCCTCTCCTTGCCAGCCCAACAAAAACTTAAGGCAATCCTGCTCACCCATCAACACTATGACCATATCAGAGATATCCCAACTATAGCCATGAATTTTTACCTCGTCGGTGCTACTATCAATATCTACTCGACACCACCGGTATATGACGCCCTCACCAACTCTCTGTTAGATGGCAAGCTTTATCCTAATTTCCTAGAACAGCCTCAAGAGAATCCAGTAATTAAATTCACCATAATAGAACCACTCAAGGCGGAGCAAATCGAAGGCTATAGCATCTTTGCTGTCCCAGTAAACCATTCTGTTCCTACCGTTAGCTACCAGATTACCTCCGCCGATGGTAAGACAGTATTTTATACTGGAGACACCGGGCCAGGTTTGACCGATTGCTGGAAGTATGTATCACCCCAGTTACTTATAATCGAAACTACAGCGTCGGATAAGTATAAAGAATTTGCCAAAGAGTCAGGGCATCTTACTCCCAGTTTGCTTAAGCAGGAACTAGTTAGCTTCCGAGAACTTAAGGGCTACCTGCCACAAGTAATCGTGATTCATATGGAGCCTAGACAAGAAAAGGAGATAGAGGCTGAAATAGCTGCTGTAGCCGACGCCTTACATAATTCAATCACCCTCGGCTATGAGGGGATGCAACTTCACCTGTAAAACTCATCCACAAGCAGCAGACTGTAAGGGGGTGAGGTAAATAAGCGCTCTCAAGTTTATAGTTGACAGTAATGTAGGCAAGCTAACCAAATGGCTGAGGCTAATGGGATATGATGCCGTGTTCTTTAACGGCGCCGATGATTCTCGTATGATAGCTACTGCTCTAGCTGAAGGAAGAGTGATACTAACCAGAGACACACAGATTATGAAAAGAGGAGTGGTAACCAGTGGACGTCTCAAAGCCATCCTTATCAAGAGTGATGAACCTGAACAACAGATGCATCAAGTAATAAATACTCTAAACCTAGATTGCCAGTTTAGACCATTCGCTCTCTGTCTGGAATGCAACCAGCCTCTACTGGAGAGGAGTAAACAAGAGATAAAAGACCGGGTGCCTCCCTATGTTTTCCAAACCCAAAGCCAATATATGGAATGCCCAACTTGCCACCGAATCTACTGGAGAGGAACACATTGGCAGGCAATGACCAAGAAACTAGAAAGATTTATAAAAAGTCGACCATAGTTCGGTGATATTTGGGGAACTATTCCTTACTACCTAAGAGCAGGGAGGGGGATTGACAAACAGCAAACAGGCATTTATAATTACCGAAATAAGTATTAATTTCTAGAAAAGCGAGTATTATCTTTACCGTTTCGGGTACTATTTCATAAAATGATCAAGGATTTAATTTGCGAGCGCCTATGAAATCATTTTTAGCGACGACGGTTTTTGTCTTTTTGATATACTTGGTTTTGACAACAGCTTCGGGTAATTTGTTTCTCTGGAGTAGAGAGGAGCTAATTATCGGGGCTGTTTTTTCTATTATTTTAGGAGCAATAACAAGGAATATGTTTTTCAAGAGAAACCTTCGCATGCTAAACCCAAAGAGATGGTTTCTCTTCCTTGTCTATGTTATGGGGCCATTCTTTTGGGGAATGGTAAAAGCAAATATTGATGTTGCCTACCGGGTAATAACGGGAAGGATAAACCCGGGCATAGTGAGGATTTCTCCCAAGTTAAAGACTGACCTAGGTATAACTATGCTGGCTAACTCCATAACCCTAACGCCAGGAACATTAAGCGTGGATATTGATGAAAAGACAAATGACCTCTATGTCCATTGGATAAATGTTAAGAAAGAAGCCTTGGAAAAGATGCCCAGAGATTATAAATACATATGTGGTAAATTTCCTGACTGGGTAAGGAGGGTGGCAGAGTAATGCCGTGGCTTCCCGTAGTCATATTCCTCGCCGTTTGTACAGGTCTAATACTGATTAGAGTATTCTTGGGACCTACTTCTCCAGACCGACTGGTAGGTTTGGATACCTTAAACACTGTGGTTGTTGTCTCCATGGTTATCCTAGGAATAGCATTTAAGGAAGTAATATATGTTGATGTGGCTATTGCCTATGCCTTGCTTTCTTTTGTGACCACGCTCTTCATAGCCAAGTACATAGAAAAGGGTAAATTCTAATGGTACTGGATATAATTACTTACATATTTATTGGTATCGGGGTCTTTTTTAATATACTAGCCGCGGTTGGCTTGCTTCGTTTTCCTGACGTTTACACCAGACTGCACGCCGGAACGAAGTGCACTACTTTTGGTTCTGTATTCTTAATTGGAGCAGTAGTCATACAATCAATAAATGTTTGGGTGATAGAGGGCCTTTCTTCCCCACAATCAGTGCTTACCATACATGCCCTTATTGCCTTAGTTGCTATTTTGTTGACCAATCCTACCAGTGCTCATGCCATGAGCCGAGCAGCACATAGGAGTGGAGTCAAACCAGTTAAAGCAGTTATCGATGACCTTGAGAAGGAAAAAACATGATTGAGTCAGGAATTTTGCACATAATTCTACCTGTTTTGCTGGTAGCATGTGCATTATTGGTTGCTGTATTCAAGAATCTCATCGCGGCTGCTATAACTTTAGCCGTTTTTAGTTTGCTCTTAGCCTTAGAGTTTTATCTGCTCCAGGCTCCCGATGTGGCTATTGCTGAGGCTGGTGTAGGAGCAGCTATTACCGTAGCCTTATATATTCTGGCTATAAGAGCAACAAAGCGTATGTAGGAGGAAGAGTGAGAAAAACTGCTATAGTGGTATCGTTGATCGTCTTCACCGCCTTATTAGTGGTAACAGCATTTCTAATTCACCCCTTTGGTGACCCTCCATCTGAAATGGACGATTATATAATAGCAAATACACAACGTGAAACCGGAGCCAACAACGCGGTAACGGCCGTGGTCTTTGATTATAGAGGGTATGATACTTTGGGTGAGGCCACTATTTTGTTTACCGCGGTAACTGGCGTGGTTATGCTCTTCAGGAAAAGGAAAAGGACCTAAACAATGATGATGTCTAAAATTGTGCGCACCATGACTCATCTCCTAGTCCCGCTTACTTTCATATATAGTGTATATCTCATAATGCATGGTCACTTGACTCCGGGAGGTGGGTTTCAGGGAGGCGGTGTATTTGCCTCTGCCGTCGCCTTACTTATTGTTGCTTTTGGTTCCCAAAACATCCATAAAAGCTTAAAGGAGCACCATCTTTCCATCTTGGAAAGCGGTGGAGCGCTGATATTCATCGGCCTGGCATTTGGAGGCGTAGCTACCATATTCTTCTACAATTTCCTTACTGGCTCCTCTATCTTTGGCAATATCCCCCCCACTGGTTCTAATCCTGGGGATATATGGACAGGGGGAGTAATTCCTCTAATGAACTTTGCAGTAGGTTTAAAAGTCATTGCCGGTCTGTCTACCATCATCTTGACTATGGCTTTAGCCACCAACATGAAGGAGGTTGAAGAATGACCGGAAACATCCCGTTCAATATCCCCTTCGTGGCAGTAGCGGCATTAATAAGCATTGCCCTATACATTATTATATCTCAAAGGAATTTGATAAAAATTGTAATGGGTATCAGTATTCTGACATCAGGCATTAACCTATTCTTAATTACCTTAGGGTATAGAGAAGGAGGAGTTGCCCCCATTTATACCCATGCCCCGCAAGGTATCATGGTATTGCCTGTTCCTCAGGCACTGACTCTGACCAGTATTGTTATTGCCGTGGCAACCTTAGCCCTGATGCTTTCCCTGGTAATAAGTATTTACCGCCATACCGGAAGCATAGATTCCGAAGAGTCTAGAAGGATGAAAGGATAGTAAGCTGGACGCTCTATTAAAGCACTCACCAATCTTGATAATAGCTATACCCTTACTAGCGGCATTCTTAACGCCCCTAGTAGGTAGGATAAGTGGAAAGGCCAGAAACACACTCGTAATAACCAGCCTGGCATTTGTAGGATTTCTGGTTCTTATCCTGGCAAGGGATATCTTCCTCAATGGGTTGCATGTCTATACACTCGGTGCGACTGAATCTGTCCCTGCAGGTTTTATGGTGCCCGTGCGCATAATGCTGGAAGTAGACAGCCTATCCATATTTATGGGCATAATAACGGCTACTATTTCTCTGATAGCGGTTATATACTCTTTTTCCTTTATGAAAGGGGAGACAGGACACGATAGGTTCTACACACTCCTGCTACTTTTGGTAGCAGGCATGCTTGGAATGGAATTCACCGGCGACATGTTCAACCTATTTGTGTTTTTAGAAATAGCTTCCATTTCTGGAGCAGCACTGGCAGCTTTCCGAATAAGGTTTGCCGATTCATCAGAGGGTGGTTTCAAATATATAGTTGTTTCTGCCATTTCGGCTTTGATGGTTCTATTTGCTATTGGCTTATTATATGCCCAGTATAATTTGCTCAATATAGGGGCTCTTGCCCAAGTAATGCAATATACAATGCTGGACAAGATGGCTTTAGCCATACTGATAGCCGCCTTTGCTATAAAGCTAGGGTCAGTGCCCATGCACATGTGGCTCCCTGATACCTATTCTGTTGCCCCCGGCAGCATAACTGCCATGCTGTTAGCGGCAAGTCTAGCATCTATGTATGCCCTTTTCCGGATACTTTTTACCCTCTATGGGGTTTCCCTAAACCTAGCCACAGTAGGATGGATAGTGATAGTCCTCGGTTTGTTGAGCATGTTCATCGGAGTTACTATGGCTCTCCGTCAGACAGACCTCAAGCGCTTAATAGCCTATAATTCTGTAGGTGAGAGCGGGTTTATACTACTTGGGCTTGGGGTTGGTCTCGCCGTTTTAGGCAACCCAGGAGCTTTAAACACTTACGGATTAGCGGCTATTAGTGGCGGTATCTTCCATATGATAAATTACGTTCTATTTGAAGGGCTCTTATTCCTAGCCGCCGGGGCTATTTTCTATCGCATCGGCACCAGAAATCTCAATGAGATGGGTGGACTCGGTCATCTTATGAAGTTCACATCAATATTGTTCTTGCTCGGGGCTTTAGCCAGTTCTGGTATCCCTCCCTTTAATGGCTTTGCCTCCAAGATATTGATTTATGAGTCTGTATACCAGTTCAATCCACTCTTAGCAATGATCGGCATAATTGTATCAATCTTAACTTTAGCTGTCTTTATGAAGGCCTTTTTCTCCGCCTTTACCGGACCGGTTCTGCCTAAATATAAAGATGTAAGAGAAGTACCAAAATCGATGGTGATTAGCATGATCACTCTGGCTGTACTCGTTGTTCTCTTTGGCCTGTTCCCTGGACTGGTTCGTGAGTGGCTAACTGACCCTGCGGCTAATGCTCTAATAAACCAGGGGGCATATATCAACGGAGTTATGGGAGTTGTCCCGTGATGTGGAGTTATAAATGTTAATTGGACAATCTGGCTTTGCTTTCTGGAACCCCATCGTTTGGGTCATCGCCTTTATAGTATTAATGGCAATGGCTTTCTTTTTCCGAAGCCGAGGACAGAAAAATTATAAAAAGGGTACTGACCAAGCTAAGATTTTCTTATCTGGCGAAGAGGTGCCTGAGGCAGAGGAACGGCATGTGAGAGCAGACAATGTATACTGGGGATTCTTTGAAACCCTTAAAGAATACTATAGCGTAATTTTAAGACCACACACGGGAATAATTAATGACTATATAATCTGGTTTATAGCTGTTATAGCTGTAATTGCCATAATAATCTTTATCGCGGGGGTTGTTTAAAAGATATGAGCCTTAAGGCATTTAAGAGAGCGCTGTGGGTTTACCACCTTAATACCGGGTCGTGCAATGGGTGCGATATTGAGATTCTGGCGGTGCTTACCCCAAGGTATGATGTTGAGCGTTTTGGCATCAAGCTAGTTGGCACACCGCGCCACGCCGATGTACTACTGGTAACCGGTCCGGTGATTAAGCAGATGGTGTCGCGGGTCAAGCGCATCTACGAGCAAACACCTGACCCCAAGGTAGTAATGGTAATTGGTAACTGCGGTTCGGAAGGGGGAGTTTTCTACGAATCCTATAGTTTGGCGGGCCCAATAGACCAAATTATACCGGTAACTGTTTATGTCCCCGGATGTCCCCCCAGACCTGAAGCCATTATTGAGGGAGTAGTTAAAGCCTGGGTAAAGCTGGAACAGCTTGAGCAGCAGGGGGTATTATAGGTGGAAATACTAGATCCGCAAGCAATAGTTAAAAGTTTCAAGACTACCCTGGGAAGTGGTTTGATCGATTCCAAGATTTCCGAACGAGAAATTGCCGTCAAAAAGAACCTCTTCATAACAATTTGGATAAACGTAAAGGGAGAGGCGTTTAGAAAAGCAGTAGAACACATCTGCCAACTCCAGGAATACCCCCACCTGGCAATAATCTCATCTGCTGACCTTGGAGATAGCGTTGAGCTGATATACCACTTCACCATATATTACGGGCAACACCTTCAGGAGATATCACTGGGGCTTCGTGTCAGACTACCCAAAAAAGACCTGAAGATACCAACGGTTACCGACCTTATTCCCGGCGCCATATTTACTGAGCGTGAGACTCAAGAAATGATAGGAGTTGAAGTGGTCGGCATCCCGGATAACAGACGCCTATTCCTGCCTGAGGACTTTCCGGAGGGTGTTTACCCCTGGAGAACAGACGAGAAGAGACTGCCTGATGACATGTTTAGAGTGCTACCGGGGAGGAAGCAAAAATGACAGTGGGTGAGACGAGAAAAGCAACTTATACTATACCTATAGGTCCAATTCATCCGGCGCTAAAGGAACCGGTTCGGCTTGACCTTACCCTTGATGGTGAAGAGGTTGTGGGGGTAGATGTCGCCTTGGGACAAGTCCACCGCGGCATTGAGTGGCTCGGAATGAATAGAAATAATCCTATCCAGAGCTTATACCTGGCAGAACGGATATGCGGTATCTGCAACGTATGTCATCCGTTTGCCTTCGCCATGGCTGTTGAGCAAGCGGCTGGAATCACTCCACCGGAGCGCGCTGAATATATAAGGACTATTGTCGCTGAACTGGAGCGAATACACTCCCATCTACTATGGGCAGGGGTTGCTGCTCACGAGATTGGCTTTGACACTATATTTTATCTTGCATGGCGTGTCAGAGAAGACATAATGGACGTGATAGAATACGTGACCGGAAACCGAATTACCAAGGGCATGTTCCAAATCGGTGGGGTGAGAAGAGATATTACTGCCGAACAACTCCCCAGAATTAGACAATCCCTGGAATACTATAAGAGCATATTTGGCCAGCTTAAAAAGGTGTTCTTGGACGATAGGACAATACGGATGCGGACAAAGAATGTCGGCATTCTGAAAAAAGAAGATGCGCTGAAATTACTCGTCGTTGGTCCAACGGGTAGAGCGAGCGGTGTAGCCAAAGATGTCAGGCAAGACCAGGCTTATGCTGCCTATGCCGATTTGGACATTAAAGCCATCACCCCTGACATACTCACCGGCACTGTCGTTGGTGATGTCTATGACCGGATTATTGTTCGATTACTGGAGATTAAGCAGTCAATTGAAATCATTGAGCAGTGTATAGAAAAAATGCCATCTGGTCCGATACTGGCGCAACCAAAAACGGCTGCACTTCTAAATGCACTAACCAAAGCCGAAGGTGAAGGTATCGGGCGAGCTGAAGCACCCAGGGGCGAAGTCATACATTACGTTCGTTTAGAAGCCGGTAGAGAGACCGTCTCCACCTGGAAAGTAAGAGCTCCCACCTATACAAACCTAATGGCAATGCCAATACTTCTCATTGGTGGGCAAATTGCTGATGTCCCCATAGCTTTTGCCTCTATTGACCCCTGTTTCTCATGTACCAATAGAACGGTTATTGTTGATAGAAAAACAAATAAGAAATCTTTGCTTACCGACAAGGAATTGCGTGAACTCAGCATCGAAAAAACGAGGAAGTTAAAGTGTTGAACTTATTAGGTATTGACAATCCCCTAGAACTCGCGGTAATAATCGTTGGTTCGTTTATTCTGGCACCGGTCTTAGGGATACTTTATCGAGGTATAGACCGAAAGCTGGTGGCTCGTATGCAGGGAAGGATAGGCCCACCGATAATCCAGCCCTTACGTGATATCCGAAAGCTACTTATGAAAGAAAATATCATACCTGATGGTGCTATCCAATGGCTGTTTAACGCCGCTCCGCTTATCGCCCTGATAGCTTCGGCTTTACTACTGCTTTACATACCCTTGTTTGGGCAAGGAGCGCTTTTAGGCGGCACTGGTGACACGATATTAGTAATATACCTGTTGATAATACCCCCGCTAGCCTTCGTCTTAGGCGGTTTTGCTTCCAATTCGCCTTATGCCACGGTGGGTGCACAACGTGAGATGGTCCTGATGATGAGTTACGAATTCCCTCTGGCGGTAGCTATAGTTACTCTTGCCTCGCGTATTGGACAAGTCACCACCGCTAACCCATTTATGTTAGCTACGATTGCCGCAAATCCCATATGGAATTTAGTCGGTCCACTAGGAATAGTAGGCTCGCTGATACTGTTGTTTACTCTCATAGTGGTTACCACCGGGGAAGCCGCTAAGGTACCATTTGACATGGCTGAGGCTGAAACTGAGATCGCCGGTGGATTACTGGTTGAATATTCAGGTAGAAACCTGTCTTTGTTCTATCTTGCCGATACCTTAAAGACTTTTGCCATGATATCACTGGTAGTTGCTTTATTCTTCCCATACAACCTCTCTCCTCTCATCGGAATGGGAAGTGGTTGGGCTGCAGGTATAGTCGATGCTCTATTCTTCTTGCTTAAGGTCTTCGTGCTGATGTTTATTAGTATATCGTTGATACGCACGGCAATGGCACGATTTAAGATAAGCCAGGCAAGCTACATCTATATCATCGCTATGACACTGATAGCTCTGGTTGGTTCAATACTAATAGGGATAGATTTACTGGTTTTTTGAGGTTAAAGATATGTTCGAAGTAGCTAAGACAATACTAAAGCAACTCTTTCTAAAGCCGGCGACAAATGAGTTTCCTGCAAAATATGCCCCGCCATCAGCCCTTCAGTTCTTAGACAAGGTAACCAAAGGTCAGTTAAAAATGATACCCCCGGTGCCTCTTCCACCTAACTTCCGAGGGAAGGTTGCCTATGACAGGGAAAACTGCATCGGCTGTAAGTTGTGTATCAAGGTATGTCCCACTAAAGCCCTAGAATGGCTACCTGAAGAGAAGAAAGTGAAAGTGTATATCTCCAGGTGTTGCTTCTGCTCTCAGTGTGTTGAAATCTGCCCAGTAGGTACATTGGCAATGACCGATGACTTCCTGATGTCCAGCTTTGATAAATATGCCCCTGAACTGGTAGTAATAGATAGTGGAGTTCTACCTACCTCTGTTATTAGAAAGAAGAAGAAACAGTAAAACCAGGTTCTTCTAACTCAGGTTTAAAGTGAATGTATTTCACTTAGTCGCCCTTCTATCATGAGCTTTACCACTTGGTCTCCGTTTTTTTGAACTACGCTTGACAGTGTTGTGCCAATATCCATCCTATCTGGCTGGATTCCAATAAGTACTATTTCTCCGCAGAACTCACTTACATACGACATAAAAATGGATAGTGGTATAGCATGTGTTGAAAAATACATAACTTCTATTCTTTCTGGAGGTATAATTCTAAATGAGCCAGGGTTCAATCCCATATCAGCGGCATCTACTAATATAAGCGTGTCAGGATTATGTTTTCTAATAACCGACGTGTAATTCTCAGGAATTGTACCACAATCTAGTACGATAACTTCCCTCTTGGCCTCAGCGAATTTAGCCTCGTTGAAATATTTGTTGAGTTTTTCCGCAATGTAAACACCGATTCCATCGTCACCCTTTAGTATATTGCCTATACCTAAGATTACTTCTTTCATAGCACAAGCCACCTTAACCTGAAAAGTAACCAGTATTATACTAGGTAAAGAAGCATAAGGGCAATTTCTTACCAGCAAAGCTTCAGCTAAGGTTGACCATAGTCTAGTATATTGTTACACTTCAAATTAGCCTTTAAACAGGAAGGTTATAGTGAAAATTGTAACTACCAACCAGATGTACCAGATAGAGCAAGAATGTGCCAAGATCGGCTTGCCTACAAGCATGCTTATGGAAAATGCGGGAAAAGCCGTAGCTGAAGAGGTCAGACAAATCCTGGACACTATTGAACAGCAGCACATCCTAATCTTAGTAGGACCCGGTAACAATGGTGGCGACGGATTGGTTGCTGCTCGCCACCTTCACGACTGGGGAACTAAGGTGACTCTTTACTTTTTTGGGCAGAGACCATCAGATGACCAGAACCTTAAGCTGGTTAGGGAACGGGGAATAACTTGCATTGAGACGACTCAGAATGGAAATCTAGGCAGTTTCGAGGAGTTATTGTCCCAAACGACTACTAGTGCCATTATTGATGCCCTATTTGGCACTGGTAAAAGTCGCCCACTCCGGGGCATCTTCCGACAAGCATTAGATAAGGTAAACAGAGCTAAAGAGAGACGGCCGTCTCTTCACGTCATTGCTCTGGATTTACCTTCCGGGCTTAATGCTGACACCGGTACTATAGACCCTGCCTGCCTTTATGCTGATACTACTATTACCCTTGGCTTTCCCAAACTAGGTCTATTCAACTTCCCTGGGGCAGAAAGGGTAGGCAAAATAACTATAGCTGACATTGGTATACCCTCGTCCTTGGCTGAACGGGTGACTACAGAGCTCATCACCGACGAGTGGGCTAAATCAGTTCTTCCGAAGCGCCCCCTTCAAGCTAACAAGGGAAGTTTTGGTAGAGTTCTGGTTGTCGCTGGCTCAATCAATTACATTGGCGCTGCTTACTTAGCCTGCAGCGGAGCCATGAGAGTTGGAGCAGGGCTAGTGACGCTGGCAACAGCGACCAGCTTACAACCTATCCTAGCATCCAAACTAACCGAAGCAACCTATCTCCCCCTGCCTGAATCTCATCCTGGTATTATTTCTCCCCAAGCAGCTGAGCTAATACACCAACAACTTGCCCATTATGATGTCCTGCTTTTAGGTTGCGGGCTGGGACAGAGCCAATCAGTCATAAAATTCATCAAGTCAACACTTTTTGAGTCGAAGCTAGCGCCATCACCCCTAGTCCTTGATGCTGATGCTCTTAACACCCTGGCTGAAACCCCAAACTGGTGGCAGCAGCTACCTGATGATGCTATACTTACCCCGCACCCCGGTGAAATGGCAAGATTAACCGGGTTATCCGCAGATGAGATACAGTCGAATAGAATAGACATGGCTAAAAAATTAGCTCTAGAGTGGCACAAAACGGTTGTCCTGAAAGGAGCCTATACTGTTATTGCCACGCCAGACGGACAAGTCAGGGTTAGCCCCATAGCCAACCCGGGGCTGGCATCGGCCGGAACCGGCGATGTTCTTACTGGGACTATAGCCGGACTGGGAGCTCAAGGGTTGTCTCTTTTTGACGCTGCTGCCTGCGGTGTCTACCTCCACGGTAAAGCTGGTGAGATGGTTAAGGCTAAGTTAGGCGATGCTGGTATGATTGCTACTGACCTTTTACCAGCACTACCCCTGGTAATCAAGCAACTAAAGGAGACCTAGATAGAAATATCATGTTATTAGCCATTGATATTGGAAATACTAATATTATCTTAGGGGTTTTTGAAGGTGAGGAGCTTCGTGCTACCTGGCGCATGGCTACAGGTATTGACCGTACGACAGATGAGTATACTGCCCTACTGCTCAATTTGCTACAGCAGCAGGAGCTAGGTACACCTGATATTAAAGAGGTAGCCCTATGCAGCGTTGTCCCTCCACTGACCGCTACTTTTGAGCAACTATTTCAACAATATTTCCACATCTCGCCACTAGTAGTAGGAGCTGGAGTGAAGACCGGGGTACGCATCCGCATGGATAATCCCAAGGAGGTTGGTGCTGACCGCATTGCGAATGCAGCTGCTGCCCACCACCTCTACAGTGGCCCGACAATCATCGTTGACCTGGGTACAGCCACTACCTTTGATACCGTATCCAAGGAAGGCGACTACCTGGGTGGCGCTATTGCTCCTGGTATAAGCACCGCTTCTGAGGCTCTATTCATGCGGGCAGCTGCATTACCACGAGTAGAATTAGTCCCTCCTAAGCATACTATTGGCACCAACACTATTGCTGCTATGCAATCAGGGATTGTCTTTGGCTATGTAGGACTTGTTGAAGGGATGGTGGCTCGTATTCAACGGGAATTGGGAGAAAAAACTAAGGTAGTGGCTACTGGAGGCTATGCCGAACTCATAGCTAAGGAAACATCGGTAATTGATGTGGTAAACTCTAATTTGACATTGATAGGACTAAGACTTATCTACTTTATGAACCAAGCCTAGCCTGATGAGGAGACAGTGATGTTAACCGATAAAACTATAATTCTGGGTATAACCGGAGGGATAGCTGCCTACAAAGCAGCCGACCTTGCCAGTAAACTAACTCAGGCTGGAGCTAAGGTTGAGGTGGTGATGACCGAGGCAGCTACCGAGTTCATAAGCCCGCTAACCCTTCGCAGTCTTACCGGCAGACCGGTAGTAACTGATATGTTTGAGCCGGCTTCCGAGTTCAGCATTGAGCATATAGCCCTAGCCGAGGCGGCTGATGTAGTGATTATTGCCCCGGCTACAGCTAATACCATTGCCAAACTAGCCGGGGGTATTGCCGATAATATACTATGCTGCACGGTGCTAGCTACCAAAGCACCAGTTATTGTAGCCCCGGCCATGAATGTCAACATGTACCAGAGCTCTATCACTCAGGATAACCTGGCTAAACTTAAAGCCCGAGGTTTTACTACTGTTGGGCCTGACTACGGTCGTTTAGCCTCAGGTAAAATCGGCCTGGGACGCCTGGCTGAGGTTGAGGAGATTATAGGCACCATAAAGCAGGTACTGGGCAGAAACGGTAACCTTTCCGGTAAACGCATCGTGGTTACGGCTGGTGGCACTCAGGAACCTATTGACCCTGTCCGTCATATTGGGAATCGCTCCTCAGGTAAGATGGGCTATGCCATAGCTGAGGCAGCGCGGGATAGGGGAGCCGAGGTTAAACTAGTCACTGCTCCTACCTCCCTTCCTGAACCAGCAGGTATAGAGGTTGTCTCTGTTAAAACCGCTGCCGAGATGAAGGAAGCAGTAGATAAGGCAGTAACTCAGGCTGACGCCCTGATTATGGCTGCCGCTGTAGCTGACTATCAGCCCAAAAATGTAGCTAAAGCCAAAATTAAGAAAAAAAGCCCCAGTTTAACCCTGGAGCTTATCAGAACCCCCGATATTCTGGCTGAAGTAAAAGGCAACTTCCTCAAAGTCGGCTTTGCTGCTGAAAGTGAGGACATGGTAGCCAATGCCAAACAAAAGCTTGAAAAGAAAAAACTGGACCTGATTGCAGCCAACGATATTACCGATAAAGACAGCGCCTTTGGGAGCGATACCAATAAAGTAACCCTGATTGAGCGAGACGGTAAGATAGACAGTCTTCCCCTGCTAACCAAGAGAGAGGTGGCAGATAAGATACTGGACAAGGTGGTGGGGATGCTCAAGAAATAGGGGAGTTCCAGAGGGGGATTCCGTCCCCTCTCCCAAACCTCTTCCACCCCAATGGGGGAAAAGGGGTGGGGAATATTTACGGGCTAAGCCGTGGGTGATGCGGGGGCGGCAGGGTGGGAAAAGATAAGCAACGAGGGGGGAGGTTCTAAAATAATTAGAGGGGTAAATTGATACCTTCTCAAATAGTTGAAATATCTATACTAAGCTATATCCCCGAAATGCTGGCATGGGGTATCGGCATCGTGCTGGCGGCGCTTATGGTCAGGCGAGGCGGTAGTAAAGCTGAGAAACTGTTTCTGGCGGGTTGTTGCCTGATGTTTGCCACTAAACTAGCCACCCCCCTGCTAAGCGAGTTCGTGCGATCGTTGCCGCGAGACGGCATGAGCTATACGGAAATAGCGCTCAGGATGTCACTGTTCACCGGCATACCTACAAGCATTCTGGGACTGGCAGGGCTTGTATGCCTTGTTTATGCCTTCTGGGTAAGGTTCAGAAGAAGGGAAGCGTCAGCATGATAGGAATTGCCGAGCTTCTCGTTAGCCTGGCTGGTACCGCCCCGGCTCTATTACTCTGGATTGCCGTGGTGGTTTTTGGGGCTGTTATGCTGCGGCGGGGCGGCGGCAGGGCAGAGCGCTTCCTGATTGCCGGCGCTAGCCTGAAGATAATAAGCAATTTACTCGGTATACCCGCAGCTTTTCTTACCTTCTGGCTCATTGACCGGGGTTACAGCACGGTTTATGCCATCTCAGCCGCCTCAGGCTACAGTACATTCTGTAATATTGTCGGCATGGCAGGCATAATATGCCTTGTCTATGCCTTCTGGGTAAAGTTTAAGGCGAGGGATTCAAATGGGGCAGTTGCTTTGCCCTAAGACTAGAAAGAGGTAATCATGACACAGGCCCCGAACATTGAAGATGAAATGCCCAAAGCCTATGAGCCGGGCAAGGTTGAGCAGAAGTGGTATCAGTTCTGGCTGGAGAAGGGCTACTTTAAGCCTAAGATAGACCCACAAAAGCCACCTTTTGTCATCATCATGCCGCCACCTAATGTTACCGGCGAGCTTCACGTTGGGCACGCTCTAACTGCCACTCTGGAGGATATTATGACCCGCTGGCACCGGATGAAGGGTGACCCCACTCTATGGTTGCCTGGCATTGACCACGCTGGCATTGCCGCTCAGGTGGTAGTAGAGAAACTGCTGGCTAAAGAAGGACTAGACCGACACCAGCTGGGCAGAGAGAAATTCCTGGAAAGAATGTGGCAGTGGGCGAAAAGCTGTCGCCAAACCATTGCCAAACAGCACCAGAGACTGGGCGTTTCCTGCGACTGGGATAGAGAAGTCTTTACCCTGGATGAAGGGCCAAGCCAGGCAGTGCGCACTGCGTTTGTGCGTCTGTATAACAAAGGATTAATTTATAGAGGAGAACGGATTATCAACTGGTGTCCCCGTTGTGCTACCGCCCTCTCTGACCTTGAAGTAGAACACAAGGAGTTGAACGGACACCTGTATTACGTACGCTACCCTCTGGCTGAGAGCGATAAAGATTTCATTACCGTAGCCACCACCCGCCCTGAGACCATACTCGGTGACACGGCGGTAGCGGTCAACCCTAAAGATAAGCGGTTTAAGGCTATGATAGGCAGGAAAGTTATTCTCCCGGCGGTGAACAGAGTAATACCCATCGTAGCTGATGAGGCTGTTGACCCTAGCTTTGGCACTGGTGCGGTCAAGGTCACCCCATCTCATGACCCGGTAGACTTTGAGGTAGCTCAACGGCAGGGATTGCCTCTGATAAACATATTAAACATGGATGCCACTATGAATGAAAACGCCGGACCTTATGTTGGGCTTGACCGCTTCGCTTGCCGTGAAGCCATACTATCCGACCTTAAAAAAGATGGGCTTCTGGTAAAGGTTGAACCTTATACCCATTCAGTAGGACACTGCGCCCGTTGCCAGACAGTTGTTGAACCGATAGCCAGTAAGCAATGGTTCATCAAAACCAAACCCCTGGCTCAACCGGCTATTAAAGCCGTCTTAGATAAACGAATCGCTATTATCCCCCAGCGCTTTACTAAGGTCTATCTCCACTGGATGGAGAATATTCGCGACTGGTGCATCAGTCGCCAGCTATGGTGGGGACACCGAATCCCGGTGTGGTATTGCCAGGACTGTGGTGAGTTAACAGTAACTACCGACGAGGCTAAATCTTGTAGCCACTGTGACTCAGCCAATATAGAGCAAGACCCAGATGTCCTTGATACCTGGTTTAGCTCAGCGCTGTGGACTCACTCTACTCTGGGCTGGCCTGATGACACCGAGAGCCTGCGCTACTTCTACCCGACTACAGTGATGGAAACCGGCTACGATATCCTCTTTTTCTGGATAGCCAGAATGATTATGATGGGGCTGGAGGATACCGGTGACATTCCCTTCCGCATCGTCTACCTGCACGGTCTGGTGCGCGATGAGAAGGGAGAGAAGATGAGCAAGATTAGGGGCAATGTGCTTAATCCCATTGACACACTGGAGAAATATGGCACCGATGCTCTGCGCTTTGCCCTATCCACCGGCACATCGCCAGGAAACGACATCAAGCTAACCCCGTCAAAACTAGAAGCTAGCCGCAACTTCGCTAACAAACTGTGGAATGCCACCCGGTTTGTAATCAGGAGTATTGAACCAGACTTTACTGATGTGAAAATTCAGTGGAGCCTTCTCCCAGTAGAAGACCGCTGGATTCTAAGTCGGCTTAATCGCACCATATTAAGTGTAACCAATCTGATGGAAGACTCCCAGTTTGGAGAAGCCCAAAGGCAAATCCATGACTTCTTGTGGGGTGAATTCTGCGACTGGTATATTGAGATATCCAAAATTCGACTCCGTCCTGAAGCTACAGAAGTACTGTCACCTATCCCGGTCCTCATTTATGTTCTGGAGACTTCGCTTCGTCTGCTACACCCCTTCATGCCCTTTATCACTGAAGAGCTACGGCAAAATCTCAAGAAGCGTCTGCCCCCAGACTGGCAAGTAACTGAATCTATAATGGTAGCCGCCTACCCTCAGGCTGAAGAGAGAGCTATTAACCCAGAGTCAGAGCGAGTTATGGAATCCATAATAGAGATAATCCACTCTATCCGCAATGCTCGGGCTCAATACAAAGTGGAGAGCGCCAAATGGATTGAGGCGCGAATCTATACCGATAAGCTTACATCAGCTATTACCCCCTATTCTCAAGCTATCCAGACCTTAGCTAGGGTAAGGCCAGTTACCTTCCTGGATAGCAGGCACGAAAGTTTACCAGGGGAAAAAGCTCTGGTATTAGTGCTCAAGGAGACCGAGGTAGTTATCCCTATGGAGAGTATGGCAGATTTGGAAGCAGAGAAAAAACGGCTACAGAATGAGATGAAACGAAGTCAAGCCGAAGCGACCCGTCTTGAAGCCAGACTCAAGAACAAAGCCTTCTTAACCAAAGCGCCAGCAGCTGTTATTGATAAAGAACGCCAGAAACTCTATACTCTAACTGATAAACTAGAAAGGCTCAAACAAAAAATCCTTAAATCTTAAGGAGGAATAATGGTCGAGAAAATACTTATTCCACTGGATGGTTCTAACGTAGGTGAGGCTGCCTTGTCGTATGTTAAGGAACTAGCTTCCAAGCTATCATCAAAGGCAAAGGTAGAAATTACCCTCCTCCAGGTAGTATCCCCACTGACTCACTATGTTTTTGCCGGAGAAGCAATGGCTCCAACCCCCTATTCCGACAAAGAGATAGAGCAAAACACAAATCAAGCCATGAGCTACCTCAAGAAGACTAGCAAAGGTCTAAGAAGTCAAGGAGTTACTGTAAAGGCTAAAGTGGTAATTGGTAGTGCTGCTGAAGAGATTATTAGCATCGCCGATGAAATTAATGCTGGCTTGATTGCTATGTCAACACACGGACGCTCAGGCATAGGTCGGTGGGCTTTCGGCAGTATTACCGACAGGGTACTACGAGGAGGACATAAGCCGATACTCATAGTTAGAGCGCCAAAGAAAACTACACAACCATAGCAACTTAACTACTTAAATCAGGCTCTGGATTTCGTCTAGCTCCTAGTTAGACCCCCATCAACATTTAACGCCTGACCGGTAATATTCTTTGCGTCTTCGGAAACAAGAAAGGCAACGGCACGCCCCATGTCTTCTGGTGTCTGCTCTCTCCTTAGCGGCATTATTGGGCCTAGCTCTGGGAATCTTCCTTCCGCCAACCCAAGGAACCATTCTCTGGGCGTTAACCCCTTCCATTCAGGTCTGGTCTGTGACCTTCTTCTGGCGCCCTTTTCAAAGGCATCAGTATAGACTAATCCGGGACAGACACAATTAACATTGATGTTGTGCTCACCCAATTCACAAGCCAGAGACTGGGTAAATCTGATTAAGCCAGCCTTCATCGTGCCGTAAGCGGCGCCTACATGGGGATGAGGAAAGCCATACCTGCCAGCTATTGATGATATATTCACAATCTTACCGCTTTTCTGTTTAATAAAATGAGGTATCACGGCCCGGCACATCAAAACGGCTGACCTAAGATTTTGCTTATATGACCCGTCCCACTCCGCTTCTATTGAGTCCAGAAAACCTGTCCCAACTTCTTTTTTCTTAGCCGCACCACCAACATTGTTCACCAGTATGTCTATCTTGCCAAAGGTGCTTATGGTTTCCTGAACCACTCGTGCCACTTTCTCACTCTCGGTAACATCAGCTGCCATGGTCAATGATTTGCGACCTAAGCCCTGAATCTCAGCAGCAACCTTCCCGGCAGTTTCTTCATGGAGGGAATTAACAACAACATCTGCTCCTTCCTCAGCAAGGCAGAGGGCAATACCCCGACCAATCCCTCGCCCCGCTCCAGTGACAATAGCTACTTTCCCTTCTAGCTTCATTTCACACTCTCCTTTAATTTTAAGTGTTGCTAATTGTACGCGTTCCATGGCGTACTTACAAGCGTTTAAATAAAGAAAAAAATCGTTAAGACCAAGAGAAATACTGAGGGAATGAGAATATAATCCTTATTTACCCTGCATAGGAAAGCCATTGCTCTTTAGCTGCTCCAGCGCCTTCTTAGTATCACTGGCAACCCTAGTTTTATCACTTTGCTCAAACCGGTACTTAAATAGCCAATAGGTAAACTCTTTTAGCTCAGTCAGGCTTATAGACCCAACCTGATGGTAGCCTTTCTCCCGTCTAAACCGCTTCAGCAATACCGCTTCAGTAGCCCCATATATCCGCTGGTAAACCTCGTCAGCAGTATCATGCCCTTTATTGTAACCCAAAGTCCACTTCTCCTTACGCACCTCTTCCTGCACTGCCAAAAATAAAGCCTCCTCCACAGTAATGCCATAAAAGTAGTTAAGATATTGGTGATATTTATCACCTATAAGTCCCTTGAATTTACTTACAGTCAGTTTAAGTGGTGGCTCGCCATGGAAAAGGAGAGCCGTCTTCTCCTCACCAGGCAATAAGCTATCTACCGCCTCACACAGACGCTCAGCCAGAAGCAGCCAGTCAAATGCTTCACCAGCGATAAGGTAGCGATAGGTTCGCCCATCATGAGTTTCCTCAGCAGTAGTCCATAACCCAATAGCCTCAAGCAGGGCAATATACCAGTGTTCCCCACCGGTGATAGCTTGCTCTAAATGTCTTATTACCTCAGCATTTCCTGCCAGAGTTAACTGAGAGGGTGGTAACTGGTTATCTAAATCGGTCACTATCATCACCTTAGTATGATTTAAAATAGGCTATAACTTCTCTCAATGGTCTGGTATTCAATATGTCCTGCGTCTGGCACCACCCCCGCCTGGCTACCCCCACCCCAAAGCGCATAAAGCCAAAATGCTCAACACTATGAGCATCGGTGTTAATTATCAGCTTTACCCCTAGCTCTCTTGCTCGATAGGCATGAATGTCTTTAAGGTCAAGGCGACTGGGTGCAGCGTTGATTTCCACTATAGTATTAGTTTTAGCCGCCGTTTGCAGGACAGCTTCCATATCTACCGCCACCGGCTCTCTATTTGGCAACAGACGACAGGTAGGATGAGCCAGCACATCTACATTAGGATTCTCAATAGCTCTTATAATTCGCCTTGTCATCTGCTCTCCACCCTGATTCAGGCCAGAATGTACCGCTGCCGTAACAATATCCAGCTCCGCCATAAACTCGTTAGGTATATCCAAACTGCCGTCGGCACGAATATCTACCTCAACACCGGTGAAGATATGAATACCATCTAATTTCTGGTTGAGTTTGTTGATTGTCGATATTTGTTGTCTCAGCCGTTCCGCACTCAGCCCGTGGGCAATGCCACGTCCACCCGAATGGTCAGTGATTCCCAAATACTGATAGCCACGATCTCTGGCAGCTAGCGCCATCGTCTCAATAGTATCATGACCATCACTCCAGTCAGTATGAACATGGAGGTCTCCCTTTATGTCAGAAAGTTCCACTAGCTTAGGCAGAGTACCTTGCTCTGCTCTTTCTATCTCTTGACTACCCTCTCTTATCTCGGGTGGGATAAATTGCAAGCCTTGCCGCTTGTAGAAAGCCTCCTCGGTAGCAAATTTCTCCAGCTTTTCAGTTGCCAGGTCAGTGATGCCATATTCAGATAGACTTAGTCCCTGGCGACGTGCCCTCTCTCTGAGGTTGATATTATGCTGTTTGCTGCCGGTAAAATACTGGAGTAAAGAGCCGAATGAATCGTGTTCAACAATTCTCAGGTCAACCTGAAGCCCACCGGAAACGACCACGCTCGCCTTGGTGGTGCCGCTGGCTAAGACTTCCCTGACCTGAGACAAGGTAACAAAGGCTTGAATTACTTCCATGGCATTATCGGCAGTGCCCATAAGGTCAATATCGCCTATTGTTTCCCTAAAACGGCGCAGGCTTCCTGCTGGAGTCAAGTTCTTTAAACCAGGCAATCCCTTGAGTCTAGCTGAAATCTCATCTACTACCGATAGTGCTTTTCTAATAGGGATGCGCTGGTCTTTTCTTCTCAGTGCCTGAATGTGTCGCAGGATGTTCTCGGTTACCTTATCTCCCATACGGGGCAGCGAAGCCACCTTATCGCCAACGATAGCTGCCTCTAGTTCGCCTACTGTCTTTATGCCAAGTTCACCGGATAGCAGCATAGCTGTCTTAGGACCAATACTGGGCACATCAAGCAGAGTGCTAATGCCTTCGGGGAATTCAGCCTTCAATTCCTCGTAGTAGTCAAGATTACCAGTGGTTACCAATTCGGTAATCTTCTTGGTGATAGCCTCCCCCACCCCCGGGATTTCTTTTAATCTACCCTCAGCAGCCAATTGCTCCACTTCAACCGAGAGGTGATCAATAGAACGAGCCGCCCTCTGGTAAGCCCTTATCTTAAACGGGTTCTCCCCTTTAAGTTCCAGAAGATCAGCAATATTCTCAAATACCTTAACAACCTCGCTGTTCCTCATTAGCGGTAAGCCTCTCCCTTATCCGCTCCCAATCCGGGTTACCGTGATTAAAGAACGACTCAAAATGCTCCTTCAGCCGCTCATAATAGTCGCCCTCATCATATGTATCTTGAACATACTGGTAGAAAGCCCCCACCAGACCATCCATAGGAATATCCTTAGGCATCTTCAAGTCCAAATCCTCAAACTCTGAGTCCAAAAACTCCTTAACAACCTGCCTGGTAAGCATTCCTAAATCCCCTTGGCTTTAATCTTGTTTCTTACCCAGTCCCAATCCGGATTACCATGGCCTAAAGAACGACTTGAAATTATCTTTCAGCTACAACAAGGATATTCTGCCTTTTCCTCATCGGTTCTCCGCACTTATCGCAGGTGGTAACACCTAAACAAATCTTCATAATACTAATCTCCTCTCACTTCCCGCAGCAGTGTTTATATTTTTTGCCACTGCCGCAGGGGCAGGGGTCGTTGCGACCTATCTTCTTACCCTTAACCTTGAGCTTTTTGCCAACCCCACCACCTCCAGCGGCTACCTGAGCCGGCGTCGGTGCCCTCTGCGAAGCCTCCGGTCGGGCAAGGCTGACGTGAAATATAGTACGAGTCACATCATGCCTAATAGTGTCAAGCAGCACCTGAAACTGCTCATAGCCTTTACGCTTATAGGCATCTAATGCCTTTACCTGACGCAAAGTCTGCCATCCTGCCTCCAGACGCGTATGCTCCATATTAGTCAGGTGCTCCACCCACAGGTTATCAATGTTGCGGAGCATTATCAAACGCTCCAGCTGCCTCATATTGTCGACGCCCAGTTCCCCCTCTCGCTGTTCATACAGAGCCTCGGCTTGCTCAACTAGCTTGTCTTCAATCTGCTTTGGCTTCATCTGAGAAAGGGCACTGGCATCGAATGTCGGCGGTAAAGGAAAGATAGTGGAGACGTCAGCAATTAGGTTAGCTATACCCTCATTGCCATGCTCATACCCGGTATGAGATGCCACCATGCCCCGGAGTTCCTCTCTAACCATTGACAGGATGTTTGCTTTTAGGTCAGCGCCACTTAGTATTTTCCCTCGCTCACCATAAATAAGCTCACGCTGCTTATTAACTACATCATCATATTCCACCAGCTGCTTACGTATATCAAAATGGTAGCCTTCTACCTTGGACTGGGCACTTTCAATAGACCGGTTAACCAATCTATTCTCAATAGGGGTATCCTCACCCATACCCACCAACTCCATAAAGCCCTTAATTCGGTCACCGCCAAAACGGCGCATAACATCGTCCTCCAAAGACACATAGAAGCGAGAACTACCGGGATCGCCCTGCCGCCCGGCTCTACCCCTGAGCTGGTTATCAATTCGTCTTGCCTCATGCCGCTCGGTGCCAATAATATGAAACCCACCGAGTCCGACAATTTTCTCATGCTCCTGCTGCCATTCCTCCTCGTCTCTCCCTTCAGGGTTTCCACCCAGTATAATATCAACGCCACGCCCAGCCATATTGGTCGCCACAGTTACCGCTCCCGGTCGCCCTGCCTGAGCGATGATACCAGCTTCTTTCTCATGGTGCTTAGCATTAAGTACCTGGGACGTGATACCCTTCCTCTTTAGCTGCTCACTCAGCTCTTCCGATTTCTCAATTGATACGGTGCCGATTAGTACCGGTTGCCCTCCCTTGCTGAGCTGCTCCACCTCATGCACCACCGCCCGGAATTTAGCCTTCTCATCCTTGTAAATCTGGTCCGGATGGTCTATACGGATCATCGGCTTATTGGTAGGGATAACCACTACCTCAAGCTTGTATATCTTATAAAACTCCTCAGCCTCAGTCACCGCCGTGCCGGTCATCCCTGCCAGTTTGCCATACATACGGAAGTAATTCTGGACAGTAATGGTAGCAAAGGTTCTGGTTTCCTGCTGAACTTTTACGTGTTCTTTAGCTTCTATTGCCTGATGCAATCCGTCTGAGTACCGGCGACCGAGCATTAACCGACCGGTGAACTCATCAACAATAACCACCTCTCTATCCTTGGTGACCATATATTGTCGGTCTCGCTTATATAATTCCTTTGCATTAAGGGCATTTCTCAGGTGGCGCATCAGGTCAGCGTTTCCTGGATCATAGAGGCTGGCTGACTTTAATAATCCCTCTCGCTTGAGCATTCTTTCCACATTGGCATAGCCGGCGTCAGTAAGTTCTATGCTGCGTTCTTTTTCCTTAATTTCATAGTCTCGCCCTCTTTCAAGACGAGGGGCAAGCCGGGTAAATATTTGATATCTCTGTGTTGCCTCTGCATCAGGAGCGCTGATAATAAGCGGAGTGCGTGCTTCATCAATAAGGAGATTGTCTACCTCATCAACAATGGCGTAGTTTAACGGGCGCTGAACACGCTGAGAGGGGTCAATAACCATATTGTCCCGCAGGTAATCAAAACCAAACTCACTACTGGTGCCATAGGTAATATCAGCCTCATAAGCCTCGCGGCGGGAGATAGGGCGAAAATGGTGCCACCGCTTCTCCTCTGAATCGAAACTGGGGTCATAAAGTCGGGAGGGAGCACGCTCATCTGGCGCCTGCTGAGGATAACTACTGGCGACACTTACCCCCAAGGCATGATAGACAGGTGCCATCCAGTAGGGGTCTCGCCTAGCCAGGTAGTCATTAACTGTAACCAGGTGGCAGCCCTTACCGGTAAGGGAGTTGAGGTAAAGAGAGAGAGTAGCCACCAGAGTTTTACCCTCACCCGTCTTCATCTCAGCTATTTTGCCCTGGTGAAGGACAATGCCCCCCATCAACTGGACATCAAAGTGACGCTGCCCTATGGTGCGCTTAGCCGCCTCGCGAACAGCAGCAAAAGCCTCAGGCAGAAGCTCATCAAGCGAACTACCAGCTTTAAGCCGCGCTTTAAACTCATCAGTCTTGGTACGAAGCTCGGCATCAGTGAGCCGCTTAAATTCAGGCTCCAGCCCATTTATTTCATCTACTATTGGCTGTAGCCGCTTCAGCTCCTTCTCATTAGAATCAACAAGAATACCTAACCATTTGAACATAAATCACCCCTACTCAAACATAGCCCCTATGGATTTTCCAGTGTGGATACGGTGAATGGCTTCGCCTAACAAGGGTGCCATTGGCAAAACAATAATCTTATCTAATTTCTTATCACCGGTAACAGGAATAGTATCAGTAACGGCTACTTCTTTAACCGGGCATGAGCCTATCCTCTTAATAGCCGAATCAGAGAATACCGGGTGGGTACAGCAGGCATATACCTCCTTAGCTCCCTGCTCCATCAAGGTAGAGGCAGTATTTACCAACGAACCGGCGGTGTCTATTTCATCATCAACGGTAAGAGCCACCTTGCCTTCCACTTCGCCAATAACATTTAGTGTCTCCGTCTGACCAGCATTACCGATACGTCTCTTTTCCATGATAGCCAAAGGGGCATTTAGCTTAGCCGCCAGGTCTCGCGCTCGTTTAGAAATACCTATATCAGTAGCAACTACAACCAGGTTATCAAAAGCTCTCTCTTTAAAATAATCACTTAATAAGTAAAGGGCAGTCAGTTCGTCAACGGGTATGTTAAAGAAGCCTTGAATCTGTGCCGCATGCAAATCTACGGTTAGCACTCGATTAGCCCCAGCCACAGTAACCAGGTCAGCCACCAGCCTAGCCGTTATCGGCACCCGGGGCTGGTCTTTCTTATCAGTACGGCCATAGCCATAATAAGGAATCACGGCAGTAATACGCCCAGCTGATGCCCTCTTTAAAGCATCAAGCATAATCAATAGTTCAACCAAGCTCTTATTGACTGGGGAACACAGGGGCTGAATAACAAAGGTATCTCGCTGGCGAACATTCTCCAGAATACGAACAAAGATATTCTCATTACTAAACTCAAAGACTTCACCCTTGCCCAGTGGTATACCCAGATATTCAGTAACTGCCTGCGCTAAGGCAGGATGGGCATTACCAGTAAATACCTTTAACTCATCCATTAACTATTACCTCCATTTAATACAATCTTAACCTACATTGATAACATTATAGCACTATTGTTTATCTACCTCATCCTCTTTAATTGACTTGACATTTTAGCCGTGCTATCATAAATGAAAGGCTTTAACGTATGTCAGCACTGAGTGAGCTCTATGAAGAAATCGCACTCTGCCAACAGTGTGAAATAGCTAAATACCGAACTAAGACAGTGCCTGGTGAAGGGGCAGAGAATGCTGATATAATGCTTATCGGTGAGGCGCCAGGCTGGCATGAAGACCAGCAAGGACGTCCCTTCATTGGTCCAGCGGGACGCTATCTAGACCAGTTGCTTGCTTCTATCAATTTAAAACGTGAGCAGGTTTATATTGCCAATGTTATTAAGTGCCGCCCGCAAGGAAACCGCGACCCCTTACCTACTGAAATACGTAATTGCCGCAAATGGCTAGAACGGCAGATTGAGTTAATCCGCCCCAAGATGATTGTAACCCTGGGGCGTTACTCTATGGCAATGTTCTTTCCGGGTAAGAGCATAAGCAAGATTCATGGCACAACTCAAAAACGGGACAATACTATCTACTATGCTATGTATCACCCAGCGGCAGCTCTTCATCAGCAAAGTTTGCGCCAGACAATTGAGACCGATATGCTCAAGATTCCCTCACTCCTTACCCAGGCAGAAAGTATGACCAAAGCCGAGCAACAACCACAGCAATCAAGTATGTTTGAGGTTTAAAATTATGGCTAAACCAAGGCTAAGAGTAATTCCTCTCGGCGGGCTAAGCGAAATCGGCAAGAATATGATGGCGATGGAATATGAAGACGACATCATCGTCATTGATGTCGGTCTTATGTTCCCCTCGGAAGAAATGCTAGGTATTGACCTGGTAATCCCTGATATCAGCTACCTGCTGGAGAAACGAGAAAAGATAAGGGGTATAATCATTACCCACGGTCATGAGGACCATATTGGTGCTCTGCCCTATCTGTTGCCTCAGCTTAATGTGCCTGTCTATTCAACAAAGCTTACCCGAGGGCTTATCTCAGTTAAGCTTAAAGAACGAAAGGCATCGTCAGGGGCTAAACTTAATGTTATACCCGTTGGCAGCCAGTTCGCCCTAGGGAAATTCAAGATTGAGCTCTTCCCTGTTTGCCATAGCATACCTGACGCAGTAGGTCTAATCATACATACTCCCATTGGCACCATAGTTCACAGTGGGGATTTCAAGCTTGACTATACTCCAGTTAGCGGCAAACCAACTGACCTGTCACGGTTGGCTCAACTAGGCGCCCAAGGGGTTTTGCTCCTCCTTTCCGACTCTACCTATGCTGAACTACCTGGCTACACTCCATCAGAAAGGGTGGTTGGTGAAACCCTGGACCACATTATGGCTAACGCCCCAGGCAGGGTGATTGTAACTACCTTTTCATCATTGGTTTCCCGCATCCAGCAGGTTATTGATTCAGCAGCTAAACACCAGCGTCGGGTCTTTATTCTCGGACGCAGCATGAATGATACGGTTCGCATGGCATTAGAGCTGGGCTATCTTAATGCTCCTGACGGGATACTGGCTCGGCTTGATGAACTTAAAGGTATGCCTCACGACAAAATTGCCTTTGTTACTACCGGGAGCCAGGGAGAGCCTACCTCAGCTCTGGTCCGCATAGCTAATCAAGACCACCGCCAACTTCATATAGTTCGTGGAGATACGGTAGTCCTTTCAGCGACTCCTATCCCAGGCAATGAAGCTCTAATCAACAGAACCGTGGACAATCTTTTTAAGCAAGGGGCTCAGGTGCTATATAGTAAGGTGGAACAGGTGCATGTCCACGGGCACGGTAGTCAAGAAGAGCTAAAACTGCTGATAAACTTAGTCAAACCAAAATTCTTTATGCCCATCCATGGTGAATATCGCCACTTGAGCCTTCACGCTAAACTAGCCCAATCGGTAGGCATTCCAAAGGAAAACACTTTCGTGCTGGAAGACGGAGATATCCTCGAGATTAACCCACAGACAGCCAAGATATCAGGCAAGATTACTTCAGGCAATGTGTATGTTGATGGTCTGAGTGTGGGTGATATCGGCAGCGTTGTTCTCCGTGATAGAAGAATGCTGTCAAAGGATGGAATGGTAGTAGTGATTATTGCCATCAATAAGCAAACCGGCAAACTGGTGGGGCGCCCTGATATTGTATCACGAGGCTTTGTTGATACTAGAGAGTCCAAAGATATGCTGGATGAGAGTCGCGACTTGATAGCCCGAACCCTAGACCATGGTCGTAACCGTCCTGCTGATTGGGGCTTTATCAATACTAAGGTTAGAGATACTTTGCATAAATTTTACTACGAGCAGACTAAACGCCGACCTATGATCCTTCCCTTTATGGTAAAGGTATAGCTTCAAAGCATTAGGTCCACTAAGGAGTTATATGGCCATGGGAAAAGCTAATACTAGGCATAAACCGATAAAAAAGACGAAGAGAAAGTCACGGTGGGATTGGCTACTCTATCCTGGAATATTGCTGATTGCTACTGTGGCACTACTAATCTGGTGGTGGCCAACGCTGACCTCATGGGTTAGCAATGTTGCCAGCAGTGCCTGGCAACTGCTTGGCTGGGGACTAGTGTTAATAGCCATATTTCTCGTAACTCTAGCCGTAACGGTATGGCAATGGAAAGCATCCACTCTTATTCGCCATTGGAATCAGTGGCTATGTGGCATCGTCCTCACCCTAGCTGTGTGGGGAATACTAGCTTTTTGGGGTCTGGGTGGCATCTTTGGTTTGAATATCATCGGTTCCCCAGATTTTGTCGGTATTCTACGGATACTGGGATTAGCTATTACAGGCATTGTTTTAGTAGCCCCCAAAACTTGCTTTCACCTTGCCGCTAAAGCCATTTCATGGTTAGGGAAACAAATGAAAAGGAAACCGGCTCCCAGACTAACCCCCCAACAAAAGCCACCATTTCCTTCAATTACGGCAATCCCTGAACCCTTATTGACAGAACCAAAAAGGAAAGAAGTTACCCAGGTGATTGCTCCCATCCCGGTTCAGCAGGAATTGCGGCAGGTAGCTCAGGAAGTATGGAAGAAATATGGCGAATCATCAACATTAACTACTATTGATGGCTGGCGGTTACCACCCATTGATATTCTGGATAGATCTCCTGATGTTGAGTTCAGTGAAGCCGACAATCTACAGAGAGCTAAGCTTATTGAAGAAGCTCTAGCCAGTTATGGTGTTGAAGCTAAGGTTGTGCAGATAAACGCTGGGCCAACAGTTACTCAGTTTGGGGTGGAACCAGGCTGGGACAGGAAGATGAAGGAAATAAGGGAAAGAGATAGAGATGGCAATATCAAGATAAGACTGGAAGAAATATCCAGGACAAGAGTTAAGGTGGATAGGATTACCTCACTAGCTAACGACCTGGCTCTGGCTCTAGCGGCATCCAGCATCAGGATTGAAGCCCCGGTGCCGGGTAAATCGGTAATCGGAATTGAAGTGCCCAATACAACTTCAAGTGTGGTTAGCCTGCGAGGAGTAATAGAGACCACTGCCTTCCAGAGAATAGAGACAAAATCTAAGCTAGCTTTATCTCTAGGTAAAGGTGCTGGTGGCGAAGCAGTAGCCGCTGACCTGGCTAGAATGCCCCATCTGCTTATTGCCGGCGCTACTGGAAGCGGCAAGACTGTTTGCCTGAATTCCACTATCTGCTGCCTGTTATTACATAATACCCCCAGTGAAGTCCGGTTTATTATGATTGACCCCAAGAGGGTAGAGTTGACCCCTTTTAATAGCATACCCCATCTGGCGACACCAGTCATAGTTGACACCAGCAAAGCTCTAGGCACAATGCGCTGGCTCAACCAAGAGATGGATAATCGTTACCAAAAATTGGCTACGGCCGGGGCTCGCAACATTGAAGACTACAATAGAAGAAAGTCTGGGGATGAGAGACTCCCTTACTTAGTACTAATTATTGATGAGCTAGCCGATTTAATGATGGCCGGCTTTGATGAGGTAGAGCATATCCTGTGCCGCTTAGCTCAGCTTGCCCGAGCTACTGGCATTCATCTCGTCGTGGCTACTCAGCGTCCATCAGTGGATGTGGTCACCGGATTAATCAAGGCTAATTTCCCCACCCGCATCAGCTTTGCCGTTACCTCACAGGTGGATTCACGCACCATTCTTGACATGGCCGGTGCTGAAAAACTGCTGGGTAAAGGAGACATGCTCTATGCGCCCACTGAGGCAGCCAAACCTAAACGTCTTCAGGGATGCTATGTCTCTGATGCCGAGACAGAGAGGCTTGTCTACTTCTGGAACAGCCAGCGGAGGGAAGCGATGGCTCCACTAAAGATTGAGGAGCTTACTCCATTTATAGCTGCTGGCAGAAGGGACAACTATCCTAAGGACCCCCTCCTGGATGCTGCCAAGCAACTGGCCAAGGAACACAAGAACATTTCGACGTCATTCCTGCAACGGAAGTTACATATCGGTTACCCCAGAGCCGCCCGCATTATGGAACAGTTTGAGGAAGAGCAAGCCAAAGAGGAGCAGGATAACACCACTGCCTGACAAAGCATAGTGAAGTCAGGAACCCACTAAAAAGACGAGGCTCTGCCGTCTGGTCACAGGAGCAGAACAAGGGGTACAACAATAGCTATCAGCCCTATAAAAACAACCACCAAAATGAAAAGATTATATCTGGTATTGTAATCGCTCAAAAGAGACGCATCATAATACCCTTCTACCCCCTGGTCTTTGTACATCTTCAGCAGCCCACTTATCAGCTTTAATCTTGTTTGCTTTCCTCTGAGCAACCCAAATATTGCGACGAGGTTGACCACTATCAAGAGAGCAATAAACATGAAGAACACGATCCATGTAGTAGTAGTAACATCCCTACCCCCAGCCACTGCAGAATTAACAGCCAGAGTTACCAGATTAAGAAGAATCGCCGTGACGACAAAAACCGTGTCCGTGCGTGCATTCTGTTGAAGCTCTGTAATAATGTGCTGATGAACTCGTTCAATCATATAACCTCCTTCTACTATTTATTACTTCGCTGCCGTTTCAGCCGCTTGAGAATAGCATCCATATATATCTTAGCCAGATTTCGTCCATGCTTGGGTATCTTCTCTCGCTTTTTCTTAAGTCGTTTCTCACGGCGCTCTTGCCTTGTCTCTATCTTCTCTTCGTTCACTTCTTTATTTCCACGTACTCAAATTCTTTTCTCAACTCAACGATGCGGTCACGCAACAGGGCTGCCTTCTCAAATTCAAGATTTCTGGCAGCTACTTTCATCTGAGCTTCCAAATCCTTAATTAGACGAACTACATCTTCTTTACTAGTAATGGCTTCAGCCACATAAGAAGTACGAGTTTCAGCCACTGCCCGCACTCGCTCGGTGATATCTTTAATTGCCTTCTTTATCCCCCGGGGAGTAATGTTATGTTCTCTATTATAGGCTTCCTGAATCTGGCGACGACGCTGTGTTTCCTTTATCGCCGCCGCCATAGAATTAGTAATAGTATCAGCATACATAATGACCTGCCCATCTATATGGCGAGAGGCACGCCCCATTGTCTGAATCAATGACCCTTCTGACCTCAAAAAGCCTTCTTTATCAGCATCAAGAATAACCACCAGACTTACCTCCGGCAGGTCGAGCCCCTCCCGAAGCAGGTTTATCCCGACGACTACATCGTAAACGCCAAGGCGGAGGTCGCGCAGTATCTCCACCCTTTCCAATGTATCAATCTCAGAGTGAAGATAGTGGGTCTTTATCTCCAGCTCTATCAGGTAATCAGCCAGATCCTCGGCCATTCTCTTGGTCAGAGTAGTTACCAGACAGCGCTCCCTTTTATCAACCCGGATCTTAATTTGTTCTAGCAGGTCGTCAATTTGCCCTTTGGTTGGTTTAATCTCAACGGTAGGTTCAAGGAGACCGGTGGGGCGGACGAGCTGCTCCACCACCTGCTGGCTATGCTTATGCTCATAATCGGCCGGCGTGGCTGAAGTGTAGATAACATGGTTGATACGCTGCTCAAACTCGGTGAAGTTCAGCGGGCGATTGTCCAGAGCCGAGGGCAGCCGAAAGCCATATTCCACCAGGGTTTCCTTACGGGAACGGTCACCGTGATACATACCCCGAATCTGGGGGATGGTCATATGCGATTCATCAATAAATAGCAGAAAGTCGTCAGGAAAGTAGTCCAGCAGTGTCCACGGTGGACTTCCCTGTGCCCGTCCGGATAGGTGGCGGGAGTAGTTTTCCACCCCGGCGCAGTAGCCGGCTTCCTTGAGCATTTCTATATCATAATTGGTGCGTGCCTCCAGCCTGGCTGCCTCCAGCACTTTCTCCTGTCGCTTGAGCGTGCTTAATCTCTCTGCCAGTTCCTGTTTGATGCTTTCAATAGCCCTCATCAGCTTATCATGCGAGGTAACAAAGTGCTTGGCGGGATAAATATCCACCGAGTCCAGTTCAGCTAAGATTTCGCCAGTTAACGGGTCTATCTTTACAATACGCTCAATATTATCGCCGAAGAACTCAACCCGCAGGGCCAGCTCCTCGTAGGACGGCTGTATCTCAAGGGTATCGCCGCGAATACGGAACCTGCCCCGGGTGAAGTCAATGTCGTTGCGCCCATACTGCATATCGACCAGCTGGCGGAGGAGCTTCTCCCGACGGTAGCTATTACCCCGCTTGAGGCTGCAGACAAAGCTGCGGTATTCCTCAGGCTCGCCCAGTCCATAGATGCAGGATACCGAGGCGACAATAAGCACATCCCGACGCTCAAAAAGGGAACGGGTGGCGGCATGGCGCAGCTTATCAATCTCCTCGTTTATGTCAGCCTCTTTCTCAATATAGAGGTCATGGCGAGGAACATAGGCTTCAGGCTGGTAGTAATCGTAATAGCTGACGAAGTACTCTACGGCATTGTTGGGGAAGAACTCCTTGAACTCAGTGGCAAGCTGAGCGGCTAATGTCTTGTTATGGCAGATAACCAGGGCGGGTCTCTGTACCCGCTCAACAACATTAGCCATGGTGAATGTCTTACCGCTGCCGGTAACCCCCAGCAATGTCTGGCGCTTAAAGTCCTTATTCAAGCCCTCCACCAGCCCATCCACCGCCTGGGGCTGGTCACCGGTCATCTTAAAATCTGAGACTATTTCAAAGTTTGGCATGATTCAAACATTTTTTGTAATCTCTACTATGGGTTAATAACTTTATGTATGACAACATGGACCACAGTTGCTAGAAGACGTTCTGCGACGGAGTGTGGAAGCACTTCCTCTACCACTGTATATACTAGGCTTCCTAAAGTTCCTTATTCTTAATTGGCGCTTGATAGTACTACGCCCACTATTACTATAGCATGCATCTATTAGATTTCTTAGTCCACTATCCATTGAGCAAACTAGTTTGCATCTAGATATTAGAACTATCGCTACTATATGGTGGTCATCATAGCTTGACCCGGTAATTGTTTGGCGAATAGCTTGTTCTATTTGGTCAACCTTTTGGTGGTCGATGACAACTGTTTTACCGGCCTGATACATTCTGGTTAGAAAGCTGAGAAAATCTTGTTGCTTACGTAGTTGTGCTTCATAGGTTGTTCCACCGTAGACATATTTACTGTTGCTATCACGAACCCATTTTATTACTGGTTGGAATTCTCCATGCCTTGATGAATGAGGGTTCGAGAAGTATGTGAAGGTATCTGCATCTACAACTACGCACATATCAATAACCTAATAATCGCATTTGCTCTCTGATGAAGAATTCTCTGAAGGCTTTTGGTACTGTTTCGGGTAATTCACCCTCCGCAGATATTTCTATACAATGCATATTGTTGCCTTTGGTATCGCGCTCAAAGAAGACGATTTGTGCAGATGGTTTATTATCGTTTTTGCTTTCTCTATAAACGGTTCGTAATCTGTCA
>SDBU01000828.1_pt1 | contig 44726 bp, 88 predicted proteins | sample 2277071 | NCBI WGS metagenome assembly SDBU01 (sample SAMN10397929, study PRJNA504765) | marine sediment metagenome | isolation source: marine sediment core GS08_GC12, 126 cmbsf | place: Arctic Ocean: Gakkel Ridge, Loki's castle | collected 2008
GACAGGGAGGGCTCTGTCCAGGCAACCGGCGAGCCAGTGCGGCCGGAGGATCTCTCGCCCCATGCAGCATGGCTGTGGGAGTTTGTTGTTCCGGAATTGGTTGAGCTGAACCTGGCGCAGCGAATAGACACGCCTGCGATCATAGCAATGTGTGAGCAGTGGGCGGAGTACAAAGATGAAGCGAATACGAAGCCTGAGCGTAACGCAGCATTTGGGAATTGGCTAAAAATAGCCACAAGATTTGGCCTGACTAAGATCGATCGGGAGGCGATCAAGGTCGAAGCACCGAAACCGACGCAACAACTGAGCGCTCGCAAGAGGGCCTAATGGTAGATTCGGTAACAAAGCGATGGATTTGGAACGCCTCGGATGAGCGAGCGGCCCGCAACGGGTGCAAGTTTGACGAAGAAAGAGGCCATCATTTCGTCGATATATGTGCGAAGAAGTTTCGCCTTTGGGAGGGTGAGTATGCGGGCGAGCCGTTTTTATGCGTAGATTGGCAATATGCCTGCTTAATGCGAGTCTTCGGATGGATTAAATATTCGCCGATGTATGATCGTTGGGTGCGTCGATTTACCAGAGCCAGCGTGTGGGTTCCCAAAAAAAACAAAAAATCGCCGACGGGTGCGGCTGTTGGACTCTACTTGATGGCCTACGACGGCGAGCCGGGACAGCATGTTTTCAGCGGCGCCAAGGACGGGAGGCAAGCACTGATTGTACATCGCCACGCCCTGGCTATGGTCCAGTCCAGTGATGAGCTATCGGCCGATTGCACCATAAACAAATCCACATCGAAAATATTACACAGGCCAACGGGATCAACATACGAGATTTTGGCAGGTGATAACATTGCAAGTCAGGAGGGTCTAAACGGTTCCGTAATTATCGATGAGACGCATGTCGTCGACAGGCGGCTCGCTCTTGTTTTAGAAGACATGGGTGCGTCAAGAAGCGAGCCCTTGCAATTTGAGATCAGCACGGCTGGCAACGATCCACAGAGTTACGGCCGCGTCCAGTACGAGTTTGGGAAACAGGTCGAAGCGGACACGGTTGAGGCGGAGCACTTTTTTTTCAAGTCTTATGAGGCACCGCAAGACGCCACAGACGAACAACTCAACAACGAGGATGTATGGAGGGACGCAAACCCGGCATGGTATGACGCAACCGGGGCAATCGGCCAGACAATAAACCCAGATGAATTCCGTGCGGCATACAAAAAGGCGAACAGGTCACTGACGGATTGGGCGGCGTTTAAGCAGCGTCGGCTAAACATTTGGCAGCAGTCAGCCAATCCATGGATCAGGCTGTCTGACTGGCAAGAGTGCGCAACGCCCGATGTGACGCTTGACGAACTAGAGGGACTGCCGTGTGTAATGGGATTGGACCTGTCGAAAACGCGAGACATGACAGCGGCCGTGTTCGTATTTTGCCATGACGACGGTGAGTCGTTTACGCAGTACGCGAGGTTCTGGCTTCCCGAGCAGGCTGCGAGAGACAAGGCCGACAAGGCATCGTACATGCAGTGGGCGCGTGATGATGAGTTGACCCTGACAAAACGGCGGGCGGTGGACATGAAAATGGTAGGTGACGAACTTGTTGAGTTGATGAACCGATTTAATGTATCGTTCTTTTCCTACGACCCAACATATGCCGACGAAATTGCCGAGCGATTGGCCGACGAAACGCAGGCGGTGGCAAATGAGTTCACGCAAACGTCGGCGAATTATGCAGCTCCGACAGAAGAATATGAGAGTTTGATAATCAATACACGATTGCACCACCTGGATCAGCCGGTGCTAAACTGGCAGGCGGGCCATGTCATGGTCAAAGAAATCAACGGGAGGAAGAGGCCGGTGAAGTTTAATAAAGACGACTACAGAACTATCGACGGGATAGTTGCGGGCGTCATGGGGGTTTATTCCACGCCCCATGTCGGTGGCAACATCAGCATTTACGAAACACCGGGGCAACTGGCATTGTGAGACAGCCGAAGCAGAGGCGTTATGAGTTTTACCAACACCGTGACCCGATGTTCAGGGTGCGCTCGGTGTTCCCGGCCAGCCCGATTTTTTGGCTTGTGCAACAGCGTAACACGTGGCGGATGAAGTTTGCCAAGGCAAGCGGAGAAAATGGACTGGATGAGATGATCGAGCGGGCCAGGCACAGTCATCCTGTGGGCAATCTGGTTAAACGTGGCAAGAGTTATGCAATACTCGAGCCCTCGGATAAATAATAATGAGATGGTTTTGGGAAATACTGGGGCTGGGCGGCTTGGCGATGGCGGGTGTCGGCCTTTGGTGGTATCAGCCGTGGTTGGCGCTGGTCGGCATGGGCCTGGCGTTTCTGTGGGCGGGGATTAAGGGAGCGACATCGTGAGACTTTACGCATACGCAAAACAAATGGAAGTAATCCGCGAGGTAATACGCAAGTATGGCGGCGAGTTGACACAGCAGGATTTTGATGAAGAGTTTTGTGGTTTTCAGCGGCAAATTTTCCACGGGCTGGGCGTGCCTGTACAGGGAAAACACTCGTTCGGCCCGGTGTGCCTCGGCGACGACACGCCCCTGCTTGGCGAAGTGTTTTCCGGGCACCATTCTTGGGCAATGTGGCTTGACCTGCTCCAACACATGGCCGCCCAAGGCATGATAACCAGCGAAGGTAAGCCACCCAATCTTGTCTACAAAGTAACAGAATCCGAAGTGGTGACACAATGATACTCGATACACTCTTTCAACCGCGAGCTTCCGGCACGGCTAACCCGGCCGAGTGGTTTAAGCACTTGCTAGGTGGCACCGAATCGGATAGCGGCATTCCCGTCAACTCCGAGTCAGTCTACAAGAGCGGTCCGTTCTATCAGGCGGTGTCGATCATATCGGGTGATGTGGCACAACTTCCGCTTCGCGTGATGACCCGCGACAAGACGGGCGACACGCAACGAGACCACGAACACCCGGCACACCGTCTGTTGTCGCACCGGGCAAATGATGAAATGCTGTCGCATACGGTGATCGAGCTACTACAAACATGGGCCCTGACCTGGGGTAACGGGGTGGCGGCCATCATGCGCGAAGGGAGTCGCCCCGTCGAACTGATCCCGCTCCTGCCAGACCGGACGGGCATTGAGCGGGCGGACGACAAGAAGCTCTGGTACTGGACCCGGATCGAAGATCGCGGTGAGAAGGTGATGATCCGGCCCGAGAACGTGCTACACATTCAGAGCCTCAGCGGGAACGGCCTGTGGGGCCGCAGCGTGATTGACCTGGCCCGCAATACTGTTGGACTCCTGCAGGCGTTGGAGACACACGGCGGGCGGGTATTTAAGAATGGTGCCGTGCCTGGAGGGATTATAAAGCGAGCCGGCGGCAAAGACAGCGGCCTGAAAAACCTGGGGCCTGACGCACAAACAAACCTTCTCCGTGAGTGGAATCAGATATTCGGCGGCGTCGACAATACACGCAAGATTGCGATTCTCCAGGAAGGCATGGAGTTTCAGGCCCTATCTATTAGCAACATCGACGCACAATGGCTCGACGCAATGGACCGATCACGGGAATGGATGGCGGCCTGGTTCAAGATTCCGCCACATAAGCTCGGCTCGATGCGAGATTCGTCCGTGCGTGCCAACCTGGAACAGCAGAACAGCGACTATTTGAACGGCACGCTGCTGGGGTGGTTGACCAAATGGGAACAAGAGTGCTTTGCCAAACTGCTCACCGATAAACAACAGCGTAGCGAATCGCACTTTTTCAAATTCAACACGGCGGCATTATTGCGCGCCGATCTCAAGACGCGATTTGAGGCGTATTCGATTGCGCGCACTGCTGGATTTATGAGTGCCAACGAAATCCGCCTGAAAGAAGATATGAACCGACGCACCGACGAGGGCGGCGACAGCTACGACAATCCGAACACGTCGTCACCCAGCCCCCAGCCGGCCGAACCACCTAACGAAAACAAGCCAGATGCACCGTCTGCGTCTGCAAGCCACCGTGCCTTAGTTTTGGGCCGTGCGGAACAGCTTATCACTTCGGAGTGTCATAGAGTGTGTAAGGCGGCACGACATGGCGGAAATTTCTTGGCGTGGGCGGATAAGTTTTACGACAACTATGGCGACCTGGTTGAAACGTGTATGTTGCCGTCGATCAACGCCGCGTTGTCTGCAAATGTAATCAGCGGCACATTGCACGTCGATCAGGCATTCGAGGCTCACAAATGTGTTTCGCGTTCACAGCTAATCGAACTGACTGGCGTTTGCACTGCCGACACGCTGGCGGCTGAGGTCGAGATGCTTACAGCGTCGTGGCCTGCACGGGCTGAGACATTAGTTGATAATCTATTACCCGCCCAGCGGGAGGGAAAACAAAATGAAGCCGCTTGAATTCAAAATACGTAGCGTCATGGACGCCAGGTGCAAACACGAGACGACCGAGGCCGAGATATTTCTCTACGAGGAAATCGGGTTCTGGGGCGTGGATGCCCAGACGTTTGCCTACACGCTCCAGGAGATCGGCGAAGTCGATCGGATTGTTTTGCGGATCAACAGCCCCGGCGGCGACGCGTTTGACGGCGTGGCCATGTTTAACTCGCTGGTTGCACACCCGGCAAAGGTGACCGTGAGAGTCGATAGTGTGGCCGCCTCGGCCGCTTCGTTAGTGGCTATGGCGGGTGACCGGATCGAGATGGCCGAGAATGCGTTTCTGATGCTCCACGCCCCCATGACCGTGGTGGCGGGGAACGCCGCCGAATTTCGCTCGGTGGCCGATACGTTGGAAAAGCTGACCGACAGTTACGCCGGCACCTACGCCAGCCGACGTAATCTATCGGTTGACGAGGTGGGCGAACTCTTGGCCGACGAAACCTGGCTCAGTGCCACCGAGGCCGTGGAGGCCGGCTTTGCGGACGAGGTGCTGGCGGTGCCTGCCGTCGCGGCTAGCATAGCCAAGGGACGATTCCGGCACACGCCGGCGGCGTTGTTGTCAAACGACTTATATCAACCGCCGCCGCCGAAATGGCGACTAGCGGCGGCCGAGCGAGAATCACGCTTGACAGAAATCCGACGAGGTGCATAATACCGGAACAAAGATTCAGATATGAACTGATGTGCAGGTGAGGCCAACACGCGCCAACACCCTGTAGGTCACGACAGAATCGATCGTTGCCAACACGCGCAGCGTGACTTTCTAGCAGTTTGTTTTTAACAACAACTGCCAGCGGGTCACGCTGCTTTTTTCGTGCCTCCGCTGGCGTTCCAGCGGAGAAACGAAGATGGCAATCCGAAAAACATTGACGATCTTGGAAGAGATCGAGGCACTCACGGTAGAAGCCAAATCGCTTCATGTCGTGGCCAAGGAAGAAAAGCGGGAGATGTCCAAAGATGAGTACGCTCGCTTTGATGCAATCACCGACAAGCAGGAAAAAGACGGCAGCGGAAAGAACGGCGAGCTGGCTGTCCTGGACGCCGAGCTAGTGTTAGCCAAGAAGTACGAGGCGGCACAACTCGACATCGCCAATCGCATCGCCCACCCGGCGAAGCCAATCGGCACAGACGGTGCCAGCCTGCGGCCCGTGACTGACGGGGCTAAGCCCAAGGTGTCCTTGCCGAATCTTATCTATACGTCGCTCAAGGCGTTCAAGGGCGAGAACGCTCACGAAGCTGCCTACCGAAGCGGCGTGCATATTGCGGCCTGCTTGGGACATGCCAAGGCACGCGAGATTTCCGATCGCATGGGACTCGATTACCGGGCAGCCATGACCGAGGGTTCGAACCTGGCCGGCGGCTATCTTGTTCTGCCGGAGCTTGACCAGACCGTAATTGATCTACGGATTGAATACGGGGTTTTTGGGAAGTTCGCCACGCGCAGACCAATGGCGTCTGACCAGACGATCATCCCGCGACGCAATAGCGGGTTGACAGCTTATGCGGTGACCGAGAACGAGTCGATTACAGCCTCCGACAAGGGTTGGTCTCAGGTCGAGATCATACCCAAGAAGTGGGCCGTGCTGTGCAAGTACAGCACCGAGCTTGCTGAGGATGCGTTCATCAGCATGGCCGACGATCTAGCCGGAGAGATGGCCTATGCCTTGGTCATCAAGGAAGACCAAAGTGGGTTCATCGGCGATGGCACAAACACTTACCATAAAATCACGGGCATCGTGAACAAGATCAACGATGGCAACCATGCGGCATCTATAAAGGGTGCTGCCGCTGGTAACGATGATTTTGCCGAACTGGATTATGCCGACTTTTCGGGGACCGTGGCAAAACTGCCGAACTTCCCCGGCATCAAGCCGGTGTGGCACTGTACGCGAGTCGGTTTCTATGAGGCGATGGATCGGCTAGCCGAAGCGGCTGGCGGTAACACGCGAGCCGATATCGAAGGCGGCGCGGCCCGACAGTTCATGGGGTGGCCGGTTGTCTTTAACGAGGTGATGAACAGCACCAGTGGCACGGATGCCAGCAAGATTAAGTTCCTGTTCGGCGACATCGGTATGGCTGCCACTTTTGGTATCCGTCGCGGGCTGGCAATTTCTGCCACCACTGATCGCTATTTCGAGCTAGACCAGATCGGCATCAAGGGGACAACCCGCTGGGGTATCTCTGTGCATGACGTAGGCACTAGCAGCACCGCAGGTCCGGTCATCGCGCTCAAGTCGTCTAGTTAGTTCGTATTTCAAACAATCAACCCATAAGGGGAAACAATAATGATCCAACAGCAACGAGGAAAGGACTCGGTTTTATTCGCGTCCACTTCCGCAACGGCGGTTTCGTCCGCCACGTTCGACACGACCGGGGCGGATTACGCCACGATTCGTATCGCGTTCAGTTCCGAGGTGAATACCGATGCAGTCGGCCCGCTGATTTCACTGGCCGACAGTGCTACCTCGGGCGGAACCTATGTCACGGTGGTCGCAGATCGCACGACCGAGGACTTAACAGCAGCCCGCGCGCTGACGTACCACGTCGACATGCACGGAAAACAGAAGTTTCTCAAACTAACCGTGACGCCTGCAACCGTGGCGTCGCAGGATAAGTTTGTCGTTTCGGCAGTCGGCACGCTCAGTCGACAAGTTGAGGGGCCGGCGGCCACAACCGACATGGCCGATGCGGCGGTTGTAGTGGTTTAGTCGTGAAGGGGTGCCCGTCGGTGTTTTGATTCCTTTCGCACCGGCGGGCTTTTGGTATGCACTTTAATACGTTCGAGGTATTCGATCCGCGATTTGAAAACATAGGGGTCGCTCGCAGCGATGTTTATTCGCAGTTTGGCGAGGATGGTTTGATCGCGGTCCTGCTGGCCACGACGGGCAAAAAAAACGAATGGTGTTTTGAAGTCGGGGCGGCGGACGGCGTTTATCTGAGCAATACCAAGAGATTGCGCGATCCTGGATTTGATTGGCACGCGGTGTTGATCGAGGCGGATGATGACAAATACAAGCGACTGGAGAAGTTTCGATCACAGAGAGTGCGGTGTGTCCGCCGCAAAATAGGCGACAGCGACCTTGACGGCATACTGCGAGAGAGCGGCGCACCGACTGATATTGACTTGGGCGTGATCGACATCGACGACCGGGATTATTACGCCTGGCAGGGAATGGTTGAGTACCGGCCGCGTGTGATGATGGTTGAATGTTGGGGCCTGCCAGTGAGTAACAGCACGCCAACGGAACTGGTTGAGGGGAAACAGGCAACGTCGATCGTATTGAATCGATTGGCAATTGAAAAAGGGTACACGCCGATCTGCCGCACGTTTTGCAATTGTCTTTATGTCAGAACGGATGCGTTGTGAGTATCAAGCTCTCGGAAATCAAACGCCTGGTTGATACTCCCAGGCCGGTGATTTTGGAAGTGGGTGCGAACGATGGTTACGACACGATTCGTTTTTTACAAGAGATGCCCAGAGCTCGAATCGTTTGTTTCGAGCCGGACCCCAGACCATTGGCCCGGTTCTGTTGTCGTGACGATAAGCGGGTGACGCTGCTCGAGGTGGCCGTCGCGGACAGGGAATATATTGCGGAACTTAAGTTGAGCGGCGGACGTAGCTTGGCGTTTCCTACAAAGATGCCGAACAACGGCGACCCGGCAGATTGGGATTTATCTAGCAGCCTGTTGCAACCTACGGAGTTTTTACATGAGCGGCACCAATGGTTGACATTTGACAAGACCGCCACCGTGCAAGCCGCACCGCTCGATGCGTTTCGAGATGAACATTATCCGCATGTTGATTTCATCTGGGCGGATGTGCAAGGCGCCGAGGCACTGCTGATCCTGGGCGGACAAGAGACACTGAGACATACGCGGTTCTTTTACACCGAATACTATGACACGCCGCAGTATCGCAGGCAGCCCAGCCTAGCGGCGATCGAGGCGTTTTTACCCGGCTGGGACTTGGCGAGAACCTACGGCGGCAATGCACTGTTCATCAATCGGCATTACGGGAAGCAAGCATGACCAAGCTAAACCTCGGGGCGGGCGACACGGTACTCGAAGGCTTCACGGCCATCGATCGAAAGTTGGGCACCGAAGTCTATCCGCTTACTGACTATGACGACAACTCGGTTGAGGAAATACGCGCCTCGCATATTCTGGAGCATTTCGGGTTTGATGAAGTCGAGCAGGTGCTGGCCGAGTGGGTGCGTGTGCTCAAGCCGGGTGGCCGGATGCGCATCGCAGTGCCCGACGTAGATAAGATTCTCCGGGCCGACGACCACCCGCACCGCTTGCACTGGCTGATGGGCGGGCAAGGCGACCCCGACGACTTTCATAAGAGCGCTTACACGGTCAACACGCTGCCGCAGTGGATGGGCCGAGCCGGGCTAAGGGATATCAAGTTTTGGGAGTCGGACAACACCGACACGGCATCCAGCCCGGTGAGTCTCAATCTGGAGGGATTCAAGCCAGACGGTGGTATTGATGTCAAAGTCAAGATCGCGGCACTGATGAGCATCCCGCGAGTCGGCTGGAACGATAACTGGGGGTGTGTGTACGAGGCGATGAAGCCGTTCGATATTCCAGTGCATCGCTTCCAAGGCGTGTTCTGGGGCCACTGCATGCAGCGGGCCATGAACGAATTCCGAGAGTCCGGAATCGATTGGGCGCTGTGCATTGACTACGACTCCGTATTCACGCAACAGCATGTCGGCACATTGCTAGGCCATTTCGGCAAGAACCCGGAAATCGATTGTATCGCTGCCCTGCAAGCCAAGCGTCGCACCGACACTCCGTTGATGACGATCGGCCTGGACACGTCGGCCGAATGGAAGGGCGATCCGCTCAAGGTCACCACGGCTCACTTCGGTTTAACTCTGATTCGCATGGCGGGGTTGGACGATGTCGAGAAGCCGTGGTTCAAAAGCGAACCGAACAAAGACAACGAATGGGATGACGGCCGGCTCGATGACGACATTTGGTTCTGGCACCAATGGCGAAAGGGCGGGAAAAATATCTACGTCGCACCGGACGTGCGGATCGGACACCTCGAGCTGATGGTCTCGCAGTTTGATGAAGACATGAAACATGAACTGGTCACCATGCCAGAGTGGAGGGAACAACATGCAGATTCGCTTAATTAACGCTACGCCATTATTCCGTGGCTGGAAGGGCCGGCCACCCGGCACTGTGCTAGACCTGCCGGACGGTGTGGCCAACACACTCTTGCATCGCGGCATTGCCAAGTTGCACGAAGCCAAGAAGCGAAAGGGCCGCAAGCGTGCCAGTTATAAGCGTTAGTGAAAGCGCCAGCCCGGCCCTGACGGCGGCCGATGCCAACGACCACTTGCGGAACCTGTACGACGAGAACGATGCGCACCTGCTGCGGCTGATCGCGGCGGCGACGAATTGGATCGAACAGACGCTGGGCGTTTACTTACTCAACGCCTCGGTCACCGAGACATTTCGCGGCTGGACGGACGGATTTATTCGCCCGTCACGTGGACCGCTCAGTAGCGTAACGAGCGTGAAATACTACGACAGCGATAGCAGCCAACAGACTTGGACAAACACGAACTACATCACGACAGCGGCGGCGGCCGTGCCGGGTGAGATTGAGATCGCACCCGACATAACGCAACCAGCGGTCGACGGCAGAACCTACCCGTGGGAGGTGATCTATGTGGCCGGGTTCGGCAGTGCGGAGACAAGCATCCCAGACGCGGTGCAACACGCCCTGCGATTGCTGGTTGAGGACTTTGACAGGAACCGGGGCAACATGACCGAGAGCCGGGCCACGACGGAAGTGGCTGTCGGTGTGCGGCGGCTGTTGGTGGCGGCTGACCTGGGGCGACTATGACCACGCGAATAGGCAGCGGAGCACGTCGGCACAAGGTGGCTGTGCGAGATTCGATTGAAGCGACAACATCGCATGGAGAAGTGACGCGGACGTTTTTTACTAAGAAGATAGTTTGGGGCCGGCTAAAAACGCTAAGCGGAAAAGAGGCGGACGTGGCCAAGCAAATCGCACCGAGCGCCACGCATGAGGTAACGATTCCCTACATCAGTTGGCTGACAGAGAAAATGAAGTTCAGGATTCGCGGCAAGTCATACGGCATAGAGGCGATCGACAACCGCGACCTGGAAAACGTGGAGCAGGTGTGTTTGTGTGAAGAGGCGAAGTAATGGCGAAGCCTGCCGGAATGACATTGACGGGTGATAAGGAGTTGGAGCGGTTGCTTCGCAAGCTGCCCGACAAGGTGCAGAAGCGAGTCATCCCGGCGGCTGTTACATTTGCGGCCAAGCGGCCACTCAGAGAATACAAAGCAAAAGTCAAGGCGGCAGGGATCAAGTTTCCAACTGCGGCGATCGGGGCGAAGCATAAGACATACAGGCGAACCGGAATAAGAGTAGCAACCATCGGTGCGAAAAAAGGATTTTACATTGGCGAGCCGACCGAAAAGGAACCACTCGGGCAGTCGCTGGCGAAAGTCCTAACCGTATGGGAGTACGGATGGCGCGACACGCCACCGACTGAACAACGGAAGAAAAAGTGGGTGAAGAGGGGGCAGGGTTCAGCAAGCCGCCCCCCTCGTCCCATGCTGCGGCCGGTTTACTTGGCTGCCCAATCATACATCCTCGGCGAATTTCAAAGGGGAATTGGAAGAGCTATTGAGAAAGAGGCGGCCAAGTTGGCTAAAAAGTTGGGGATATTGAAGTGACGATGGAGTCTGACTTGCGGGCGTTTGTGATTGCCAATGGTGCCGTGACGGCGTTGATCGGCACGCGGATGTTTCCGCAGCGGGTGCCACAAGGGCAGGCCATGCCGGCCATCCGATACAACCACATCGCCACAACTTCGGCGATCGCCCTGGCCGGTGTATTGGGCCTCGCAGAGACAACGATGCAGCTTGATTGCTATGCGGATACATACGCCGAGTCGATCGACCTGGCGGAAAAGGTTCGCGTGGCGCTGGTGGCCAATAACAACGGCGACCGGCTGATGGGCAGTACGAGAGTTTACAGAACGCAACTGGCCGGCTCGGCGGACGAACCGCCATTTAAGGAACCGGACGGCGGCGATAAATGGCGTTTTAATCGGTCGCTCGATTTTCTTTTGGAATACATCGAAGCGGCTCCAGCTTAATAGGAGAAGATAACATGGCTAGCGCACCACGAACCGGGGGCACATCCTCGTTAGGTTTTTCACTTTGGAGCACGTTCGCACCGTCATTGACGAGCATCACGCCTCCACCATACGAGCTAGGATCAACCGAAGCGAGCCTGCTTGATTCTGTAAATTTCACAGTCAAAACGCCTAACGATCTAGTGTCTGTGGGCCTGGTCGAATTTGAAGGCGTATTTGACGGAACAGTGAAAGACCTGGCCGATACGTTTGGGCTTTCCAATTCGACAAAGCCAACGGGAACGATCACGCTCAGCTTTCCGGCGGGCGGGGCCATCACGACTAATGCGGCATTGGGAACAATCGTCGGCACCGGGCACATAGACAACTGGGCCTTAGGCCAGCTTGCCAATAACGAGCACATGACAATTTCCGGTGCCTTGCAATTTGATTGCGAGGGGACCGAACCTAGCATCACCGATGCAGTCGCTTAGGGAGAAAAACATGGAACTTATTTCGATTTCCGAACATCCGGGAAATGTAAACATCCGGGCACGGAACGAACGCAAGATGAAGGCGGGCCAAAAAGTCTGCAATGAGATAACGGACGTGATGGCCTTGTACTACGGCACACGCCATTGCGGCTGGTTGAATCGTCCACCCGGCCGTGAACCTGGCTTGGCGTTCTTTACGGGCGTTACACCAGAAGTCGAGGCGGAGTTTCGGCGTGAGGCGGAGAAGCTCACAGGGGCAGAAGATATCAAAGCAGGCCACGCCCCGGAACTGCCCGAGGACGAGCCGGAAGACGATGAACCGGAACCTAGCAAAATCTGGACACCGGAAGGAGACGACGATGAGTCTTGACCTGCAAGCGATACGCGATGCGGACGGCCGCAAGGTAAAGGAGATCGACGTTCCAGAACTGGGCGGCACGATTCGCATTCGCATGATGAGCGGCACCGATATGTTTAGTATGACCGAGCACGCTCAGAAACACCCGCATGACTTCGGCGGGCAATCAAGGATGTTGTTTATTGCTTGCGTGGTTGACGACGAGGGTAAGCCGCTGTTTGACGGCCGGACGGTCGGTGCCCTGATGGAACAGCCGAGTAGCGTTGTACTGAAACTCAGCGAGCAGATTCAAGAATTTTGCGGCCTGGGGCAGGATGAAAAAGAGACAGTAAAAAACTCCGAGCCGACCCAACCTTGATGGCCTGGCATCGGCTGGCGGCCATGCTCGGCATGTCAGTCCGCCGGGCGATGCAAGAAATCGACGCGGAAGAGTTTCGCAATTGGCTGGCATACGGTGAGTTGGAAACGTGGGACCTGACCGGTTACCACCAGGCCGGCATTATTTGCTCCGAGGTCATAAATATGTTTGGCGGCAAAACTGTAGCAGCCGACTTCATGCCGCTCAAGGATCGCAAGGGGCGGGGCATGTCGCCAGCCGATTCGCAAAAGGTGCTTGCAATGATGTTCGGGGGTTAGGCAATGGCAACCAAAGCAGTCGGCAATCTGGCGGTCAATTTGATCGCACGGACCAAGGGTTTCACCACCGGTCTGCAAAAGGCGACCAAGCGTCTCAAGAAGTTCGGGGCCGGTATTGCGGCTTCGGCTAAGCGAATAGCCAAGTGGAGTGCGGCATTAACGGCGGCGGCGGTTGGTGCGTTCGCGGTGTTTACCAAGCAAGCATTCGCATCTATCGACACGCTGGCTAAGGTGTCGGACAAGCTCGGTATCACTACGGAAAACCTGGCTGGTCTGCGTCATGCGGCTGAGTTAACAGGCGTCAATATCACGACGCTTGACATGGCAATTCAGCGAATGACTCGGCGAATTGCCGAAGCCGCGATGGGCACCGGTGAAGCGAAAGCGGCTATCGCCGAACTAGGATTAGACGCTCAGCACTTAAAGAAGATTGGGCCGGGTGCTGCGTTCCGAGAAATTGCCGGCGCAATGTCAAAAGTGAAAGATGAAGGTGACAAGGTTCGGCTGTCGTTTAAGCTCTTCGACAGCGAAGGTGTGGCACTCAAAAACACACTGGCACTGGGCACTGCGGGCCTCGATGCGATGCAGGCCGAGGCCGAAAAGCTGGGGCTGGCGCTCAGTCGCGTCGACGCGGCACAAGTGGAAGCAGCGAACGATGCGATTACACGCATGAAGGCCATCTTTAAAGGATTCTTTCAGCAGGTGGCAATCAAGTTGGCTCCGGTGATTCAGGCAATGGCGGATAAGTTTACCGAGATGGCTGATGCGGGTTCGGGTGTGGGGCCTGCGGTCGAACGCGGATTCAAGAAGGTCGTGAAGGCCATCGGATTGATGGCAGATGCTGTCCACACGATCCAGCTGGGATTTCTGAAACTCAAGCAAATAATGCTCGATGTGTTTGCGGCGGCCATCCGTGGCAGCGCGAGTGCAACAAAGGGCCTAGTGAAGTTTGCTGGAATCCTACCCGGAACGGGTATTCTCGTAAAGAATTCAGGTATCGATAAAGCGGGTGACATAGCAATAAAAGCATCTAGGGCAATGGCAGATAAAGCGGGAGATGAGTTCAACCAAGCAGTTCTAAAGTCCCCGCCGTCTGTCGCAATCAATAAGTGGGTAGATGATATCGCCAAAAAGGCACGTGACGCAGCCAAGAAGATAGGTGACAAAAAAAGTTTCGGCCTGTTCTCAAAAAACCTACTCGGCGATGCGAGCGGTGGCTTGAAAGGTCTTACTTCGGGCATCGCTGGCGGCATCGCTGAAATTTCCAGAGCAGGCAGCAAAGCAAAAAACGCGGCCAATATCGCAACTCTCAAGGCGTCGCTCCTCGGCACCGGATTCAAGCAGCCGGCTGTTTCACCCGCCACCTCTGCAGTCGCCTCCAACTCGGCCGGTGCCGCATTGCAACGTGGCAGCGTGGAGGCGTTTCAGGCCACCCGGTTTGCTAAGCGAGGCGACGACCCCATGAAGAAAGTGGCCGACAACACGAAGCAGCAATTGGCCGAAGAAAAGAAAGCAAATAAGACTCTCGACATAATCGCAGGTTTTCTGAAACCCACCAGCACAGGAAACCTTATTCCGACATGAGCGTCACCAAATGCCAATTGATTCGCTACGGCCGCTCCGGCTCGGCCGACCTGGACTATAAGCGTGAGTACAACGCGCAGTGGAAAGTAACCACGGACAGCGGCAACGACGGCTGGACAACTGTTCTGCTGCAAAGTGGTAACGCGAGCCTGGACAACCCGATCCCCGATCTGTGGTCGACCTACGCGATCGGCAACGACGTCGATACAGGTGTTTACCTGCAAGACAAGCGGGGGCAACCGGAGACCGGCAGCGAGACGACTTGGATCGTCACCGGCACATGGAAGGCACCGCCGCCCGGCAGAGACCCAGCCAACGGCGACAATCAACCAAATCCACTCTTTCGGCCCGTGCGATATCATTTGGAGTTTGCCAACTTTACCCGCGTTGCCGAAAAAGATATTTTCGATAAGGCGATTACCAACAGCGCCGGGCAAGAGTTCGATCCGCCGCTAGAAATGGACGATGCTCGGCCGGTGCTTGTGGCGGTAAAAAACGAATGGCCGCTGGAAGGGATTATATCGAAGGCCATCCAGTACAAAAACGCGGTCAATACTAATACATTTTATGGGGCCGGACCACGCGAGGCAAAGGTTGAGAGTATTGTTTCGGGTGGAATGCAAACCGAGAACGATGTCAGATATTACCCTGTCACTTATCGAATTCAGTTTAATCATGAGCAATGGGACATCGAGCTTGTCGATCAAGGTTGGATGCACTACGGCACGGCTGCAGCAAAGAACCTGTTGGTAGCCAGGGGCGGGGAACAAAACGCAGACGGCACATACAAAATAGCAACGGGCGAAACAGAATTGCCGCCACCTGTTCCCGAACCGATTGGCCTGGACCCGGACGGCACACGGCGTGACAAAGATGCCGACCCGGTAAAGCTATTCAAACAACCACCGTTTAGAATTTATCCCGAACTGTCATTTGCGTCGCTGGGGATTTAGAGAAGCAGCTTGAACCATAAATAGGTAGCTAGGATCAGGGCGGGAATCCAGAACACCGGACCGATAACAAAGCAGCCCATGCAACCTCGATTTGTGTCGTAGCGATCGCGGCGTGTCATGACAAACAGCCTACCACTTAACAGGAGAATAATCAAATGGCCACAGTTGCATCGATCGATTTCAGCGGGGGCGGGTTGAAAAACTCAGACATCGCCACCGGGGCTGCCCTCGCAGCTAATAAGCTAATCCATCAAAAAACGATAGCCACCGAGCTATTCAGCCCAACTACCACGATAGCGGCACTAGCAGGTGAATTATTGTTTATCGCCTCGGCGTCCGGCACGCTGCAATCGTTTGAGGGGATCGTGATTACTAATCCGACCGGGGCCGATCGAACGGTGACTGTTGACCTGGAACGATCGACCGGCGGCGGTGGGTTCGCTTCCATACTCAGCACGAACATTGAAATTGTAGACGGTACGGCCGACCTGACCCCCGTTGTGGCCGTGATATCGAATACCACCGTTGCGGACGGTGACATTTATAAGGTCGTCGTTACTGTGGCCGGCTCGGCAGGCAATCAAGCCCTGGGCCTGCTCGTCACGCTGGTCTGGAACGAACAGCCGATCTAACAGCATGACCCAATTCTCCGAGCAGGACATTCGCCAGATTGTTATTGACGTGCAGCGCGGCAAGCGGACGCCACGCAACCGGCGGCCACGCGGGCTGAGGCGCGGGCCGATGGGAGGCGGTTCCCAGCACGTCGGTACGTTCAATCTTCAGGCGGGCACTATGGCGGCACTGACGTCCAGTTCCCAGCAGCTAATCGACTTTACGGGATGGATTACGCAAAGGAACGCCGCACACCAATTGTCGTTTGATGGAGCCACCGACGAAATAACCGTTTTGCTTGCCGGCGATTACACTATGTGGGTAGATGCCCAAATTTCAACAAGCGGCGTAACGGATGTGCCGACGGATTTTGAATTGACTTTGCAACACAAGCCAGACGGTGGTGCCTGGACGAATCACCCCATTGGCCATCGAACGACGCTCACTATTGCCACGCAGGTTGGTTTTCTTACCATGATGAAACCGCTAACAATCGGTGTTGCCGCGACAGATGCTAAGCTGAGATTGGTCGCCCGCCGCAACACGAGCACAGCCGGAACCGCGTCAATTGCCGCGTGCTACTGGAGCTTAATGAGACATCAGCCGTGATATAACTTTTGCAAGAAACGACGGGGGCTAACTATGGCAAGTATGTCGGCAACGATCGTCGTGCGGTTTAAGAATCCAGAGGTGTTGGTTGCCGTTTGTAAGTTGCGTCTGATTATCGACGAGATTGTCGAGGACATGCCTTGGCGAGATGACGCGGAAGAGGCAAACGAATGCTTGCGAATTATTCAACAGGCGATTGAATTGGAGGGGTAGCCGATGCCCAAGCGGCTCAGCAGGATGCACCGGCGGCGTTGGGCAATCTATGTCAATGCCCTCAAGCGTCGTTATCCGCTGCCGTTTCCGATGCGTATCATCACACGCAAATTGCATAAAGACCTGGGCGGTGACGCCAACCTAATAATTGGCAACCACAAACATTATCGAATCCGAATCAACAACTGCTATACGTTCGGACTACGCCGGGAAACCTTGGCTCACGAATACGCCCATTGCCTGGCTACCCTTTCTTGGCACGAGGTCGACGGTGCCGACCCGATAGCCGACCATGACGAAATCTGGGCCGTCTGGAATTCAAGATGCGAAAGATTGCTGGTGGAAACCTACGCCGCACTACCCGACGAACTGAAAGACAAGGCGGACCGAGGCACGTCTTGATAGCACGTGTTGTTATCAAGGTGGTGGGCTTGTCTACCGGCGGGCCGCCGGGTATGGTTTGGCCATACTCGGTGACTCGTTTATCAAATCGGAGCTAGACGAATGACGGCCATTACGGTTTTTGTCTGTCAATGTTTTGCGATATTTTTAAGGGGAACGCAAACACTGAATGTGACTCGCAATCACTGTTGGCGGGCCGCCTGTTGCTCACTATTGCTTGGATTGTGCGGGCTTTATCTCACCGCAACGATAGCCGTGTCGGCGGTGTACGGGGCCCATTGGAGTGTTTGGGTTGCCTTCCTCGCCGCCGGCCCCTGCGGCATAGTCGCCAGTATGATTTTAGGAAACCGGGAATGAAACTTGCCATCGTGGGACCGAGCCAGTGCGGAAAAGATACAGTCTGTAATTGGCTGGCTGAACATACCAATCTTGCGTATCACCAATCCACGAGCGAAGCAGCGGCCCAGCTCGTCTACGATACGATGGGTTTGCAGTACACACGCGAGGGCCGCACATTCCCGTGGCGGACTGTCGAGCAATGTTGGGAATCGCGGCATGAGCATCAGACGGAGTGGGCACGGATAATCTGGAATTATAATCACCCGAACGGTCTGAGACTTTATAGGTCCATGATAAAAACGGCTGATATTTTAAACGGAATTCGCCGGCTGTCAGAGTTGCAAGCGTGCGAAAGAGAAGGGCTGATTGACCTGGCTATCTGGATTGAGCGGCCCGGCTGCTCAGAGTCTAGTCTGGATATCTCGGAGGCCGACTGCCAATTCACGATAGACAACGGCGGTACGCTGGCAGAACTATATGCAGAGCTGGAACATCATGCCCCGATCTTGACACCCACGCACCACGTAACGGTATAATGCGGGCGAAGCAGCGGCGGCGAAATGTCCGTATGTCGGCGTCGAGGTGAAGTGGGGAGGGCTGGGACTCCGAAGAACGTGGCCGCTCCGACAGCGGGAAGAACCACGTGAAGGCCAGTTGCAAAAACCGACACCGCCCGCTGCTTCTTTGAAACAATTGATATTAGCAGCGGCATATGCCCAAGCCAGTCGGGCCACGTGCTGGCCATGATCGTGGTGGACTGCGGAATCGCGTATACCAAGTACAGGTCTCACCGACCTGCTAGCGGCCGCCGCAAAAGATTGGCCCGCTGCTTCTTTGAAACAATCGATATGGAAGAAAAACGCACAACGAGAAACTTTGCAGAGGTGATCCGCCAAAAAATGGAGAAAGACCCTGAACTTGCTGCTGCCATCCGCCGTGAGATAAAAGAGGCGGATGCTGAAATCGAGAAATACAATCGTCGAATGAATTGGCCCTGTCGATAGTATCCCTGGACCAACGTCGCGAGACGAAAATCGGGTACATCCGTGTGGCGATAAGACCGGGCAGGTGCCAGCGACGACCAAATCCATTGGATGCGGGATGACTTGCTGGACCGCAACTGCCCGGCACGCCCTTATCTCGCGGCCCTACTTGAAGCAGCGGCGGCGTGGCTAGATGACACGCCAATCGCACAAACCTCAAGCACGCCCGAGGTAACTGTAATAGGGGAGCGAACACAAGGGCAAGTGTAGCCGGGGCAGGACCGGCCCGCTGCGTTTATTAAAACCTCAAGAAGTAGCATCCATGGTGGGGCGAAATGTTAGCTCCCACCATGGGCCAGTTGGTTCGCCGTCGATGATGGGCCATACTCGCCGTAAATCGTCAACCGGCAATCCGGCACGAATGGCAGCGGCCAGCGCGCGGAATCCCTCAGACCTGTCACCATAGAATCTGACAGTAGGCTCGGGGTAGGCATGTCCACCGCCGCCCTCACAGGATTCAAACGTCTCAACGCCAGCCGCAACAAGCAACTCGACCGCGCCGGAAATGCCCTTGTCTAGTGGTGGTTCGTATTCTCGTGGCGAAATCACCTGCCAACCTCTCAGCAACACAATGTTAGGACACTACCTGGCAGTAGGGTTCACGGGGGCCGGTTCGCCGGCCCCTCATTCATTTCTCTACCAACCGAGCCGGCTGCAAGCGAAAGCCCATGACCGAGCAGAGTCGCTCGATTGTTTCTGGATTGGCCTTTCGCTCGCCAGTGCGGAGCCGCAAATACATGGTGCGTGTGACGCCGATCTTATCGGCTACCTGTCCGTCGCTGAGGCCGAGCGACCCTTGCCGCCTGTAGAGCATAACAAGCGAATCATACGACAGCGTTATTCCTGTGCGTGAGCCCATGGGTTTGCGCCCTTTTGTGCTGGGGGTTAGTCTGCCCTCATTGTACCTCTACGGTCACACCCCGTCAATAGCTATATCGGCAATCGGGCCAGAATCTTGGGAATAGTCCAGATACTTAACAAATTGCGAAGATTCTGTGAAGATTGTCTAAACTACCATATCGCACACAAGCCCGCCGAGCGGCCTGTTGTCCCCTTGGTGTCAGAACACGCCCCAGTAGCCATCAGCCCACACGCGAGCCGCCTGTGCGTCCGTTGTGGGTGTCAGCCCGTACAGGCGTGGAAGGGCGTACAGCTATCCCAACTCGGGCGGCATCGGCTGGGAGCCTGCTGCCATGCCAGCGTCGAGGTAGTATTGCTCAAAAACGGCCCGGCTGGAGTGGGCCAGGTGATTCTGTCCGGCACCCGGATTGGCCACCTCGACAAGCGTACCGCTGGTTCGCCGTAGATATTTGAATGTACCGGAAATTCCGGATAACTGGACAATCGCCCGAAAGTCCGCAAACCATTTTTCGCGGCCATGGGACCAAGGCCAAAGCAGCCCGTCGCGGTGGCCCATGGTTTGGATCGCGTCGAGCGTGCTGGGGTGTAGCCGCCGAGCGACTATCTTGTTTGGCGTTTTGTGTGGCCGAATCGTAACCACACCGGCCCGCAGATCGCTGTCCGTGAGCCGGAGCAGATCCCCGCGACGCAAGCCAGAATCGTAAGCGGTTCGCACCAGCGAACACCACCAAGTCGAATCGCAGGCGGCAATCAGCCGTTGCACCTCGTCGGCGGTCCAGGCGATTGGGATCGGCGAGATCACCACGGGCCGCTTGATCCGCCGGCAGATTGGCGGGTCGCAATAATTGCAATCGCTGGCCCAGCCCCAAAGTGACAAGATAATTTGCCGGTATTGCAGGACGGTAGTCGGCGAGCGGCCAGGCCCGAGGGCCGACAGAAAAGAATTGATAAGCTCGGGATTGAGGTCACAGATTGTGACTACCTGCCCGGCGTGTGTTCTCAGTGATCGGATAGCTCGCCTGAAATTATCAACATAGCCGGCACTCAGGTTTCGCTCGGCGATACACACCTCCGCCAAGTCGACGATGCACATTACAGAATCTATCACGGCTGCCCCCGGTTCGTGGTGCATCCGTGCTAGTTCTCTGGTACTAGTCTACGTCTTTTCTGTTGCAGGTTGTGTGCAATCTTGGATTTGGCCCACGTCATACTGGCTCATTTCGTACAGATCGATCGGCCGGCCTTTTCCTGGGAGGTCTCTCCGAAGCGTTCCTCTTTTCATGACGTCATAATCCACCGTGGCCATCTGATACGGAATGGCGTCATAGTTTAGCCACGCCCCTATTAGCGCGGCCTTCAACCTCTCATTCTCTGCTCGCAGTCGCTGGACTTCGGCGGCAAGACGTGTCCGATCTGACAGCCAAATCATTGTCGTGCCCGGCGACTCTTCCTGGTGCTTGACTCGATCCAGGATTTCATCAATCAACTCGCTGTTGGTTGCCATTGTCTCGCTCCTTTGTGATTGTGCGGGGGTCCATAAAAACCATGCCCCGAGCCGCTTTGCGTATGTCTTGCTCGGTTCTGTGGCCCCGATCGTATTCTGCGAAAAAAAGTTGCAGAGCAAACAACTCGTCGTATCCAACACCACCGACACTTAGTCGCCAGACCCATGACGACAGCTCACTCCTTAATACGCCGAGTGTAATCTCGTCGTGAGCAAATTGGAAAATTACGTCAAGCGGTGTCTGTGGTTCGCTCATCGTCTCTCGCCTAATGTTCTGCTGAGAAGAGATTCGTATTCGTCAACTTGACTGGTTCTAGTGGCGGCAACCCAGCGGCCTCGCGGGCGATCTGGCACTGTTCATCGCCCGCTTGCATGGCTACGCACGCATTGGGTCGCGTCGGATAGACCGAACAGGTCTTGTCGTCGCTGAGCATTGGGCAGGGCTCGGCACATGTGAGCAGGTATTCTTTTTCCCACACCGAGTCATATTGGATCGATCCACAGCCGTCCATCAACGTCGCAACACCCCGCAATTTTGGTTCTCGCACCAAGTCGAGTTCGTCAATTTCTACAATCAGTTTTTCGCAGCACGCACCGCACTTGTCGCACTCGTATGTTTCCACTTTCTTTTGTTTCGCCTCTGTGCTCATACTAACTTCCGTTTCTGCTGCTACCATCGTATCACTCCTTTTCCCAGTGTGGACCTGGGCAATCCTGGTTCATACACTCGTCTGCGTATTGGTGCCAGGTGAATCTATGACAGTCGGGGCAGGCTGTTGCGTGCGTGCCCGCTTGTTGCTCTGGCGTGCATTGATTGACGCCCTGGCGTTCTTTTAGGAGTTCACCATAAGCCCCTGCCTCCCCGCGAGCATCCGACCAGCATTTCTCGCATATGCTCATCGTCTCTCGCCTTCCGTTTTTCTCACATTTCGTGCGGCTGCGTGTGCTCGGTTGCCACACCTCAGCACCCCGCAATTTTCCAATCGTGCCCCCCCCCGCACATCGCCGGACTACTCTGTCGATCCGGTGGTTGCCGGTTCAAGTCCGGTCGGCCTCGCTAAGTGTTTATGACATAATCAGTTGCGTCGTCAGACACAGTCCCTTCATGACAAAGCGAGTTGAAGCGGTTAGATGGTTTTCCAAGTGCAAGTATCCGCGCTTCCTCGTCCGACAAGGCGCGGTTGAAAACCAGGACATCGGTTATTTGGCCAGTAAATACTTCGCCTGTCATGAAAAACATTCCTTTCGTGAAAGTGAAAATAAGCGGCTGGTGAGTGTTCCGGTAAGCCGTGAGGCCCGGACAGTCCGATTGGCATTGTACTGCTCCGACACTCGTCAGCCGCCCGACCATGAACTTTCGCCGCCTGGCGGGTAACTTCTTCGGCTTAGCCGGTGTTTGTTGCTACAGCCCGTCAGGTGGCTCTTGACGTGGAACTAAGCGGTTTGGGTGCTGGGACCCGTGAGGGCCAGGTGTAAATGTTTAACAGATCGCGTCGGCCTATGCTTCGTGGGCTCGACCGACGCGATCACAAAAAAAGGAGCCTAATGATGGAAATAGTGGATCAATTTGATTTATTGGAAACGGAACTGGCTGCGATTGGCATCAGCGATATACCTCCCGAAGCAAAAATAAAACAGCTCTCACTTGTACTCCAGCCGGTCGTTAATGAAATAGCTCAGTTGGATCGCAGGATGGCTGCCATCGAACAAAAATTAGGAAAGCTGGATAAATAAAATTCGAACGGCCTGAGTAGCCGGGGACCCGTGAGGGCCGGGCGGTTGGCTAAGTAACCGTGAGACTGCTCAGGTCGGATTTTCCGTATTGTAATCTATTCGCGTCAACGTACAATAGGGGTTATGGAATTGGCAATCGTAGATACAGATAAGCTGCTTACCCCGACGGAGGCCGCCATTGTCATCGGTGTGACGACCCGGCGTGTCCAGACTTTATGTAAAGACAAAAGGCTGGGGCTTAAAATCGGGAACCGGTATTTCATCGAGAAAACCGAGGCTCGCAAATTCCGGCCCAATCCGCCGGGAAGGCCGCCCAGCAAGTAGCCGCAAATCTTTTTTGGGAATTCTCCCAAACTCCCCTTGTAAACTATTCGCACTTGCGTATATTTAGAGTCAGCACGTTTGATTCGTGCTAAAGCGTCTCAAAAAACTTAGCAACCTCCTGGGCCTCTGCCCGCCTGGTTGCACGCCGCGACCCGAAAGGAATCTCAACCGTGCCATTCACGGATGACATTTACGTAGGCCCCGAGACTGCCTTGCTTCTGGCAGATGAGCAGTGGCGGCTCGGGGTTTTTTCGTTGACTTGAAAGGAATCTCGCGGCGCTCTGTTGTGCCGCATAACATACTTGCCGTTTCATGGAGGTGCTGTCATGCGTTGGTTCAAAGACGAAACAGTTGAACAAAAGCTCAAGTCCCTGGGCTGCGAATTTTCTTTTCGGCAAAACATTCCCTACAAGAAGATCAATATCAAGAAGGGGCTGAAAAACAATGCTCGTCTTTTTGGTTCTTCTATCAATGACGAGACCGCCTTGCGGTATGGGATTGCCATGGAAGAAGGGGATGACTTTCCGGCACCTGTGCTTTTTGTAGATGGAAACCGCCTCGGGATACTCGGAGGTAACCATCGCCTGCACGCCTTTGCAATATTTTGCGAAGACCTTTCTGCGGCAACCATAGATGCTTACGTTCTGGAAACGGATGACATCGCCCTGCTTGAACTGGTTACGCGAACGCTGAATACAGTGAACGGGTTGCCTTGTTCAAAAGATGAACAGGTTCAGCACGCCATTGCGTTGCTTGAAAAGTGGCCCAGTATGAGTCAATTGCAAATTGCAAAACACTTGGGGCTCAAACAAGAAGAGGTCAGTAAGGCACGAAGAATTCTGGAAATCAAGAATCTTCTCGACGACCGGAACATTAACACGGCACGTATACCAAAAACCGTTCTGCTAGAAATTGGCAAAGTAAAACAGAACGAGGCAGTTATGGCCACCCTAGCGGACTTAACCATCCGGCACAGCATAAAGGGCGATGAAGTTCGCGAACACGTGCAGGCCCTTAAACGAAAACGTAGCGAATCTGCACAGATGCGATACCTCGGTGAGATAGACGAGCAACTCGAAATATTTTCGACAACGACGCCAGGCACAAAAAAGAGAGTTATCGTTAAACGAAAAATCATGAACGCTTTTATCGAGATCATCAAGATACTCCCTACCCATCCCACTCCCGCACATCTCGGCTTGACTTCGCTCGAAGAAGTATCGCAAGCGCGTAGACTGTGGGAGGAAACAAAGCAGATGTGTGAACAGGTGTTTGGCCAATGATTCGACGCACGGACATACTCGATTTGCTGACTGTTGATCAATGGACGTCTGCTACTGTCATCGTCCGCGCGATGGCTATCCGCGTGAGTCCCGAGCAGGCGACCCGGCTGTATGTAAGTCAAGCGGGCGGGAAAGAGAAACGTAAAATACGCAACCTTGGAGATGCCGTTTCTCAAGGAAAACGGCGGGCCGTAATGATTGCGGTCAATAAGATGAAGTCTGACGGTTTAATCGAGGGCCGTGGCCGGCGGTGTTTTCGTGAGTTTCGCCTACTGCCGGCGGGAATAGAATATAGAAAGCGAATGAATGACAAAAGCAATCGCAAAACGTGATCCGCGTGACATCCAACTCACCGGATTTACGCTGACCGGCACGGGGATCATCTCCGACGGCAAGGCAACCATCGATGACTGGCTGGCCATGGGGCAGTTCATTGAGCGAGCCGAGGGAGCCGTACAATGGTGGATCGGCGACTGGCTCAACTATGGCGCAGGCCGGCCTGAGTGGGGCGATAAGTACGAGCAGGCGATCAGCATTTTCAATAAGCCGTACGGGACATTATCACAATACAAGTGGGTAGCGGCGGCAATCGAATTTTGTGATCGATCACAAATTTTACCCTGGACGCACCACAAGGTACTCGCTTCCCAACCCCCCGCCGTCCGCCGCGAACTACTCGAGGCGGCCGAGCCGGACGCACCGGACAAGCCACCGAAGCTATCGGTAGTCGACCTCAAAAAAGAAGTCAAGCGACTGAACAAAGAGCGGGATACTCCAACACTCCCCAAGGGCCAATACCGCGTACTCTATGCAGACCCGCCCTGGCAGTACAGCGACGATCGGCTGGGTGACATCGGGGCAGCCGTGTCGCAGTACTCAACACTGTCAACAGATTGCATTTGTGCGATTCATAAGTCCGGCCGATCTGTTCAGGATGTATCTGCCAAAGATGCAGTGCTCTTTCTGTGGTGTACCGCTCCGCTCGTGCCGGATGCCATTCGCGTCATGGCGGCTTGGGGCTTTGGCTACAAGTCGCAGTACATCTGGAACAAAGTTCTCACATACAACGGCCACTACAACGCGGTAGGTCACGAGTTGCTGTTGATTGGCGTCAAGGGATCTTGTCCGCCCGATGAGGCCACGCTGAGCGACAGCGTTGTCACAATTGAACGGACTGAACATTCCGCCAAGCCAGATTCCTTTTACGTGATAATTGAAGAGATGTACACGCAAGGTCCGTACCTGGAACTCTTCGCCCGTCGCAAACGAGATGGATGGGAATCGTGGGGCTTGGAGGTTCAAGCCTAATACCAACCACCGACCACCCACAGCCCGACCCGACGCCTGCCCAAATCGATCGGGCCAAGGCCAAAATCCAAGCAGGTTGGAGTGAAGCAAAAGAGCGGACGCGGCGTGACGCGACCGGCGAACCGTACGAAATGCCAGTGATTCGCCACAGCGATTGCCGGGTGCGTAAAAGCAAACAGCGACGACCGAGTGCGTAAAAGCGAACAAGGTGTAACCATGCGAACAATCTGCAGACTTATCCGCCGCTGCCAGCACCAATGCTGGTTGTTGTTTGGTGGCCGTCGTATTTTGCGAGATTTTGAGTTCATTTGGAAGCATATCGAGGGCAACCGCAAACTAATCGGCACGCTTCGCAACGAAATAACAAAACTCGAACTGCGACTGTGGGAATGGGAAGAGCACACCGACGAAGAAACACTAAAGATGGCAGCCTCCAAATGTGCATTGTGGCGTGAGGCTACGGACGCCCTGGCCGAAATTTACTCGGACATGGAGCCACCGGAGTAATCATGGCCCAACAGCAGTATATGTTTTTCGATACACCCCGGCCGGCCACGTCGCTCCCGGCGGCAACCAAGCCGAATATCGTAGTTGCTAACCGGCGGCGATTGAGCAGTCAAAACAAACAAATCCTTGAGAGATTGAAACGCGGCCCGGCAACGAATCGCGAGCTGAATAGAATCGTGTTTCGATACTCGGCAAGAATCTTTGAATTGCGCGGACACGGCTACGACATAACAACCACGCAAGTAAAGCGTGGGCTGTGGACTTACAAGCTAATCGTCGCCGGTGAAAAGTAGGAGCGTCTGCATGAGGCAGGCGACGCACGGAAGCGGGCAACGGAATGCGGCCCGTCGGGACGGACACTGGCGGGCTGCCAGAAAGGATTTAGAGCGTGAAAAACAAAAGAGGACGGACCCGGAAATCAGGGGCACCTGGCCGAATCCGATCATACAAAAACCAATTTGCCCGCACACAGAAAAACAAAGATCGCAACGTCCGTAAGTCGAGTCATGGCAAATTCAAGTCTGTCGAAGAGTTGGAAAAACACAGAAAGGCAGCGGCATGAGCGAAGAAATGTCACTATCTGAAATCGCAGCCGAGCGCCGTGCCGACCAGCCTGACTATGACGACGAGCTTGTCTTCCTTCAACAAGAATGGGATGACACGCTGTCGCGGGCGATCGACCTCTATAACGTTGACACTGCTACACGCGACAATCCCAAGCCGATCGAACTGACGTATGGTGACAGCGAGTGGAGCGGAGTGATCAGAACTGATGTTACGCTCGAATTTAATGGCATGGAAGGCGATCCGCTCGCGCTTGCCGAGCGGCTGGAAAAACTTGCGGCACTGATTCGGATTTTTGATCGAGACGGGGTGAATTTGCCGGGCGTACACCCGACAATCAATCCCAATGACTCTCACTAAGGAGGTGTGTGATGCAAATAACTTGGGCACCATTAGATGCCGTGGAAGTACGGACAGAATCAAGAAGAGAATACCTTTGGCTTATCTTTACTAACGGCGGCAGCACGATAGAATTCTCCCTTGAAAGGGAGAATATCACTGAGTTTATTAGTCAAGTGCGAGAGGCACTCGAACCATTTGCTAAGGAAAAAACCGATGGCGACGTACATGCCGTATCGATATCCGCGTCTGAGTGATGCCGACTGCAACGAAGTCAACGTGCTTATGCTGGTGAAGGGCAACGAGCGATACGTTTTTATGTTTGACGAGCAACACACCGCAGACATACTCCGCACTCTCGGCGAATTCGCAGGCAATCCAGACCTTGATTTTTCTTGGTATGACTGTGCGATCCTCTGTAAACGAATCCGCGAAGACAAATAGGAGCCCGCTATGGACACTAACACAGTCGAGAGTCAAGAGTCGAGGGCGGAGAGCCATACGCCCGGGCCGTGGAGTGCCTGCGGGCATGATCGCGGCGGTTGCCAATGTTGCATGGTCTGGAGCATACCTGCCGACTGCGTTGTTGCTGTGGCTCTAACGGCGAAAGACAAACAGTACACAGGCGGCGAGGGGATAGGCCAGCTCGAAATCGCACAAGCCAACGCCCGTCTAATCGCAGCCGCACCGGAGTTACTGGCGGCGTGCGAGGAAGCAATCGGCGACGCGAACGACGGCGAGTCACGGCTTGGAAACTATTTAGCAATGGCAACCGCCATTGTCAAAGCAAGGGGGACAAAATGAGCGACGGGCAGGTGCCAGAGCCGTACGTTGGCATACACGCCAGCATACCTTTCGAGGTGTACCAGTTGTGGCCCGCGGTGAACCAATCGCGTCTGAAATGTGCGACAATGGCTCACTATCTGTGCAACCATCGCCCGGAACCGACGAAGCCGCTGGTGATTGGCGACCTGATCCACACCGGCGTAGGTGAGCCGCTGGCAATTGCCGAGCGATACTCCGTGATGCCGCAATACGAGCGGGATGCTGATAACAGAACAATAGAGGGTGAGGCAACAGATTCAAAGAACACCAAATACTACAAGCAAAAGAGACGGGCCTACGTCGAGGCAAACCGCGACAAGATCATTGTTTTGCAAGACGATTACAGCACGCTGCTGGGTGTCGTGGAGTCGCTGGCGGGCAGCAAGCGTGCCCAAGAGTACCTAGGGGCAGCCGGCAGGTGCGAACTGTCGATCGCGTGGCACGACGAGGAAACTGGGCTGTTGTGCAAGGGGCGGATCGACAAGTGGTGCCCCGAAGCGGGCCACTTCGTCGACTTGAAATCATGCCGAGACGTAGGCCGGTTCAGTAGCGCGATTGCCGACTACGGCTACCACGTGCAAGCCGCGTTCTATCGTGACGGCCTAGCGGCCCTATGCGGCGGCGAACTGTTCACACCTATATTGTGTGCCGTGGAACCCACACCGCCCTATGCCTGTCGGACGGCACCGCTGGGCGAGGAAGCGATCGAAGAGGGGCGGCGAGAGTATAAGCGCAAACTACACCAAATTGCCACCAGTAGAAAGTCGGGATTTTGGCCCGGCTACGACGAACCGGATGTATGGGAGTTGCCCCCTTGGATTGGCAACAGCGAACTGATCGTCAATGGGAAAAAGGTGTCTGTTTAACGAAAGGGATCTCTTATGTTAATTTCGTCTGCATTCCCGTCAACTTATCTGAGGGCCGCCGACATACCTGCGGGCCAACAGGTCGTAGTCAATGTCGACCGCGTGGAAATCGAAGATGTTGGCGGCAATAATAATCCCGCCGACCAAAAGCCGGTACTGTATTTTGCCGGCAAGCAAAAGGGGCTGGTTTTGAACCAGACCAACAGCCACGTTATTGAAGCCGCTTACGGCGACGAGACAGATGCCTGGCACGGCCAACCGCTGGCACTGTTCCAGACCACGACAGATTTTAAGGGGACCGTGGTGCCGTGTCTGCGTGTCAAGTTGCCGGTGACCGAGCCAGCACAGCAGCCACCTCAGAACGCCAACGGGGGCGTGCCGGCGGCACAGACGCAGCGAGCAAACCAGGCGGCACCGGCTGGCGACATTCCGTTCTGACTAACCTCTTCGCCGTCGCTCGCCTGTAGCCACACAGGACCACGGCCAGGCGGGCGGCGGCAGATGTTAACTACGAGGAGATCAAGACATGAGACGTGTTCGATGCAATAAGTGCGGCCACGTAGCCGATGAATCAACGTTTCCCAAAGAAACAGATTTTTTCCAGGACGTTTTTATTGCATCCTGCCCAAATGCAGATTGCAACAATAAACAGAATCCCGGCGATGCCTCGATGCGAATGTTTGGTGGTGAAAGGCCGTTCACTTTTTTGCGACCCGAAGAGCCAAAAGTCACCGGCACCAAGACTCGGGACGCCGTACCAACCGTAATGCACAGATCACGTGAGGCGTCGTAGGCAGGCGGGCGGCGGCAGATTTTAACTACGGAGAAAATATCATGGCATGTGTAACCTGTGACCATACTATGCAGAGAGTGGGAAACTTAACTTACTGGTGCCCTCGCTGTGGAACAATCAAGGTGCATGAAGACTCCCAAAATGGAATCAGCAGACCTTGGCTTGTCGAACGAGTACACAAAATGAGAGCCCTCCAGGGTTCTTCTCGAGAAGGCACCTCACTCCGCCAAGCCGAGAATAATGTAGACGATTCAATCCAACCATGACTGGCGGGCGGCGGCAGATTTTGACAACTAATTATGAACACAACGGAACCAACATTCGACGCCGGCGGGTATCCAACCGAGGAAACACTCGACCAGATAAGTCACTGGCCCTGGGCAGACAGGGCGGCACTGTTTGAGTTCATTGAAGAGGCATGGGAATACCCCGATTATTTTACCCGAAACGGGAATCATTACGACATATCCACAGGCGGCTGGAGCGGCAACGAATCCTTGATTGGTGCATTGCAAAAAAATTGGATGATATGGTCAACGTGTTGGGAATCAAGCCGTCGCGGCGGGCATTACGAATTTGAGATACCGTCAACCAATTGAAGTTTTCGCCGTCGCTCGTGTGGTAGATACCTTTTTGCAACGCGGGCGGCGGCAGATTTTGTGACTGATACGACACGGAGGGCAGAAGCGTCATGGCGGGCGACTGGTTACGACTCTACCGGCAGTCGATCGACAGCCAGGTGTTCGCCAATGCGGAGCTATGGAGGCTATGGTGTTGGCTTCTTATGCGGGCCGCTTGGAAGCCCTGGTGGTCGAAAGATGGGACAAAAATCGAGCCAGGTCAACTCATGCTTGGCCGTTCTTCTGCCGCAAAAACCCTGAAGATGTCAAAAAGTAAAATTTATCGCTTACTAAAACTTTTAGAAAAGATGCGCCAAATCGAACAGATATCGAACAGCCGTGGAACGGTCGTAACCATAGTCAACTGGTCACGTTACCAGTCAGACAAAAGCGACGATCGGACAGATATCGGAACGCCGGTGAAACGCCGGTGGAACGCCGGTGAAACGCCAGTGAACACTGTAGAAGAAGGTAAAGAAAGTAAAGAAGGTAAAGAAGATATATATATATGCGACGACGACGCAATTTTTCAGCCACCCAGCCCGCAGCAGGTGGAAGCCTACGGCGACCATCTCGGCTACCAAGTCGACGGGGAACAATTTTGTGCCTTCTACGAATCGAAGGGTTGGATGGTTGGCAAAAACAAAATGAAAGCCTGGCGAGCAGCAGTCGTCACCTGGAAGAAAAATGACCGGAGCAAGGTCCAGGGCGGCAAGGCCGACAGTTTCAACCTGGCGGATATGTTACCAGCGGAGGCGAAAGAATGAGCAAGGTAATCTTAAAATTTGGCTTAGGTTGTCTGTTTTTTCTCGTGGTCCCTGTTGCCGCGATGGTGCCGGTCGAACTTGGCCTTGTAGACAAAGACGCAATTGGCCCGTTTATGAAAGCAAGCCTCTTGGTGTCAATCTGCTGTTTGTTATTGATGCTTATGGCTGGTGCGGTGGCTGTGTACCTGGAAGAAACGAAAGACCCGGACGAATGAACCGCGAAGAATACAAAATCTGGTATCGGAAGTTCAGCGGCACGATGCCGAGTGTGCATAAATGGTTTATCAATTTCGATGCCAACATGCAAAGTGAATTAGCGGAACGCTGGTATCGAACACTTATCAATGTGGAACTGGAACACGCGAAGACAGCGATTGACGACATGTTCGACGAAGTGATTAAGCAACCAGATCGATGGGAGTATGCCGTCCGTGCGATTGCCAAACACGCAAAGAAGCTGGCTTTCGATTCCCGAAAACAATCACGCATGGTGGACGGGCAGCCTACGGTGGCGTGCAACAAGTGCCAAGACGAAGGCGTCCTGGAAGTCTGGCACACAACGGCGTGTAAGTCGGCGAGTGCGGCACTGCGGGCAGGCAAGGAATGGGACACAAAATACAAATTTTATACCGGCATGGTCCCGTGCGTATGCAATGGAGAGAATCCATTCAACGGCGATCTCTGGGTGCGTTACGATCGCAAGCGGACAAAGGCAGAAAACGTCGAGGCGTTGTTGTCTCGGTTGCGAAGCGTTGCCCAAGGTGTGGAGTGGACACCGCCAGAATTAGAAACCAGCAATCACGAAGACCCCTGGTAAAGGAGTTAAGCAATGAGTAACAACGTGCCAGTGTTTATGTGCATATCACTTTTTTTATTCTTGGTGGTTGTCGTAACGACGTCGCTTGTGAATGAGTCATGGGAAAAGTATTTAATCAGCCAGCACCATGCCGAGTGGCGGATCGACGCCAAGACGGGCGAAGCGTCGTTTGAACTCTTGGTGCTGGACGCAAACGAAACAGAGGAGTGAAGCAATGGACGTTGACGAAGCGCGATCTTGTATGCGAGAAGCACGGAGATTTGGAACGATATTGCCGCCGCGATTTTGGGGTGCCGTTGATGACTTGACCATTGAATCCGGGAAATTGAAAGAAGAGAACGCCAAACTCAAAGCCGAAGTCGTGAGACTGAGGGGGGATAAGGAGATGGAACGAGAGGGCAGCAAGGGGCTTGACGAAATGTTGCAGAAGTCGAAAGCCGAAGTCGAGCGGCTGCGGGAAGAGAAGCGAGGTTGTCCTTGTTTGTATACCACTCCGTGTCACGAGAGATGCACGTGTGTCACGCCGGTTTCGTCTGTAGGCTGTTCGCGTTGTGCCAGGTACGGCAGCGTGGATCAGAGGCGAGCGGCAGCCGAATATCTGGCAGGATTGGCCGCCGAAGTCGAGCGGCTGCGGGAAGAGCTAATCATATGGAAGAGAATCCGAACACCAACTCACGGGCCGTGTTGCACGTGTCAAGCGTGCGGACTCGACCACGATTCATGCCGCTGCGACCTTGACGAGGTCGCGGACGAAGTCGAGAAGCTACGGAAAGAGAAAAAAGAGTTGGCCAGCGACCACGTAATCCTGGTGAAGGAAATTCTCGAAGACCGGTTCAACTTTTACCCGTAAAGGAGTGAGACGATGATGGACTTAGCTGATTACGAAGACCGAGACGAACCAGAGCCGGAAACACCAGAAGTGCTAAAGGCACACTTGGATGTAACTCGTCAGCTTTACCAAGATGCTATCGCCGAAGTCAAGCGGCTCCGGAAGGAGAACGACGAACTGCGAACCCAATACACGTTTGTTCTGAACGAATACAACGCACTGAAAGCCAATCGCTCGGCAGTGTACGACGTATGAACACCTACCTGGACGAAGTGCAGGCATAACATGAGCAAAATCAACAGCAACAAAAAAGGCAAGGCGGGCGAACGAGAGTTGGCCCGCGAGCTTTCGGAAATGTTCGGCCGCAAGGTGTTTCGCTCGCAGCAATACAGCGGGGCCAACCATGATGCTGACTTACTTGGGCTGCCGGGTATACACATCGAGTGCAAGCGAGTCGAGTCCATGAATCTATACGCCTGGATTGCACAGGCGGAAAAAGATGCCAGTGTACACGACGTACCAATAGTCTGCCACAGAAAGAACGATGCCCTGTGGCTAGTGTCGCTACGGCTGGACGACTTACCAGATTTTATTGAGGCGTTGGCGAAGTGGCGGCAAGAGGTATTTTAACGCAGAAGCCGGACTCATGAGTTTACCTGAACAGCGATGTTACACGTGCGGCAACTTAACAGGCCGGTGCGAAGATGACGCGGTGCATTGTGCAATTTGCGAAGCAGGCCCGTTCTGCGGCGAATGCTGGGTGGATTATGAGGACGTGCGGCTGTGCATAAAATGCGGCCCACAAGATCAAGATGAGGAGCCTGACGCATGAGCACGAAAATCGAGCGGACCGAAGAAACTTGGAACCCCTACTACGAGCTGACTGAGCCGCTGCACTGGAAGAAACCGAGGATGATTGTCATCAACTCGATTGGCGATTTGTTTCACCCAGACGTGCCTTTCAAGTACCTCGACAAGGTGTTCACTGTCATGACTCTCGCAACGCAGCACGTATTTCAGGTGCTGACCAAGCGGCCGGAGCGGATGGTGGAGTATTTCGGCGATCTATCGGTCCGAGTGGCTGAGTGGGGCGACGGCGAGGGCGAAACGGAAGAGTACTTAATCACGTCTCTGCACGACGCCGAACCCAAGGCAGCACAGTCCATTGCAGCCCGCTGGCTGAATACGTTTAACGTCCGACATGTCGGCTGGCCTCTTCCCAATGTCTGGCTGGGCGTCAGTGCAGAGAACCAAGAGACTTTCAACGAGCGCTACCCGCACTGGCTACGCGTCAAACACATGGGCTGGATGGCGTGGTGGAGCCTTGAGCCGCTACTCGGTCCCATTCAGTTTGACGATGTGGCGGACGATTGGTGGGAGTCGGCCAACGCGCCCGACTGGGTCATCGTCGGTGGCGAGTCCGGACCCAGTGCCCGGCCAATGCACCCGGAGTGGGCTCGCAGCCTACGCGATCAATGCGGATCGGCTGGCGTACCGAGACAAGAGCCTAGAGCAAAGAGCCCACTGGCAGAAAGGAAGTGAGTGATGGCGACTGAGCAAGGACGAGAAAAAGCAGTGTGGTATGAGGATGCTCGCATTGTGAGAATCCATGCCGAGAAATTACTAACGACACACTTTGGCAAACGGTGCGAGGGCTATCCGCGTGATCGTCCCTGTTACTGTGCTGTTTGCCGACGGTGGCAGGCCCTGGGGTCGCTGCTAGCCAACCCGCACGACGAGCCCACGAAGGGGGGTGATGCTAAATGATACCGGAACCACTACCGGCGTACATGTGACTTCGCCCGCCAGGTGCGGGCGAGTTTAGTCAAGAGCCGAGAGTCCAGAGTCGAGAACCCGCGAAGGGAGGTGATGCTGAATGAAGCCGGCTAATAGTATGTACCCAAAGCATAGAATAACGGGCTGTATGTGACTTTGCCCGCCAGGTGCGGGCGAGTTTAGTCAAGAGATAAGAGCCTAGAGCCTAGAGTCGAGAGCCCAAGGGCAGAAAGGAAGTGAATGATGTTTGTAGAGCAAGCATATTGTGTTATTCCAGCCACGCCTGAGTCGCTTGCCAAATTCCCGGTGAAGGATTTGAGAAGCTACGCCCGCGATTTGGAAATAAAGTTTGGGCCGAAAACAAACAAGAAACGAATTGTACAACGGCTGTTTGATTCGGGCCGTGCGACGTTATGTGCGACACTGGGCGACTAGCCCATGCAGCCGTCCGCTGTCCAACGGTGCTTGGGGCTACGCTCCTGGCTGCCAGTAGGGCGGGCGGCTGCTATTTAGAGAAAGGGAGTGAATGATGAGCCGAGGACTTAGCGGAAACTTCTTGTCGGCCATGCGACAAGGTCTTGAGCGCGGCCGGAAAAATGGCTACTGCTTCTGGGACTCAAGCCCCGGTGCGTTTATACAATGGATATATGGTCCAACCGGGATCAAGTCAGACCTCATGTGTAAGCTCAGGGGAGAGCTCGCCGAACTGACGGTGGCAGTTGAAAAGGAGAATCAGAAAGACATATTGCGTGAAGCGGCGGACGTGGCAAATCTTGCCATGATGGTAGCGAAGGCCGAAGGAGCAATTGACTAGCCACGCAGCCGTCCGCTCCCTGCCTTGTTGAATACTACTTGGCAGGCACAAGGTCGTACTAGATAGGACGGGCGGGCGGCTGCTATTTAACGAAAGGGAGAAAGACGATGGAGGCGAGCGAATGCGAATGTCAGACGTGGGCTAGAGATAATGCGGCGGCAATTTTCATTGCCTCCCATCACCCCAACTGCGATTTGTACACGCCAGAAATTGATGCTCGTGCGTTGCTGTTGCGACTGATCGACGGGATCGAATCGTGGGCAGCCGACGAGGACGGCATACACTCAGACTGTTGGGCCGCCTATGTGGCGGCATGTGGAGCGGTCGGGCAATACGGCCGGCCCGTGTCAAGGGAGCCTGTTTAACCTAACCCCAAGCGGCGGCGGCGTGTGTGAAACGCTAGGGCAGCTAGTCGCCCAGTGGTGTATCTGGACGGAAACCACAAGCCGGTTTGAATCCGGCCCGTCGCTTGGGATTTTGAAAAGGAGGAAGACGATGATCGTTTATTATCGATGGAGAGTTGAACGAGGCGAGTGCGGAAAAGACGGGTACCGTTGCCACTACTGCGAAGGGTGGTTTCTGTTCGGCCTCATCCCGCTGTATCTACGCATCGATGGCGTTGGAAGCGCGTGATGAAAGAAGACATTCACGACGCGGCCCGGAAAATCGCCGAGGTGCTTGATCACGGCTGGGACAGGGAGGCCGCATGCGCCATTGTCTCGATGGCACTCGTTGCCAGCAGGCATCACGGCGTGGTCGTTGACTCTTTAGGTATAGGCATAAAGGCCCTGACAGCACCCGTCGGTATGCCGAAGCCCGACGACTGACAACCACGGGACGGAACCCGATGCAACAGCCAAGACAGTATAAAAAGGTGCGATTTCGTATCAACCAGCCGACGCCGAAAGTACCAAGCGGTGACTTCCTCGGCTGGACAGAATCTTTCGACCGAGATTCTCTTTATCTGCACATAGCGGCTAAAAAGCGGGTGCGTGTGCGTAAGGTTGACAAGAAAAAGCCCAAACGGTAGGATTTTGACATGCGATAACCCTCTACACAATTTAATCAAAGCCGAGTGCTGAAACGCACAGGTGGCAACGAGCAGCCGCTAATTGCTCATTGCTACCTGTGCGTTTTTTTATTGGCCTGACATGAACGTCACACCTATCAAAACCAGGACAAAATGTTTGAGGTGTGCCAGTTACCATGATATTTCCAAAATCACCACGAATTAGAGAGTGGATGCTGGGCGGTGGCGTTTTTGTGGTTGCCGGCATTGGTGCAATTTTAACAGTGCTTGGCTTTATTTGGATGGCGGTGTCGTTATGGCCGCAAGGGATTATTTACCAGCTTGCAATGATGGTTGGCGGTGTAACTTTGCAAACCTACGGCATGTTGTTTTGGTGCGTTTGCGAAGCCGAGGAAAGCCGAGAGACATGATCCGAACACTTCTCTCACTGCTGCTGTTGCTCACATTGGGCTCTCCGCTCTGGGCACAACCACCGTCGACCGAGAACTTTGTCGTGCTCGGCACTGACGTGGCACTTTGTCAGCAGGTGGCCGACACGGCTGAACATTGGCGCACCGAGCACTGGCACGCCTGGATCGGTAGGGATATGCCGGGCAACTGGACTCAGCCGTGCGTGGTTACGCTGCGCTATGACAAACCAACGTCTGACGGCGGCGGGTCAACCACCTTCGTATTTGACCAAGGTGGCGATTTTGATTTTCGCGGCACGTGGCTGTACGGCCGAATCGATCGGCTGCTTGATTCGGTTGTTCCACACGAAGTTTTACACATGGTGTTTGCGACACACTTTCGCCGCCCGCTTCCACGATGGGCGGATGAGGGGGCGTGTACAGTTACCGAGCATTTCGAGCCACAGGCCACACAGAACGACGCCCTGGTTCACTGCTTAAAAACACGGCGAGGTATTCCGACCAACTCTTTGTTGGCAGCAACAGAGTATCCGCGTGACTTCATGGCGTTCTACGCACAGAGTTATTCGCTCGCGGACTTTCTGGTCGAGGCCGGTGGCAAGCGGCATTTCGTTCATTTTTTGGACAACTATTTTCAGGACCATAATTGGGATCGAGCACTTGGCGAGTCGTACCCAATCAACAACAGGGACGACTTGCAAGATACTTGGATGCAATGGGTCCGGGCGGGTTCACCCCGCAGAGATAATGTACATACGGTGTTTTGGCGTCCGTTTGAGCGACTGTTTCGGGACAGAAATCAGGGCAATGATCTGTGCGGTCCTGGTAGTTCTTGCGGGCAACGGCAACAACAGCAACGTCGCGTAGACGAAACACAGCAACGCCGCGTATCCCAACCACAGCAGCGACTCGTTCAGGTCAAGCCACGTCAGAAGATGCAGACGGTCATTCAGCGAGTCGACATTGGCGACCTGCTAGACAAGATGGCCGTGGACGGGCGGTTCCGAGGCCCACAGGGCGACAACACTCCAGACGATTTGATTCAAGAGATCGCGGTGCTGCGTGGCATTGTGATGAGCCAGGGGCAGTCAATCAAGGATTTCAAAATCAGTTGCGACCAACCGGGCACGGTGCCCGCAAACGATAAGCCCGTTGAAGTGGTCGACGGGGAAACCAACCAGCCGCCAGTGGTCACAAGCTACGAGATCAGGCGGCTAAAATAGGGAGAAGTACGATGTCTGAACAGGACAACACACCTCAGCATAGCCAGGGCTATGGAGGGGCAGAACACGCAGACGACACCCGGCAGGCTCAGCACATTATGGCAAACGATATGCCAGCGGACGTGAACAACAACGCGTCGCTGGCCCGATTCCAGGGCTTGACGGCTGGCATGGCTGCTGATGGTGGTCGACAGAATTCAGAACGTCGCCACATCATTGCAGACGGTCTACTGAAGGCAGCCATAGGTAGCTAGGGATGGGATTACGAACCACCAAAGCAATGGACCGCATTGACCGCCGCGTGGATGATATTATTGCCACCATCGACCGGGGTGACTCGGTCGATTGGTCGGCAGTAAACAGCTCGCTTGACTGGGAGGTGGCACGGATGGCCTATGCGTCCGTGCGCGACTCACTTGACCAGCAAAGGGAAGCAGATGACGCCCTCATCGCAACCGGCGGATAGTGAGCATAAGCCATTCTGGCAGTTTCAAAAGTCGCAAGAATGGCGAGAGAGATTTGCTCGCAAACTGGCCCATAAAGGGGCCGACATGCCGGATGACATGGACATCAAAATCCGCAACGGTTTTGGCTGGAAGGAACTAGCTGTCATTGCGGCGGCCTTGCTCGGTGCGGGGCACCTGTTGACCCGTCCTGATCCATCGCGACCGCCAGCCCAAACAGCACCGGCCGACCGAGAGTACGAGATCATCCACCGCGACCAGAACGGGAACGTAGTCGACGTGAAGCCGTGGACGGGGAGTAAGCCATGAGAGTTTTTCAGTTTCTGGCGGTCTATGTGGTCAGCCTTGCTATCCTCGTGTTGACGGGCACCGCCATAATCGCCCACGCCTGGGGTGAGGCTCTAACATTGTCCGCTACCGTGGTCGTGTTCGGTTTTATCATGTGGAGAATGCCAACGCCATGAAACGATTCGCAATCACCGCCCTGAAGCGCATTGCCCTCGTCTGCGTCTATTGCGTGGTACTGTGTGCGTTTGCGTGTACGCTCACGCTAGGTTATGGCACGGTAAAACTTATAATGAGTATTTTTCTATCGCCATGAAACGATTCGCAATCACCGCCCTGATCGTCTGGACTCTGCTCTGGTATTCGTATGCCGTGGCGGGAGGGTAAACGGAAATGGGTAGGCTAGAAACTGCTGCTTGGTCGCTGGTCCCCGTGGGTGGATTAGTAGTGCTATCTGGTTATTGCTGGCTGTTGTTGGGTGCTGGCTTTCAACCGATCACCGGTCCACTGGTATGTTTAGTGGTTGGCTTGCTCCTTAATTTTGCCGGGATGATTCTTTTCGTACATGCCCCATGGCTGCGGAAGGGTAAACGATGAGCAGGAAGTATTCCGACATGGGTTGTCTGATTTGGAGTTGGACTCTCTGCATTTTGTTGTGCTGGTCCGTAGGTTTGACTGTCGGGCTCTTGTTCCGTATTGTTCGGGCCGCGATGTCATGAAACGATTCGCAATCACCGCTATCTTTGTCGTAATGGACTGTATCGTCTGGGTCTTGTTCTGGCCTAGTGGGTCCACGGCCCGGCGGGAGGGTAAACCGTGGAACGATTTGCAATGTTAGTCTTTTTCTTTGTTGTGCTGCCGGCCTGGGCCTATGTCGTGCCGTATCTAATCGTCGTCTTAGCGGGAGGATAAACGATGAAGGCTCGCTACATAGTCATGGTGGACGACAGCAGCAAAACCAATCGAGACTTTTTTATCAACCGACTGCTGGAAAAGGGACACGGTTATGCGTCGTTGGATCGTGCAAGGAAAGACGCCAAGGACTTTACTCGTGTAATGAAATTCTATCCGTACAAGGTGTTTAAGGTTTAAGAATGAGCGACGTATTAACAGTCACCGACGGCACGACGGCCGAGATCAATAGGGCCCTGACATTGGCCCGCAGATATCCGCAGAAACATATTATCAATCCGCGCGGCAAAATCGGCGGTTCGCTGTACTCTCAGACCCAGCCCGAAGTCACAATTCGAGGGGAATCCAAACTCGACGGACCGCTCGAATTGTACGGCGTGGATCGTATTCACTTTAATGGGGCAATGTTTGACTGCTCAGAGATCGAAGCGTTCGCCATCGAGGGGAAGCAATCCTGGAAACTCGATATTCGAGGCTGTGCGAGTTTCAATGGTTGCAATGAGGGTGGCATTCGTTTGAATTCCGGCAAATTTATGAACAACCTCGCCGCCGGACAGATACATATTAGCGGTGTGAGCTTTGCTAAGTGCAAAGGCGTTGCCGCCGACATTCAATGCCGCTCTAGCACGGTGATTTTCGATCGGTGCCTGTTCGATCTCTGCGGCCAGGTTGCCCGCAACCGCATGTGCGACGATTTGAATTTCAGAGATTGCCGAGTCATTCCGGCCAACCCGAAAGAAAATGATTGGGCATGTATTGAACACAACTATGGCAAACTGACGATCGAGGGCGGGATTTGGACTCCGCCTTGGGTAGCGCGCGACATGCTTGGGCTGAGCTGGGTTGTTATGAAAGACTGCCCGTACACTGACGAGTTTATGTTTGTGGCCGACAAGACTCGATTCGGCGGCGAGTTTGGGGGCATGGCAGTCGTTCGTTGTAGCCAGGCGGGCCGTAATCCACCGTCTGGTCCGCTCACTTCGGCGGGTGTCTCGATTCGGTTACGCGATTTGAACTGCTATAACCACCCGTCTGAAGGCGAATGGAAAACAGGCGAGCCAACGGTTGGACTAATTTTAATCGACAAACTCCCCAATCTAATTTCAGTCCATGACTGTGTAGGAAATGTGCGGGGACCAATTGTACAGCGGACACCAGACAGCCCAGAAGACTTCGCAGGTGGATTGAAACTTGGTGACGCGCGAGGGCCGGGCATGATTAGCATCGGGCCTAATACGCTGGTGCCAAACGGTGGGGCGAAAAACGGTGAAGTCGTGGACGCCGAGCTATTGCCGTGGCTGGTGGTGTAGGTGCAAAAATGAGATTCGAAGACATAAAGCCAGGGCAAGAGTTTGCGACTGCATGTGGGGCGTTCGTAAAGATCGATCCGGGTTGTGTCTTTGCCGGCCGGCTCCCCAGACCCCATTTTTTCGCCGTGCAAGTCAAGACAGGTGTGTTGACTTTTTTAGGTCCGGACACGGAGGTCACCCCGAAGGGCACAACCCTTTGGCAACTACACTGGAGGTACCCCGATGGCAAGACTGAAATGCGAGCCCAGTTCGAAGACGATTTTGCAGATAACGGCGAATTCATGAAGTATATCTTAGACGTCCAGGAACGGCACCGACTGCCAAACGATTGTAGGTGGCAGTTTTTCCGGGAGGATCACCCGAAGTTCGAGCTCGCCGTGGCTGGCGGCGTAGGTGAGTTATGAGCGAGCCTGACATAGTACGAAACGACGGCAAGATTATCATGGAGGGGACAGTGCGAATGGAGCCTGCTATGAGCATTGGAGGAACAAAATTGTGGATCGAGTTTTTTAAGTTGCTCAACGGCTATGAGGGTGTCGCGCGAGTTACCATAGAGAAGCTCGACAATGGCGAAGACTGAAAACGAAACACGCCTCACTGGATCGCGAACACACGCGGAAATAAAAACGCGAATCCGAGTCGGGCGTTTCTACATACGGAGCAGGATATGAGTAACGGAACCAACGGAAACAGGTATGTCACGTGGAGCAAATTCGCCATCGTCGGCATGACGTTTCTCGTGCTGACTTACGGCGGGATGTTTGGGTTTACGACCTTGCTCGTGGGCTATCTGCGGGCCGACATGCGTGAGATTCGAGACGATTTACGCGACATTCAAAGCAGACTTCCGGCACTGGATAAAAAGTAGGGAGCGACGATGGATGAGCTAAGCAAGGCGATCGTGGAGTTGATCGATCATCACCCGGAATGTCTGATTCGGCTCCGATCTATGCCCCCGCCTAGGTCTAGTATTCAGATACTTGTTCACGTTGACCTTGTACATATCGCGGCCGAAATTTCACTTCAGGACATTCACGAGGCGGTCCATGTGGATTTGCTCGCCCACGAGATCGAGCGGATGACCCATCAGCTCGATGTTGAACTAACTCCAGCAGCAGAAACGAAGTAGGGAGCGACATGGCAAGGTTATTTGACGACGCTGCGAGTGAGTTCCTGCGGGTAGAGACTGCGGTGATTACTGCCACTCCCTACACCATGCACTGTTGGTTCAACACGGACAATATCACAACCGACCAATGGGTGATGTGGCTGGGTGATAAAGGCGAGATCGATGAAATGACAGGAATTCTGACCCGGGGGGCCACTGGTGGTGATCCGGTGTCGGCGTTCAGTTTTTCGAACGCCGCCCAAACATCCGAAGCATTGTCAACCTCTGGATACTCTGCGAACACATGGCACGCCGCAACGGCTGTATTTTCTGCGGACAATCATCGCAAGATTTATTTGGACGGCGTAGGCTCTGCCGTTGACACGACGGCCGTCACAATTCTGCTTCCCGACAGGACTCAAATCAGCGGGGGCGGCGATTTCACTCCGGGCGCCTATTTTTCCGGGCAACTTGCCGAGGCGGGTATTTGGAACGTGGCATTGACTGACAAAGAGGTTGCCATACTGGCCCAGGGCTACAGCCCACGCTACCTCACGGGCCGCCTGCCGAACTTGGTGCTTTACAAATCATTGCGAGACTTGGTAAACGTGCCGACACCAGGGCACATCAGCCCGGACATGACGGCCAGCGGAACTACGATTTCAAACCATCCACCAAATATCATTGATCCACCAGTACCGGCAACGAGGTTATTGCCGGCTGTGGCTTAATACAGAAAGAAAACAAATGTCCAAACCAGATAAAACAGCAGCCATATCCCTAATCGACTTGGTGGATGTACCGAACCACCTGACGACAGCCACGGGGTTTGTGAAGGGCACGGAGGTCAGCGTTCAAAATGCCATACGTGGCGTGATATCGCTGTTTAATGGCTTTCACGAAGTCGGTGCCAACGCAGGCCCGCAAAAGTGGATTATTCGTACTAGCGGCTCGGCATCAGGTGACGATACGTGGGGAATTTGGCAGACGGTGAATATCACATTCACGGGCACTACAAAAATCGAACCCCTAACGGCTACCGAAGCTGCGGGCGTGTCGTCGATAGCCGTGGCCGCTACGGCGGACTACGTAGCGGGTGACGAGATATTCATTCACGATGGCAACGATGCGACGCAGAGCGAATGGGGAATTGTGAATAATGTCGTCGTCAACACGTCGATCGAATTGGTCGACGGGCTGACAACCGGCAAGGATAGCGGGGACGATTGTTTTGACAATCCCCAAATCAACCACATTCCTATCGAGCTTGAAGGGATGATGCGGTTGCAGGTGTTGTATTCGAACCGTGCTGTTAATGGGATGCACACATCGATCAAGGCCCTGCTGACGATAACCCACAGTTACAAATCTTAGGGGCTAGGCATGGCAGACATTTCTATCACAGCAGCGAATGTGCTCCGAGTGTCGGGCGATTTTGAGGTTGTCACGGCAGGCGTTACGGTGACGGCTGGGCAGGTAGTTTATAAGGATACGTCGGACGGTAAGTACAAGTTGGCTAACAATAATTCATCGGCCGCTTCCAAGGCAGCGGGCATCGCAATGGGAGGTGCGGCGGATGGGCAGTTGTTTGTCATCCAGACCAGTGGCGACATTACGATAGGCGGAACGGCGGCTAAGGGTGAGATATACATGGTGAGCGGCACGGATGGAGGCGTGGCACCCGAAGCGGACGTGGTGGGTGCTGATTACATGAAGCTGCTGGGGGCTGGAATTTCGGGTACTGCGATCACTCTGGGCATAGCGTCCTACGAGGTATTGATACCATAGCATGGCACAGGCACCACTCAGGCCATGTCCAGCAGTGGGATGCAAGGAGCTAACACGAGGCGGCCGGTGCGAGAAGCACAAGCGAGAGCAGCGGCGAGAACATGAGGGCAGCGAAGAGAGGCTAAGGGACCAGCGGTTCTACAGCGCCGCACGGTGGAAGCGAGCGCGGGCCGTGAAGCTAGGCCGCGACCCGCTGTGCGAGGAACACTTGCGACAGGGGCGAACGGTGGTAGCAACACAGGTTCACCACAAGATGCCTCGCAAGGAGCAACCGGACCTGTCTTTAGTGGTTGAGAACCTAGAGTCGCTGTGTGCGTCGTGTCATAGCAAGGAGAGCATGAGGGAGCGGCATGGAAGCAACGGTAACAGAGGCACTGCCTAAATGTAAGGGGTGCGGGAAGGAAGTGGCTCTGAATGCCCATACTGGTAAGCCGCGTAAGTGGTGTAGTGATGCTTGTAGGATCAAAAACCAGCGCAGAACAATATATATCCACAGGTGTGTGGTTTGTGAGGTAGTGTGGCCGGCTACGGATAAGAAAGGTGTTCGGTGCAAGTCGTGCAGCTGCAAAGAGATCAGCAGGAAGATGCGGTTGATAGTTGTCAAGAAGCTCTGCAAGCAATGCGACGAGATGTTTGAGAGCACCAAGGGACAATATCAACACATATACTGTGGTGCGTGCAGAAAGGAACGGTGTCGGGCACAATGGCACATGCACAACGCCCGCAGAAGTAACAACGGCCCGCATGAGAATGTTATTCACTGCGTCGTGTTCGAGCGTGATGGGTGGATATGTGGGATCTGTTTGGAACCAGTGTTGCGAGATTCCACGTCACGTCAACCGTTGTCGCCAGAGCTAGACCACATAATACCGG
>SDBU01000829.1_pt1 | contig 44725 bp, 39 predicted proteins | sample 2277071 | NCBI WGS metagenome assembly SDBU01 (sample SAMN10397929, study PRJNA504765) | marine sediment metagenome | isolation source: marine sediment core GS08_GC12, 126 cmbsf | place: Arctic Ocean: Gakkel Ridge, Loki's castle | collected 2008
AAGGAGTGTCCTATGTACTCATTTGAACCATCTGAAGAGCAGCGTATGCTCATCGATGCCGTGGAGCGATACGCGGTTAACGATTTGCGTGAAGCAGCTCGTGATGCAGAGGAATCCGGCGAGATCCCACGTGCACTCATCGAGAAGGGCTGGGAGATGGGTGTCCTCCAAGCCAGCGTGCCTGAGCAATACGGCGGCTTTGGTGAACATTCTGCAGTTACAGGGGTGCTTGCCGCAGAGGCGATGGCATGGGGCGACCTGGCGATTGCGCTGGCTGTGATGGCGCCTTCCACCTACGTTATGCCAATCCTGTATTGCGGGACGGAGGCGCAGAAGAAAGAATTGATCCCGCCGGTCATCGAAGCGGAATGGAAGCCATATGTGGCAGCCCTCACCGAATCCCGGTTCGATTTCCATCTCGGTGACATGAGAACAATTGCAAAGAAGACCAAAGGCGGATATTCGCTCACCGGTGAGAAGGCATATGTTCCCTTCGCCGATCAGGCGGAATCATTCCTGGTGTTCGCCGCATTGGATGGGAAGACGCAGGCGTTTATCGTAGCACCGGATGTGGAGGGAATGACCGTCGGGGAGAGGGATAAACTCCTTGGGATTCAAGCGCTGCCTACATTCCCCTTAACTCTGGAAGATGTCAAAGTTCCGACCGATGCTCGTTTGGGTGGCGACGATGGGTTTGATCCAGCGTCAGTCATCGCCAGCGCTCAATTCACCATCGCCGCGATGGCGATTGGCTTGAGCAAGGCCGCGCTTGATTATGCATTGCCCTATGCGAAGGAGCGCGAAGTTTGGGGTAAACCCATTGCCCAGAGGCAATCGATCGCTTTCATGCTGGCTGAGATGGCGATCGAGATTGAATCGAACCGCTTGCTGGCGTGGGAAGCCGCCTGGATGCTCGACGAGGAGCAAGATTCTTCAAAAGCTGCCTACTTAGCGCTTACGGGCGCAGCAGACACGGCAATGTCTGTAACAGATAGGGCAGTTCAGGTGCTGGGAGGCCATGGTTATATCCGTGAACATCCTGTGGAACTGTGGATGCGCAACGGACGGGGCATTTCAACCTTCGCCGGATTGGCGATGGTTTAGAAGATTCGAGAGATGTTCAGGGAGAGAAGCCCATGATTAGCTTCAAAATGCCGGAGAAGATCGAGCAGTCCGTTGTCATTATGGAAACCATAGCTGAAAACATGATGCGGCCTGTTTCACGTTACTTTGATGAGCATGAGCACGAGATCCCCTGGGATTATGTTGAGTTCATGCACACCTCTCAGAAAGCGATGGGTGGGGGTGGAGCCCTGACCGATTCTGAAAAGAAGAAAAAGAAAGAAGGGCCAAGCATCAGTTTCCAGCGCCTGGCTTTCACATCCGAGATACTCTCCTGGGGGGATGTAGGGCTGTGGCTCTGTACCCCGGGCGGCGGGCTGGGAGGGGCTGCCGTAAACGCTACGGGGACACCCGAGCAGAAGGAGCGGTTCCTCTCACGCTACCGCGGGGAAAAGCCGGTCTTCGATGCGATGGCACTCACGGAGCCGCATGCAGGATCGGCTATGCCCGCTGAAGTTCGCATGACGGCGGTTCGCGATGGAGAGGAATGGATACTGAATGGGGAGAAAATCTTCGTCACCGCGGGGAATAAGGCGCTCGTAGACTCAGATGGATTCGTTGTGATGTGGGCGACGATTGATCCCGAAGCCGGCCGTGCAGGGGTGCGCCCCTTCGTCGTTGAAGCCGGAACACCAGGCTGCTCAGTTACAAAAATGGAACATAAACTTGGAATCCGCTCCAGCGACACTGTTTCGATCGTGCTTCAAGATTGCCGCATCCCCTTTGACAACATACTTGGCAGCCCAGAAGTGGTTAAAAAGAAGAAGACCAAGAAGGGTTTCAAAGGCGCCATGGCTACGTTCGACGCCACACGCCCGCTTGTTGCTGCCTCAGCGCTTGGGATCGCGCGTGCAACCATCGAATTATTGAAGGAGATGCTCCTGGAGCAGGGTGTAGAGATACGCTATGGTCTGCCGCGCAGCACGATGACGAACATCGAACGTGAGATCGTGGATATGGAGACGCTGCTGCGTTCAACGTGGCTGCTCACGGTCAAGGCCATGTGGCTGGCGGATGAGCGCAAATCCAACACGATTGCAGCCTCGATGTGCAAAGTGAAAGCCGGGGATGCGGTCGTCAAGATCACGCAGCGTGCAGTCGAGTTAATGGGACCGCTTGGTTATTCGCGCGAATATTTGTTGGAAAAGTGGTTTAGAGATGCGAAGATCAACGATCTCTATGAGGGGACGGGACAAATAAATCGCTTGATCGTCGCTCGGCGGATCCTGGAATACTCACGACACGAGTTGAGTTGATCGATTCGGTACGGGTCAACGCTCGGTGTCGTTCAAGCCGTTGATGAATGCAGCTCTTAATGTGAGTCACAAATTATTGGCTCACGCTGTAGGAGGGGAGCCTATGAAATACCATATTCGAAAAGCTGCCGTAATTGGATCGGGAACGATGGGGGGCGGGATCGCCGCTCTATTCGCAGGATTAGGTATCCCAACGCTCCTGCTTGACATCGTACCCTTTAAACTCACGGCTGCTGAAGAAGCAGAGGGAAAAACTTTAGAGGATACATCCGTCCGCAACCGAATCATCGAGGCGGGGTGGAAGGCGGTTATCAAAAGCCGTCCACCAGCCGTCCTGAGCGAAACTTCTAAGCAGCTTATTTCACTTGGGAACCTAGATGACGACTTCGACCAGTTGGCAGATGTCGATCTTATTGTCGAAGTCATCATCGAGAATCTCGACATCAAACGAGATCTCTTTGAGCGAATTGATGCCATCCGAACTGACCACGCGATCATCGCCACCAACACCTCTGGCTTGCCGATAAAAGCACTGGCGGAAGGTCGCAGCGAAGGTTTCCAAGGGCATTTCCTGGGGATGCACTTTTTCAACCCTCCGCGCTGGCTGAAGCTGCTCGAAGTGATCCCACATGGAGGAACGCTGCCGGAAGTGCTCGACTACGTAGTTCACTTCAGTGAAGAAATACTCGGGAAGGGCGTGGTGATCTGTAAGGATACGCCAAACTTCATCGCCAACCGGATGTTCTCCATCACGAGCGCATATGAAGTTGCCTACGCTTTGGACAACGGATACAGCATCGAGGAGATCGATACCATCATGGGGGTCCTTGTGGGGAGGCCAAAGACGGCGATCTACCGCCTGCGCGACCTCATCGGGAATGACATTGCAGCTCACGTGGGATCGAACCTGTACGAGTTAATCACTGATGACGAAACCCGCTATATCCTGCAGCATGAAGCATCGGTCAAAATGCTGGAGGGGATGATCGAGCGCAAATGGCTGGGCAACAAAACCAAAGCGGGTTTCTATAAGCGGGTTGATAAGGAAGATGGTTCGAAGGAATTCTGGATCCTGAACCCAGAAACCATGGAGCATCAGGCTCCACAAAAACCACGTTTCGAGTTCTTCAGCAGTGGCAAGAAGCATGTAGATCTGCGTGAGCGTTTCCGCTGGATCCTCTCCCAGGTAGATGATGAGGATGCATCCGAGGAGTCACGTCGATTGGCCCGATATATCTGGGAGACGACGGCATTTGCTCTTGGGTATGCCTCCCGCCGAGTGCCGGAGATCGCCGACCGTTTTGTCGATATCGATATGGCGATGAAGTGGGGATTCGCCACCGAAATTGGACCTTTCGAGATCTGGGATGCGTTAGGCGTAAAAGAAACCCTTGAGCGGATGAAGGACATGAAGATCGAAGTCGGGTCTTGGGTCAAGAAAATGGTCAAGGATGGGACCCAATCCTTCTATAAGTATAAGAAAGGGGAGGCGGTCAGCTATTACGATTTGAAAACGAAGAAATATAAGCCGCTTAAACGGGAGGAGAGAATCCTGCCCATCGCCAGCTTGAAAGCGAAGAAAGGCGCGGGTCTGAAACGCAACGCCTCCGCTTCGCTGATCGACATGGGCGATCGAGTGGGCCTGGTTGAGTTCCACAGCACTGCGAATTCGCTTGATCAAGATATCTTTGACATGCTCACGCATACCTTAGATCTCGCTGAGGAGGGCGGGTTGGATGCGATCGTGATCGGTAACGAAGGGCAGCACTTCTCAGCAGGGGCGAACATCTTCCTAGTCTGGATGGCTGCTCAGCAAGAGGATTTTGACCAGATCGACGCTATGGTTGAAGGCATGCAAAATGTTCTAATGCGTATGCGTTACTTTTCAAAGCCGATTGTCGCTGCGCCACATGGCATGGTCCTTGGCGGTGGCGCTGAACTCAGTATGGCCTGTTCAAGGCGGGTTGCTGCTCCTGAGACCTTCATCGGTCTCGTCGAGATGGGTGTGGGAGTGATCCCTGCTGGGACGGGCACCAAGGAGTTAATCCGCAGGGTTATCAACCCGGTTATGCGTATCCAAAACGCCGATCCGATATCTGTCATGCAGAAAGTATTTGAGCAGATCGCGCTGGCTAAGGTCGCGACAGGGGCTTTTGAGGCTTTTGAGATGGGCTTTTTCATACCGGGTGACCGGATTGTGATGAAGAAGGAGTATCTTCTGGCAGAGGCCAAGAGAAGCGCGCTGGCCATGATTGCGGAGGGCTATCGACCACCGAATGTGGAGCGCGTATACGCTGCGGGCAGGGATGTTCTAGCTGCACTGAAAGCCGCCGTGTGGGGACTGAAAGAAGCTGGCTGGGCTACCGAGCATGATGCTACGATCGCCGATAAGCTGGCGTGGGTTCTCTGCGGTGGGGACCTGACCGATCCAACGTGGGTTCCAGAAGAATACATCTTGGAATTGGAAAGAAAAGCGTTTATTGAGTTATGCCACGAGCCGAAGACGCTCGATCGATTGGCTCATATGATCGAGCACAACAAACCGCTGAGAAATTAATGCCCCTTCCGTCACATAGTGGTGAATGGCGATTGTCAGATGGACGACTGGCGATGCACATAAAATTCTGGTGGACGGGGTAACGAACAACTGGGAATCAAGGGGTCGTAGTCAATATGGCAAATAGGGAGAGACGGTTGGGCACCAGCATGAAATGCAGACGCTATCCGATTATCGCGCAGCGTTTCTCTCCCGTCATACATGATTGCCATACTCGAAGGAGTTGGAGCTATGGGTAGAGAAGCAGTTATTGTTTCAGGAGCAAGAACTGCAGTGGGCCGGTCGAAGCGCGGAACGCTGCAGAATTACCGCGCGGAGGATATGGCCGCGGCGGTTATCAAAGAAGCCTGGAAACGTGCCGGCGATTTGGACAAATCCATCGTGGATGATGTCGTAATCGGGTGTGCCTTCCCGGAGGGTAGCCAGGGTTTGAACATGGCTCGACCCGTTGCTATGCTCGCCGGATTTCCAGATTCGGTCCCGGCAATGACGGTCAACCGTTTCTGCTCATCGGGTCTGCAATCGATCGCCCAGTCCTGTGAACGGATCATTGCCGGCGGAGCCGATATCATCGTCGCCGGTGGTGTGGAAAGTATGAGCATGGTTCCTATGACTGGGTTCCGGATTAGCCCACATCCTGGCTTGATAGAGACCATACCTGAGGTTTACGTTAGCATGGGGCAGACTGCGGAAAACGTTGTGAAAGAATACAAAGTTAGCCGCGAAGATATGGATGAGTTCGCCTTCCGTAGCCACCGGAAGGCTGCTGAAGCGCAGGACGCCGGCAGGTTTAAAGAAGAAATCGTCCCCCTTGAGGTCACGACGACAACGCTTGAGGGGACACATAAAGTGATCTTCGAACAGGACGAGCTGATCCGCCGCGATACATCGGTTGAAGGACTCGCGAAGTTGAGACCGGTTTTCTCCCCGAAAGGGTCGGTTACGGCCGGAACCTCCTCACCACTGTCTGACGGTGCTGCTGCGGTAGTCGTTATGAGCGCAGAGAAAGCCAAGGAACTTGGTTTAGATCCGTGGATGCGCTTTGTGGGTTTCGCAGCAGCAGGCGTCCCGCCGGAGATCATGGGCATCGGTCCAATCAAAGCGGTACCTAAAGTATTGGCTCGCTATGACATCAAGCAGGGAGAGCTCGATCTCATCGAGTTGAATGAAGCATTCGCCTCGCAAAGCCTGGCTGTGATCCGCACGTTGGAATTGGACACAGAAATTCTCAATGTCAACGGTGGGGCGATCGCACTAGGTCACCCGCTCGGTGCAACTGGAGCCAAGCTGACCGTACAGATCATGCACGAGGCGAAGCGCCGCAAGTCGAAATATGTCATGGTAACCATGTGTATCGGCGGAGGTATGGGAGCAGCGGGTATCTTTGAGAATTTGCTCCAGTAGACTTAAATAGGTGTAAAAAACAATCACTTAACGAAGGAGTTCGTGATGGCATTAACCGTGAAAGATCTAATGGAACGCATGCCGGGGGCGCTCATCCCTGAGAAAGCTGAAGGGGTAGATGCTGTGATCCAATTCCACCTGGGCGAGGGAGGTGGCGACTGGATCTGTACAATCAAGGAATCGACCTGCACGGTCGAGCCGGGAGTCTATGAAGAGCCCAACCTTTCATTGACGGCTGAAGCCGCGGATTACATCGACATGATCACCGGTAAATTAAACCCTATGACGGCCATTGCCACGAAGAAGGTCATACTAAAAGGGGATTTAAACTTGGCGATGAAGTATATGAATCTCTTCGCGCTTTAAGTTTTTGCATTCGTAAAAGCATCAATACAGAGGTATCCGACCCCCAATTCGGGGCTCGGATACGTTGTGTGAAACCATAAAATGGTTCTACTCTAAATTGTATGTGTGATCAAGGAGATTTTGGTTGCCTTGTTCCGCCCGGAGCTGAACCTCCGGGAGGTTTAAGACCTATGGGAGGTTAACCCGCGAATCTAAAGGCGCAGACTGCGCCTGCGACCGGGAGCAGAGCTTCCTGACACCATAGTCACTGGATGGGAAACGTATTGAATAACCCTATGCTATGAGGGTATTAGCCTGGACCATGTGCAGGTGAATTCTATGGATCTTAGCCGATGAGGGATCAAGATCGAGGGCAAAGAGGACTTCTTCCGGCCGGCCTGTAGCGCCTTCTTTCGCAGCCAGTTTCATCTTGATTGATAACTGTTCAATCCCGCTACTCGAGATCTCCAGTTCCTGAATGAGCGGCCGGAGGTCATAGGTCTTTCCCCTGCGCTCTCGTTCCAGCGTCTTTGTTTTGAGAAGATCATGAATAGCGCTTCGGATGTTTTCTTCTATTAGATTTGCCTCGATCTGAATCATATACGAGACGGCATCGATTTGGCTGGGGAGAGAAGGTTCATTCAATGCGGCGTGTTCGACTTCGAGGATTCTGGTTCCGGGTGGGGTAGAACGCTGCAGTCTTTCAAGTATCTCGCTGCAGGAGATTTCTTCTGTGAGCCAGACATCCGCAAGTTCTTGTTCGCTTGTACACCCGAGGGGAAGGGCTGCGCTCAGTTGAATGCGCGGCCGGGGGTTGAATCCCTTTGAATATAGAAGGGGGAGTTCGGCTCGGCGTAGAAGGCGCCCCCAGGATCGGTGAAGGTCGAGGTGGCTTGTAAAACGTTGTGCCTCATCCTTCGTGAAGGTTATTCGATAGCGATAACGGGCGTCATTTGCCATCTTATATTTTACCCAAGAGTGAAGGACTTTTAGACGAGGCACGGGCGGGTGAAAGGACCTCGGGGCATTGCCAGCTCTCACCGGGGTTCTCCCGGCGTTGTTTTGCGTACTTCGGCAGGATTCCACAGGCGAAGCAACGCTCACGGCAATCTATGCGTGTCTTTCCCTGTTGGCTTAAAAGGTAATCTTCGGTTAAGAACTGCTTCTTAACCGCGGCGTCAATGTGATCCCATGGAAGGGTCTCATCAATCGGGCGTTCGCGGTGGCTGTAAAATGTAGGATCCAGGTCAGCAGCTTCGAAAGCTTGAATCCAGAGGTTGAAATCGAAGTGTTCATGCCAGGCATCGAATTTCACCCCGCTTTTCCAGGCACGATAGATCGCTTCACTCATCCTTCGATCACCGCGAGAGAGCCAGGATTCGAGCATTGTCTCTCCAGGCTCATTCCAGTTTAATTTTAACCCTCGACCCCTCAACTCCCGCTTTAGAAGATCTTGTTTCATCACGATTTGCTCTGTTGTATCACAAGGGGTCCATTGGAATGGTGTGTGTGGTTTAGGGATAAAGGTGCTGACGCCCGCGTTAACTTTAGCCCGTTTACCCATTATCTTCCGACCTTCATTCAAGATCGCCTTACACAACATCGCAATTGCCTGGACGTCCTCAAGGGTCTCGGATGGGTGGCCGATCATGAAATAAAGCTTGATCGTGTGCCAGCCCCGTCGGTAGATCTCACGAACTGTTTCCATGAGCTGCTCTGTGTCGAGAGGTTTATTGATAATCTCGCGCATGCGCTCTGTTGCGGCTTCGGGGGCCAGGGTGAAACCTGATCTCGATGAGTGTCCATGCAGCAAGTCCATCAGCTCGACGGATACCGTCTCGATGCGCAGAGAAGGGAGTGAGATTTTTATCCGTTGCTCTTCAAAGCGCTCATTCACAGCACGCACCAACGGTAAGATATCTGTATAGTCGGATGAGGATAGAGACAATAGGCCGACCTCATCGAGGCCGGTGAGATTGGTCGCTTCCTGAATGGCGTCAAGGATTTCTGCTATCGGTCGTTCGCGAACAGGGCGCGTGATCATGCCGGCCTGGCAGAAACGGCACCCGCGTGTGCAGCCGCGCATGATCTCGATGGGTATGCGATTGTGCGTAATGTCGATGAAGGGCACGATGAAGCGTGTGGGTGGCTTCGGCATTTTCCCTACGATGCGCTTCAGAATCGGGAATGGAGTGTCTTCATGGAGGGGTTCGACTCGGGAGATGGTCCCATCCTCCATGTAATGGACCTGATACAGACTGGGCACATAGACGCCCCAGATCTTAGCGAGTTCGCGATGAAGTTCTTCTCGCGAATGTCCGCTGGCTTTCCAATCTTGAACACATCGAGCGATCTCTAGAATGGCTTCTTCGCCCTCGCCAATTACAAAAGCATCAAAGAACGCGGCCATCGGCTCTGGATTAAGTGCTGCGTGGCCTCCCGCAATCACGATCGGATCATCCCGTTGGCGTTTCGACGCGAAAAGTGGAATCCCAGCGAGGTCGATGAGATTTAGGGTGTTTGTATAAAGCGTTTCGTAGGGAAGTGAGAACCCGAGGATGTCAAACTCAGAAACCGGGTGTTTCGTCTCCAGTGAGTACAACGGAATTCCGGATAGACGCATCGCGGCTTCCATGTCCGGCCAGGGAGCAAAAACTCGCTCCGCAAGGATTTCCTTTTCGCGATTCAAGATATCGTAGAGGATCGCCAACCCAAGGTTGGACATGCCGAGATCATAGAGATCTGGAAAAATCAACGCAACACGTAGGTCTACGCTTTTCCAGTCTTTTACGACCTGGTTCAGCTCGCCTCCTGTGTAGCGACCTGGCTTCTGTACACCAGGAAGGATGCGCTGTAGTGCTCGGTCGATTTCTTGTGGATGCATCTTTTGGACTAACCCGAGTATATTTGGATAAAAATATTCTGAATATTATAGCATGTGCGCCTCGTTAGGTTTTCGCCCTTCAGGGGATGGCCTTGCGCGTTGATCGCCCAATTAATTAGGGTTGAGTTGGATGACACAATGGACCTTTAATCCGAACGAATAGACAATCCTAAGCGGATGCGCTACCGATGGATGATAGTTGTGGGTAAAGTTTTAAAATGCTTGCTGCTCACGCAAGGGTCTACCAGCAATACGTCTCTCTGTTGACGCTTAAAAACACGAATGGTAGAATGACTTTCGTTGCCCCCATCGTCTAGTGGCCCAGGACGCGGCCCTCTCAAGGCCGAAACCGGGGTTCGAAACCCCGTGGGGGCACTTGAGCCTTTCGAAACAACCTTCGTCATGCTATAGTGGCGGTGGTTGTTTTTCGTCTACAATTTACCAGTGACTTTGTCGAGGCTGTAATCTGTACACCCATAGTTAATCGGCCATCACTGATCGATAGTGCCTGATATCTTGGGTTTGATTACTCCCGAGACGGTAAGTTTGTGAGGTTATGATGAAAAGGAAAGATCATAGGTGCAGCATACTTGTCTTTCTGATAACGCTAACACTCTTGTTAGTTCTTACCTCGTGCAATTTGCCCATCATTAGTTTAGGCGGGACTGACGAGGCGATAGACGAGGGAAGGGGAAGTGGTGGGATCGCAGGGCGGGTTTGGCATGACCTTTGCGCATCCCCGCCAGAGGGTATCGAAGTGGAGACGGGTCCGGAAGGATGTGTTCGTAGTTCCGATGGGATGAAGTGGGTTGCGAACGGGAAATTGGAAGTTGCCGAGATTGGTCTTCACGGTGTAGAGGTCAAGCTGGGCACAGGGCCTTGCCCATCTTCAGCGAGCTCCACAACAATCACAGCCGCCGATGGGCTCTTTCTATTCAGTGGATTAGAGGCAGGGGATTACTGCGTTTCGATCAACCCCGCGAGTGAAGTAAACGCCAGTGTCTTGGCGCCCGGCGTTTGGACATACCCTGTATCAACGTCAGAAGCTGGTTTGATTGGAAAAACGGTAACTCTGGGCATTGATGAAGTGAGATCCGATATCTATTTTGCCTGGGACTATCTCCTTCTCCCGCCATTTGAGTTGATCCTCACCAACACCCCGGTTGTTGAAGAAACAGCCAGCGCGACGGTGACGATCGAGCCATCTGCGACGCCAGCAGCGACGAACACAGCAACGCCTACAGCCTCTCCAACCTTGGGCACATCCGATCCGAGGGCGTCTTTGGGCGATCCGACATGGCAGGATGATTTTGAGGATGCGAGCGATTGGGCGTTATATGAGGATGACCACACCCGTTTCGAAATCGCTGAGAATGAGCTGGCCATGACGGCATTCAATGCTGATTACTACAACGGGTGGCTATTGAGTTGGCGAAAAGATGTTAATTTCTACATCGAAGCTACGGGAACCGTAGAAACCTGTTCGGGCAGAGATTCCTATGGGTTGATGTTCCGCGCCCCCGCGTCTGATAAAGGGTATATTGGTTATCTATTTGGCATATCTTGCGATGGTCGTTACTCGCTGCGCTCCTGGGATGGGGAGGTGATGAATAAAATTCTCGATTGGACGCCAAGCACCCATCTCGCAACCGGATCGGATCAAACCCACCGGATTGGTGTTTGGGCGCAAGGAAATGAGTTGAAGCTTTATGCCCAGGGCGAGCTGCTTGCGACTCTCACGGATAATACCTATAGTGAAGGTCTATTCGGCTTGTTCATAAGCGCAGCCCAGACTCCCAATTTCACAAGCAATGTCGAAGAATTTCTTTACTGGGATCTCCCATAAACTTTTCATGGAACGATCGATGGGAGAGCTTAGCGTATGCGCTTTGGAAATCGACAACCTGTTTCTTGATACTTCGACAGGAGGAGAGCATTTGCTTTGCAGACCGTATCGCAGTTAAAGCTTGATCAAACCCAGAAGATGTTCTTGATAGGTGTCTTGCTCGCTATGGCGTTCTTTCTAATTACCGCTGGAGTCGTCGAAATAGCGATCGCCATCGATCAAGACTGCCGAGACACGGTGGCGTCGGTGCGATTAGCGCCGGACCCTTTTGCCGTGTGCATGCCGGAATGGAAGTATAATGGCTTAAGAGCGGCGTCAAGAGGTGTGGTGTGGGCCTTCAGCCCGGAGTCATCACCTATCTTTAGCTGGCTTGTAATGAGCTTAATTTATGCTGTCTTGGGCGGGATTAGCGCGCAGGTCTTCGGGCGCAGGGGGATCATCGCCTTTCTGGCAATGTTTCTCGCTTTAGTTGCACTGTTCGCGGGATTCGGGTTTATGAAGACGTTCATCGCCTGAAGAAAGGCGCGCCAATAACAGCATAGCTGCATCTATAGCAAGCGAGGGCTTCCTGGCAAAACGAAGCCCTCTTTTTGTTTTCTTCATGCTTGATACAGCATTTCAAGTTAATCGGAATCCAGCAGAAGATGCCCGAAAGGAAATCAAGATCGGGAAGGGATATTCCGCGGCAACTACGGGATTCTCGATAAAGATGAATGCGTGTCAGCGATGAGGTACCCAAGAACCGTCCATGCGGACGGCTCTTGGTTTCGCTGCGGCATCCTTATCCACAAGGGAGGAGGGATGCCGCAGCACGTTCATCATAAAGTTCGATCATTGGCACCACCACCTCCTTTCAAAAATAGCGAAGGAAGGTGTTCGGATCAGTTAAGGGAGTATTGCATACGGATGTTTGAAAGTCAATTACAGGATAAGCATGGCATCTCCGAAGGAATAGAAGCGATAACCTTCGATTGTCGCCATTTTGTAAAGCGGCAGGATTTGTTCCCGGCTGGCAAATGCAGAGACCATCATCAGCAGGGTAGAGCGAGGCAGGTGGAAGTTGGTGAGCATCGCGTCGACGATGCGAAAGTCAAACCCGGGCAAGATGTAGAGGGAAGTCGGCCCCTCGAATGGGGAAATATCCTGTTGAGTTGTTGTGCGCGCTGCGGTTTCCAGTGCCCGAACGGTTGTCGTCCCAGCGGCGACTACTCTTCCACCTGCTTCCTTCGCGGCTTTGATCGCTTGAACGACGTCCAGCGGGACCTGGCACCATTCACTATGAATTGGGTGCTCGTTTGGATCATCCTCGCGAACTGGGACAAAGGTATCCAAACCGACATGGAGGGTGATCTTGGCGATGCGAACACCTTTTTCTTCAATGGCTGTGAAGGTTTTTGGCGTGAAGTGCAATCCTGCCGTCGGTGCCGCGGCAGATCCAGGGTGTCTTGCGAAGGTGGTTTGGTATTCGCTATGATCTTCTAATGGCGTGTAGATATAGGGGGGTAAGGGCATTTCTCCCAATCGATCCAGAAGGGGTGAAATCGCTTCAGAGAAGACAATAACCCGCCGTGGCCCCCCGAGATCTTCTCGAATTTCCGCTTGTGGACCATTAAGAATCTGAAGTTTCCTTCCGGGTTTAAGACCACTGCCTCCTACCATTACATCCCATGTCATTTTCCCCAGCCGGTGCAGCAGCAGTACCTCGGCGCGCCCGCCCCCGGGGATTTTCTGTGCTTTCAGTCGAGCGGGGATGACCCGTGTCTCGTTGAGCACCAGGATATCATTCGAGTTGAGATAGTCGGGAAGCTGGTGGAAAAGCCGATGTTCGACGTGATCGTTGTCTCGATTAAACACGAGTAAGCGAGAGCTATCCCGTGGTTTCGCGGGCCTCTGGGCGATGCTTTCTTCAGGTAGGTAGTAATCGAAATCCTTAGTTCGCACGGTTTACCGATTCAGGAAACGGAGCAAGATATTAAGGGCTAAGGTCAACAGCAGGCTCAGGAGGATTGATGTTGCCAGAGGGATAAAGCAGGAGAATCCACCCCTTTCGATGTGAATATCCCCTGGAAGACGGCCGAGAGGTAGATCGAAATGCCCCGCCAGCCATAAACCAATGCCGACGATGATAATTGCCACCCCGGCGAGGATAACCCAACGGGCGATGGAAGAGAGGTCCATTATCCTTCCGCGAAGCTCACAATTCGGGAAGACGTTTCTGCGGCGAGCCTTGATACGGTAATCCAAGATGCTCGTATGCTTTTGGCGTGGCGACGCGCCCCTGCGGTGTACGGTCGATAAATCCGAGTTGTAACAGGTAGGGCTCGACGACATCCATTATTGTATCCGGCTCTTCGCTGATCGATGCGGATATCGTTTGAAGACCTACTGGACCGCCGCTGAACTTCCGAATAATTGTGTCCAGGACTCGGCGGTCCGAATCATCCAGACCGAGGTCGTCGATCTCCATTAGGGCTAAAGCCTTTCTTGCGACTTCCTGAGTAATTCGACCATCGGCTCGAACTTCGGCGAAATCGCGGACCCTGCGCAGTAATCGCAGAGCGACCCGTGGGGTCCCTCGCGCGCGGCAGGCTACCTCTCTGATCCCAGGTTCGTCCATGCTCACGTGGAATACTTCAGAAGCTCTGCGTACGATCCCCACCATTGATTCATCGTCGTAGAAAGCCAACCGGTGAATCGCTCCAAAGCGGGATCGAAGGGGGGCGGTCAGAAGGGCAAGGCGGGTTGTGGCTCCGACGGTTGTAAAATGGGGAAGCTTCAGTCGAATTGAACGCGCACTTGGCCCCTTTCCAATTGTCAGGTCGAGTGCGAAATCTTCCATGGCCGGGTATAGGATTTCTTCGACAGCGCGCCCGAGGCGGTGGATCTCATCGATGAAGAGGATGTCCCCCGCTTGCAGGTTGGTGAGGATTGCCGCGAGGTCTCCGGCTCGTTCAATCGCCGGACCAGATGTGATCTTTAAGTTGACTCCCATCTCTGTGCTGAGAATATGAGCCAGCGTTGTCTTCCCCAGACCTGGAGGTCCGTAGAAGAGGACATGATCAAGCGCCTCGTTACGACCCTTGGCCGCCTCGATCAGGATTGTAAGGTTCTGCTTAACCCGGTCTTGCCCGATCATTTCGTGCAAGTAACGCGGTCGGATAGGGATTTCGTTTTGATCATCCCCTTGATTGTCAGGAGAGATTAGTCGATCTTCTTTTTCACTCACGGTATCGATTATACAGGATGCCTTGTTTGCGCGAAATCAACTCACCAGAGATGGATATGCTAGTTATCTTCTCGGGTGATGAGCTTCAATGAGAAATGATCCGCGAAGAAGGGGCTAAGGGTGATCCCTAGTGGAAGGTAAACTTCTGGTGGGATGCCAATATCTGTAAGGTAAAGGTCGTACATCGAAGGATCAAGACCTCGTTTGGGCAACGCAAGTGTGACCGTAGTGTCCGCACGTATCGATATGCCCGGGCTTTCGCCTGTTGTTGCGTCTATACCCGATGGAATATCGAGTGCGACTACATTCTTTGCCCATTGGTTACTTGCTTCGATCAACAGTGCGGTGTTGCCGCGTGGCGCGCCTTGCAAGCTGTAACCGATCAAGGCGTCGATGACAACGGCCGCTTCGGAGATCGCCCTTTCTGAATCTTCTAATCCTACTGCGGCAATCCCGGTTGACGAAAGGATCGCGTACTGCGCTCCTGCCGCTCCCTTCAACGCCTGTGCAGGTCTCGTCAGAAGGAGCTGAATCTTGAGGCCTCGGTTATGGAGGTGTCGAGCGCAGCAAAGGCCGCCACCGCCATTTCCGCCTGATCCGGCGAGGATGGTGATTATTCCTGCTGCCTCGCCGGAGACGTCAATAACGTGAGAAGCAAGGTTCCTTCCCGCGTTTTCCATCATTTGGAGAACGCTTAGCTGGAAATCCTCGACAGCAATTCGGTCGACTTCTCGCATTTCATCTTCTGTAACAGATGGAATTCCCTGCCCGTCCTCACCGAAGAAATTTGCTCGCATCTCACATTGCTCCATACTCGGCATCTTATCGATAATGGCATTCACAATTAATCTCCCGCGAAGAAAGCGTATGATGGCAATAATCCAGAGATCAGCGTGATTGCTGGTATCGGTAGTCGTGAATCTAGGAACCTATTAAAAAGACGATATCAGGACCTGGTAAAAGGACTTGAGGTCGTCACTTAATGATATGCAGCGATTAGAAAGGATCGGGCGCCCTCTGCGGGAAGCACGATGGGGTAATTAGTATTTCACAATAGGAGAGAGTTTTTTGGCCTGGGTAACCCAGGATTTCACTTGTTTAGAAGAAGGCAGCCTGCGAACGAGGGCTTTCTTCTCATTAGTCTCAACAAGCGCTTTAAAGAGGTTCTCTGGCACGCGCTGACGGAGTTCTTTTACCGTGTCCACACCGGCTTCTTCAAGGAGGTCGCTATATTCCTCTCCGATCCCTTTTACACGCATTAGGTCAGCGAGATTAACCCACTCAAGAACCAGCTTCTCCGAGATTCCGGTCTCCTCAGCCAGATCCCTTCGCCCTCGTTTATCGGTGCCAATCTGGAGGAGCCGACCTGTCGAACGAACCCCTACCGAGTGCAGTTTCTTAGCGTACTTTGGTCCAATGCCTTCGATGTCAACAATCTTCGTCATGCCATACTCCTCCTGGTTTTCTATACAATTCCCAGAAGCATTCTAAAAGGGTATCGGAAGTTGGTCAATGTTTCTCTGGGTCTAGTTTAATCAGTACGTTGCCAACAATAGACGGGAGAAGTAGAACTTAGGGACTGGTTGACGCCGTATAGGTCCTTATCTATACTGACAAGTGTGCTCGTTTTCTTTGAAGTTCCCTAGTATAGGTTCTAAGAAAAAGTATTAAGAGCGAGAGCGGTGTGTCGTTAGCCATCGCTAACCATTAGACAAGGGCCTTCTGGCTCTAAAGTAGATCGGACGGAGGTAATCCGTGGCCATTGGGATTGGGCTGCGACATGTAAAGGAAGCATTGGAGCGCAAGGCCAGTGCTGTTCAGCAGGAATTCATCCAGCTAAGTGAGCAGTTGGAAGATCTCGGGCATAAAATACCGGATGCGGAGGAAGAGGAAAAGAAAACGATCCGTGAGCAGCAGGAAATTATACGTGTTGAGCAGCAGCATATTGCCGCCAATGTGAATCGCTGGCGGAAACGGGCGCGCGAAGTGACCCAACAATCTGGAACAGCCAGCTTAAAGTCTTACCTGAATGAATTACTTGAGTTTAACGAAGAGATCGTAACCCCGGCTGTCCAAAACGCGTTAACCCTGATGGAGACTCCGCCTGATGAGCGAGGCTTCTCTGAAGAACAACCCATTCTTCCTCAGCAGACTCCTGTTGGTCGTTTGCTTGAGCGTGCAAAATCTGAGTACGACTTACGCGTGAGCGATCCAGGGATACGAATGAAGGAGGCAATCGCCTTCGCCAACCGTGCTGGTGTGGCTCAAGATGAGGACATCATTGCTGAGATTGCAGCGGCGATGGATGATCCAGATCCGCTTGCGCGCGAATTGGCCATATTCACAACGATCCAGCTCTACCGGTTCCGTGCGTTGCGTCTAGCGGACTTAGAGCAAGCACATACCGCCGTCCAACAACTGACACAGATACCACATCCGGCGATAGTCCCAGTACTTATAGAAATCCTTGAGCAGCCCCGAGCGGGTTACATCCAGGAGGATGGCGAGTCGAAGCCAACCGACAATGGCCGTTCACGCATGGTAGCTTTGTTGAAACTGGTGGAGTGGCATACTGCAGAAGCACAGCTTTCGCTACAGAAATTGAAGTACGACCGGGATTCCCATATCGTGAAAGCCGCGCAGCGAGCGTTAGAATTATTCCCCCAACAATGGAATGGAGAGTTCCCAGGCAAGAAGAATACACCTGAAACTGGTGGGTGACCGCATCTTCAACTAACTTTCTCTTGACACATGTAGGTTATTCGATATAATTCCACTCGTAATCGTCATGATAGCTGATTAGTTGGTCGGCGTAGGAAGCGCTTGAGGTTAAAAGAAGCCTCATGCGCTTGTTTTCGTTCGTACTCACAGTAGCACGTATGTTCGAATAAGATCGCCGGTACATTTCAACCATCGCCACTCGCGAGGGAGGAGAATTGGTGGATTCTAAGGGATTTCGAGCGCTCCGAATCAGTCTAGCATCACCGGAAACCATCCGTAATTGGTCACATGGTGAGGTATTAAAACCAGAAACGATTAACTACCGCAGACTCCGTCCGGAGAAAGATGGTCTCTTCTGTGAGGCGATTTTTGGGCCGACGAAGGATTGGCAGTGCTATTGCGGGAAGTACAAGAACATCCGCTTCAAAGGAATTACTTGTGAGAAGTGCGGAGTTGAGGTTACTCGCTCTTCTGTGCGCCGAGAACGGATGGGACATATTACTCTTGCTGCTCCGGTAGCGCACGTCTGGTATACACGCCGGGTTCCCTCTTACCTCGGATTACTCCTGGATATCTCCCGACGCAATCTTGACCGCGTGTTGTACTTCGCTCAGTATGTCGTCACATATGTCGACGAAGATGCGAGGAGCAAGGCGTTAAAGCGTATCGAGGAAGAGCTTGGTCTCCGGGCGAAAGAAGAGAAGGAAGCGCTTAAACAGCGCCGGGCTGACATTAGAGCGGAAAAGAAAGAGAGACTCGCAGAGCTCAGCAATAGGAAGAAAGAGATACAGGCTGCCTATGATGAAGAAGTTGCGGAGCAAATTGACCCAGTGATGCGCGAAGGACAGCGTTTGGAGAGTAGTCTGTCCGACAAACAGGGGAAAACAATCCGCAGTCCGATCCACTTTCAGACTCTTGATGTGGCCATTGCAGAGAAAGGGGATGAGATTAACAAGGACCATCTTAGAAAGGTCCAGAAGGCGGTGAGATCTCAGCTTGATAAGGTTGAATCGGCTTTGAAGGACCAGCGCGATCAACAACTCGCAGATCTCAAGATAGATGCGGAAACGGTAAAGGCAGATGCAGATCTGGCACTATCCCAAATCGAAGAGTCCATCATCGACGAAGGGGTCGAAACTTTTAAGCAGCTAGAAGAAGATCGTGAAGAGTTGGACAGCATCCACCAGATGCTTTTCTTGGGCGAGACGCGTTACCGAGAACTTAAGTCGAAGTGGGGACAGGTCTTCCGAGCGGATATGGGCGCGGAATCTTTCTATGAGATCCTCCAACACATCGATTTGGCTCAACTTTCTGAAGACTTGTGGACTGAAGTGCGCACCACGCGAAGCAAGCAACGAAAGAAGAAAGCGACCAAGCGTCTCAAGGTTGTCGAAGCCTTTCGGCGATCTGGAAATCAGCCTGAATGGATGATAATGACAATATTGCCAGTCATTCCTCCGGATCTCCGACCTATGGTCCAGCTGGATGGTGGCCGGTTTGCAACCTCGGACCTCAACGATCTCTACCGAAGGGTAATCAACCGAAACAATCGTCTGAAGCGCCTAGTTGAGTTAGGTGCTCCAGATGTAATCGTCCGCAACGAGAAGAGGATGCTTCAAGAAGCGGTTGACTCTCTGATCGATAATTCACAACGCGGGAAAGCGCTGTCACGTCGAGGGAGGCGGGAATTGAAATCTTTGAGCGATATGCTCAAAGGAAAGAAAGGCCGCTTCCGTCGCAATTTGCTCGGTAAGCGCGTAGATTATTCAGGCCGCTCAGTCATTGTGATCGGGCCGGATCTCAAACTAGACCAGTGTGGCTTACCAAAAACAATGGCTCTCGAGCTGTATCGGCCCTTCGTGATCTCTAAGCTGGTGGCATATGACTTCGCCGCGAACGTGAAGGGTGCCAAGCGGATCATCGAGCGGGAGCGCCCCGAGGTATGGGGTGTCTTAGAAGAAGTGATTAAGGATCGACCAGTTCTGCTCAACCGGGCACCAACGCTCCATCGCCTAGGCATTCAAGCTTTCGAGCCGGTTCTCGTCGAGGGGAAAGCAATCCATTTGCACCCTCTTGTCTGTGCTGCATTCAACGCGGACTTCGATGGTGACCAGATGTCGGTGCACTTACCTTTGTCCCAACGGGCGGTTACTGAAGCGCGAGAGTTAATGCTTTCCGCAGTCAATCTTCTTAAGCCTGCAGATGGCGAACCCGTTGTCGGTCCCACAAAGGATATGGTCCTCGGTGTTTATTACCTGACAATGATTGAAGATGGCAAAGAGCATGTAGGCGCTGGAAGAGCTTTCTCTGACATCGATGAGGTGGAGATGGCGTATGCCCTCGACCAGGTCAGCATCCATGCCCCAATTAAACTCTCCACAGCGACATGGTACGACGAGAACGGCGAGCGCTTAGAAACGCAAGATGAGCGCATCATCGACACTACGGTTGGACGCGTAATCTTCAATCGGGTCATCCCTGAAGAACTTCAGTTCGTCAACCGGGTTCTCGACAAAGGGGCTATCCAAGATCTTGTAGGAGAAATCTACAGGTTCTTACATGAAGAAGGCACTCCTGATGTTGTTGACGCAATCAAAGACATTGGGTTTTACTATGCGACCAGGTCTGGGACGACAATCGCTATTTCGGATATCACGGTTCCATCATCAAAGAAAGGTATCATTTCGAAAACTCTCGAAAAAACTGAAGCGGTTCGCAAGGATTATCGCCGTGGGCTCCTGACCGAACAGGAACAGACCGAGAGGATTATCGATCTCTGGCAAAAAACCACATCGGCTGTCGCCGAAGCGGTTGAGGAATCCATGGATCCGGCAGGAAATCTAAGCATGATGGCGATTTCTGGGGCCACGAAAGGCGGGTTCGGCGCGATTACGCAGCTTGCCGGGATGCGCGGATTGATGGCGGACCCGTCTGGCCGGATCATCCCGTTACCGATCCGTTCCAGTTTCCGAGATGGATTAACTACACTGGAATATTTCATCTCGACTCACGGCGCCCGAAAAGGGCTAACGGATACTGCTCTAAGGACTGCGGATGCCGGATATCTTACCCGGCGTTTGGTGGATGTTGCTCAAGATATGATCATCAACGCCGAGGATTGTAATACGGAGAAAGGAATCTGGATCCGGCGGTCGGATGATGTGGCCGGTCAGGAGTTCGCCCCACGCCTTTATGGCCGATTTGCAGGGAGAAAAATAGTAGACCCCGATACCGGCGAAGTGCTTATCAAAGCCGGTGAATTGATAAGTCTGGAGTCTATTAAAATAATCGCGGCATCAGGTGTTCAAGAAGCCTTCGTTCGTTCACCTTTGACCTGCGAGCTGCAATTTGGGATGTGCCAGCTTTGTTACGGTATGGACCTTGGCAGAGGTTATGTGGTCAAACTTGGTTCAGCCGTAGGCATCGTAGCAGCACAGTCGATTGGCGAGCCGGGCACGCAGCTGACGTTGCGAACGTTCCACACCGGCGGGGTTGCTGCGGGAGGAGACATCACGACGGGTCTACCGCGTGTTGAGGAGCTGTTTGAGGCACGGAAGAAACCGAAAGGCGAAGCTGTGATCGCTGCGATCGCAGGAACGATCCAAGTTATCAGCCCTGAGGTTCCGGATGGTCCCCGTGTGGTTAAGGTCGTAAACAGTGAATTAATCAAGGATGAATACAACGTCCCAGGCAATTGGTCATTGCGGGTAGAAGATGCAGACGAGATCGAGGCAGGAGCGCTTATCGCAAAACGTGGTGAATCGGAGATCACAGCCAGTCACACGGGGCGGGTGCGAATCAAGGACCGTAAAGTCATCGTCTCTTACGATCTCTTGGAGGAGGAAGAGTACGACATCCCGGCAAGCGCACGCCTGCTTGTAAAAGAGGGAGATAAAGTCGAAGCAGGTTTCCAGATCACAGAAGGATCCTTAAATCCTCACCGCATCTTGAGTATTCTTGGACGGGAGGCATGCGAGCTTTATCTGCTGACCGAAGTTCAGAAGGTCTACCGCTCTCAGGGACAAAATATCAATGACAAGCACTTCGAGGTCATCACTCGCAAGATGCTTTCCAAGGTGCAGATAACACAACCAGGCAGCACGGATCTACTTCCGGGTGATCTCATCGATCGCTATTACCTGCAGAGGATGAATGAGCAAGAGCTGAAAGATGGTGGACAACCGGCGAATGCCATGCAAGTACTGCTGGGAGTAACAAAGGCTTCGCTGAGCACTGAATCTTTTCTCTCGGCTTCGTCCTTCCAGCACACGATCAAAGTGTTGGCAGGTGCAGCAATCGAGGGTAAAACCGACTACCTGCGCGGTCTAAAAGAAAACGTGATCATCGGCAAGCTGATCCCGGCGGGCACCGGCTTCCCTGGCAAAGAGGTCGCTCTACATGATGAGAGAATAGATGGGGAATTAGAAGTCTCTCCTGAATTACCGCCTGAGGATGAAGTCGTTGAAGCAGAGGCAGTCGCAGCCGATTAATTGGAACGGTTGCCTTTAAACTAATCGTTGACAGGTTGATAACACACTCGTTATAATGCTACGTCTGCCCCAGCGCATAGACGTTGGGGCGGGTGTATGAATCCCCAACTTCCCCGCCGACTGGCAGTTGTCGTAACAATTACTGCGGGTGCGGTGGTGAAGCGAAGCTGGAGGAAGTAAATGAAGTACGCAATCGTAAGTTCCGGCGGTAAGCAATACATCGCCCGCGAAGGGGAGCCCATAGAAGTCGATCGGTTACAGCTGGATATAGGCAAACCTGTTGAGTTTAAGGAAGTGCTCCTTGCAGTAGATGGCTCTACTATTAAAGTCGGCACGCCGTTGATCAAAGGGGCTTCGGTTAAAGGCAAAGTGCTCGACCAGGTAAAAGCCAAGAAGATCATCGTCTTCAAATATATCCCGAAGGAACGATATCGTCGAAAGAAGGGTCACCGGCAGCAATATACTCGCGTGTCCATCGATAAAATTACGCTTCCTTCGGCTGAAAAGAAAGCGACGAGCAAAAAAGAAACTGACAAAGCGGTAAAGCCCCCCGCGAAGAAGACCACGAAGAAGGCAGCTTCGACGTCGAAGAAAAGCACAGAAAAGGTTTCCAAAAAGGAAACCGGAGCCAGCAAGGAAAAGAAGGCAACCAACGCAAAGTCAACGTCGACGAAGACTGGTTCCAAAACTTCTTCTACTGGTAAAAAATCTACGGCAAAAAAATAGTGTAGGGATAAGAGAATGGCACATAAAAAAGGCGGCGGCTCAGTCCGCAACGGACGTGACAGTCACTCCAAGCGGCTGGGTGTGAAAAAATTTGGCGGTGAGCGTGTGCGATCTGGAAATATTCTGGTGCGCCAACGCGGAACCCGCATTCACCCTGGGCTGAACGTAAAACGCGGCAAAGATGACACACTTTATGCGATCGCAGAAGGGTTTGTCCGCTTCGATTTCGTTCGCAAAGGACGCAAACGCGTTAACGTAGTTCCAGAATAAATACTCAATATCACGGGGCAGAAACAGAGCGGTGCTGCTACGCCGGACGTGTATTACCAGGTGATAAAGTATTAGCTCCTATTTGGCGAGGTTGTAATCTGATGAAAGAAAATATCCATCCGAAGTATTTCCCCAACACGACGGTCGTTTGTGCATGCGGCAACACATGGCAGACTGGCTCGACAGTTGAATCGATTCACACGGATGTCTGCTCAAATTGTCATCCTTTTTACACTGGTGAGCAGCGCATTGTTGACACAGAAGGGCAGGTCGATCGCTTCTATAAGAAGCTCGAAGCGCGACAGCAACATATCGAGGATAAAGAAACACGGGAAGCTGCAAAAACATCACCAGATCTTCTAATCGCAGAGCTAGAACTCAGCGCTCGTGCGGAGTCGGCACTTACAAAGGCGGGCATCCTCGATGTCGGCAAAGCGATTGAGATGATGGCAAAAGGCGATCTGGCGTTACTGGATATCGATGGCTTTGGGCGAAAGAGTCTTGCAGATCTGAAACGAGCCTTAAAAAGACGCGGGTTTGAATTGCCAGAGGCTACCCTAGAACCCCAGGTTTAGAACTTCCAACTTGCTCAAATATTAGGCTGGTGTAAACTCAGGGCAGGTGTGAAAACACCTGCCCATTTTATTTGTAAAAGGAGTTAATTCATCCTATGCGCCATCAAACAGGAAGCGTGGAAGTTGTCACCGGATCAATGTTCTGCGGGAAGACTGACGAGATAATTAGAAGGTTGAGGCGCGCGGTAATCGCCCGGCAGAAAGTCCAAGTTTTTAAACCGAGCATTGATACGCGTTACGCCACCGAGAAACTCGCATCTCACGCTGGAACAGAATTTGAAGCCACACCCGTTAAAGATCCAGATCAAATCCGCAACCTTATAGAAGATGACACAACCGTAGTCGCGATCGATGAAGCTCAGTTTTTCCACGAGAGTATATGCGATGTCGTCCAAGAATTAGCAGCCAACGGGCTGCGCGTGATCGTCGGTGGTCTGGATACCGACTTTCGAGCGGAACCTTTCGGTTGCATGCCGAAGTTGATGGCACAGGCGGAATGGGTGGATAAGCTGCACGCAATTTGTATGGTCTGTGGCGAAGCGGCATCACGTACACAACGTTTAATTAACGAAGAACCCGCACATTACAATGACCCAGTTGTTGTAGTAGGTGCCAGTGAGATGTATGAGGCTCGCTGCCGCGAGCATCACGTGGTTCTAAGGGATTGAATATGCTGCCGTATGAGGAGTTCTTAGAGGAAATTCTGATCCCCGGAGATGAGCTTCAAGCGAGAATTGCAGAGCTTGGGGAGGAGATCAGCCGGGATTATGAGGGCAAGAGCGTCCTGTTAGTTTGCATCTTGCGCGGTGGGGTAATGTTCCTCACAGATCTGATGCGAACGCTCACGATCCCACACGCCATCGACTTTATGGCAGTATCCTCTTACGGAACTGGCGCGCGGCAATCAAGTGGACAGGTCCGAATCACGCTTGACCTTCAGAGCTCAATCGAGGGCAAAGAAGTTCTATTGGTCGAAGACATCATCGACAGTGGACATACAATCGCATCCGTGATCGAATTGCTCAAGACCCGTCAACCAACGTCTCTACGAGTATGTACTCTTTTGGATAAACATGAGCGCAGAGAGGCGAATGTCCCGATCCATTACACTGGATTTAAAATCCCCAACAAGTTCGTCTTTGGCTACGGGCTCGATCTTGACGAATATTACCGGAACCTTCCTTTCATCGGTGTTGTGAAACCAGACAAATACATCCCCCCGGATTAGGCTTCCCATTTTCGGATGACCCTACAAAAAACCCTTACCCCCGCGCTCCTTGAGCTCTTGCCTCCACCAGGTGAGGGTCCACAAGTATGGCTGGTGGGGGGGGCAGTACGGGATCATTTCCTACAACGTCAATCCTTTGATCTTGATTTTGTTGTTGCTGGTGATGCTCTTCGCCTTGCCCGGCGGATTGCCGATGCATTGGGCGGGAAGTACTACAATCTGGATGCGGAACGGGGAGCGGGACGAGTGTTGGTGCCTGGGTCTAATGGAGAAGAATGGGTCTTTGATTTCACAAGAATGCGAGGCACCAGTCTTCAAGAGGATCTCGGGGATCGAGATTTTACGATCAACGCGCTGGCATTTGACCCACATAATCTCGATATCCTTATTGATCCGACAGACGGGCTGAAGGATTTAAAGAATTCACTTCTGCGAGCATGCAAGTCTGATGCAGTACAGCGTGATCCCGTGCGCGCCTTGCGAGCCGTACGCATCGCCTCTGAGCTTGAATTCCGGATCGAGCCGAATACTATTCAGCAGATCAAGGAAGCAGGTTCGTTGTTGGCTCATGTCTCGGTCGAGAGGCTGCGGGATGAGATCTTCCGTGTGCTTGATAATCAAAAACCAGCACGATCGTTGCGCTTGATGGACCATCTCGGTCTCTTCGATGTGCTCTTTTATGAGCTCTACGATAACAATGATGGGGATTCGCGCAGGGGAGATAGGCGTGACCTCGCCCAGCAGGCATTCACGGTGATCTCTAGACTCAACGAATTATTCCAGGTCTTAGCGCCCATACATGACCCTGAAGTCGCTGCAGACTCGACGCTTGGATTGATCGCGATACGCTTGGGGCGCTTTCGTGAATCGATGTCAGATTATCTTAACCAAGAGCTGAGTTCAGGGCGAAGACAACGGGCCTGGGTTCTACTTGGGAGTCTTTTTTCGTCTCACGTTAATCGTGATCTGCGCGGCGATCACGATGGATCTTCGGAAGGGTTGGGTTGTGGTGGTAGGGCGTTGGCAGCTTCGGCATGGGCTGACCGTTATCATATGAGTCGCAAGGAAAAAAATTGGCTTGATCGGTTGCTTCTTGGGCACCCCCCTCAATTATCAGAGGAAACCGGTGGGGCCAATGATCTCCAAATCTATCGTTACTACCAGCGAACGCAGGATGCAGGTGTGGGGCTTATTTTCAACGACTTAGCCAGTTTTCTGGCCGGTACGGATGGTTCGCCATTGGGGGAACAGTGGGAGCGTCGTGTAAATATTGCCCGTCAGCTGCTTGATGCATATTTCGACAGAAGAGATGAAATCATAGATGTGGAATCCCTGCTGAGTGGGGAAGAGATAATCTCAGAATTTAAACTCAAGCCAGGACCGTTGATTGGAAAACTTCTTCAGCGTTTGATTGAGCTTCAGGTAGCAGGAAAGCTCAAGACACGAGATCAAGCTTTGGATTCAGTGAGAGGAATGCTCACAGTTGAACCCGAGAAAGGCGAAGATATCCTTTAGCATCCTTGGAGTACAGCTACCCGAGAATTACCAATGGGAATGTCTGGTCTGTGTTTTGCCAGTCTGAATGGGCTGAAGACACACACAACTGAGGCAACACAAAAATCCCCCCGGGGTATTAATTGAGGATATCGTGCATAGCAGGTGGACGGGAAGCTATGGGCGACAAGCCCGCGTTCAGGTGTTCAGAACCTAATCCTTATATCGTTTTTCAAGGGTAGATCACGTTGAGTACGGGTTCATAGAAACAGCGACAGCCAGTGCTGTTTGAGCATCCGTCAACCGGCAATTTGGGAGTTGCATTTTTTGCATAGGTGCCTTCATTTTGCCGGCACGCGGGGCACGCATCATGGGCGACGATAAGGCGGATTTGGCTAACTCGAGGATTAGATTGCATATCTTTAAGTGCCTTTGCGGTCGATGACAGGAGGGAGAGATCCGCTCCACACTGGATGCATTCATCTGCTGTATCGGGAGATTGTTTATTACATTGTGTACAGGTTCGCACGTAATACCTCCTCAGTTGGGGTCCACCATAGATTCTATGGAAGAGATCGTGGGTGTCAATATTCACAATGATGATGGGTAATCTTTCTTGAGCAATAATTCTCGGAATTGTGAGTCTTGATGATAGTTAGCGGAAGGATAAATCGAAGGATAGTGGTTTGGATAGAGGGAATCTGATGTCACGCTGGACGAGAACGATATTGCATTTCGACCTCGATGCATTTTTCTGCTCGGTTGAGAGCTTGCTCAACCCAGTTTTGGAAGGGAAGGCGTTCGTTGTCGGTGGTTCAGCGGAGGGCCGTGGGGTCGTCTCGTCGGCGTCTTATGCTGCCCGCGAGTTTGGCATCCGTTCGGCAATGCCGACAGCGCAGGCGCTGCGTAAAGCCCCGGACCTGATCGTGATATCACCTCAACATGCGATGTACAGTGAGCATTCCCAGGAGATTATGAGTTTTCTCCGCGATTCTGCACCGGTCGTTGAGCAGTTGTCGATTGATGAAGCCTTTCTCGATGTTAGCGATGATCCCCGTACCGGGCCTGAGGTGGCGCGATCCCTACAAAGGGAGATTCTTAAGCGCTTCAAACTTCCAACTTCATGGGGTGTTGCTAGCAATAAATTAGTCGCCAAGATCGCATCGGAGGTCGGAAAACCGAAAGGGTTAATCGTGGTCCCTTCGGGACAAGAGGCTGCGTTCCTGGCGCCTTTGCCGGTGAGAATGTTGTGGGGTGTGGGTCCGAAAACAAAGGATCGCTTGGCTGAAAGGGGCGTTCATACGATTGGGGACATGGCAAGTATGTCCACGCACACATTAATTGGTTCTCTCGGGGATACTGGTCTGGAACTTGCATCAAGAGCGCGTGGGGAGGATGATCGCCCGGTTATGGAGGGGCGAGACCCTAAGTCAATGTCGGCGGAGCGGACTTTTTCCACCGACATATCCGATTGGTCTGTGTTGCGGACAGTCATCCTTAGATTGAGTGAAACTGTTGGTCGAAGACTACACAAGGCGAAACTGGCAGGGTATACGATCAGGATAAAGGTCCGTTGGCCGGATTTCACGACCAAAACGAGGCAGGTTCGTCTTGAGCAGCCAACGGATCGGGAGCGGATTATATTCGATGAATCCCGCAAGCTCTTTCAGGGATTGTGGAAGAAAGGTCAAGCAGTCCGGCTCTTGGGGGTGGGGGTTTCGGATTTACATGAACCCATCCGTCAGCTGGACCTGTTTGATCGGCAATGGGATCGGGATGAGAGATTACAACAAGCCATTGACTCAATCCGGAACCAATATGGCCCTGATTCTTTGAGACGGGCTGGTGGTCTACGAGAGCAAGCCCCGTTGGAGAGAGATGAGCAGCCCGAGGAAGATGTTAGATAGAAGGTGAGCATGCGTCAAATTGGAACGAATCCGAGTAAGGTGACATGGGGGTATCCATTGAGAGCACTCAGGGAGATTCGTATATGACCCTCTACGGGAAAGGTTACTTCATTTGGAAAATCCCTTTCTGTGATGAGGGTGATCCAGAGGCAATTGCTGCCACAGCTTCTGCTGCCGATCTTTCGCATGTTCTGATTAAAGTGGCAGATGGGTCGACGTGGCCTTACAACTTCGATTTTGAGAGGAACGTCGATCTGATCCCTCCGGTGCGTGATGCATTAAAGAATGTGGGTGTTGAAGTTTGGGGTTGGCACTACGTTCGAGGTGATGACCCGGTGAATGAGGCCCGCCTGGCGGTCGACAGAATGGCGGCGCTTCATCTCGATGGATATGTCATTGATGCCGAAGGTGAGTATCGCACGACGAGCAAGAGAGCTGCCGCAAGCCGGTTTATGCAGGAGATCCGCGCGGGGATGCCAAATCTCCCGATCGCACTCAGCTCCTACCGTTACCCACGAATTCATAAAGAATTACCCTTTGCGGAATTCCTTGAATATTGCGATTTCAGTATGCCCCAGGTTTATTTTGAGCAGAGCCACAATCCTGAGCAGCAGCTTGAACGCTGCGTCGAGCAGTACATGGCGCTCAAGCCGGTAAGACCCGTGATTCCGACACTCCCGACATATTCGCAGGGAGATTGGTCTCCAACAGCGGATGAAGTCACGCTCTTTCTGCACAAAGCGCAGGATTTAGGTCTCTCAGCGGTGAACGCCTGGAGCTGGGATTTCGCGAGGCGCCCGAAATATATAGACCTTTGGAATGCAATGGCTGATTTCGATTGGCCGGCAAGCGCGCCCGTTGCAGATATGCCAGAGAGGCTGATCGGCCGAATGAATGAGCACGATCCAATCTTTGTTTCTGGTTTGTACGCGGATCGCGCAGCGCATGTTACCGGTGAACGTACAATCGTTGGGAAAGAACCGGTTCAGCAGTGGTATCAATCACTTTTCACGGACATTCTGCCCAACGCGCACTTTGAGGTTACAGGCAAATCCGGAGAGGGGCGAACGCGGCATTTCATGTGGAGAGCAACGAGCGAGCAAGGGGTTATTATGGATGGGAATGATACACTCGGCTTGATTGATGGCAGGATTCAATATCACTATACATATTTCACGGTAAGTTGAAACTTACGGTTGAGTTGCATACAGCCTATCCGGTCAACCGCATCCACCCTACAGAATATCAATTTCCAATTTGCGTGCAGCGAGGTACTTATGACCTTACGAAAGTCAATCGTTCACGGAAAATGAATGCCTTCTAAACTGACCAGATAGCGAACGATAACCTGGGTTACACCGTCCACACCTTGCACTCCAACACCCCTGTATTCCGCAAGGTACATCCAGCACGAAACCCGATCAGATTCTGCATAAGCATCTGAATTGAATGACGACAGTAAAAGCCCCGGCCTCTCTTTCTTCGCCGGGGCTTTTGACACATGATCGCTGGTGAGAATTATTGTTCGGCTGGCAATATTTTGTAGGAAAGCTTGATAGGTAATATCTCATTGAACATTGCTTGCGCAGGGCAATATTTGTTTTCAGATAATTCAATTGCACGCTGCACTCCGGTTTCATCGATATCATGCCCGCTAATCAAATACTCGATTTTGATTTGCGTGAAAACGCGAGGGTGATCCTGCGCCTGTTGACTGCGGAGCTGGACTTCGAAAGCGGTCACATTTTGCCGTTTCTTCTGCAAAATAGAGATAACGTCCATGGCTGTACAGCCGGCGATGCCGATGGCGATCAATTCCATTGGGCGGAAACCATCGTTGTCACCACCGACTTGCGGGTTTGCACCGAGCGGAACGTAAAACCCCGTATCTGCTTCTCCGATAAAAGACAACCGTTTTCTCCACGTGATCTTAGCATCCATGTTTTTCTCCTTACCTCATTGACGCACAATGGGCGATATTGTACTTTCAAGCGCGCTCAAACATGTTGCCCCGCTCCATGCATAGCGGACTATTCCCTCTCGATCAATTACGATGGAGTAGGGTAGTGAAAAGGAATTTAAGGATCGTAATGTGCTCTCGTCGGGATCAAGCCAGATCGGAAAAGTTAGCTGGAATGTGTCCACGAATTGAACCACAGCTTCCTTTTTTTCGCCGACATTGACTCCCAGGAGGACAAAACCTTCCTCGGCGTGAATACGAAAGAAAGCCTCCAGGTCAGGCATCTCTCGACGGCATGGAGGGCACCATGTTGTCCATGTGTTTAAAAGGATTACGTCCCCCTTGTGATCGGCGAGTGAGACTGTTGATCCGGCGATGTCCGTAAGTCGAATTGCGGGAGCAGGATAATCAACTTTCATTGGCTCCACGCAATCCTGCGGTTTCTCGACCCCCGTAACACTTTGTGTTTGATTGGCCGCAATCATTGCAACGAGAATTGCCAATGCAATAAAGATTAAACCGATTCCGAAGAATAGTACATGTATGTTTCGACGCAAAGAACGGATCCTATTCTTGAAGGTGCCTTAATCGGAAACCAGATTAGCCGATCGAGGAGCCTCTGAGATTTTATGATAAACGGGATAACGGTGTTTCGTTCCTCGCTGAATGGATTTTGTAGCCCTCACCCGGAGGGGAAAGGTCCTATCAGTGAAAAACACCACATGCAATGTAATCGCATTTGGTGCACACGAGATTTAGACAGCCATCGTAATCCAGATTGACCTTACCACAATCGGGGCAAGGTTCTCCGGCTCGAGGTTCTTGCGATTGCGAGTGCTTTTTCGCTCTCGAAGTTTTAATGGCTGGTTGTCTCTTGGGGTTTTTTATATTACGGGACATCTTGTCCCTCAAGCTTGGCGCTGAAAATGGGCGAAAGGCTTGTCAGCGGATCAAATCCTCGAGGCTCAGCACTTTAAACAATCGTTCTCGAATTCCACCAGGAAGCTCGATATCTGCTTCTCGCTGTTGGTAAAGATAGACTGTTTTTTTAAGCGTGTCGACAAAGACCTTGCAATTAGAGCAGTCGGCAAGATGTCTCTCAAGCTCCTCGCAGGTTATTGGATCAATAAAGTCATCCAGATAGTCCGAAACTTGGTTGAGAAATTCCTGGCAGAGGTTATGTTCAGGCATGTGATGTCCGTTCCATTCTCTCTGAATAATAACTCGAAAGGATCTCCCGAAGCTGCAGCCGGCTTCTGAGAAGGCGCGTTTTTATAGCGGGTTCTGAAATCTGGAGAACATCCGCGGCATCACGGGTTGAGAGCCCTTGAAGATCACGCAGAACGAATGCTGCCCGGAGAGTTGGGGAGAGCGAATTTATGGCGATATCCAATGTGCCCTGTGCCTCTGTGCTCATGAGTTCAGCTTCTGGTAGACAGCACCAATCCTTTAGTTCGCGGGGAATCTCCGCGCCATCTTTTAGAAGTAAAGGTTCATCGACGGGTATAGTATCCAACTCATTTCTGCGGAGTCGCATCAGCGCTTCATTTGCGGTAATACGGTAGAGCCAGGTGCTTAGTTTCGAGCCACCCCTGAAGTTCTCGAGACCACGATAGGCCTTTAGAAAGGCTTCCTGAAGGATATCTTCTGCCTCAAGAGGATCGCCCAGCATGCGCAAGGCAAGCTTATATAGCTTTGGAGAGTAAGCGTCGACCATCGCCGCGAAAGCTTCACGGTCACCGGCTTTCAGCGCTTTGATTGAGATTGTTTCTCTCTCTTGCATTGGATGCACAATCCGGTAAAAAGTTGCCTGATAGGTGTTGCAAGAATACAGTATACACGAAGGCTTTGATCCTTTAATCGCCAATGCCGAGGGCAGAGATATTTCCATCGCCCCGATTCATTAAAATTCGAGCCCTCAGGGTTGCTGCAATCAGGGGCGCCCGAGTTGAGGAGCCCTCCTTGCGACTTGAAAACCAATAGTGATGCATGACCGATTGTAGATCGTTCGTTAGACTGTACTAAAAGAGCACTTTCGACTATGGCCCCATCACTTTTCTCAACCCACTTGAATTTCTTCTTCCAACCACAGTTGGACACGTGGTCGCTTCGCACGATCTCCCATGATCTGCAAATTATGAATGCTTCGATGGCTCTGACCTGGATAGAAGCCGGAAGAAGGTATACAACACATCTCGCATTCTCCCGAGCGGATGAGGTCGATAATGGGAAAGCCACGCACTCGTTAGGATCTGCAGCCCACCTGACATTGCGAATACCCATAAATTCTTGCCTGGAGGTGGATGTGTGCTTCTCGCTTCTCCATTCATCTCCAACGATGTTATGGCGACTCGGAATCAAGAATAAAGGAGCCTCCGCTATCCGGCTGATTTCGGCAGTCATGATGGCTGCTGGGCCAGATGAGAGAACGGGTTTGTATGGTCATCTCCGACAGACGCTCGCACATTTCAACGAAGAGAGAAACGGCAGACGGAGTGGTGTTCACTTCGGGTCACCTGATGTTGACTTGGCATTTTATTCCAGCGGCTGGCAGAGCTGGAGTTACGCTGGATTGGTAAGAGCAGATCAATCAATGCCCAGGACTCGTCTGGGTCCGATTAGGCGCCCGATGGTGGACCAGCCGGGCGCGAGTATTTCCAGGGGACAAGGACGGGTCCGTTCAGATATGTTCGGCGTGCTTCTGGATCGCAACAGCCATGCTGGAATCCTAGCGGGTTTCCTTTCTCAAACGGCGGCATTCGGGACGGTAGTGTCCTATATGGGAGGTGAAAAACCTTCGCTCCATTTACGGACTAACTTGGATGGTGTACTCGTGGATCCCGGCGAATCATTCATCTCGGATTTGGCCTGCATCGATTTTATCGATACTAAATCCAGCGATCCCTTGTCCACCTATCTGGAATTAACGGCCATCGAGAACTCGGCTCGGATCGCGAATACATCCCCGCTGGGGTGGTGTTCCTGGTATTACTATTTTCAGGAGGTCCATCAGATCCATGTACAGGATCACCTCAAGTGGGCAAAAGAATACGAGGACGACATCCCGCTGGAGGTTTATCAAATCGATGATGGATATCAATCAAATATCGGAGATTGGCTGACAACGAATGAACGGTTTCCGAGCGGCATGGCTCAGCTTGCTGGCAATATACAAGGAGCAGGTTATGAGGCGGGTTTGTGGATTGCGCCTTTTATTGCCCTAAGGGACGCTCAAATCGTGCAAAGAAACCCGGCTTGGGTTCTTCGCAACCGATATGGCCTACCGGTAAATACGGGTTGGGTTTGGGAATCTTTTGGTCGTGCTCTTGATGTGACACACCCTGGCGTGCAAGAGAATGTTGCGCGTGTGATGGATACTGTAGTTAACCGTTGGGGTTATTCTTACATTAAACTCGATTTCCTGTATGCCGCTGCGCTCACCGGTAAACGATACAATCCACGACTTACAGGTGCGCAAGCGCTTCGGAAAATTTTGATGATGATCCGGGAGGTGGCTGGGGAGGAGAGCACTCTCGTAGGGTGCGGCTGTCCGCTTGGTTCTGGGATAGGCATTTTTGACTCGATGCGCGTTGGTCCAGATGTAGCACCATCCTGGAAGCCAAGATACGCTTTCGTCGACGCACTCATTCAAAACGAGTTGGACCTTCCCTCGGCCCGCAATGCGCTTCATAACACGATAACACGCGCTCCGTTTCATCGCCGCTGGTGGATTAATGATCCAGATTGTTTGCTCCTGCGGAGGACCGAGACACAGTTATCTGAGGCGGAGGTCCAGGCCTTAGTGACAGTAGTTGCCCTCTCGGGTGGAGCAGCGATGGTCTCCGACGATTTGCTCGCTCTGGATGCGGAGCGAAGAAACTGGCTTGCTCGCCTATGTCCACCGTTACCCGGGAGGATGCGAGTCGTCGATTTTCTTAAGGAGGAGAGACCAAAGCTGCTGCTTTTAGATCTCGCAGGCCCGATCGGAAAATGGTGGCTGATAGCGATCTTGAATTGGGAAGAGGAAGAGCAACGTTTCGAGATCCCACTCGAAGTGTTAGGACTAAATCCTTCACTCGATTATCATAGTGTTGAGTATTGGAATGCGCAGTACACGTCTGTTCACGATAGCGTTCTCCGCTCAGGGCCGATCGCTGCCCATGGCGTAGAGTTGATCGCGTTGCGTGAAGCGCGTGACGAGTTACAATGGGTCGGGGATACTTTACACATATCGCAAGGATTGTGTGTGAAATCCTGGGATCATCGTGATCGAACGCTCTCAGTGATGATAGACTGTGGACGGCGAGCTCAAGGTCAAGTTTGGCTTTCTTTACCTGGTCCCCCGAAATCTTTGCGGGTCCAGGGGTGTGAATTGGAATATAAGGCTGTCAGTGCGAAAGTCTATTCGTTTTACCTTGAGATCGATAGATCGGAAATCTTGGAAATTGTACAGTCGTGAGGTCTGGTATGACGATTGATCAAGCGATCATGCTCATGACGATCATTTTTGGATCAGGTTTATTTTTTGCCGTATGGGTTGGTTGGGTGCAAATCCAGGCTGCACGGAAATTGCCTTATTATCTTCTACGCAAAGAGCGGACGCTTATTGGGTGGCGTTGGTTTATTCTAGCCGCGATGTTTGGCCTTGCAGGTATCGTATCGGCATCTCTCGGGCGGAGGGCGGTTTATGTGCTATATCCTCCAACTCCCTCAATCACTCCAACCGCAACGAAAACATCCACGCCGACAATTACGCCAACTTTAAAAAACACGACCACACCGACGATCACTCTCACGTCCACGGTTACCCCGACAGCAACGCAGACGCCCACACCGTCTCTCCCGGAAGAGATCCACGTTCTTCTTTTGCGTGATACACAAGCTCCTGATCCCGATGCGGCCTTCAGCCCTGTGCTGGTGTCTAGGCGGATCGACCGTCAAAATCTTCCCGTCGGAGCGACTGATATTTTTACAAATCCAGTAGGAAAACTGTTTGGGGCATTCACCTATAATTATCTCACGGACGGTTTACGATGGACTGCGATCTGGTATGCCGGATCGGAATTGATCTGTTTGGAAACCCATGCGTGGGATGGGGGAACCGGTGGATATGGATATACAGAGTGTGAACCGGGAGTATGGTTGCCTGGAGAGTACGAGATCCAGATCTTCTTGGGCGAAACATGGATGGTCTCAACGCGGTTCATCATCGAAGGTAATCCTCCTACTCCGACCATAACACCAAGCTCAACTATGGTGCCGTGATACTGCGCAAATTGCCAATATTTTTACTTGTCTGTGAAAAAGGGCGACAGCTATCCAGGCAATTAAGCCTCTGTTGCGTCTGGGGAACATTCCGATGCGCGGAGGGATTCTGGCAACCGGCAACTTTCCTTACATGGGTCTCTCAGCGTTTCCCTGGTGGTCTCCCTGCCTATATCAGTCAGGGATTTCGCCCCCCCCACGAACGGGGGACTTTGCCCCCCCCCACGAACGGGGGACTTTGCCCCCCCAAGAACGGGGGACTTCGCCCCCCTAAATCCCCACTCCGCTTCGCCCCCTGCGGGGATGCTTGGCGAGGGGCGCAGAGCGAATCGGGGGTCTTCGCACGACACGGGCTCGAGATGACCACCATTGCAAGACCTACTCGAAATGACTTGATATGCGGGCGAGGAGCCCAAATATTATTTTGGGTGGATTGGAAGAAGATGGATCTCAACACCCTCGCAAGGCGGAACAGAACTTAAAAAAGAGTGACAGAGCTTATAGCGAGCGAATGAGGTTCGTCAGCGCCGTATAACCTTTTTCTATGGGTGGAATCTCAATATATTCATGAGGTGTATGCGCACCATCACCCCTCGTTAAACCTACGCAAACAGCGGGATACCCCTTACTCAAAGGGGCATTGGCATCCGTTGATCCTACTTCCAGACGACAATCACGAACACCGGCTGATTTTAAGGCCTTACATGCTGCCTCGATGAGCGGATGGTCGTCGGGAAGCGATCCTCCCGGACGCTCCCCGATTAAGGAAACTTTGACTGTTATCTCATCCCGGTGGTAATTATGGCATAGGTCCTTTATCGCTCGATCAAGAGTATCCAGTTGAGTATCACCCTCGGAGCGCAGGTCAAGCTCAAGACTTGCCTGATTGGCTATCGTATTGATGGAAGTTCCTCCTGCGATTACTCCCACATTGAGAGTTGTTCGCCGGTCTACGGGGAGGTTGGTATCGATGATTTCAGAACCTAGCTTGAAGAGGGTGTGAATGGCGGATGGTCGACCTGCATGTGCCCAGGAATGTCCTCCTGCTGTTTCGACAGTGATTCGATAGCGTTTTACCCGAAGTCCTTTGTGATAAATGGTACCGAGTGCCATTCCCTCCAGGACGATATAGGCTTGTGGTTGATCCTGAAAGCGGTTTACAACCTCTTGCATTCCACGAATATTACCCAGCCCCTCTTCGCACACATTTGCAATCAGCCAGATGTCATGTTCAAGTCTCTCCGGAGAGAGATCAAGTGCCAATTCAACGAGTGTTGCTAACGCAATGGAATTATCCCCAATTCCTGGGCCAAAGAGCCGGTTGCCATCGCGGCGTGAGTCTAAAGGTGTGTCTTCTGGGAAAACCGTATCCAGATGGGCGGAGACAATGATGGGACGGTTGCTGGAACCCGGGATCAGACCGTAGAGATTTCCAACAGGGTCCAACTCAATATCCTTGAGGTTGGCATCCTCGAACGCATTTCTAAGGAAAAGTGCACGTTTCGATTCATTGAAAGTAGGTGCAGGGATAGACTGGATCTCGATTGCACGGGTGATGAGTCGCTCTAGATCCATCTCTTATACTTCCCGTAGTCCTGAACGTAACGCAGACAATCTCGCTCGTGTCAAGCCGGGGGTAGCTCCCAGGGCGTACAATGCACCGCTTCCTTCAACAACCACTGACGATGAAACGCTACCCCGGAGCGATGCTTCCACAGGGTCCTGCGTTTCATTCAAGCCGACGAGAAACCCGCCGCAGAAGGCATCCCCTGCACCTGTTACATCCCGGATCTTGCTCGGGTATGCTGGGATGAACCAGCGACGTTTCGAATCACGGTCCCAGAGCGCCTGTCCTCGCTTCCCCCGTTTAATCACGACAAACCTTGGTCCCATTTCGCTAAAAGCCTCCGCGATTTCCCAAGTGTCCTTTATCCCTCTTGAAAAGAACTCGCGCGCCTCAAGTTCGCTGGGAAGAAAGACATCAATGCATTGTAGGATGGCTGGTAAATCACGTTTGAAATCGGGGGTCATATATCGGGTCGAAGGGTCCAGGGTGATTATGTGAATGTTCTTTCTTTGGAAGCATGGAGGGATGGATACATGGGATAGATAATCTGCAGGCGCCAAATGTACGCCTTGGAGGCCATGTAGCGATTGGGGGATGTCAGACGGTCGAATTGTAAGCGGCGAGAGATGATGTCGATCTCCTTGCCCCTCAGTTGAGGATCGGTAATCCAGTAATGCCTTTGGTATGGGTTTATTAATCCGGCGATAATGAAGCGCAGGGTTGACGTCTACACGTTCTTCAGGTGAGACGTATGCGTAGAAAGTGATCGTTGATAGCGGTTGGTGGAGGGCATGTACGTTGCTTGTGTCGACTCCCACTTGTTCGATTTTTTCCAACTTCACACTATCGAAGTTGGAACCGATTCGCCCGAGGATCCCGACTGAATCGGACCATATCCTGGCGCCAACTGCGGAATAGATCGCGTTTCCACCAAGCGCGCCCGAAATTGCCCGATTTGTATGGGTGATACAATAATCTTCCCGAATACCCCCTAGGAAAAGATACTTCGGAGATTCTCGTTTCATCGGTTTGATTATACACTCGTGGACAGGAGCGACTAATGCAAGAATCACTCACGATTCAAATCGAAATGGCTGTGGGTTACATCACCGAGTTTTGGAAAACAGCATCTAATCAGGCTTCGCAACTAGCGCTGGAAGATAGATTGGTGAGGAATGTTGTCCTGTTTGGGTCAGGGGATTCCCATCACGCTGCCCTGGGTCTGGAGATGATATTTAGAATCCTGGTGAATCGACAAGTGCAGGCTGGTTCGTCGATGCATATCTCGCGCTATCTAGTTCCCGACCTTCGGGAGACAAGCCATGAGACTCTTCTTGTCGGTATCTCATCGTCAGGGGAAGTCGCCCGTACAGTAGAGGCGCTGGAAATGGGCAATGAAATCGGGGCTCAAACGCTCGCGATTACAAACAATATTGAATGTGCACTCGCAAGGACAGCAGATCATGTGCTTCGAGTCAACCTCCCCGATTTTCCTTCTGGACCCGGTCTGCTCAGTTACTTGGGTTCAATGCTCATGGGATACGCGCTGGCCGCAAGGTTATGCGATTCCAGTTCAGCGCAGCACTTATCGGAAGTTCTGGAGAAAATGCCGGTGGTGCTTGAGCGTTGGATGCCGGATCAACTCAAATTAGGTAGACGCTTCGCCAACGAAGTTCAAGATGGAACCTGTGTGATTATCGGTGGAGGACCGGCGTATGCCTCTGCATTATTCGGCGCTGCAAAAGTCATCGAGACAGCAGGAGAGAGGGTTTGGGCACAGGAACTAGAAGAGTGGGCGCATCTAGAATATTTTTGTGAACCCGCGAACATGACAACGTGGATACTGAAGGCTGATGGGAGATGTCGTTCACGTGAAGTGGAAGTCATTAATGCTGCACAGACCATCAGTCGCCGTCTTGCCGTCAGCTCGTGGGATGGTGCAGAGGATTGGCATCCTCTCCTTCGGGAGAGTTTGTCGCCATTGGCATTGTGGGTTGCACCGACGGCTTATGCGGCAGAGCGATCAATTATTCTCGATGAAGTTCCTTTTAGAGGTTTCGGAGGAGGGCGTGACCCGAGAGAGGGAGGCGGCGCTAGCCGCATTCGAAGCAGCCAGAGGCAAGATCTCAAATCAGTTCTTCGCCAGCTCGGCTAATATACGTCCAATAAACCACAACCTTGCCTACCAGAACGAATTTCCCAGTTGCAGTCAATTCTAAAAATGGTAGAATGGAATTCCGGCAGCGCCACAAAGGGGCTGCCCAATGCTTGACGGAGCCGGGATCGCCAGATGCCAAAAGCAGATGTGCTGTTGATTGAGAGTGGTCGTGCAAGTGCTCCTTCATTCGCCCCTGCCCTTGAACGTAAAGGATACGAAGTACAAGTACACCATAAATTAGAGAAAGCTGTATCCTCCGCGAAGAAAACCCCCCCTGATCTTCTGGTTCTTGATGCTGCTTCAATGAAAACATCAGGAACGCGTATGTGCCGAAAGGCGAGAGCGGAGCTCGATGGGGTCCCCATAATCTTGGTTTCACCCGAAGACACAAAACCCGATCCCGGCAGTGGAGCAGATCTCACTTTAATCCATCCTTTCACGCCGCGGAAGCTGCTTAATCGTGTTGAACGAATGCTCCCTGGGGATGTTCGGTACACACTCGAAGCCGGACCCATTAAGCTAAACACCGCCAAAGGGCGCGTACGCTGTTTAAAAAAGGAGACGCGCCTCACCCCCAAGCTGGCTAAACTATTAGAAGTATTTCTACGGAACCCGGGCCGGCTTATGATGAGAAAGATGCTGATCAGAAAAGTGTGGCAAACAGATTACACGGGGGATACACGCACGCTTGATGTCCATATGAGCTGGCTTCGGAAGGCGATTGAAGCGAATCCATCACGGCCAAAATATTTTAAAACAATTCGGGGGATGGGGTATCGGCTCGATCTACCTCAGGATAAATAAAGAAAGAAACGGTGGTACCGGTAATCGACGCCCGTATGGGCGTTTTTTTGATTAATGATTTTCAAGGATACGGAAAGATGGCTAACTGATGCGCCTACAAAGTTCAAAGGTTTAATCCTTGTGGAAAATTGCTGAACGGATAATCACTGGGATCTAAATGCTATGTCTCTTTTGATTGTTGATGAGGTTGTTAAGCGTTCGAATTATTGTTTAATCTGAACCTTGTGCGAAAAAACTCCATGACGACCCAGGGAGTCAAACGCCCGAATGCAAAGCTCATAAGCGCCATCTGACGAATACTGATAGGGTAACAGGAGAGAGATCTCGTCACTCCGCCAGGATCGAATTGCCTGAGATTGGCTTCGGAATATCCCATTTTCGTGCTGCCAATCTACCTCCCAGAGGACCAAGTCTTTTGGGAAAAGAAGTTCAGTTGAATCTCTTGATCTGATCTTTTCTATTCTTGCTTCAACTTGGACTCCATCGGTCGTGATTTCCACCTCGAGGTCAAGCGTAGGTTCGTCCAGCGAGTCAGCAGTTTTCCATAAGGAAAAAGAACCCACAGCGGGTGTCATTAGCAAGCGGCGATATGCAGTAATGAAGGCTGTGGGGGCGGGGTCGCAAGCAAGCCAGCGTCTCTTCAATCGAGCGGCAACGCTGACGGCAGTACCTGAGCCGGAGAAGAAATCCGCAACGAGGTCCCCCGGGTTGCTTGAAGCGAGAATGATTCGCTCTAATAGCGCTTCCGGTTTCTGGGTGGGATACCCTGTGCGTTCTTTGTGAAGTCGGGCGACGACAGGAAAATACCACCAATCCTCTGGAACTTTACCACGCTCAAGATCCGGTTTTTTTCCAAACCCTGCGCGCGGAGAGCTATTGAAAGTCTTTATCGTAGATGGGTTGTAGGCTACTCGAACATCGTCTGCGTTGAAGGTATATTCTTTTGATTTTGTGTATGCGAGGATCGTGTCGTGCTTACGGTTGAACGCTGACCGTATGGGCGAGGGGCCATGGTATACCCAGACAATCTCGTTAATTAACCGGTCTGGACCGAAGATTTCATCCAGTAAGACCCGCGCATAAGCAGAGGCGTGCCAATCCAAATGCAGGTATAGGGTACCCGACTCGGAGAGTAAATCGTGCATCAGCTGCAAGCGCGGAAACAGCATATCTAGATATGCTGCGCCATCGGACCAGTTGTCGTGAAAACCTTGCGTTGTTCGCCATGATTCGGGGGCGCGAGAATCTTCACCCTGCCCGATGCGGGCGCGATATGCTTTACCGGTTAGAAAAGGCGGGTCGGCGTAGATTAGATCGATCTGACCCTTATCTTCCTCCAATAGAGCCATCATTACGCTGGCATTCTCGCCGTGAATGAGGCGACCTTGAGCCGCAGTATTCGGTTGGATTGGTTGGGGGAATGCCTCCGACCAAAGCTGGAGTTCGGCCGGTTTTAGTTTTGCATCTGAGTTTCTGTCCCACTCGAGCCTGGCGAATGGCTTGCGGTGAGAGGCACGGGTCATAATTGTCTATGCCTACTTTCGTTTGAGTCGTAAGTCTGGAATCGCCACCGGTGTCGGCTGACCAATAATCAGCAGTTATATTGGGAGCGGAGGACGGTTCCGTTTAACTTGCGCTGTCCGCTGATGTCTGTTGGTGCACCCATAAGCCCGAGCTCGATATTGGTTACGTTGATCGTCTCCCGCAGTTCTTTCATCCGTTGATCGCCGCATCCCTTAGCGTGTAAAGCTGCCAATCACATCGCCTCGGGAGCTTCGATCCCTAATAGATTGAGGGCGTTGGCAATGGTTTCCTTCGCAGCAGCTGTGATGCGAAGGCGAGCATTTATCTCCTGCTTTACATCAGCTTGGAGAACGCGCACGGCGTGATAAAAATGATGGAACGCCTTTGCGAGTTCGAAGGCGTATGTAGCTATGAGCAGCGGCTTGTACTGCTCTGCTGCTTTCTGAACCATAGTAGGAAACTGGGAAATGATGTCGATGAGCTCGATCTCTGTTGGATCAAGCTCATAATCAAAAGATGTGCTTTCGGGAAGCCCTTCGACCTTTCGCAGAATACTGTTTGCTCTTACATAAGCGTTTTGGATGTAGGGGGCAGATTGGCCGTCAAAACTTAGGGCGTCATCTAAGTTGAATACAATGTCTTTATTATTATCGACTGAGAGCATGCCGTAGATTAAAGCCCCCAGCCCGATTTGCCGTACGACGGTCTCGCGTTGCTCACCGGTCAGGTTAGGATTTTTCTCTTCGATGATTTCACGTACTCGGCGTTCGGCCTCCGCGAGTACATCCATGAAGAGGATTACATTACCCTTGCGGGCTGACATGGCGCCTTCTGGTAAGGTCACGAAGCCATATGCGAGATGGAAGCATTTCTCGGCTTGAGGGAAGCCCCATAGCTCGAGGATTTTGAAAACCTGTTGGAAATGCAAACTCTGACGAACATCGACTACATAGATCGATCGATCAACGTGATATTTCTCGAATTTATCCTTGGCGAGCGCTAGGTCTTTTGTGCTATAGAGCGTCGTCCCATCGCTGCGCAGGATGACTGCGGTGCGGTATTTCTCTTTTTTCAGGTGGAGCTTCTCGTCAATTTTCACAATGACGGGACCTTCCGGGCGTTCATCTTCAGCAATTCCAAGCTGGATCAGCTCCTCGACGATTTGCTTTGCTGGTTCATCCACTTCGCTCTCGAAGAAGAAGACATCGATGTTGATACCTAATATCTTCAAGATGTCTGCGAGTTCGTCCAGGCTCCACTGCCGGGTTTTGTGCCAGAGCTCACGCACATGTGGGTCGCCCTCGTCCCACTTTTTATACAGTGCCCGTCGCTCTGTATCATATTGCAGCCTTTGTTGTTTCTCGCTCTCGGCTTCATCTTCTTTAGGCGTTACAAGTGTTGTCGCCTCGGTATAGATATTTCCCAGCCACTGTCCACGTTCATGGACCCCCTCAGGTTCTTGGCCTTGGTGGAATTTCTCATACGCCCAAACGCAAGTGATCACGCCCAATCCAATATCACCCGGATAGGAAGCTCGGATTGTGTCGAAACCGGCGAATTCCACCAGCCTGGCGAGTACCTCACCGAGAATGGCATTACGAGCGTGTCCAATGTGAAAAGAGTGGTGGGTGTTCGGTTGAGCATATTCCACCATCACCCGCTCACTTATTTTTGCACCCCGACCGAAATCTTTACCTGTGTCAATAACGCGATCTGTCACTCTTTGCGCGTAAACCGAGGTGTTGATATGGAGATTCAGGTATCCATTGACCGCTTCCGCGCGGTCGAAACCTTCAAGCTCCTGTAGATCATCGAGGAGTAGGTTTGCTATCTCGTGAGCTCGTAGGGGGACCTTGATGTTTCGAACTTCTTTTGCTTCCTCAGCGGCAACTTTAAAACATACGGCGGTTCCATAACCCCAATCACCCTCGAAAGGTGTTGGTAGCCATTCGATGGATTCAGGATCAGGTAAGTTCAGACGCTTTAGACCGTTGTGAACTGTCGCATTCGCCTGGTGAAGTTCTTGTGTAAACATAACGCTCCTAATAGTCCGCTGCGATTATAGCATGTGGGTTGATTAGGCCAAGGAATGAAAAACGACGCACGGATTATGCGTCGTTTAAGGTATGCGAGAATGCACGTGAATTTCGTTATTTGCCCTTTTCCAGCAGGGACAACTTTTTCAATAAGCGGCTCTTGCGACGAGCAGCGTTTCGCTTATGAATGACGCCCTTGGATGCTGCTCGGTCCAGTTCTGAGATAGCTTTATTTACAGCTTCCACCGAAGCCGCTGAATCCTTAGAATCAATCGCTATCCGTGCCTGCTTTACAGTTGAGCGCGCACGTGTAAGCCAAACGCGATTCCGCATTCGGCGTTTTTCATTCTGTCGTACCCGTTTCTTGGCGGAAGCGGTATTTGCCAATTGAACCTCCTGAGGTGCTTCCTATTTTTCAATCACAGGATTTTACCGGACCGATTGGATTCTGTCCAGTTGTGTTGGAATCGTGGTTGCATTGACGAAGGGTGTCGTATCTACCGTAAATGATGAGTGTGATGAAATTATGCGGACGGAGAAGGTGTTGCCGTTCCGATAGCTCCCTCAGGTGTGGCAGTGGGCGAAGGCGTTGGGCTTACTGTAGGCGTCCGCGTGGGACCAATCCCTGTCAGCTCATTGTAATGTTGTTCTGCTAGAGCACGCGTTTCTGTCAGAACGTACTCAAATTCTCGGATGTAGTTCCAGTGCCGGATAGCATCATTTAGGTTATCGGGGTTTAGCTCATAGATGAAACCTCGGAGGGCGAAAGCCTCCGCAAGTTTACGTTCGCGCAAGAATTGATCGGCGGTATCTCCGGCATATGTGATTGCAGGGTCAATATTCTCTTTCTGCGCATCGGAGTATTCTCCTAAGAAGAACAAAGCCTTGGCGGTGGCGATCCACAGATCGTAGGTTTCAGGTGAATATCGCCGAGCCGCGTACAGATCCTCGATAGCTGCCTCGTACATACCGCGTTCTGTAAAGAGAATCCCACGGGCGAGGTAGGCAGGCGCGTTGCGATCGTTAAGTTCTACAGCGATGTTTAGTGCCTGCAGAGCTTCTTCGTGCTGCCCCGCGCCGAGGAGAGCCCGGCCGAGGGCTGCCCAACCGACAGGGTCGTCTGATCGGTAGGCGACATAAGTTTGGAGTGGCCATACGGCTCGCGGGAAGTATGAAGTATCTAACGTGTGGATTCCCAATGCGTTATAAGCTCTACCGACAGCCAGGTATCCCTCAAGAAGAGTGGGATCATCCGCGCTGCCCTCTAGGGCATAAACGAGGGCTTTCGGATATTGATTCAAGATCAGTTCGGCATTGCTGAGGTAGATTAACAATTGTGGAGATCGCGCTCCGATGGACA
>SDBU01000830.1_pt1 | contig 44719 bp, 40 predicted proteins | sample 2277071 | NCBI WGS metagenome assembly SDBU01 (sample SAMN10397929, study PRJNA504765) | marine sediment metagenome | isolation source: marine sediment core GS08_GC12, 126 cmbsf | place: Arctic Ocean: Gakkel Ridge, Loki's castle | collected 2008
GATATAGGTACTCCAGAAAAATACCTCCGGCTACAGTGTGATTTGCTCAGTGGTAAAAGTAGCCAGTATTCTCCTGCCTCAGGAGAGGAAGTTGTTATTGGTAGGCAAAGCTATATTCACCCAACAGCTCAAATAACGGGGTCGGTAATAATAGGCGATAACTGTTCTATTGAGCGTAAGGTTGAGCTGACCGGACCGGTAGTTATTGGCTCTGGTTGTAAGGTGCAGTCAGAGGCAGTTATTGAAGGCTCCATTATCTGGGATAATGCTCAAATAGGGCAAGGCGCTTTAGTGCAAGATTCCATCATAGCCAACGATTGCTACCTCCACGCTGGGTGCTGTGTTACCGATGGCTCAGTTCTAGGTGCTAATGTAACTGTATTTAATGGCTTCAAGTTGAAACCAAGCAGCAAAATCTTGCCGGAGACAAGGCTGGGGGGAGATACATAGCCCCCCGCTCATTAGCTGTAGTTCTCCATTATCTCCAAATTCTTTGAGTGCCACCTATAGCTATGCTATAATTTTTATGTATGAACAGATTAACCCTATGGGATAGATTAGAACAGATAAACAGGCATTATCAGGAACTAAATAGGCAGATGGCTCAACCTGAGGTAGCCTCTGACCGGAAGCAATTGCAGGTGCTGGCTCGGGAAAGAGCCAGCATTGAGGACCTGGTAACAAAATATAGGCAGTATAAAGCAATCTCTGGAGAGCTAGATGAAACGAGGGCGATGCTAGGCGGTGGGCTGGACAAAGATATGGTAGCTCTAGTTCAACAGGAGATAGAAAGCCTCGTTTCAAAGCAAGACCATCTACTTCAAGAACTAAAACTGGCTCTCTTGCCTAAGGATGCCAATGATGAAAGGGACATCATTATGGAAATCAGGGCTGGGGCCGGTGGCGATGAAGCTGGCTTGTTTGCTGCCGACCTCTTCCGAATGTATTCACGGTATGCTCAGTCCAAGGGCTGGAAGGTAGATATTATCAATGTTAATGAAAGCAGCATAGGTGGCTTCAAAGAAGTCGTATTTGAAATAGAAGGTAAAGGTGTTTTTAGTAGATTAAAGTATGAAAGGGGAGTTCACCGGGTGCAACGAGTGCCTGTTACCGAATCCTCAGGTAGAATTCATACCTCAACAGCTACAGTGGCGGTTCTGCCCAAAGCTAAGGAGGTGGAAGTAACTATCAATCCTGACGACCTCAAGATTGACATTTTTCATAGTGGGGGTGCTGGGGGGCAGAATGTAAATAAGGTAGCTACTGCCGTGCGCATTACCCATATACCGACAGGAATAGTAACCGTCTGTCAGGATGAGCGCTCACAACTAAGAAACAAGACTAAAGCGATGTCAGTGCTCCGAGCCCGACTCCTAAATATAGAGCAGCGCAAGCAAGAGGAAAAAATAACCACGCAGCGTCGCTCTCAAGTAGGTACTGGTGACCGAGCTGAAAAGATACGTACCTATAATTCCCCTCAAGACAGGGTCTCCGACCATCGTATCGGCATTACTGTTCATAATCTGCCCCGAATCCTTGACGGAGAGCTTGACGAGCTTATTGATGCTTTGACTACCAGTGACCAAGCCAGACAGTTGGAGGAGCAGTTGGCGTGACCTTGAAACAGGCACTTAGTCAAGCCGGGGAAACTCTGGCTACTAATAATGTTGATGATGCTCTTCTAGAGTGTGAACTATTGCTAATGCACACGCTGGGAATAAGCCGGGTTCAGCTATATATAGAGCTTAACCATAAACTAAGCCAAAAACAAGAAGAAACCTTTTGGAATCTGGTGAAACGTCGCCAAGATGGTGAACCCACAGCCTACATAACCGGTCATCGCCAGTTTTATGGTCTTGATTTCTACACTAACTCTAATGTGCTTATCCCCCGACCGGAAACCGAGCTACTGGTAGAAAAATCTCTGGGCTTAGCTCAAAATCACGCTATATCAACCATTGCTGAAATTGGCGTTGGCTGTGGAGCTATTGCCATCAGCCTGGCGCTAAACCTGCCCCAAACTAAAATCTATGCCACTGACATATCAACCTCCGCCCTTAAGGTCGCTTTAGCTAACTGTAAAAAACATGGGGTGGTAAATAAAATTTGTCTCCTCCAAGGTGATATGCTCGACCCATTACCCGAGTCTGTTGACCTCATAATAGCCAATCTCCCTTATGTTAAGGAATCGGAGCTGTCACAGCTGTATTCAGTAAGTTTTGAGCCGCAGCTAGCACTAAACGGAGGTTCAGACGGATTAGAAAAGATATCCCAGCTATGTAATCAAGTAAGTGGTAACCTTAACCCTAAGGGCTATCTGCTTCTAGAGATTGGACAGGGACAAAAAGAGGCGGTAACCACTATCTTGCGTAGCCTCTTCCCTTCAGCCAGGATAGAAATTACTCCAGATTTGAGCGGCATAGACCGAATGGTGAGCCTAGTTCTTACTATTTAGAATTAATGATGGGCAATTACTAAACAGCAAATGCCTCTACAACTTGACGTAGAAGTGTCCCGATGCTAAACTAATCAATTGGAATTCACCAATAAAGTTTTCAAAAACCTACAAACTATAGAAGGAGAAACAAGCGCAATGAATATGGTTGTTTGTATTAAGCAGGTGATTGATCCAGAGGCGCCACCAGCCAGTTTCAAGATTGACTCTGCCACTAATAAAGTGGTGCCGCCATCTGGAGTGGCGCCAGTAATCAATCCCTTTGACGAGAATGCTGTAGAGGGAGCGCTCAAAATTAAAGAGGCTAACGGTGGCAAAATTACAGCACTAAGCCTGGGCATTAACCTGCTGCGGGATGTGGTGAAGAAACCACTATCAATGGGAGCTGATGAACTTGTCTTACTAGAGGATGAGGCATTTGTTGGTGGAGATAGCTGGTCAACAGCCTACGCTTTAGCCATGGCTATAAAGAAGATAGGTGATTATGACCTTATCTTATGCGGTAGGGAGTCTTCTGACACAAATGCCGGACAGGTTGGTTTAGGCATTGCTGAGATACTAGGGCTGCCCAGCGTAAGCTTAACTAAAAAAATAGATATCATTGATAGTAAAGCAAGGGTAGAACGGGTAACCGATGATGGCTACGAGGTTGTTGAGGTATCCCTACCTGCTGTGATTACAGTAAGCAATGAGATTGGTGTGCCTCGTTACTCCACCATAAAAGGGATTATGGCAGCTAAACGGAAGCAGCCCATCGTCTGGAAGCCAGCCGATATTGGGGTTGAGCCTTCGCAGATTGGTGCTGCTGGGCGACGCACTATTATGCGCAAGCTCTTCCAACCAGTTTACGAAGGTAAATGCGAGATTATAGAGGGGGAGAACCTTGAAGAAGCTGCGGCTAAGCTAGCTGTGAAACTCAGGGAAGCCAAAATAATATAAAAATGTCTTCCACCTATGATTAAAGGAGGGGAGATAATGAAATTGATTTCTCCATTTTATGGTAAGCACTTAGAATATGGAGGTAAGTTCAGGTCAGAGACAGGGTGGCAGATTCCAACGGTATATACCTCGGCCGAAGAAGAATACCGAATGGTTAGAGAACGGGCCGGCTTTACTGACTATGGTTTTCAGAGACCGATAGCAGTAGCCGGGAAGGATGCTTTTGGTTTCCTTCAAAAAATACTGGTGAATGACCTGAGGAAAATCTCCCCAGGTAAGGCAATCTACTCAAGCATGCTGGATGAAACAGGCAAAGCACTCGATGACTTTGTCACCTTCTGGGTAGAAGAAAACTCCTTTATTGTTAATACACTTCGCAAGGCAAGCACTCTCGGTTGGCTAGAGAAAAACGCACAGGGTTTAAATGTATCCATAGTAGAAATGGATACATTCTTCTTAGCTTTTCAGGGGCCAAAAACAAGGGATGTTCTGCAGAAGGCAATGAACGTTCAAGATTTACCCTATTTTAGCCTTAAGCAGGATAATCTAGGTGAGGTTCCGGTGCTCATTGCCCGGGTAGGTTATACTGGGGAGCTTGGCTACGAACTCTACATACACCCTGAATACGCCTACGCATTGTGGGACACTCTGGTAGAACTTGGCAAAGAGTATAATGCCGGCCCTTATGGCCTAGAAGCAGGGCACATTATGTCAGTGGAAAAGGGATACATGGTTTCCAGGGACTTTTACGAGGGAGCAACCCCTCTGGAAGTTGGGCTTGGCTGGACGGTAGGATTTGATAAAGAGGACTTCATTGGTAAAGAGGCCTTGCTGAAGAGAAGAAGTGGAGGGCTAAAAACAAAGCTAATGGGCTTTGAAGTCTCTGACCCAAAGGTTGTGGCTGCAGCCAATGACAACTTAGTCAAGGAAGGTAAAGAGATAGGGCAGGTAACTACTGCTGGAACTTATAGCCCTACCTTGGACAAGAGCCTGGGCTGGGGCTGGGTGGAGATTCAATACGCCAATGTTGGGGAGGAGCTGGAGATAGAGCACGACAATAAGAGGACAAAGATAAGGCTTGCTCGCAAAAGATGGTATGACCCTGAAGACAAGAAGGTTAGAGAATAAGAAGAGCTCTTTTAAGGAGCAAAGAAAAAATTAATAATGCAATCTAATAAAAAGGAAGTAGTCATAATTGGGGCAGGTGTTATCGGCTGTTCTATCGCCTATCACCTGGCCAAGCAAGGGGTGCCCTCTCTAATAATCGAGAGGGAATCTATTGCTGCCAGGGCTTCAGGGAAATCCTGGGCAGTAATCGTTTATCCTCCGGGCATGATACATATGGAAGGGCGAGACTCGGATAAACTCTTCTCAATGCCAGAGGGGAGCGTGCGGCCCTGGGTAGAGCTTTTCTGGTTGACTTATCATCGGATGCCCGACGTAGCTCTAGAGCTAAAGGAAAAGGGAGGAGTTGATATCGGGTATGGTGAGCTTCAAACGGTTGGTGTTGCCCTCTCGGAAAGCGCGGAGGAGGATACCAAGGAGAGTAGAGAGTGGATGAGAGAGCAAGGCTTTTACGAAGGTGGTTCTTGGATAAACGCGAATGAACTGAGAGCCATATATCCGGATATCAACCCACGAGCTAGAGGAGCAAGGCTTTCCCACACTCTCCAGCTTGAGCCTTACCAATATGTTCTCGGCCTAGTTCAGGCAGCGGAGAGAATGGGAGCCGAGGTTTTGCTACGCGAAGCAGTAGGCTTCCGCCACAAAGGGACAAAGGTTACCTCGGTCATCTTCTCCTCGGGGAGCGAAATCGAGGCTGATGTGTTTGTGCTAGCGATGGGGCCGTGGACTAGCCAGGGCACTGCCCGGCTAGGAAAAGAGATGCCCATCATGATAAACCGGGAGCAATGCCTGCGGTTGGAGGTAGCAGAGAGGCTTCCCTACCAGCTTTCGTGTTCTGACTTAGACATAACGATCATCCCAAAGGTCGATGGTACAGTGATAGTGGGGAGTGCCGGTATAGCCGACATACAAACGAGTTACGATGTTAGTACGGAGACAGAAGAGGTCAAGACCGAGTTAGTGACTCATGCAGCTAATCTGCTTCCTAGCTTGGGAGATGCCAAGGTAGTTGAGCACAGGGGTGACTTTGAGGGCTGGACTCCTCCTCCAAATCGTATTCAACCGGTGCTGGGTCGTCTTCCAGAGTGGGACAATGTTTATGTAGCTACCCGCTTTGGGACATTAGGCCAAACGATGAGTCTGGGAGCGGGATACCTTATGGCTGCTCTCATTATTCGAGGGGGTCGCCCACCTTACCGTTTCAAAAACATGATGGACTACTTAAGCCCGGCTAGATTATAGCCCAGAGGAAGCAACGGCAATCTAGCCCTGAAATTCAAGGTAGCTGATGCCCAGTAAAGGATATTTTGAGTGTAAATGAATAGCTGAAAGGTAAGCATTTAAGCAATCTAAATCAAGGAGGTAAACTTAATGGCTGAAAGTAAAGGTGTTATGGTTTATGGTGAGGTTAAAGAAGGAAAGCTAGCAGCAATTACTACTGAGTTATTGGGTGGTGGTAGAAAGTTGGCTGATGACCTGGGACAAGAACTAAGTGTTGCCTTACTCGGCAGCGATGTAAGCAGTTTTGCTCAAGAAGTAATTACCTTTGGTGCCGATAAGGTATATGTAGTTGATGACCCACTACTTAAAGATTATCAGACTGATTCCTATTTATCAGTCATGGGAAAGATAGTCAAACAGGTATCTCCCAAGATTGTCCTTTTGGGGCAGACCAGTACCGGACGCGACCTAGCACCAAGATTAGCCTTTAGGTTGGGGACAGCGGTCTCTATGGGTTGCCTGGAGCTGTCTATTGACCCTGATTCAAAGTTAATGCAGCAAACTAAGCCTGTTTATGGAGGTAATGCCCAGACCATCTTCACCTGCGAGTCTGAGCCGCAGATAGCCACAGTTAAAGTTAAATCTATGTCACCTCTCGAGCTAGATGCATCAAGAAAGGGTGAGGTGATTACTATCGATGCTGGACTAGACCCATCAACAATAAGAACCAAAGTTCTGGAGAAGGTGAAGGAGGAGGTAACCGGGATAAAGCTGGAGGATGCTGAGATAGTAATTAGCGGAGGTAGAGGTATGGGCGGTCCTGAAGGTTATAAGCAACTAGAAGAGTTGGCAACACTGCTGAAGGGAGCAGTAGGTGCTAGTCGACCACCCTGTGATGACGGCTGGGTGCCAGATACCTGGCAAGTAGGGCTTACCGGTAAGATTGTTGCCCCTACCCTTTATATTGCTGTAGCCATTTCTGGCTCTAGCCAACATATGAGCGGCTGCTCTGGTTCCAAGAATATCATAGCTATAAATAAAGACTCTGAAGCGAATATCGTTAAGCTATCTCGCTTTGCTGTAATTGGGGACTGGAAAAAGGTGATACCTGCCTTCACTAACAAGGTTAAGGAACTTCTAGCCGAGTAAAGATGATATTAATTACTAAAGTAATCTATTGGAGTGAGAAACAGTAAAAATAATAAAAATAGCTTGTTTTTGTCTCTCGCTAGGGAGTATGTTAGTTATTTCCGCGCCCGCCACTATCTTGGCCCAGGATGAAGGTGTCGGGGAAAGAATTCTGATACTGGCTAACTATACTAAAATTGAGATACTCTCCGGGGAAAGTTGTGAATTCAAGCTAGAGATAGAGTATATAGGAGAGGTTGGAGATGAACCCAGGGTCTTTGACCTTACGGTCACCGGACCAAAAGATTGGTATGTTTACATCCACCCAAACTATCCCAAAGATGTAAAGATACGCTCTATTCAGCTTAAACCGGGTCCTCCGGGTTATAGGTCACCAAGTAGGATAGGAATTGTAGCTGTTCCTGCTTACTGGCTTAAGCCTGAGCCAGGGGAATACCAGATATTACTAGAAGTAAGCTCAGACGAACTTAGCTTCTCCTATGAACTCACCGCAGTAGTAGTTGCTACCTATACCTATATTCTTAATCTGGTGCCGACTACAGAGCGCTACAGTACCTCGGCTATAGTTGATAGGGATAACTACTTCACAGCAGAAGTAAAGAATGACGGCTCAGCAACTATTGAGGATGTTACCTTCTCTTCAATTAAACCTGAAGGGTGGACAATTGAATTCTCTCCGAATAGGGTAGATTCCATAGGAGCTGGTAGCTCTCAAACAATAGAGATAAATCTAAAGCCACCATCAGGAACTATGGCTGGTGATTACCGCATCACCCTAACAGCCGAGGGAAAGCAGGTCTCAGCAGAGGAACTTGACATCAGGGTCACCGTAAAAACCCCAACTATCTGGGGATGGGTTGGAGCAGGAATTGTACTGTTAGTTATTGCCGGCATGGTATTCGTCTTTATGCGTTTCAGCAGGCGATGATGAGTGAAGAGACGGTAGTAGAGACATAAGACTTAACCAATTATAGCTAACGTCCTGACTCCCACCACGAATGGCGCTACCGAAGCGCTGATTCATAATATGGAATTGAAGCAGATGTTGCTGCGGCTTTCGCCCAGTTTCGTGTCTAGCGAAGCTATCTTAGTGCTGCTTCAACCCCCATTGGCAGGAAGCTTACTGAGAATAATAGGGATAACACTGAAGGGCAAGCAGCTTTTTTGATACCCAGTCCGCTCTCATTGGGTCAAAGCATGCTTCTCGTCTGGCCTCACAGCACCAGCCTGGTAAGCCTAACTGCTATCTGCTTCGCTGCTAACTATGTTTTGTTTATGAGGTAGGAGATAAGGTCTACCTAGATAAGGGCGGAAGATTAAGCCTTCTCAGCTTGCTTTGCGGCAATGATTTTCTCGGCAATTTGTGGTAGCACTGCCTCATAGTGACTAAACTCAACGGTATAACTACCCCTACCTTGGGTTATTGACTTCAGGTCTATAGCGTAGCGTAAAATCTCAGCCAGAGGTGCCTGAGCTTCAATAACATTCACCTCCCCCTCGGGGTTCATACCTTGCATTCGAGCTCGCTTAGAATTAAGGTCGCTGAGAATATCACCAGTGAAGTCATTAGGAACGGTTACCTTTATATTCATTATTGGTTCAAGCAGGATAGGGTGTGCCTGAGACAATCCTTTCTTCATTGCCCCAGCTCCGGCAATTTTGAAGCATATCTCTGAGGAATCCACAGGGTGAAAGCTACCATCATATACCCTTGTCTTTATATCAACCACCGGATAATGAGCTAAGACTCCCTCCTGAAGCGCCTCCTTAACCCCCTTTTCTACCGCTGGAATATAATTTCGGGGTATGGCACCACCTACTATCTTATTAGTAAACTCAGAATTACTGCCGCGGGGCAACGGCTCCAATTCCAGGAAAACATGCCCATATTGCCCATGCCCCCCCGTCTGCTTTCTGTGCTTATACTCAGCCTTAGCTGGTATGGTAATAGTTTCTTTATAGGGAACCTTAGGTGTCTCCAGTTCCACAGCTACGCCAAATTTATGCAGCATTTTCCCCGCAGCCACCTCAAGGTGAGTCTCACCAAGCCCAGATAAGATAGTTTCACCAGTGTCGGCTTCCCTGCGCATCCGAAGGGTAGGGTCTTCCTCTATTATTCTAGATAATGACTCACCCAACTTATCCAGGTCAGTTTTGGTCTTAGGCCGCACTGCTTCACTAAAAATTGGCTCAGGGAATCGAATAGGGACAATTTTTACTGGGTTATCCCGACTGCAAAGCGTATCCCCAGTACTGGTCAGGTTCAATTTGGCTACTGCCCCTATGTCTCCTGCCCTAAGTTGAGATACAGACTCCTGTGTCTTACCCCTCATAACAAATAACTGACCTATGCGCTCCATTCCATCTCGCGTCACATTCCACACCTGAGAATTACTGCTAATGGTTCCATTATAAACCCGAAAGTAGGTAAGTTTACCGATGTGTGGGTCAGCACTTGTCTTAAATACCAGAGTGCCTAGTGAAGCTTCTTGGTCTGGCTCAATCGTTTGTTCTGTCGAATCACTGGCAATAACTACGGCTCGTCCTTTAGGTGATGGCAGATAGCTATGCACGGCATCCAGTAGCCGGCTTGTTCCTATATTCTGTAAAGCTGAGCCGACTAAAACTGGCACAATTTTACCACTTACGGTCCCTCGTCGCAGACCGTCCCTGAGTTCCTCTGGACTAAGTTCTTCACCCTCCAGATATTTTTCAATAAGCTTGTCATCCATTTCTGCTATCGTTTCTATCAGCTTCTCGCGAAAGGTCGTAACCTGACTACTTAGCGAGCTCGGTATCTCGGCTTCCTCTGCCTGAGAACCGATATAACCCTTCATTGTCAACAGGTCAATTATCCCCTGAAAACTACTCTGGGAACCTATGGGTAACTGCAACGGCACGCACTTTGAGCCGAACTTTGACTGTAGTTCATCCAAAGTTCGGTAAAAATCAGCATTCTCGCGGTCAATTTTGTTAACGAGAACAAAGCGAGGAAGATTAACCTCGTCACAGTATGACCACCCTTGTTCACTACCTACCTCAACCCCAGAGGCAGCACATATCACTATTATTGCCCCTTCGCTAACCCGCATTGCTGCTTTTACCTCACCAACAAAGTCAGAATAGCCGGGGGTATCAATGAGGTTAATCTTAGTTCCCTTCCATTGGCAGGAAAGTACAGACAGGTTTATGCTAATCTTTCGCTTGACTTCGTCAAGGTCATAATCTGAGGTAGTAGTCCCATCATCAACCTTGCCTAATCGGCTAATTGCCCCAGTAGTGAACAAAATTGCTTCTGAGGTTGTTGTCTTACCAGCACCACTGTGAGATAACAATACAAGGTTGCGAATGTTATCCAGCCCATATTGCTCCATCTAATCACCTGCTCCCTTTATCTTATTCCACTGATATTATAACGATTGTTTTTAGATAGGGCAAATAAGTTCTGAGCTTATGACAAACCCACTCCGGCATGGGAACTGGTGCCTCTGGTAACGGGTTCTCTGATGCTCACTGCTGAGGATTTAGAGAAACTACTGCTCCTCTATCCTCTAAAGCTCTGATATTTTTAATGTCTTCCGATCCTTGGTAAAGCTAGTCAATGAAGACAGGGGTGAAAGTATCCAGTAAGTGTTGTAACTGAAAGTAGAAAGAAAGAGATTATAGCCAGTATTTTAAATCGCTTCATAAGCTGTAGCATCGCTTATAGCGGATTATTTCCTTGCGAATACCTCTATCTCAACTCCAGTCGCTTGTTTAGCCTGTACTGCAATTTCCCTCAGCCTTTCTGCTGGCACCTGTCGCAAAAATGACTCTGCCGGTGATCGGTCGAGAGAATAGATTTGTGCCTTGATGGGTTGTATCTCACCCACTCTTTCCACCCATTCCCTTACTTCCTGCTCTCCAATGTTTTGAATTGGTCCGTCTACGAACATGGTTTGAAGGATTACTCCCTCTAAAGGTTTTAAGGCATCGACTATGGCTTGATATTCCACTTCCTTGCAGGGCCGGTTGATCCTTCTGAAGGTATCCGGATTACCGGCGTCGAGCTTCATTATCCTGAAATCTAACTTTGACAGGGCTCGGCGTACCTTTTCCACACTCGCAGTTGAGGAATTTGACAGTATGCCTAGATTTGCCCCGGGGAAGTACTTTTCCTTCAGCTCTTTAGCGATATCAACAAATTCCTCAAACTGGGGGTGAAGCATTGGTTCGCCATTGCCAGAGAAGGTGATACTATTGATCTCCCCACGTTCGTGGAGGGCGCTTTCTAAAGCTTTTTCGAAATCATTCAAAGTGGGCAAATCATTGAGCCTATTGCCAACATCGATAGTGCAAACAATAGTCCTGCCATACTGACAGTAGACACAGTTGAAGGAACAGAGCTTATAGTTTAGGGGCAGAATATTTAGTCCCAGGTCCCATCCTAATCTCCGTGACCTGACCGGACCGTAGATGATTCTAGACTGAAGCGGAATAGTATGTATGTTTGAAACTCCTTTGCTTATATCTCTTGGTAGATGCTACCAGTATATGATATGCCATTGAAGACGGGAAAGTCAATTTACTATTCCCTATGCGATTAGCCGATGTACCCAGATGTTACCGGCTAAGCACGCTTTCTTCGTCTAAACAGCGACATAAACCATAACAAACCAATTATGCCAATGAAGGGGAAAGGCTGAGATGATGAAGTAGCACCGCCTGTTGTAGTAGCTATTGGCGGTGTAGCCGGTGGTTTTGAGGAAGCTAATGGCTCTGCGGATACTTCATAGGCGGCTAGACGGACGCCGGTAAACTCTTTGGACACCCAGCCCAAAGGATTATTTTTGCCTGTTGCCTCAGCCCAGACCCAGCCTGGTTCACCCTCAAGCTTAAAAACGGCATTTGCCTTTTTATATTCGGGTAGATAGACCAATGCTGCGGTATGACCGGAACCAATCACTATAGCTGAGCGGTATCCGGCGCCTTTATACATAACGGCTAATAGCACAGCACTATCTTCGCAATCACCATAGCCAACCCCATTTTGGCCGATTGCTGTAGCCAGCTCATCTGCATTCAGGGCAAACTCTTCATATCCACACTGGTCTATATCAGGAGTATACTTTACCCTATCCCTGACAAAGCAAAATACTGCTTCTGCTCTCTGTAGCTGGTCTGGATATTTATCAGCAATCTGCTCACCCAGGCTGTAGGCTAGGCCAGCATCTTTCCCCAGGCTCTCAAAGGCGATAACCGGACGAAAAGTTGTCTCAGATATTTGGTATATTTGGTAGAAACCGTCTTCGCCAAAGGCTCTGGTTCTACATATTCCCCAGTCATCAAATAGCTCACCATCTATTTCGCTAAAACCTGTCGATGGAGTCGCCGAAGCATAGCCAGTAGCGGCTAACCCGACCACAAATACGAATATTAAGCTTATCAACACCTTGATTTTCTTCATAAATTCGCTCCCAAAAGGTGGGGGGATAAAAATCCCTTATATCGGTCCGGTCAGTGCTGCATGGAGGATAAGACCAAAGAAGATGAGATAGCCAAAAACATAGATACCTACTGCCACCGGACTCTGATTGACACTGACAAATGATATTTTGGGGGTTAGCTTATCCACAATATGGAACAGGGCTATCCCGACAAGCAGGCTTACTACAAAGCTTATAGCTAATATGCCCCATGTTCTAAAATCAAAGATATATCCTAATATCGGGGTACCTATCGCAGTGAGTGATGTGGTAGCGCCGTGAATGGCAAGACCAACCAGGATGAAAAAGCCAGCAATGAATAATCCGGTAGCAACCGGGCTTTCTCCTATACGCTGGCGCTCATAAATATGAGGGGTAAGCACATCTAAAACCCTAATCCCAAGCCAGGCCAGGAAAATGCTGATGAGGGCTAGTAATATAACTCTGACTAGCCATATCAAAACCATTACCCAGAAGGGGATGACTAAACCTAACTCTTGCATAAAATCTCCTCCTTATCATCCATAATCAGGTTAAAAGCAGTGGAGTAATATATGTTTCAATGATAGCTGCTGGCAGAAGCAAGATAATTGCTAGCAAGAAGTACTTCAAATCACGTTTGAGAGTGGGTAGTAATCGATTTCTCCTCTCCTTTTTGAACGGGGCAAGCATTACCATTACCCCGAAGCTAAGAGCTGCCGCTTGAGCCATGATTAGTGCCGGTAACTCAAAAATACCATGAGGCAGCAAACCAGCCAATACGAAACCAAGAGATTCTTCCTGAACCACTGCTGCTGAGATGAAAGCTATAAGCCAGCCGTTGGTAGTTAATGCCAGAATAGGTACCAGACAAAGAATCGGGCTGAGAACAAAGCTGATTACCAAAGCTAAAGCATTCTTCATAAAAATAACTATCGCTATAAGGTACCGGGGAAGCGAAAATAAGACCTCAGCAAACTCCTCAAGGTAGGCAACATCTTGAGAAATAACAGTAGCTATACCAGACGGCTTGACCAATCCAAGGATAAAACCGATACCGAACAGCGACACAGCAATGACAACCCATATCCTATATTTCATATAAATACTATCTTATCTAGTACTGACTTTATCATAGATAAAACGATTCGCCTTGTTCTTCCCAGGCATCCTTACCGATAAGGGAAACAAAGCGGCACCCCCCTAAATTCTCAACTATATTCTTTTTTCTACGTCTGGTTATTTTATATAATTCTTGTGTATAGCGAGAACCAACAGGAATCACCATCCGCCCACCAATTGCTAGTTGAGCCAGAAGGTCAGTCGGTACCCGAGGGGCAGCGGCGGTAACCATTATAGCATTATAAGGTGCTTCCCTCCGCCAGCCTAGAGTCTCTTCAGCTAGGTGCACTCCTACATTGGTATAGCCCAGACTATCTAATACTTTCTTGGCAGACTCAGCCAGAACCAGCAGACGCTCAACCGTAATTACCAGCTTAGCTAACTCGGCAAGAATAGCTGCCTGATATCCACTGCCAGTACCAACTTCTAGCACCTTTTCATTACCAGTAAGCTTTAACGCCTCCGTCATAAGGGCAATAATGAAAGGTTGTGAGATTGTCTGGCCTAGACCAATAGATAGCGGCCTATCGTCATAGGCTAGGCGTTGCTTTTCTGGTAGCACAAACCGCTCCCGGGGTACTCGCGCCATGGCTGCCAATACTCGCTCATCTCTAATCTCGGTACGAAGTTTCTCAATTAACTTAGCTCTTACCGCCTTAAAGTCCATAATAGGTACCGATGACTAAAGCAAATTCAGGATAAAACCAAAGCCATCACTATCAAGATAGTCAGTATTACCCCAGCTAGAATACCAATTCTCCGTAGCTCAGTAATTATGAAGGGATTCCGAACCACAGTTAATCTTGCTCTAGAGACTGGTACCTTCGCTGAAGGAGTTGACACACTAGGGGGAGAAACTGGCTTTGGTATTTGAGAAATAGGTTGCTGCCTGGCAGTTCTGACTAAAGCGCCTTTCCTCTTTTTACCTTGAGATAAACGCTTCCTTCGCTCCCGCCGTGATTTACCAGACATCTAATGCTTTCTCCATTTCTAGCCAAAATAGCAATCTTTACCTTTCCTTGTTCCTGGCTACCTAGCTCTGGGGTGAGATTTCTCATAGGTGCGGCGAACATGCTCAGTAGTAAGGTGGGTATAAATTTGCGTAGTAGAGATGTTAGCGTGCCCCAATAATTCCTGAACCGACCTCAGGTCAGCCCCACCATTCAGCATATGAGTGGCAAAGCTATGCCTTAAAGTGTGTGGAGTAATCTCTATATCCAGATTGGCTAATTTAGCATAGCCCTTTAGTATTTGCCAAAAACCCTGCCTGGTTAATCTATCACCGCGTAGATTAAGGAACAAAGCTTTCTCCTCATCGCTATGTGTCAAATGGGAACGCACTTCTTTCACATATTCTTCCACTGCCAAGACTGCCTGCTCATAAATAGGGATAATCCGCTCTTTATGTCCTTTACCAAAGCAGCGCACATAACCACCTTCGGCATCTATATCATCCAAGTTTAGGGAGACCAGCTCGCTTACCCTCATGCCACTAGCATACGATAACTCCAGCATTGCCCTGTCTCTCTTTGCCTCTGGAGTGGATAATTTAGCCGGTTGCTCCAGTAAGAGGCGAATCTGACTAATTGACAGAGGTTTAGGTAGCGACCTTTTTATCCTGGGTGACCCCACATTTTGCGTTGGGTTATCCTTCAAATTACCCTCGGCAACCATAAAGTTAAAGAAAGACTTGGTAGCGGCTACTTTGCGGGCTACGGTAGTGGTAGCGTAGTTCCTCTCTTTAAGGTTAAGCAAGTAGCTTAGCATTCCCTGCCGACTAAAGCCAGCCCATAATGGGGTAGAGCCTTGTTTGGTCGCCTGTTCCTCAACAAAGCTGGCTAATTGATACAGGTCATTATGATAAGCAGCTAGCGTATTTTCAGAAAAGCCTTTCTCCACAGCCAGATAATTCAGGAAACGATTAATATCCTCTCTCACCATACCTCCTCGATTTTACATATACATATTTTAACATAATCATAAAGAAAATTCAGCTCTTAAGATAAATACTTCCCCCACTCCATCAGCTATGCTAGAATAAATTTAATTATGACTTAAGGAAATAGACTGATGACTGACCTTGTGGCCGAACAATTAAAACAGCTACCAACCAGCCCTGGCGTCTATCTTATGAGGGACACTGAAGGGAATATTCTATATGTAGGCAAGGCGGCTAACCTCCATCACCGGGTAAGGTCATATTTTACCACTAGGCAAAAGTTATCACCAAAGCTACAACGGCTGGTAGCCAGAGTCAACGACCTTGATTTTTTTGTTACCAATTCAGAACAGCAAGCCCTTATCCTTGAGTTAAATTTGATAAAGCAATACCATCCCCGCTACAATGTTCGTCTTAAAGACGACAAGACCTTCCCGTATCTCAAGATAGACCTTAATGAGGATTGGCCTACGCTCCAAATTACCCGCCGCTTGGAACAAAACGGAGGACGTTACTTTGGACCCTTTGCCAGTGCTAAATCAGTACGCCAAACCCTGAAGATGATAAAAAAAATCTTTCCCTTCCGCTCTTGCTCCAAGGTTATTACTGGCACTGGTTCCCGACCCTGCCTTGAGTATCATATTGGACATTGCCTTGCACCCTGCCTTGGTGTGGTAACTAAGGAGGAGTATGCTGAGATAATAAAGCAAGTAATTCTGTTTCTCGAAGGGAAACAGGAAAGGATAGTCCGAGAGCTTAGACGCCGGATGGAGAAAGCTGCCCAGCTTTTAGACTTTGAGAAGGCGGCTCGACTTAGAGACCAAATCCAAGCTGTGGAGAAGGTTATTGAAGGACAAAGAATTGCTGCTACAGTGAGAGGGGAACAGGATGTTATTGCCTTCGCTGAAGATAAGGACCAGGCTTATGCTCAGGTCTTCTTTATCCGCAGTGGCAAGCTAACCGGACGAGAGAGCTTTGTCTTGCAGGGCACTCACTCCGAGGCGCCAAGCCAGGTTATGACTAGCTTTGTTAAGCAGTTTTATGACTCGGCTCCTTATGTACCACCATTATTGCTGCTCCAGTACCCGGTAGAGGATAAGGTAGTTATTGAGGATTGGCTCAAAGGTAAAAGAGGAGCCAGGGTCCATATTCAAGTCCCGTATCGGGGTGATAAAAAACAATTGGTGGAGATTGTAGTTAAAAACGCTCGGCACGGTTTAGAGCAACTCAAGATTAAACAACTAGCTACCCCTGCGGTAATAGCTACAGCTCTGGCTGAAGTTGAAAAAGAGCTTCGCCTGCCCCACCTACCTTCCCGCATGGAAGGCTATGACATCTCCAATATACAGGGAGCAGCGGCAGTAGGTAGTATGGTAGTCTTTGATAACGGCCAGCCAAAGTCATCCCATTACCGGCGCTTCAGAATCAAAACAGTGTCAGGAGTCAATGATTATGCTATGCTACAAGAGGTGCTTAAACGACGATTTAAGCGAAGCATTAAAGGTGATGTCTCAACTCCAAATAGCTGGCTAACTCTGCCTGACCTTGTCCTCATTGATGGTGGCAAGGGACAGCTTAATGTTGCCCAAGCGGCAATGCGTGAAGCTGGAGTAGATTTTATACCTGTAGCCAGCCTGGCTAAGGAAAATGAGGAAGTTTTTATTCCACAGAAGCCCGAGCCTATTACTTTACCCCGTAGTTCACCAGGGCTTCAATTACTGCAACGCCTTAGGGATGAGGCACACCGCTTTGCCCTGGGCTACCACCAAAAGATACATAAAAAGGAGACCTTTGCCTCGGCACTGGATAGTATTCCTGGCATCGGGCCGAAGCGTAAACGCACCCTACTCAAGCGGTTTGGCTCGGTTCGAGGCATCAAGGAGGCTTCTGCCGACGAGTTAGCGACAACAACCGGCATGAGCCAGAGCCTGGCAAAAAGAATAAAGGAGTATTTGTAACAAGCAATGCCAGCTAATCTGCCACCACAATACTTTGAGGCGGAAAAGGGATTCCGCTCAGCGAAAAACCCTGCTGAAAAGATAATAGCTCTAGAAGAGATGCTGGCTATTATGCCTAAGCATAAGGGTACTGACCACCTGCGGGCTGAACTGAGAGGTAGAATCGCCAAGCTAACTCAGCAAGCCGGTAAAAAGTCTGCTATTCACCGGGCGACCATGCTTATTGAGAAAGAAGGCGCCGCCCAGGTGGTAGTAACTGGCTTGCCCAATACCGGTAAGTCTCAGCTTGTTTCCAGTATTACTAATGCCTCGCCGACCGTAGCTGAATACCCTTTTACCACGCAGAAGGCTACTCCAGGGATGATGGGATTTGAGAATATACAGATACAACTAATTGATACCCCACCCCTCACCCTCCAGTCTATTGAGTTCTGGCTACCACCGATGCTAAGACGGGCTGAGGCTCTACTTCTGGTAGTGGATTTAAGTGATGCTCCGATAAATCAGGTTGAAAGCTTAATTGCCCAACTGGAAAATATGAGGATAGAAATTGGCAAAGATAAAACTAAGGCACTAATCATTGGCAATAAGCTAGACTTAAATAATGCCAGTAAAAACTATATAGCCTTGGAGAATAAATATGAAGGGCAACTGCCAGTTATTGCTATCTCAGCCCAAAAGGGAATTGGCTTAGAAAAGTTGAAGAGCGAAATCTATCAAATGCTTGATATTATCCGGATATACACTAAGTCTCCGGGACAGAAGGCGGATTTTAATGACCCGATAACTCTTAACCGGAGAAGTACCCTAGAGGATGCCGCAGAATCAGTCCACAAAGATTTCCGAGCCAAGCTGAAGTATGCCCGTATCTGGGGGTCAGGTAAACACGACGGTGTGATGGTAAAAAGAGACCACATTCTTCAAGACGGTGATGTAATAGAATTACATCTGTAATGGCATTATTTAGCGGGAGGAGATGATTACAAAGCCGAAAGTTCCCGACAATATCAAGTTGGGGAGGGTATTTCTCAGGCAATGGGATTGGGGACTATTTCTTCTGATATTCCTTTTCATGGCCTTGCCACGGTTTTACCGTTCATACAGCGTCTATTTAATCGGAAATGCAATTCCAGACACCAATGCATTGGCAACTGTTGCCCAGTGGCAGTTCATTGAGCTTCTACTTGAGGTCGTGCAGGAGACCTTTGTCCTGGCCATATTCTTTTTTGTAGGTAGAGGAATACAAAGCAAAGAGGGACCAGGATACCCGATTAGAACAGTAATAACAACAATCTTCCTTTTCTCTTGTGTCCTCGCAGCTATCCTGTTTGCTCTTTCCGATAACTTCGTGAGTATTATAGGAACTCCTGAGGCCATTCGGGAGACAACCTCTACATTCCTGAAAATCAAAACGGCAGGCACTCCTATTTTCCTGCTAAGCATGGCCTTAGTGATAATCGTTGAAACGATAAACCGAAAACGTATGATATTAACTCTAGCCATTTTGCAGGTGGTCTATTGCTTTATTCTCGATAGTCTTTTCTACGGAGGTTACCCTTTTTCTCTTAATCTCGGTGTTCTGGGGGTTGCCTGGTCAGACCTTATAGCCAGCTTCGGGCTGCTTATCACCGCGCTAATCATGATAAGGTCTATCGCGTTTGAAAAGGTAAGAAATTTGATATCGTTCTTCACACTTAAGGACTGGAAGGTTTACCTCAGGGTCGGCGGCTGGTCCGGGCTTGACAGCCTAGTGAGAAACCTCGCCTACTTCTTCATGATTGTCAGATTATTAAACATTCTCGGAGAAAATACGATTGGCGGATATTATCTGGCAATGCACATCTTCTGGAGCTTTCTATTGGTACCAATCCTAGCACTCTCAGAAAGTGCCAAGGTATTGATAGCTAATCACTCTGAGGATATCTCAAAAGTTCGTACATTATGGTATTCGTCATTAGTAATCGGGGGAATCATTGTATTACTATGGTTGATCTTCTTGCCATTTTGGGGTAGCTTTGCCGCGTTCCTCAACTCAAATAGTGGAGTCGTGAGTCTCTCCGGAAAAGCTATGGCTTTACTAATCGTTCCCTATGTCTTGCTAGCTCTCAATCTCGTAACGGATAGCATTTTCTATGGGGTTGGAAAGACAAAGTATATGGCTTATCAAGCGATAATCACCAACGGAACCGTTTATGTTGTTGCATTCGTGGCTTATCTGACAGGTTTTTGGACGCCCACATTTACTTCTATCCTCATTCTTTTCGGCATCGGTATTCTTGTCGACTCCATATTGACAGTCTACTATGCATTCCGCGTATTGTTCCCAAAATCAGTTGCCTAAGGAGTTCGTATTCCACGTCTATTTACCTTACCTCTCTCAATCTAGCAACCTTTCACACTTCTATTTTACTAACTACAACAAAAACTTATTGATAGCCGCTGCTATGCCACTTTGGGCAACATCAAGAGTGACATAATCGGCGACTGCTTTTACTTCATCCGGAGCGTCACCCATAGCCACCGCCAGACCAGCCTTGGAAAGCAGGGATATATCATTGATTCCATCACCAATGGCGATAACCTCACCCAGCGACACTCCTAAATGTGAAACCAACGCCTCCAGAGCTTTGGCTTTAGATATTCCCGGAGCAACTACATTGATAAAATCAACCTCAGGGTAACCCGGTGAGGTTGCCCAGGAAAAATGGAGACTATCCTTGAAATGAAATGAAAAATCTATAATTTTGTCTTTTTCTTGAGCCGTGGTGGCTGCCATTCCTATCTTAATAATCCTCTCTCGACTCCAGATGTTGCTAAAATCCACTATCTCTGGCGCTATGTTAAAGTACTGACGATGAGCAACAACCGACCACGTTTCTCGTTCAGCAAAATAGTGAGTAGCCGAGTAAAGGTCAAGGTCTATATCGTTCAAATGAGCAAATTCAATTGCTTGTTTGACCACTGTCTGGTTCAGAAGTTGGACATAAATCTCCTTACCATCCTCGGGATTAGATACCAGAGCCCCATCGGAGAATATGTGATAGCCATCTAATGATAATTGGTTAATGATATGGACACATGCCCCGGGCACTCGTCCCGTGCATAAAGAAACCTGCATTCCTGAGTCACTGGCTTTAGCTAACACCTTCCTATCCTCAGCCGAAATAGCACCCTTTTTATCTATCAGAGTCCCATCAACATCGACAACTAAAAGCTTATACTGACTGTTTATCAACCTTACCCCCTAAATCTATTTTGTCTAGATAACCGCGAAGAGTCAAGGCAGCCTCTGAAGGTAACCGGTAAAAACTATTATTCAGCTCAACCGTAGCAAAATGGCTGGCATAAAATTCAAGCCATCTCTTCTTGGTCATCTCCGCAGGATAGAATCTAGTCTGCCAGTGTTTATAGTACCAACCTGACGTGCCAATATAGAAGTGTGGCGACATTAAACTCCTGTGCTTATATAAATCAGCTCTTCCAGTGGTTAATTCTAGCATCAGTAGCGATAAATTTCCAAGCCACTGGTTAACTAAAAAGGCACCTCACACCATTGCACTTTGAGCCCCATTGTGGTATACTTATTGCAGAAAGTGAAGTGGGGTGTATTCCCACTTTTTTACTTAATTGGATAATTATAGAATCGGAGGTTTTAATCCGAGATGAAAAGTGATTTTTTGCTGGCACTTACCCAGCTCTCGGCTGAGAAGAACCTACCCAGGGATGTGGTCATCAGGGCGGTAGAAGCCGCTCTGGCATCAGCTTACAGGAAGGATAGGACTGATCCTAACCAGAAGATTTCAGTTAAGATTAATTCTGTCACTGGGGAAGTCAAGGTATGGGCTGAAAAGACTGTAGTTGAGACCCCCTCTGATACCCGTTATGAGATATCACTGGATGAGGCACGCCGAGTCAAGCAAGATGCTCAGCTTGATGAGGTTATTGAGGTAGAAGATACCCCGCATAATGCCGGACGCATTGCTGCTCAAGCAGCAAAACAGGTTATTTTACAGCGTCTTCATGAAGCAGAACACAACGCCATATTTGAAGAATATACTGATAAGGAAGGGGATATTGTTACTGGATTAGTACAGCACATTGAGCCTAACCAGATCTTTATCAATTTGGGTAGAACCGAAGCAGTGTTGCCTGCATCCGAACAGGTACGCACCGAGAGGTATCGGGTAGGTCAAAGGATTAAAGGTTACCTTTTAGAGGTAGCCAGAACCAGCAGGGGTCCCAGAGTGGTGATATCACGCTCCCATCCAAATCTACTTCGTCGGCTCTTTGAACTAGAGGTTCCTGAAGTCCTTAGCGGGACTGTGGAAATAAAATCGATTGCCCGTGAAGCTGGCAATCGGAGTAAGGTAGCTGTAGCTGCTCGTCAGGAGGGCATTGATCCAGTTGGTTGTTGCGTTGGTCTGCGAGGCATCAGGATACAAAATGTTGTTAATGTGTTAAACGGTGAAAGGCTAGATATTGTTAAGTGGCACCCAGATACTCCTATCTTTATTGCTAATGCTCTTAGCCCGGCTCAGGTAGTAAATATTGAGTTGAATAAGGAAGATGGAATAGCTACCGTGGTTGTCCCTGATAAGCAACTTTCGTTAGCTATTGGTAAGGAAGGGCAAAATGCTAGACTTGCCGCTAAGCTCACCGGATGGCGAATTGACATTAAGAGTGCCTCAGTAGCTGAAGCAGAAAGGTTAGAAAAAGCTAAACTTTTAGCCGAGACAGAGCCACAGGAGACGATTGAAATAACGGAGGAGCCAGTAGTTGAACTGGCAAATAAGTCAGCCGAGCCCTTACCCACTGCTGAGATTGCATTTATTCCTCCACAGGCAACAGCAGAAAGAACTAAAATTCGGTTTGCTGAGGATATTTTGGTGTCAGCACCGACTAAGCCCCAGGCTAAATCAAGAGGGAAGAAAAAGAAACGAGTTTGGGATAAGGGAACGGATGAGGACGGTACCAAACTCAGGAAACGGCGCTCAGAATCAGAAATTCCTATAGAAGATGAGGAGTATTAGCCAAGCCTCTGTTTCAGCCAGGAAGCACATACCGCTTCGCACTTGCGTGGCTTGCCGTAAGGTAAAACCTAAGCGGGAGCTAATCCGATTAGTCTGTGCTTCCGATAGAAACATAGAGGTTGATGCTAGTGGGAAGAAGACAGGACGTGGAACCTATTTATGTCAGGCACGGGAGTGCTGGGAGCTTGGGGTGAAGGGTGGTCGATTGGAGTATGCTCTACGAACCACTCTCACCCAGGATAATCGAGAACAACTGCTTAGATACGGAGAGGGACTAAAGGAGCCAGTTAGTGGTAAAGGTAAACAAACCCGGTGAGGTTTTGGAATCCTCAGACAAGAGCGCTAGCGACAGCGCTTCATCTAAAATGCGCTCAATTGAGCTTCCACGCTCTTTAAGTGTACGACAACTGGCTGACTTATTGCAGCTCAGCCCTATAGATGTTATCAAACAACTGATGAGAATTGGCATTATGGCTAATATTAATCAGGTCATTGATTATGACGCAGCTTCAACTATAGCTACTGCTACCGGTTATAAAGTACGTCTCAAACCACAGTCAGTTCAAAGAGATTCCAGCGTTATTAGCCAGATTAAAAAGCGCCAGCAAGTCTCAACTGAGGGAGAACCTGGTTTGCGACCACGACCTCCCGTAGTTACCATTATGGGACACGTTAATCACGGTAAGACTCAGTTGCTTGACACTATTCGGCAAGCTAACGTTATGGACACCGAAGCTGGGGGTGTTACTCAACATATCGGTGCCTATCAAGTAGAGGTTGACGGGAAAAAGATTACCTTCTTAGATACCCCAGGGCATGAAGCCTTCACTGCAATGCGGGCTCGTGGGGCGCAGGTAACTGACATCACCATTTTAGTAGTGGCTGCCGATGATGGGGTAATGCCGCAAACCTTAGAAGCTATAGACCATGCCCGGGCGGCTGGGGTACCTATCCTGGTGGCTATCAACAAGATTGACAGGGATAATGCCGACCCAGAGCGAGTTAAAAAACAGCTAGCTGACGCTGGTTTGCTAATTGAGGAATGGGGGGGCGATGTAGTCTGCGTTCCAATCTCGGCTAAAGAGAAGACAGGTATCTCCGAGCTACTGGAAAATCTTCTGGTAGTAGCTGAGATGGAGGAGCTGAAGGCGAACCCATCTAAACTAGCAGTAGGAGTAGTTATCGAAGCTGAGCTGGACAAAACTAAGGGGCCATTGGCTACAGTGTTAATTCACGATGGCATCTTAAGGCTTGGCAATACTATAGTAGCTGGTACTACCTGGGGCAGGATAAAGGCTATGTTTAACGATATGGGTAAGCGGGTAAGAAGGGCGGAGCCGGCAACACCAGTTAAACTGCTTGGCTTAAGTAGTGTGCCCCGGGCGGGCGATACAGTAACTGCTGTGGCTGGTGAACGCCAAGCCAAAGATTTAATACAAAAGCGCCAACTGGAGATGGAGCAGGAGTCCTCACTACAATCAAAATCAGTAAGCCTTATTAACCTTTATGGTCAAATAGCTGCCGGGCAAGTAAAAGAACTTAATATCATTCTTAAGACCGATGTTCAAGGCAGTATTGAACCAATAAGAAGCTCTATAGAACAGTTGGGAACAGATGAAGTCAGGGTCGGGATTATCCGTAGTGGCAGCGGCAGTATTACCGAGGGCGATGTTATGTTAGCTATTGCTTCCAAAGGGCTCATTATTGGTTTTGGTACCAGTTGTGAACCAGGAGCACAGCGACTGGCTGATGTGGAAGGCATAGATATTCGTTTTTATGATGTGATTTATGATTTGATAGATGATGTAGGCAAGGCACTTAAAGGCATGCTGGAACCCACTTACACTGAGGTTATCGAAGGACGTGCCGAGATAAGGGCTATCTTTACTGCCGGTAAGAAGGGGAAGGTAGCTGGTGTCTATGTTACCGAGGGCAAAGTGAGTCGGGATGCCCCAGTTAGAATACTGCGTCAAGAACAAGTAGTGCATGAATCTACCGTTAGCAGCCTGAAACGCTTTAAGGATGATGTTAAGGAGGTGGCTTCCGGCTATGAGTGCGGGGTTGGTATCAAAGATTTTGACGACTTTCAAGTCGGTGATATACTAGAATCTTACAGAACGGAGAAATCTGGCTAACTGTGGCACATCGTATTGAGCGGGTGAACAATCTCATTCGCCAGGAAATTAGTGAATTGCTTCAGCGCCAAGTCAAAGACCCCCGACTTGGTAATTTTATTACTATAACCGAAGTTTCCACCTCCCCTGACCTGAGATATGCCAAGGTATTTATCAGCCGTATAGGTAGTGAGGCAGAAAAGAAGGAGACGTTAAGTGCGCTAGCTGGGGCTTCAGGCTTCTTCCATAAGGAGTTGGCTAAGCGACTAAAGTTACGGTATGTTCCTGAACTGAGCTTTCGGTGGGATGATTCTATTGAACGGGGAGCTCACCTCCAAGAGCTAATTGACAAGGTCATTAAATAACACCCCTGGCTGGTATTGAGGTTTACCATGGATGGGATACTAAACATTAATAAGCCTTGGGGCAGGACTTCTTTTAGTATTGTAGCTACGGTAAAGCGGCTGAGCGGAGAGCGGCGTGTCGGGCATGCTGGCACTCTTGACCCAGAAGCTACCGGCGTTTTGCCGGTTTGTCTTGGTAAAGGGACACGTGTTACCGAGTTTTTGGTGGATACCAAGAAGACCTATCGGGCTCAAATTGAATTGGGTGTGGCTACTGATACCTACGATTCCAGCGGCAAAATCACGCAAAAAGGGGACATTTCTGAGATTGGACGGGAAAAACTGGAATCGGCACTTACTTCCTTCTATGGCTCTATACAGCAGATTCCCCCAATGTATAGTGCTGTAAAGTATCATGGTAAGCCGCTGTATAAGTGGGCTCGGGAGGGCATCACTGTTGACAGGAAAAGCCGACCAGTTAAAATCTATCAATTAGAGCTTATAGAATGGCAGCCACCTGTAATCACTGCAGAAATAGTGTGTAGTAAAGGAACTTATATCCGCTCACTAGCTCATGATTTAGGGCAGGTCTTGGGCTGTGGAGCTAATTTGAAGAGCCTAATCCGATTAAAGTGTGGCCTTTTTGATATAACAGATTCAATTTCGATGCCCCAACTTGAGGATGCCTTCCACAGTGGTTACTGGCAACACTTTGTTTATCCCATAGATATTGTGCTCTCACATTGGGCAGCTATAGTGGTTAGTGATGCTGCCTCTCAGGCGATAAAGAACGGGCGCCCCTTTGCTCTGGAGAAAGCCGACAGTATTGACGGATATTCCCCAGTCCGGTTTTCTTTTGATAATCGCTGCCGTGCTTACTCTATTGACGGCTGCTTCTTGGGTGTGTTACGCCTCAATCCCGAAACAGGACAGTGGCACCCTGAGAAGGTTTTTCTCTAGCTGATGGGTAACCGAAGCCTAGTCATATTTAAGTGCTACTATTGCGCCTTCTTATTCTCTCGTTTACTTTAGGCCGAGGTTTCTCTCGCATAGCCTTTTTGAAGTGCTTTATCGCCTTGCCCCACTTAAAGCGATTCAGATTGACAAAGCCCCTGGTTCTATTCACTAATCACTCCAATGGACGAATACACCTACTTGACAAGAACCTAGCCTTAATTATAATATACGGGATGTACTAAAGCTACAGTCAAAATAAGAAATATTTTCAGGAATGCGAGTAATTGCTGGTAAGGCAAAAGGCCACCGACTTAAAGTACCAAAAGGAGGTATCGTTCGTCCAGCTACAGACTTAGTACGGGGAGTGGTCTTTTCCATCCTGGAAAATATTACTAGCGATTGGTCACGGGTACTAGATTTATTTGCTGGTAGTGGTGCCTTGGGGATAGAGGCTTTAAGCCGTGGCGCCGGATGGGCTGACTTTGTTGACCGCGAACAGCGATGCTGTGATATAATTAGACAAAACTTAGAAAAAACAAAGTTGGCGGCACAGGCTAAGATATATTGTTGCAGCGTAGCTAAAGCAATCTCCTTTCTAGATAAGGAATACAGTATTATATTGATGGACTCACCTTATTCTAATTCATCCATAGGTAACCTTGTAACACAACTAGCTATCTCCAAGCTGGTTGGGGCAAACTCAATTGTAGTGGTAACGCATTCCCCTCGCCTTTCCCTAAACTCGACCTATGCTACATTGCATCTAGTTAAAGAACGCTGCCACGGTGATAATTGTATCGCGTTATATCAAAAGGAGGATGAGAGTTGAACATTGTCATTTATCCAGGCAGCTTTGATCCAATAACTAATGGACACTTTGATATTATAACTAGAGCAGCTAGCCTTTTTGACAAGATAATCATTGGTGTCTATGATGCCCCAAACAAACCTCTCCTCTTCAGTACCAAGGAGAGAGTGGAGTTGGTAAGCCAAGCAATAGTTAATCTGCCCAATGTTGAGGTACAATCTTATAGTGGGCTCACTGTTGACTTTGCTCGGAAAGTAAAGGCACAAGTAATGCTGCGAGGATTGAGAATGAGTGGTGACTTTGAGAGGGAATTTGAGATGGCGCTGATGAATAAGAAAATCTTCCCTGAACTAGAGCTGGTCTGTTTAATGTCAAATCTGAAATACCAATTCCTCAGCTCCACTTTACTTAAAGAGGTAGCTCTTCTAGGTGATGATAGTCATATTGATGACCTTGTTCCCAAACATGTGGCTGAGGCGCTGAGAAGGAAATCAGGAAGTATTAAGCCCTGTAAAGAAGTGATTCTTTAACAAATAAATTCGGGAGGTAAAAGGTATGGCATATAAAATTACGGAGGAGTGCATTAGTTGCGGCGCTTGTGAACCTGAGTGCGAAAACGATGCAATCACTGAAGGGGAAACAATTTATGTGGTTGCTCTTGATAAGTGCACTGAGTGTGTAGGCAACTTTGAGGTAGCGAAGTGTGTGGAAGTCTGCCCAATAGACGACTGCTGCATACCTGACCCAGACCATGTTGAAAGTCGGGAGCAATTACTGGAAAAGTGGAAGAGCCTACACCCAGGGGAAACCCCAAAAAATATTTAAAGTTGACCAGACTAAATTAGAAGCAATCCTATAACAATTAAATATGGGGTTCAGGCAGTCTATTTACAGTCTGTGTGGTCATAAAGCTCTTTCTTAAAAAACTAGATACCAAGGGGCTTTCAGCTCTTTAAGGGCGGGAGGACTTCTTATTGAAAGAAAGAGCTTATTGCATCAAACTCATCAGGTAGCAGAGTCAGCACCACTGGGAAGTAGTCTAATAATATAGCAGCCAGTATTGACTCAGCAATAATTCCGGCTATTCCAAAATACTTAACCCAGATAGCCAGAAGAGCACCGCAGAATAAAGTCCCCAAGGAAAAACCGAAAGCAGCACCACCAAGACGATTGACCCAAGCTAACATTACCAGAGAGGCAATCCACTTCAGCAATGCAGCCAGCACAGCCGCAATCGTCATTATCCCGATTAGGATAATAGTGAAGGCAGCAATTTCAGCAATATTGGGTTGTGAAATAAAGGTTAGTTGTTCAGAAAGGGGAATATAATAGAGACCAGCCAGGATTACACCAACAATTAACCCTGCCAGGGATAATACAGCCTTAATAAGTCCGATTCGCAACCCAAAGAAAGTGGTAACGGCGATAACAACTATAATGACTATATTAACTACGTTCATAGGTCTATTCTAAGATAAAGTCACTTAAAAGGCAATAACCAAGATACGAAATATAACGATAAATCCGCGAACTAAGCCTAATTATCCGTAGCGCAGAGCGTCAATGGGGTTTAATCTGGCAGCCCTCATTGCCGGGTATATGCCAGAAGCAAGACCAATGAACACCGACACCGAGACCGCTAGAATTACAATAAATGGTGAGACCACCGCGTTGATTGTGAATCCACCGAGGTCGATGAGAGAGATTCCGTAGGCCACCAGCCAGGCACCCGTCAGCCCAATGGCACCGCCGACAAGACTCAACATAGAGGCTTCTAATAGAAATTGCATTAGAATATCCCTTCGTTTGGCTCCTATCGCCTTACGCAGGCCTATCTCCCGGGTGCGCTCGGTTACCGAAACCAGCATAATATTCATAATTCCAATACTGCCCACCAGCAGGGAGATACCACCAATCAATCCTAGGAATACGGTTAGCGCCAGGGTTATGGTCTCAAATATGCCGAGCATTTGCTCTATGCTGAGAACGGCAAAATCATCCTCCTCATCTTCGTCAATTTTGTGGCGCTTCCTTAAGAGGGTTTCAATATCTTCCGTTACCTCGTCCATAACCTCGGTGCTGGTTACCTGGATGGTGATTGACTGAACAGCGTCTTCCCCGCTGGGTGTCTTCTGAGCGAAAAGCCGGGCCTGAAAGGTGGTTATCGGCGTCACCACCAGCTCATCCCAGCTGAACCCGAAAGATGACATACCCCTGGGCTCCATGACGCCGATGACGGTAAACCGTTTATCCCTCATTTTGACGTGCTCACCGATAGCGTCATCGCTGCCAAAAAGGTCTTCAGCCACCTTGCTCCCCAATACTACCACTAGGTCCCTCCTGGCCAGATTTACGTCGGAGATGAATTGCCCCGATGCTATCTCAAAACCCATTACTCGCTGGTAATCGGGGCTGCTGCCCTGTATTGTGGCTATTGAGTCTTCACTACCGGCTATTACCTTAACAAAGTTTTCATTGACTGGGACTACGCCTGTCACCGAACGGATGTCCTCCATAGCTTCGGCGTCAGCCATAGTAATACTGCCAGTGAAACCGCCGTACATCATCCCCAGCATTCCTGGCGCTTCTGGATTAGACGGCTGCACCGTAAGTATGTTGGTGCCCAGCTCTTCAAAGGTGGAGGTAATCATATCCTGAAGACCTGCCCCCACGGACATGAGAACGATAACGGCGCCAACACCGATTATCATACCCAGCATGGTTAGAGCCGAGCGCAACTTATTAGATAATAATGCTCTTACAGCAATACTGAAGAACTCGATAAACTTCATAATCTCCTCTATTGCGAGAATTAAGGAGTAGTTTTTCGGGTAACCTTCTCGTCGCTGGCAACCTTACCGTCGTAGAGCCGAATGATGCGCTTGGTTTGAGAGGCTATATCCATCTCATGGGTAACCAGCACCACGGTGATACCATCCTGGTTGAGTTGCCGAAAAATTGCAATAATCTGGTTAGAAGTAGCACTATCAAGGTTACCGGTAGGCTCATCAGCCAAAATTATGTCTGGATTGTTCACCAGCGCCCGGGCGATGGCTACCCGCTGCTGCTCACCACCTGATAACTCGGTAGGCTTATGCTTAGCTCTTGCTCCCAAACCTACCCTCTCCAGTGCTTCCATAGCTCGCTGGCGCTTGTCCCGACCACCACTATATATGAGGGGTAGCTCAACATTGGCTAAGGCGCTGACACGGGATAAAAGATTATATTCTTGAAAGACGAAACCAAAATCCTTATTTCTCATCTCAGCCAGCTTGTCATCATTAAGTCGGCTGACATCAGCCCCATCAAAGGTGTATCTACCCAGAGTAGGTTTATCTAGGCAGCCAATGATCTGCATCAGGGTGGACTTGCCCGACCCCGAGGCACCAATGATAGCCACCATTTCTTTCTGCTCAATATTAAGCGTTATCCCACGGAGAGCCGGAACTTCTACCTTACCCATACGATAAATTTTGGTGATGTTTTCCAGTTCAATCATGTCTCTAGAACCTTTCCACAAAAGGAGATGACGGTGGTCTCCTATTTAGCTCGCTTTCCTATCACCACTACTTCGCCTTCATCAAGCCCTTTTACAATCTCGGTCTGATAGTCGTCACTTATACCGATAACCACCGGTCTTTCCTCAATCTCCTCATTAACCATAACCTTGACCACTGAATTGCCTTCGTCATCCTCCTCTACAGCCCGAGCCGGTATCAGCAAGACATCATTCCGCTCATTAATAATAATATCAGCCGTGGCACTCATACCAGCCCTAAGCCCCGAACCCTCTGGAATAGCAAAGTCAATTTTAACCTCATATAGCACCACGCCAGCCTCTTCCTCCGCCAAGGAGGAAATAAAGGTAACCTCGCCCTCAAGCTGAAACGCAGGCAAGGCATCTATCTCAATAATGACTCTTTGTCCTGGTTTCACCTCGGCTACATCTATCTCGTCCACATCTGCCTTTAATTCCATACTACTAGGGTCGATTAGATGAATGATAGTTGTGGCCGTAGAGATAGTATCTCCTTCATCAACATCTACACTGACCACCACCCCACTAAATGGTGCAGTTATAGTTGCTCTATCTAGCTTTTTCTGGGCTTCATTTACCGTCTGTTCCGCCGCCTGAATCTGCCTTTCGGCTATCCTTACCCCTTCCTCTGCTATCGTTATCCCTTCCTCTGCAATCCTTAACGCATCCTCAGCCAGGTCCAATGTTTCCTCCGACACCATATCAATGGAATGTCTTACTTCGGTGAAATCCCTATAAAGTTCAGCCTCGTCCCGCTGATATTCAGCTTGCTCTAAGCCATATTCAGCCTGGTTTAAGCCATAGCCTGCCTGGTCTAAAGCTATCTGGGCTTGAAGTAAAGTCAGCTCTAACGGAGCAGTATCAAGCTCAGCCAATATATCGTCCTTGGTAACCGTATCATTTTCATCAACATATATTTTGTCCACAATGCCATTAGTGCCAAAGGTCAAGGTTGCTTCATCAGAAACGGATATACTGCCACTGCCACTAACACTAATAACCAGGTCACCCCGCTTCACCTCAACTAATTGCTGGCCGGCTTCCTCCTGTCCGTCGCCTCCACAAGCTACAGACCCGGCTAAAGCCAGGCACAGTAACAAAATAGCTACTGTCCGCCAATTTTTCACTTTGTTTCCCCTTCCTTTTTGCTTGCTACCTGTGGCTGCTTGTAGTCCTTGACCAGCTTTGAGAAGCTGGTCAATCGTTCACTCATCGTAGACAACATCTGTTCTAAGGCATCGACTTTAAGCAATAATAATCCTTGCTCGTGAGGTGTGCCACAAACCAGTAGTGTATCTCCTGAGTCTATGCCTAATTCCCTACGAGCATTGGATGGTATAACTACCTGCCCCCTAGAATTAACTACCATTGAGCCAAAAACCCTGAGCTTCGGCAATTTATCTTTGACATCCATGATACCCCCTTGTTGGTGGCGGAAATAAATAACTAACTTTCTGAATTATAGCATTTTTACGAAAAATCTGTCAATAGCCTATTGCTCGGAAATTGCCAGGCAACTATTAACCACCCAGTTGCTTGGCTTTATCGTAGGCAGCCTTCACCGCTCGTATAACCAGGTCAGAAAAGCCACCTTCCTCTAGCTGACGAAGCGCCTCAGCGGTGGTACCACCGGGTGAAGTAACCATTCGGCGCAACTCTGCTGGCTGTTTACCTGACTGCTGAATAAAGTGCCCCGAGCCTAACATGGTATGCAATACTAATTCCTGAGCCAGGTCATGGGAAAGACCGATATTCACCGCAGCATCAATCAGCGACTCTATGAAAAGAAAGAAATAAGCTGGCCCACTGCCGCTCACTGCGGTAGCCATATCAAGATACTTCTCATCATCAACATAGATTTCCCTGCCCATAGCCCCAAGTATAGAACCTGCCTGTTCCTTTTGCTGACTGGTTACCTCGGCAGTGGCTGTCCACACACTTACCCCCTCGCCAATTTGGGCTGGGGTATTAGGCATGACCCGAACTACTGAGCTATGGCTTAACCCTGCACACAGGGTATTAATTCTTGCTCCGGCAATGATAGACAGAACGAGTTGAGTCGGTTTAAGCTGGTCTTTAAGCTCAGCCATTATCCCAACTAGATTCTGGGGTTTGATAGCCAGAACCACCACATCATTCTTCTCCACGACTAGCCGATTGCTATCCGTAACTGCTACACCGTAGTTCTGCCCAAGATGCTGGCGGCGAGTCTCACTAATGTCACTAATCGATATATCCTTCGGTGTGCTCAGCCCCTTACCTAAGATAGCTGATAACATCGCTTCCCCCATATTCCCTCCGCCAATAATTGCTATCTTCATGTTGATTCTCCTTGTTTCGACCTGGTCTTACCTCACCACCAAATTTATTAACCGCTTCGGGACATAGATTACCTTGCTAATTTTCTTGCCCTCCAGATAAGCTTTGATTCGTTGCCTGTCCAGCGCTATTTGCTTAGCCTCAGACTCGGTGATAGATGCCGGCACAATAACCCGGTCACGCAACTTACCATTGACCTGAACCACCAGGGTAATCTCTTCATCCTTAGCCAAACCCTCATCCCACTGTGGCCAATGTTGACTATGAATACTATAGCTATGTTCTGTCCTCTGCCACAACTCCTCTGTCATATGGGGAGTGGTAGGTGCTATAAGTAAAAGTAAGGTATCTATCACCTCTCGCCAATCCGCGTCAGTAACCGTCCCCGCTCCCTTAATCTTAATTAGATAATTGGTAAACTCCATAAGGGCTGCTATCATAGTATTAAACCGTAGCCTTTCCAGGTCATTAGTCACCTTCTTTATAGTCTGGTGAGTAATACGCTGTAAATCCCTGAGTGTTTTTTCATCAGCCAGTTTATCTTCAGCAACAGCTGTTGGCTTCATTTGATATTCTTCCAATACTAGGTTCCACACACGGTTAAGCCAGCGGCTTATGCCACTAATACCGCTATCATTCCACTCTCCACCCTGCTCCCAGGGAGCCACAAACATAAGATAGGCACGCACTGCATCTGCCCCTAGTTTAGCTACATATCCGTCAGGATTAATCACATTGCCCCGTGATTTACTCATCTTTTGTTTCTCAGCAATAATAACCCCCTGATTAAACAAACGAGTAAACGGCTCATCAAAGTCAACCAGTCCCATATCATGAATTGCCTTAATAAAGAAACGGGCATAGAGCAGGTGCATCACCGCATGCTCAGCACCACCAGTATAAAGGTTCACCGGCAGCCAGTATCGCACTTTATTAGCATCAAAGGGGGCAGTATCACAATTCGGACTGGCATAACGCAAAAAATACCAGGAGGAGCACATAAAGGTATCCATGGTATCAGTTTCCCGCTTGGCTGGAGCCGAACACAGTGGACAGGTAGTATTGACAAACGATTCATGGTATTTAAGCGGTGACTCACCGGTAGGTTTGAACTCAGCATCTTCAGGAAGTAACACCGGCAGGTCTTTCTCGGGAACAGGAACTATGCCACAATTAGGACAGTAAATCATGGGTATCGGTGCTCCCCAGTAGCGCTGGCGGGAGATAAGCCAATCACGTAGTCGGTAGCTTACAGCTCGCTTTCCCCAGCCATTTTCCTCTAAGAAATCTGAAATTGCCTCAATGCCCTGCTGGCTGGGGAGTCCGTTAAACTGCCTTGAATTTACCATAGTGCCTGATTCGGTATAGGCTTCTTCCGGTTCCTCCTCCTGCCACCCCGGTGGAGCTATCACCACTGGTATTGGCAGGTTATATTTCTTGGCAAAAGCGAAGTCTCTTGTATCATGAGCTGGTACTGCCATTACTGCCCCGGTTCCGTAGCTCAACAGCACATAATCAGCAATCCAGATAGGCACCTTCTCTCCATTAAGCCGGTTAATGACATAAGCCCCGATAAACACTCCATCCTTCTCTTTTTCGGTAGATAATCTCTCTATCTCAGTCTGCCGTTGTGAGCGAGTCACATACTCCTCAACCTCAGCTCTTCTATCAGGCGAGGTTAGCTTAGCCACCAGCGGATGCTCTGGAGCCAGAACCATAAAGGTAACACCGAAAATAGTATCAGGGCGGGTAGTAAATACCCTGATTTCCCTTTCGTCTATTCCAGGATAGTCAAGGGTAAAGGAAATCTCAGTGCCTACGCTCTTACCTATCCAGTGCCGCTGCATTATTTTTATCCGCTCCGGCCAGTCAATGTCGTTATGCTCCATAAGCTCATCAGCATATTTGGTGGTGCGGAAGAACCACTGCTCCAGGTCCCGCCGGGTGACGGCAGTATCACAGCGCTCACAGAAGCCATTTACCACTTGTTCATTAGCCAGCACCGTCTGGCATTGGGGACACCAGTTAACCGGAGCCCTACCTCGGTAAGCCAGACCATTCTCATATAGCTTCAAAAAGAACCACTGCGTCCATTTATAATACTCGGGCAGGCAGGAAATCACCTCCCGACTCCAATCATAGCTAGGCCCCATGCTCTTGAGCTGGTGACGCATGTTGTCTATGTTCTGCATCGTCCAGGTGAAGGGGTGAATACCCCGCTTAATAGCTGCATTCTCAGCCGGCAGCCCAAAGGCGTCAAAGCCCATAGGGTGAAGCACATTAAAGCCCTGCATCCGCTTAAATCGGGCATGAACATCAGATGGAGCCATAGTATACCAGTGCCCGATGTGAAGGTCACCCGAGGTATAAGGGAACATGGTCAGGGCATACCATTTAGGCTTGGTGTTATCCTCAGTAACCTCATACAGTTTGTCCTCAGCCCATTTCTGCTGCCACTTCCTCTCTATTTCCTGAGGATTATATTTAGTAACCATCTTTCTCCTATTCAAATAAAAGCTCTCCGCCCCAAAATATCAACAGCGAAGAGCCGAGTACATCCACCATTTTCGTGGAGCCGGGATACTAATAGATATAATATTTAAATTGGCTTTTAGCCTAGCTATTTACCCACCATCCACCATCATAAATGATTGTAGCAGTAAAATGTAGAACCTGCAATAGGCGACCATAGGCTCCTCTGCTCTTCTGATTGCCCATTTATGGAGCGTGGGCAAAAGAACATCTTGACAGCCGATGAACACGCTTGTAATATAGCCATATAAATCAAAATATAAATCTTTTCGCCTTAAATTCTTGGGCGGTTAGCTCAGATGGTTAGAGCGCCTGTTTTACACACAGGAGGTCAGAGGTTCAAGTCCTCTACCGCCCACCATTTTTTGAAGCTAATAGAGCCCTTTGCCTTAGTAACAAGGGATAATTTAACTCGGGTGAATTTCCTCGTTAAAGCCCTTAAAAACAGAGAGCCTAATGGATTTGATAAACCAAGCGGGGGCTTTTATTTTGAGAGGAACTGACTAAAAATCAAGGTAGCATTAGCGCCGCCAAAACCGAAGGCGTTAGCAAGAGCTATCTTTACCCTAGCTTTCCTGGCTACATTAGGGACATAATCATGACCTGCCCCCCGAAAATAGGTCCACCTTTAATGCGAGACTCCTGTATAATAGCTACCGTCCGCACAGATCACTAAGCTACCTGACCTCATCTGAATTTGCCAGACGATATTACGAGAGGAACCAAGAGAAAGAGGCCATGCAGCCAAAGCAAGTGGCAGGAAGTCTCTCATTCTAGATGGTACTAGTATTGGAGACACCCAACTATATCATACAATATTTAGAAACTGTCAGTCAGTAGTTTTAATAAACACTCTTATAAAGAATTCCAATGTTGCTAATCCACTTGGCAATATAGAATAGAATACGGTAATATAACAAGGACTAGCAATCAGCAGATTTAGCTATGAAATAATCCCATAAATAACGCCGAAATACTGGTTAACAAAGTCTTTGGAGAGAAGTCATGCCGCTGGATTCAATAATTGTTAAGGGAGCTCGTGAGCATAACCTCAAGAATATAGATGTAGTTATCCCTCGTGATAAGCTGGTGGTTATTACCGGTGTCTCCGGTTCGGGTAAGAGTTCATTAGCTTTTGATACCATCTATGCTGAAGGACAGCGCCGCTACGTTGAATCTCTGTCTGCTTATGCTCGCCAGTTTCTAGGCAGAATGGAAAAGCCCGAGGTTGATTACATTGAAGGGCTGAGCCCAGCTATTTCCATTGACCAGAAGGGTCCGAGTCGAAATCCACGGTCTACAGTGGGCACTGTAACCGAAACCTATGACTACCTACGTCTGCTTTTTGCCCGGGTTGGTCACCCTCACTGCCCTAAATGTGGGCGAGAGATTGCTATGCAGACAGTGCAGCAAATTGTGGACGCTATTCAAAATATCCCGGCAAATACTCGTATCATGCTTCTGGCACCACTGATTAGAGACCGTAAGGGTGAGTATCAAGCGGTGTTTGATGATTTGCGTAAAGCAGGCTATGCCAGGGTTCGAGTAGATGGGCGCATCTACGACCTGTCTGAGGAGTTCCAACTTGATAAGAACAAGAGACACTTCATTGAGGCAGTAATAGACAGACTGGTAACCGGACAAGGTGAGAACCAGAGCCGCATTGCTGATTCAGTGGAGACCGCCCTTAAACTGGGAGCAGGAGTGGTGCTCGTGTCTATTGTTGATGGTGAGGAATTGCTGTTCTCAGAGCATTTCGCCTGCGTTAACTGCGGAATTAACCTGGGCGAGATTGCCCCCAGAACATTTAGCTTTAATAGTCCTCACGGGGCTTGTCCTACCTGTACTGGCTTGGGAGTTAAGCTGGAGATAGACCCTGAGTTGGTTATCCCTAATAAGGAATTGTCCATAGCTCAAGAGGCAATTCGCCCCGTCTGGTATTCCTCGTGGTACTTCGACCAGTTTGAGTCTTTAGCCCGGCGCTATGGCTTTTCCCTGCATACTCCGGTGAGGGAATTGAGCGAGTGTCACCTTAAACTAATACTTTATGGTGAGGAAGGGGAGCCGGTAAGGCATAGGAATCGTTATGGTCGGGTCAGGAAATATTTTACTGGCTATGAAGGTGTGATTCCCCGTATGGAACGACTGTACCGAGATACAGAGTCCGAGCACTCTCGAGCTGAGATAGGGCGTTACATGGTTTCCAGACAATGCCCTGTTTGTCAGGGTAAAAGGCTTAAACCAGAATCTTTAGCGGTGACCATTGGTAGGAAAAATATTGATGAGATTACCTCATTGTCAGTTACTCAGACATTGGAATGGACAGCTACTATTGGTAGCAATGGGACAAAAGCTATCCTTACTGAGCGTGAGCAGATGATAGCCCATCAGATTCTTAAGGAGATTCAGTCCCGACTGACCTTCCTTAAAGACGTAGGTCTGGACTATCTTACCCTTGACCGCCCCTCGGCTACCCTTAGTGGCGGTGAGGCACAGCGGATTCGCCTGGCAACTCAGATTGGCAGTGGGCTTATGGGCGTGCTTTATATTTGCGATGAACCTACGGTGGGTTTGCACTTGGCTGATAACTTTCGCTTGATTAAGACCCTAAAGAGATTAAGGGATTTAGGTAATACTATATTAGTTGTGGAGCATGATGAAGCCATGATGCGGGCTGCCGACCATATTATTGATATGGGACCTGGGGCTGGAGAGCATGGCGGATGGATTGTAACCACTGGGACTGTTTCCGATATTATGAAGTGCAAGGAATCAATCACCGGCCAGTATCTTAGTGGGGCGAAGCAGATTCCCTTACCGCAGAAGCGCCGCCCTGGTTCAGGTAAGGAGATAGTAATAAATGGAGCCAGGCAGAATAACCTGAAAAACATTGATGTTCATATTCCCCTGGGTAGGTTCGTTTGTATCACCGGCGTCTCAGGTAGTGGTAAGAGCACCCTTATTGGTGAAATTCTGTATAAGAAGCTGTCACAGATGCTTTATCGGTCAAGAGAACAAGCGGGCGAGTGTGATAGTATCATTGGTGTAGAGCATATTGATAAAGTGGTTAATGTTGACCAGTCTCCTATCGGGCGCACTCCTCGTAGTAACCCGGCTACCTATACCGGAACCTTCACCCCTATCCGTGCCCTTTTCGCCACTGTGCCTGAGGCTCGAATGAGAGGTTATGCCCCCGGCCGGTTCTCATTTAATGTTAAAGGTGGGCGTTGTGAAGCCTGCCACGGTGAAGGCTTTACCCGGATTGAAATGCAATTCTTGCCTGATGTGACCGTTCCCTGTGAGATATGTAAAGGGAAGCGCTACAACCGCGAAACCCTTGAGATTAGATTTAAGGGCAAGAACATAGCTGAGGTATTGGATATGACGGTGGAACAAGCCCTTTCTTTCTTTGAGCACTTTCCCCATATAAGGAATAAGCTAAAGACACTAAACGATGTAGGGCTGGGCTATATTCGTCTTGGTCAGCCAGCCCCTACCCTTTCTGGTGGCGAGGCGCAGCGGGTGAAGCTAGCTACTGAACTGTCACGGCGGTCTACGGGTAAGACACTTTATATTCTTGATGAACCAACTACCGGTCTCTCCTTCTATGATGTGGCGGCGCTACTCCGAGTGCTACAGCGTTTGGTTGACACTGGTAATACAGTGATTATTATTGAGCATCATCTGGATGTAATTAAAAATGCCGACTGGATTATTGACCTTGGACCGGGAGCTGGTGATAAAGGTGGCTACATCGTAGCCATAGGAACACCTGAGGACATAGCCCAATGCCAATCTTCAGCTACCGGGCAATACTTACAGAAGGTTTTAAACAGGAACATTGACTATGCCCTAGCAGTTAATTAATACTTACTCTGTAGTCGGGAAGTGGGAAGAAAAAAGGAAAGCTCTTGAACAAGGGCAAGAAAAGAAGGTTTTATCTATGAATGAAACCAGTAAGCCCAGGCTTTTCTATGGCTATGTCGTAGTTTTAGCTGGCTTCTTTATCGGGGCAGCGACTAGTGTTTCCTTTTCTTTCTTTGCCATCTTTCTGAAGCCGCTATTAACTGAGTTCGGCTGGACGAGGGGAATGACCTCAGGTGCTTCCAGTTTATTTCTTTGGGTATCGACTCTTTTTGGTATCGGTGGAGGCAGACTAGCCGATAAGTTTGGGCCGAGACCAGTTCTAACTGCCTGCGGATTACTCATCGGTTTAGGCTTTTTCTTGATGTCTCGGATTAATGCTATCTGGCACCTATATCTGGCCTATGGGGTTATACTGGCTATTGCCATGAGTGCGCAATGGGTGCCATTGGTGTCTATAGTGCCTAGGTGGTTTGTCAAGAGGAGGGCAATGATGCAGGGCATCATGTTTTCGGGTGCGGGTTTGGGTGCAATAATTATGCCGCCGTTAGCTGCTCGGCTCATCATTACCTATGGCTGGCGTACCTCCCTCCAAATTATAGGGGCTATAGCCCTGGTGCTCGTTATATTAGCGGCACAATTTTTAAGGCGTGACCCGGCTCAAATAGGACAGTTGCCCTATGGTGAGGATGAGGTAAAACAGCAGAATCTAAATTTGGAAGCTGGAGGTTTTTCTCTCCGGCAGGCAATTCATACCAGACAATTCTGGCTATTTTGTGCTGTGTATGGCTGCCTTTGGTTTAGCACCATGGCTATCTCGGTGCATATTGTTATCCATGCCATTGACCTGGGAATTTCGGCAATCAGCGCTGCCTATATTCCAGCTATTAGGGGTGTTGTGAGTATCGCCGGCAGGATTCTAATAGGTAGCTCTGCCGATAGGATTGGGCATAAGCCAGCTCTTCTTCTTGGCTTTGCTTTGATGTCAGTTAGCCTCGTCTGGCTGCTGGTAGCCAAGGAGCTATGGGCACTTTACCTGTTTGTTATTATCTTTGGCTTCGGCGTTTCTGGTTTGGTAGTCTTAGAGTCACCGTTGATGGCTAAGCTATTTGGATTAGGTTCGCTCGGTGTAATCTTAGGGAGTGCTGAATTTGTTAGCGTAATTTTTGGTGCCACTAGCCCTACCATAGCTGGATACATATTTGATATAAAAGGTAGTTATCAGCTAGCTTTCTCAATCTGTGCTGCCGTTAGTATTCTAGGTTTAATGCTAACCTTACTATTAAAACTAATCAGTGGGAAAGGAGGAATAAATGACACGAGATGAAGCACTCAAATCGGTTAAAGCCAATGTGGGGAATGAAAATCTGATAAAGCACATGCTGGCTACTGAGGCTATAATGCGAGCCTTAGCCAGACGCTTCGGTGAAGATGAGGAGGAATGGGGACTTACCGGCCTCCTGCATGACATTGATGTGGAACTCACCGGAGGTGATATGCAGGCACATAGTAAGCTGGGGGCTGATCTGGCCAGGGAGTTGGGGGCTAGTGAGGCTATAGCTCATGCTATTCTGTGCCATAATGAGGCGCACGGTATTCCCTGGGAGACGCAACTTGATAAAGCCCTGTTTTGTACTGACCCACTAACTGGCTTAATCACTGCCGCCGCCCTGGTTCGTCCCGATAAGAAATTGGCTGGGCTTGAAGTTAAATCGGTGAAGAAAAAGTTCAAGGCAAAGAACTTTGCCGCTGGAGCTAACCGACAGCAAATCTCCCAATGTAGCCAGATTGAGCTTGAGCTTGACGAGTTTATCAAGCTAGGGCTTGAGGCAATGCAGGGGATTGCCACCGACCTCGGTCTATAAATTAGTTGGGTGCCAAGAGACGTTCCGAAAGACATGTCACTGTAAAAATGCACAAAGAAGATCCAAGTAGTCCACGATGCTTTGGCGACCTGCCGCAGGAAGTTCAGACCGTATGTACTTCATTACTGGGCAGACTAAAAGCGGCACTAAATGAGAATCTCCATGGCGTTTATCTACACGGTGCCACAGTCTTTCCCGAATCAAGGTATATCCAGGATATCGACTTCCATGTTATTGTGAAAAGACCGCTAACTGTGCATGAGAATGAAGAAATCCGGCACCTACACAAGGCGCTAGCTCATGAGTTCCCTCCACTCGGTACTGAACTAGACGGGTACTACATTCTCCTGAATGATGCGCAGCAAGTATCACCACCCAGACATCAAGTATATCCAGACATATTTGACGACTCGTGGGCTCTTCATCGCGCACATATGAGAGCTGGTTACTGCATTATTTTGTATGGTCCAGATCCCAAGCAAATTTTTCCTGCACCAACATGGTTAGAGCTTGTGGCTGGCCTTGAAGCTGAACAAAGATACATTCAGAAACACCTCAGCAAATATCCAGACTACTGTGTCTTGAACCTTTGCCGGCTGATATACAGTTACAGGACGAAAGACGTCGTCATTTCTAAGCGCACCTCGGCTGAGTGGGTGCTTAATCGCTTTGCCACATGGCGACGTCTTGTCGAAGCGGCTCTTCGGGTGTATGAAAGAGAAGAGGAAGATAGACGGTTGCTTGAATTGGAAACAGAACGGTTCTATCAATTTGCTTGTGACAGGATTGAGAAAAGCAATGCCGAGTAAGTACCCAGCAATCCACTAAGTTCCATCGTTAACGCACTTCAAGCGTTGAGCCTTGAGCAGTTTTGATGACATCAATGCAGGTGGGGAAGGCGTCTCTAAGCTCCTCAATATGGGTGATGACCAATATCTTGTCAAAATCGTCCTGAATGGAGTTTATCGCCTCTTTAAGCTTTTCAATACCAGTACTATCCTGGGTGCCAAAGCCTTCATCAATGACCAGGGTGGGAAGCGGTGCACCGGCTCGTCTGGCTAGTAGCTTGGACAGGGCAACACGAATAGCAAAGTTAATGCGGAAGGCTTCACCACCGCTAAACATTTCATAATTTCGCATTCCCAGCTCATCAGAGATATTGATATCCAGGGTCTCAATTGTATCCCCCTTCTTTGTCTGGCGCTGTGTCTCAAACTTCACATGCATCCTATTATCAGTCATCCGCCCCAATAGTCTATTGGCTTCAACTTCAATTTCAGGGAGCGCCATCTCAATAAGTAACGCCTGTATTCCCCTCTTGCCAAAGGCTTGAGCCAAGTCTTTATATATTTTCTCCTCTTTTGAGGCTTGACTCAGTAGCTTCTCTTTTTCTCCCCTCTTTATCTCCAGCTCGAAACATCGCTGTAACTTTTCTTTAATACCACCTGATATCTCCTGGACTTGCTTCTGTTGCTCAGCGAGCGTCTGATACTCACTTTCAGCTTGCCCCAAATCATTAACGATGCTGGGGAGTATATTGAGCTCTATGGTCAATTCTTGTCTTCTTTTAATAGTAATCTCCAGGCTGTGGTGTAGTTCCAGAATCGCCTCTTCAGCCTGGGAAACTGCCTCCCTTTCCTGATTAATGAATCTATCAATTTCCTCCAGCTTTCGTTTTGGTTCTTCATACTGTCCTAGATTAGTTAATTGCTGCTGCACCTGCTCATGTTGCTGCGAATCATAGCCAAGTTCAGCTAACTCACTTTTAAATTCACCTAAAGCCTGCTGCTCAGCAATGGCAAAATCTTTCCTAGCTAAACGCTGTTCAATCTCAGCCATTCTTTCTCTTTCTTCATTTAGCTTATTACTGGCTTCCTCAGCTTCAGCAATCTCCTTACCAAGAAGACCAATTCTACTCTGGTTTGAGGCTCTATCTTGATTTAACCTTACTTCTAGCTCGGATGTTTCATTTGCCAGTGACTTCAGTCCTATTTTCTTGCGAGCTAGCTCAGCTTGATTTGAGGCTAGAGATTCAAGTTTATTGTCCTTATCGGCAGCATATTTTGTCCTGATAAGCTCAAGGCCATTCAGACCCAGCTCAGCTTCACATAATGGACACTTAGCCCCAGTCTGAGTTAATAGTAAGCCAAGCTTTTCTTCTATCTGTTTTATTTCCTGTTCTAGCCGGGTTTTATTAGATTCCAGGGAATGAATCTGGACTTTTAGTTCCTGGACACCCTGTCTCTTTCCACGCAGGATTTCTTCTTGCTCAACCAACTGCTGATGCTGAACCTGTGCTTGTTGCAAGTTATTTTTAAGCTGGGGTAGTTTTTGCGATTTAGCTTCAAGCTCCCCGATTCTGTTTTGAACTATGGTATGCTCGGTGACAAGGGCTGTTCCCGCCTTTTCAATAGCCTTTTCTAGCTGGTTACTCCGCTCATTTAGTTTGACCAGTAATCTCAACTTTTGATTAAGCTCGTTATTTAGCTCCCTGGCCAGACTAAACCTGACATAGCCCTCTTCTATGGTAGGACGCTGAGCTATTAATTCTTCATACTCTTTGACCTTGGAGCGATGTTGTTTAACTTGCTCATCCCAGCGCGCTAAGTCCCTTTCTGTCTTTCCTATATGCTCCTCAAGCTGGCTTAGTTGCCACTTCTTATTTTCTAAAGATTCTTTCTCCTGTCGCAGGCTGGTAAGCTTGGACTCCTGTGTTTTTACCGTCTTTTCTATATCGGAAAGTTTACTCTGAACCTGCTCAAAATCAGCTTCATAGGCTGGCTTCAGGGCTAATTCATCACTGATGTCCTTGATAGTGTTCTCAAGTTGTGCTTTTTCTAGTTCCTGTTGTTTAGCCAGTTCCTTAGCCAATCCCTCAAGTTCGTCATAGAACGACAGTCCAAGAATATCAGCCAGAACCTTTTTACGCTTAGCCGGGTCAGAAACAGTAAACTCATCAGCGCGACCCTGCAGGAGCAAGGCGCTGTTAATGAAAGTAGGATAATCCATATGTAGAACCCTGGTGATTTTCTGCTGTGTTTGGCTAATACTATTACCAGTAATTGACTTGAAGCCATTCCCAGTAGCTATCTGAAATTCCAGGATACTTCGTCCTGAGCGGCGACTTCGCTTAGGCTTAGAGTGCTTGCGTATGATGCGATATGGCTGTTGCCCCACAGCAAAATCAAATTCCACTTCCACTTCAGTTTGACCTGAATGAATGAGGTCATCATCACTTTTAGCTCTGGTTCGTCCCCATAATACCCAGGTCATAGCATCAATTAGAGCTGATTTGCCATTACCATTATCCCCGCAGATAGCAGCAGTGTGAACACCTTCAAAAGAGAGTGGCGGCACATTATCTCGGTAACACATAAAATTGTGCATTCTTAACTTTACGGGAATCATTTGTTAAACTCCTCAGATAGCACAATAACTTTGCTTACTTATTTTAGCATAATTAGGGGATTATTTATCTACCTCAAAGGAGAGGGGAAGATTAAAAAAGAGGGGCTTCGCCCCTCTTAGAACACCTCACATATTGGTCACGCAAAGTATGCCAGCAGGGTCGGGTGGAGAGACTTGTGGGGCACCTGAACGCCGTAAGTTTAGCTTTCAGTTGCATGATGCCTAAGAGCAACCCGCACTTCTGATAATCAGACACAAATATTCAATTATTCAAGTTCTAATCCTAATGCACATCAAGCTAGCTGAAATCGATAAACTCTGAGCTGGCCGGTTTCGGCTAGGTCAAAAACCACGATTGGTCTTTTCAGGCGCTGGGTATCATCAGTGAGCCAATCGGCAAGTACCTGCACTTTTGGTGGGAGTTTGGTGGGAAGCAATAATGCTAAGCCAACAGGAATGCGTCCGCCATATGTGGTAACTATCCTAGTTGCTAGGTCAGCTACAGCACCAGCCACGAGATCAGGAATGGCTGTTAGGTCTTCCAGTCTCATGTCAACTTCGTTGATCTGAGTAGTACCGATGCCAAGC
>SDBU01000831.1_pt1 | contig 44719 bp, 39 predicted proteins | sample 2277071 | NCBI WGS metagenome assembly SDBU01 (sample SAMN10397929, study PRJNA504765) | marine sediment metagenome | isolation source: marine sediment core GS08_GC12, 126 cmbsf | place: Arctic Ocean: Gakkel Ridge, Loki's castle | collected 2008
GCACCGGGGATGGAGACGGTCAGTGTCCCCCTGGATTTGGCAGTTGTGAAGCACCTGGCCACAGAGCCGAACTGTCGGGGCCTGGTGTTCTTTACCCGTTCTCCAGTCTCGATGGACTTCTACGGCCGGGCGCAATCCGGCCGCGAGCCCAAGCTGCTGCTTTCGGTGACCGGAAAGCCGGTTCCATCAGCAGGAGTTCCACCGGTGGCGCCCGTGCCTCCTGTGCGCAAGGTTCCGAAGTTGGGCGAGAAGGTGACGCTGAAGCCTACTAAGGATGCCCGCATCACCTGTCACCGTACCGAGGAGCGCTTGAACTCGGGCGGCGCCGAGCGGCTCCGGGCTTCCGGGGTGCACAAAACTTCAGCGGACCTCGTCATCATGGACTTCGACCACGCAGTTATCAAGGCCTTCCTGGAGCAGAACAAGGGCAAGACCATCCGGGGGAGCCTGATTCTACAGGTGCGTGAAGTCGCAGGTGGCTCGGGCAAGCTGGAGGTGGCGGCACTGGATTCCGCCGTCGATTGGGGTGAGGGCAAAGGCATCCAGAATCCGGCCCGGAGGGGTGAGTGCACCTTCCTGGCAGCGCAGACCGGGGTTAAGCCCTGGACCACGCCTGCTGGCAAAGAGGTGGCGAACCTCCGCGAGCTCTTCTATGCCGCAGGTAAGGTCAAGACCACCCTCAATAGCGCCAGTGTGGAGGTGGCCTCGGAGATGCAATCGGTCAGCGTGCCTCTGGACCTCAAGCTGCTGCAACACCTGGCCAGCGATAAGAACAGTCGCGGCTTGGTCCTCTTTACCCGTCACCAGCAAGCCAAGCTCGACTTCTGGGGTGCCCCACAGGCCGGTCAGGGGCCCAAGTTGGTGCTCAAAGCGAATTAGGGGGATGAATAGCGCCGAAGCTATGGTCTTTGGAACGGACACTGCCGCGGGCAGGCTAATTGCTATGAGTTGCGGCGCACGTCTTGCAGCATGGTTTGACACCACGCTCACTTGAAGCAGGCACAGACCTGCGGGATATTAAGGTACTGCTGTAGCAGCAGAACTTGAGAACTATGGAGCTTCATACGCGTATCACCGGCAAGGACCGGTGGCGGATTCAGGTACAGTTAACGTGATTGGGATGAAAGACAGAGGAGGTGAAGCAGGGAAGGTTGATTCGTTCGGTGTGAGCCGCAGCCAGAGTACTTGGTGACAGCGTGTGACTGGGTGGGATAGATGAACCCCAATAGTGCGTTGATGCCCAGGTTGGGCGGGATGTCAGTGTGGACGTTGGAAAAAGGGATATGGGAATGAATATCTATGTGGGTAATTTGGCACGCGAGGTGACCGAGGAAGAACTGCGAGTGGCTTTTGAGGAATATGGGGAGGTCACATCTTCTACCATTATCCAGGACAAGTTCAGCGGTCAATCCAGAGGGTTCGGATTCGTGGAGATGCCCTCCAAGGAGGAGGCTGAGTCTGCCATCAGCGGCCTGAATGGCCAGGATCTGAAGGGACGAACGCTTAATGTGAACGAGGCGCGTCCGCGCTCCGAAGGCCGTCGAGGCGGTGGCGGTGGCGGTGGCGGTGGCGGCGGACGAGGTGGCGGCGGACGAGGTGGCGGCGACCGACGCCCCTGGTGATGAAGGCCGATTAACAGCGGTGAATATCTGTGCCGGTGGCGTCCCCGTGGCGCCACCGGTTTTTTTCTTTACTCCATCGACCAGGTTGGTATAAGTGAGTGGGACGAGGGTGTGACGCAGAAGAGGCGTTGTCCTGAGGTCCCAAATAGATGAACGCCAGGACGCCCTGCATGTCCTGGCTTGCCGGATGTGCTGAAGGAGGTCAGATTATGAACCCGGGTATGATGGGAGTTATTGGTGGCCTGATGGGTGCGGTGCTTGGAACCTATTTCTCCATCAAGAACACCAAAACACCCGCTGAGCGAAGGTTCATGGTGAAAGTCAGCATCGGCGGGTGGGTGATGTTGTTTCTGCTTTTAGGCTTACTGCTTCCGCTCTCCATTGTTGGGGTGATTCCACAATGGATTGTTTGGTTAGCCTTTGGCTTGGTTCTCATCTTGGTAGTACCGATGGCGTTGTGGGTAAATAAGCAGCAGGCAAAACTGCGCGAGGAGTAACGGTCTGACAACTCCGCCTGAGAGCGTCCCTGCGGCTGGCTTCGCTCATCCAAGTGCCTTCGGCACTCACAGCCCGCGGAACCTTATCTCTGATCGCCATAGGAGGAAAGCTGTGGAGTTCAAAGATATCTTTCGCGAGGAACGTCACTTCTGTAACCATCTCTTTCGCCTGCTCTGTTACAAGAAAGAGGATGGAGGCAAAGACAGCGGTTTGGCTCGCTTCTTGGCCTTGACAGGCTTACCGAGGGAAATTGACATTAACGTCAAGACGGTTTCGGATGCTGAAATCTACACCGAGGTTGCCGTCTTCCGCGATTTCTATCACGCCTGCCCAAACCGTCAGGAGTTTCTGGTGGTCTTGTATGATACATTCTTGCCAATAATACGAGAGCAGTACCGGGGTAAAATTGCCAACCCAACGCCACTCCGAGACTCATTACCTGACCTCGAAGGTATCCACCCGAATAACTTCTCGCAGCATCTGAAAGATACCCAAGACGACAAACTGTTCTATCGTGAGTTTTCAGCATTGTTCAACGCCAAGCCCGATTTCCTCCTGATTTGCGATGGGCTAATGGTCTGGCTGGAAGTGAAGTTCTGGGCTCCCTTCAGCCGTAAGCAACTCAGGCGCACCCAAAACATTGCTGACCTGTGCAGTTCGGACTTGTTTGCTTCCCTATTCCACAACCAGCCCAACCGCGTTCTAAAACTGGGTACCCAGCGCCATATCCGCGCGCGACAGGACGGTGATTTCATCGATTGGGCTGAGGTGGCCCAAATTGCGCAAGATTTGCTTCCGCATGGTGCTCTTAACTACACTGCACAAGCATTGAATGTCTTTACGCAAATCGAGGCAAGGAAGGCTGATGCCGCGACTTCAGATAACACGTCTTGACCGGCTCCGGCTAAATGAGGTGGTTCTCCTGAGCGTGACGCAGTTCGTCGTGAATTGCGAGGGGTTGTTGTGCATAAGCAATTTAAGCCTGCATCGGCGGCGCTCATTCACTTATAGCCTAGCGAGAAGGAGGGTAGCACTGTGAAGATACGCATGCTGTGTGTCGTGTTTTTGTCGGCGTTGATTGGTCTGGGAGTTTTGGGTGAGGCATGGGGCATTGAGGTGCCTTTGACGGTGAGCGAGCGCGCCGGGGTCCCACGGGTGGGTAATCACGTTAACTCAGGTGTGCCCCTGCCTGTCGGCGCCGTTAAGGACGTAGGCGAGTTGGCGCTTTTCACTGCCGACGGCCAACCCGTGCTGGCGCAGATTGCGGAGCGCTGTCGCTGGCTCAAAGACGACAGCCTCAAGTTCGTCACCGTCCATTTCGCCTGTGACGTTCCTGCCGATGGGTCGGCAAAGTATGTGCTTAAGAGCGCAAGGGTGGCACCTGCCAAGACCATCAAGGTGATCCCCGAAGGTGAGGCGGTGACGGTCGATACCGGGCCCTTGAAGTTCGTGGTCAGGAAGGGTGACTTCAACCTCTTCGAGCAGGTCTGGCTCGACGGTACCGAGGTTGTGGCGCCGGGCAGTGCATCCATCAAGCTAGTGGCAACCGAAGGCGAGTACGTGGTGGTGAACAAGCGTGCCAGCGTGGCCAACGAGAGCGACCCCTTCAGCGCAACACCTGTAGCTGAGACGCTGGAAATCGAGGAAGCCGGCCCCGTGCGTGTGGTGGTCAAGGTGACGGGCACTTTTATGAAGGGTGAGGAGAAAACGCTCGACTTTGTAGCGCGTATCTATACGCTGGCAGGCAGCCCCTCCGTGCGCGTCGCTTTCACCGTTATCAATCGTGTGGGCACCAAGTTCGAATCCTTCATAGGTATCAAGGAACTCAGCCTCGCCATCCCCTTGAAAGTTTCGAGCGGGAAGCGCAATTATGCCTTCGGCGCCGTGGGTGACCCTGACCACAAAGGCACGCTGGCGCCGGGTGAGAAAGCGACGCTCCTGCAATTGACTAGCACTGAGTACACTGTCAATGGTGAGAAGTATCCAGGCGGTCGTGATGGGCTATCGCGGCGGTTGGGTTGGGTGGACCTAACGGGCGGGGATGTCGGTCTAGCGGTGGGCGTGCGCTACTTCTGGCAACTCTATCCCAAGGGACTGCAAGTGTCGGGTGACGGCAGCGTAAAGGTGATGCTGGTGGCCCCGGGTGGTGAGCGTCCGCCCATGTTCACAGGCGGTGCGCGCACGCACGAAATCCTTTTCGCCTTCCATAAAGCGGACGCAAGCGGACGTGCTCGTGTGATGAGTGTGGTCGCTCCACTCTTTGCAGCGGCACCGACCGAATGGTACTGCCAGGAAACCAGAGCCTTCGGACAGTTCTACGACCAAACCTTAGATAACTTCAAACCCGAGTACCACCAGGTCATCCAGGCATTTCAGAACAACGTGGACGGTCGGCTGAGCAATATCCTCAGCAAGCGCGATGGTGTGCGCCAGGGCATCGAGGAATACGGATTCTTCAGCTTCGGCGCCGGCGTGCACCACAGCAGTTTGGTGGTGGAGGGCAAGTGGCTGGAGACCGCCTGGAACGGCAACTATTATGATTACCCCTTTGCGGTGATGGTGAACTTCATCCGCACGGGTAACTTGCGGTGCTGGGACGTGGCGCAGCAGCACGGGCTGCACCTGGCCGACATCGACGTCTGTCATTGGCATCCGAAGAACCAGAAGCTCAATGGCATCGAGCACGTCTGCTATAACATCGGACACTTCAGACAATTCTGGAGTGGGTACAAGTTCGGGGTGTCGGGCAATGCCGATTCCACCAAGAACCAGAGCCTTTACCACCTCTACTACATGACCGGCGACCGCTGGTATCTGGACGTGGCGCTGATGGTATCGGACTACAATGCCATCCACGGCGGGGGAGCTCTCCGGGCAGTGGGCAACCGCATGACCGGGCTTTTCGGAGCTTACGAGACGACCCATGACCCGGCGCACTTCGAGCGCTGGAAGGATTTTGTGCTGAAGCGAGGTGTGGGGCGTGCCCTGAGTCGGGGCCTGGGGAAGTGGGACCAGGGCTGGATGTACGGGTTGGCGGCGGAAGGGCTCATGACCTACTACCGCACCACCGGCGACCTGGAGGCAGCACAAGCGGTGGTTACCTGCTGCGATTCCCTCATCAAGAACTTCTGGCAGGGCCCTGCTGAAGGAACCAGCAGTGGCACGCGCGGCTTCACCGTCATCTGTTTCGGTTATGCCTACGAGCTTACGGGCGACGAGTCCTACCTCATCAAGGGACTTCAGCAGCTCAAACTGACTGCCGAAGCCGGTGCGGGCAGCACCAAGACCTTTGCCCAGCAGTTTCGGCTGTCGCCCCAGTTCCTCTACTATCTGACCGGGGCCTACCAGCCGCCGAAGCCGGTGATTGATAAGCAATGAAGGCCGCTTTTGAGTTTCTGTGGAGCAATGAGGAGGATGGGAAAATGCAAAGGACTTTGTGGTTGTGTGGCTGGTTAAGCCTCTGTTTGTTCCTGGCAAGTCCGGGAGTGTTCGCCCAGGAGTCCGAAGCCCCGCGCGGGCCTCGCCCGGGAACCATCTGGGATGACGAGGCCGACCAGTGGGTGGTGGAACCTTTTGCAGGCAACAATACCGCTGGCGAGTTTCTCCAGGGGACGGCAGAGGAAGCCGGCTTCGGTGCGCGAGTCATGGCCGTCGTTCTTGATGAGGCAGGCAATGCCTACATTGCCACCAGTGAATCTATCTCTCTGCGGGACCCCCAAGGACAGTTGCGCTACCTGGCTGGCGTCCCTGGCATCATGGGCTTCCGTGACGGGCCAGCAGCGCGGGCGCTCTTTGCAGGCATCCGCGAACTCCGCAGAGGGCCGGCAGGGCAGATTTACATCCTGGACCGGGGTAACTTCTGCATCCGACAACTGCTCAAGAAGGGTGGCAGATGGTTTGTGGAGACCGTCGCGGGCACACCGGGGGTGAGCGAAATCAAGGACGGGCCCGCGCTTGAAGCCTCCTTCGGCGACCCCTGTAATCTAGCTATCAACTCCAAAGGCGAACTCTATACTTTCGACAACAATCAGATCCGTAAGATCGCAGACGGGCGTGTGGAGACCGTGCCTGTGAAGGAAGGTATCAAGTTTAACCTCATCATGGGCGCGGGCTGTGACTTCGATGACAAAGATAACCTCTACGTAGCCGACCGCTGGAACTTTGCGGTGCGCAAGGTGAACCTAGCAACAGGTGAGGTGACAGACGTCATCGGCCAGACAGGCAAGGGGGGTAAGACTATGGATGGACCTGCCGCCGACGCGCGTTTTCATGATTCTCCCGGGTCCGTGGTCATCGACCCTGTAAACCGGTGCATCTGGAGCAGTGGCGTGGACGATGGCCTTATCAGGCGGCTCAAAAACGGCTGGATGAAGACGCTGGCAGGTGGCAACAAAGGATGGTGGTTTGGTCCTGCTCAGGGAGTAGAGATGCACTGGGCCCACATTGCGGCAGTCGATAGAGAAGGAAACGCTTACGAAATCGAGGCACCGTTCATGGGTGTCAGAAGGCTCAGGCGCGCAGGCAAGACATCGCCTGTGGAGTCCGAATAGATAGGAGGAAAATACTGTGAAATACAGAAGATTCTTGGGCTTATGCCTGTTGGCTGCTGGGCTGTGCCTTGTGCTGGGTGCACCTGTCCGGGCTGCGGAGCAACTTGTTGTCGGCGTACCCATTACAGTCTCGCCCGCAGAAGATGCCTACCAGCGCACCCCCGATGTTGCCTATGGCGGCGGGAAGTACTTCATGGTCTGGCAGGATGGGTGGAACGGTGTGGGCGGCGATTCCAATATTATGGGCATATGGCTTTATGGCGACGGTAGTGTGTTGAGCGAACCCATTACCATCTGCAGTGCAAAGGGCATCCAGGAAAAACCCTCGGTGGCATTTCTGGGCGGGGAGTTCGTTGTGGTCTGGCAGGACCTGCGTGGCGGAAAGGACTACGACATCTACTTCGCTCGAGTCAATGATGATGGTCTCGTGGGAAGTGAAAAGCCCCTGGTGATAATGCCTCACAATCAGGCGCTGCCTCGCATTGCCTCCAATGGAAAGTTGGCGCTGGTGGTCTGGCAGGACCTGCGCGATGGTGAATCCTACCGCATTTATGCCAGCCGCCTGGACGCCAAGGGGCGCGTCCTGGATGGCGACGGCTTCCAGTTGTTAGAGAGGGCTGCCAACACCCCCGCAGTCGCAGCGTCTGAAGATATGTTTTTGGTCTCCTGGACCCGTGTTGGAGGTCAGGGTCGCGTCTCTGGCGCCCGGGTGAGCTTGGACGGCAAGGTGCTGGGCGAGTTTGTGGACCATTCCTACCACGGTGGGCCAAGTCTTCCCGCGGTAGCCAGCGATGGGCAGAATTTCCTCTTCACCTGCAGCCGCCAGCCCTATCCCAACTACTGGGGCTGGGGTGGCGCCTCGGTATTCTATGCTTCCCGCATCCTGGCCGACGGCTCAGCTCCTGACAAGGACCTGATAAGTGGAAGAGCACCAACAGGGGATAACCGCTGGACCTATAAGTTGTTTGCGAACGTGCTCGATTGCGCCAAGTTCCACAAAGGGATTTGGATGCATAAGTATTCTGATGTCACCTGGAATGGCAAAGAGTATGTGGCTGTCTGGACACGGGCACACATACAGAACCGGGTGATGCTGACCAACTTCGACCTCTACGCAACCAGGATACGTTTCCCCGGTTGGCAGAAGCTCGATAGCCCCACAGGTCCCATACCGGATAAGGCCTGGGAGCTGGACCCCCAGCCCATCCCCGGTATTCCTGTCGCTGACACACCCATGACGGAAGCCATGCCTGCTCTCTGTGGCGGGCCACCGGGCAAGGTGCTGGTAGCTTACGAGCTGCACCAGCCCGACGGTGCCATTGAGATAACCACAAAGATGCTTACGGCGCCGTAAAGCAGGGGTCTGTTGTCAGAGAAAGGGCTTGTTTGGAAACTTGGTGGGAGCAAACGATGGAGGTTGCGATGACTCGGTCCGCGCTGATGATGGCTCTGTTTGTAGTCGTGTTCGTGATAGGAAACGCCGCCTCGGCCGGCCCGGTTGACCTCGAGCAGCGAATCCCGGTCGAGGATATTGACCGCTGGTATGTGGAGCGTTTCATGGGCGCTCCCGGGCTGGGCGGCTTTGTCGAGGGCCCCCGTCTGCAAGCCGGAGTCCCCGGGCCAATGGCTTTCGATAATGAGGGCAACGCTTATGTTGCTGGCAAGACCTACCTCTTCCAGGTCTCAAACGACGGTGCTGTCAAGCTAATCGCTGGGACGCCCGGGATGCCCGGCACTGCCGACGGCCCGGCAAGGCGCTCTGTCTTTGGGTCGCTTGCAGCCATCGCCCTGGGACCCGATGCCGGTATCTATGTCGTGGATCGAGGCAACTTCTGCATAAAGAAAGTTCAGCAGGATGAGTCGGGGCGCTGGATGGTCATCACGGTTGCCGGCGTTCCCGGCAAGCGGGGACACTCCGACGGTGTGGCTACTCAGTCACTTCTCGAGAGACCGGATGCGCTCACCTTCGACAGCAAAGGTAACCTCTACGTGATGGACCAGGATTGGCTGCGGCGTATCAAGGATGGTCAGATGACTACGCTCAACCCGGATGGTGGAACCGGCTTTGCCGACGGCCCGCTCAAGAGAGCCCGCTTTCAGCGCTGGATGGGTGGCGGGCCCATCTCCTGCGCCCCGGACGATAACCTCTACATTGCCGACCGGGGCAACAACGTGTTCCGCAAGGTCAACCTCCAGAAAGGGCTGGTCTCTACCTTTGCCGGTGGCCCGGCCCGTGGAACGCCTGGTTTCACCAGGACCAAGGCCATCGACGGTCCTGCTATGGCCACCGCGCGCTTCTTCCCCGGAGGTGGCCCCGGCGCTGTCTTCTTCGACCCCGCAAGTGGATGTGTCTATACGGTAACCGCTGACGAGTGGACCATCCGTCCGGTGAAAGATGGCATGGTGAAGTCTCTAGGTCCCTGGCAGCAGGGGCGGGGCGAGTTGCTCGAAGGCCCGGTGCTCAAGACGGGGGGGTCCAATACCGGACTTCTGGGTGTGGACCGGCAGGGCCGGGTGTACTTCACTGATGGAAGCCACCGGGGACTTGTGCGACGGCTCTATCGTAAACCCCCCTACCCCGGTGTTGAAACTGTTCCCGTGCCATCTCCGAGGCGAACAGAAGCAGCGACCACTCGCGCTCATCTGCCTGAGGTAACCAGCCATGTTCAGGCATCGCTAGCGCTGCCTGAGGACACAGGGAGGCTTTCTGCCGGTGTGCCTTTGCTTCTTGCTCCCGACGGTGACTATCAGGTTCACCCCGCGGTGGCTGCGGGTGATGGGAAGTATCTGGTTGCCTGGCAGGAAGGCTATGGGGGTGCGGGTACGCGTAGTCTCATTCGCGCCGTGGTCATCTCTGGAGACGGGAACATTCTCCACACGCACGTCATTCGGCAGGACAGCGCCGACCTTCGTTCGCCGGCGGTGACTTATGTTGCCCACGCCAAGCGCTGGTGGATGGCATATGAAAAGAGGGCTGAGGGACAACCCAATTTCATCGTCCACGCCTGCCGGGTTGCAGACCCGGGCATGGATGTTGTTGCCGATGTTGCAGCTAGTATGAACAACCAGATTCAGCCTGCCCTTGCATCCGATGGCAACAACCTCCTCATGGTCTGGTCGGAGTATGAGGGTGAGCAGTATAGCATTATAGCTCGTCTCTTGGCAGCCGACGGTAAAGCGCTGACCGGGCCCTTCCAGGTGGCGAAATCGGGTGGGCTTCCCAAGGTGGTCTTCGATGGTAAGCAGTTTGTGATTACTTATGAAAGGCGCCGCTCCGCCTATCTTAGACGGGTGACGAAGGAGGGTGAGTTGCTCGATAGCTCAGGCATCAAGATTGGTGGGCTCTTCGAGCATCGACCCGCACTGGCTACCGATGGCAAGGTGACGGTGGTGACGGCGGCCAGACGCCCTTACCCCAATCCCTGGGGCTGGAACGGCCCCGGCGCCATCGCTATCGGACGGTTTACGCGGGGTAAGACTCCCGACATCGTGACCATGGACTACCACCGCCTGGCGGATGCAGGCATCGTGGGTGTGGTGGATGCTGCCACCTGGAAAGGCAAGCCCGGCTGGCCCGCAGGCATCCCGGGTGGGTTCAAGGGAACCGACAGCGGCTATTGGCCTCATCTTTACAGTACCGTTGCCTGCGATGGTAAGACCTACCTGGTGGCCTGGGTGCGCGCAAAGATGCAGGGCGTGCAGTTGGTGGACTTCGACATCTTTGGCCAGCGCGTGAGCCCCGAAACCATGATGACCATCGAGAAGCCTGTGGGCCTGGTGGTCGGGCCAGGCGCCAGAAGCGAACCGGCGCTGGTGTCGCTGGGTGATGGCAAGACCCTCCTGGTTTGGCAGGAGGTGCAGCCGGATGGCTCTATCAAGGTTGCCGCCTGCTTCGTTGCCGGCGGCTCCACCGTGAGTGGCCCCAGGGTCACAAAGTGAGGCTGAACACCCGCGTCAATGCCGGGAGGTTCCCGCCCCAGAAGGACTAGTCGGAGTCCAATGCAGCGCTAACGTCGGCAGCAGCCTGGTAGAGCTTCTGTGAGCGCTCCTGCCAGCCGGAATGGGGATACCAGAGCCAGGTGGCTGCATTGGTCACATAGACCCAGCGTGTGTATTGGGTGCGTTCGTCCAGCACTTGTTGACAGCGCTGTGCTAATGCCTCGCCCAGCTTCTCGCGAGATTCCAGGAGTGCTTTCTCGATGGATATGCGCGCTTCGCACTCCTGAACGCCCTCGATGAGCATTTCCAGGCGGGCATTGGATAGAGCCCCTTCCGGCCCGGGCGTCAACCAACCCCCACCGACGCTCAGTTGCGCCCAGCCGCTGATGATATAGCGGTTGGCAAGCCGGCGGGCGCGGCCACGGTCGTCCTTGAGCACCGGCCAGAAATCTGCTGCCACCCGTCCGAACCCACACCGCCCCGCCAGCAGCATTGATTCAGGTAGTCGGTTGTGCACACTGAGAGGCGCCCCCGGCCCGGGCACCGTAATGGACCCCCCCGGCCAGCGGGGAAAGGTGGTGTCGAAGAAGGACTTGTTCCAGCCGTATTTCCGGTTTGAAGCTGGGTCTGGGATACTCTCACGTCCCCAGGCAGCTCCCCACACGTGCGCCAGGTAGCCAACTGGAACACCATAGAGGTCTTTTGCCGAGGAGTGCGTATGCACCACCCACTTGGCTTCGGGAAGGATGCGATGGAGGATGGCGACCAGGTCTTTGCTGGGTTTCACCTCCAGCGAGGCGAGCCCCAGCATCATGGCCTCGAGCAGTCCGCGCTCGGCCAACCGCGCGCGGACCTGGTGCAGCACAGGCGCCCAGAAAGCCTCGGCAGCCGGGTCTTCAAAGCCCGGCCCTTCCATCTGCTCGACCTTACCTGTAGCAGGGTCCAGCACGCTCACCAGGGAGGTGCCCCAGTACGGGATGTTCTTGGTCACTTTATTCTTGCCCCAGTGCCAGCCACCACCTGTGTAACGCTCCCAGACGTAAAGACAGACGATGGTAGGCTTGCCCAGGGTCCTGGTGGCCAGGTCCAGGTAACGGTCGAAGATGTTGAAGTCGTAGATGTAGGTGCCGTCGGGCTGCTTGATCCATCTGACCATGGACTCCGAGTTGCCGAAGTGTGTGCGGCAAATCATGGGAATGTAAACGACTTTGGCTCCAATCCTGGCCATCTGCGCGAAGGATTTTTCCATCAGCCGGAAATGCTCCTCCGACCAGAGAGGCACATTATAGTAGAGCGCCACCGTCTCGGGCGACTGGATGAAATCAACAAAGGTGCGAAAATCATGGGTGTCAGGCAGAGTCCAGCCCACGACGCTTAGCTCGAGAGGTACCACAATCGGCTTGGCTCCTTTGACGGAAAGCGTCAGCTTCCCACGATAGTCACCTGGAGCGGCGCTGTTGGGGATGCGAATCGTTACCCAGACCGGCTGCACGGCACCGAAGAGGGGAAGTCGGCTGTCTTTGGGGGCGTGGCGGTTTGGTTCTCTGACCATCACAGACACCTCTGTAGGTGCTTCTTCTGTCAACCCGTCAAAACGAAGTACGTTCGTGACCGCGGGATAGCGGTACTGTGCGTTCCTTTCCACCGCGGAGCTCAGCAGCGCATAGCGCACCTGCACCTGGGAAGCGGGGATGATCCCTTTGCCCCGGACGTGAGTCAGGTCGTCCACCTCAGCCCGCAGGCCCTTAAGCGGCTGTGTGGAACTGAGCACTACCTTCCCGGAATAGGAACCGTTACGCGCGCCGACCAACCTGACAGGCTGAAGCACTGCGTGCGGGTCGCCATAGTCCTGGTCATAAACCCCATCCATCACGTCAGTGTTCCAGGCCTGAAGCCCTTTCGGTCGGATCAGGTTAGCTACGCCTGCCTCACCTGCCTGGGCGCTCAGTCTTAACTCGATAATCCCTACTGTAGCCCAGCCGGGGCGCTTGCCCCGTGTCTCCAGGATGGTTGGAGGCAACAACGGACGATGCACTGCCACTGCCAACACGTTGGTGCCTTCCCTCAGAAAAGATGTCGGTATGGGCACATTGAGGAGTTCCCGGATGCGAGGGTTGATGCTTTCGGTCTCCTTACTCGCACCACGTCCACCACCGCTATCCTTGGGATTCGAATAGGCCTCCGGGGGATAGCCCAGTGCAGGTGTCTCAAGGGTTATCTCGTCTGAAGGCAGGTGCCCACGCGTCACTTCCTTCCCGTTCACATAGACTACCACTCCGCCTCGATAAGTGATGGAAAAGGTCATTATCTTGACCTTGTGAGGGTCTTTCACGCTGAACTTTCCGCGCAGAGAAAGCAGTCCCAGGTATTCCGAGCTTCCCTCTCCACCCCCGCCACTGCCTCCCCCCACACGTCCCAATCCGCTCCGGTCATAGAAGAAGGGGCCAGGAACACGGCACCAGGAACTGTCGTCGAACCCCGGCTCTTTCCAATCGGCAGGGGGCAAGGGCGTTTGCAGCCTCAGGTCCGATTTCGCGTTAGACACTTCAAGGGGTTCCTTCATCCGGCCTATGGGGTCGAGGGCCAGGAGTCCTGGCTCAGTCTTGACGACGGGCAGCTTCCAGGTAAAATGGCAGCGCCAGAAGCTGGTGGTGTCCAGGATAGTCAAGTCCCTGTCACTCGCAACTGCCTCTCTGGCTGGCACCCAGCTAACCCAAGCCAACAAAGCAACTAACCCCGTACCGATACCCGCCATCATCTTTCTAATCATTGTTCTCCTCAACTTCAGTTTCCCTCCAGTCTGGCAAATGCAGATTTTTTCGTACTGGCCATTTGATTTGCCTGCAAGCGGTTGGTCGTGCTTTGAGAGGGCGAAATCAGCTCAACATCATAGCATCATAGCCCATGGAACCTTGCACAGTCAAGTCGCTTGCTCAGTAATGTGTACACGCACCCTCAGTTCTCGGTGGTTCGGAAAGCGTAATTCTGGACAAAGTCCTTGACCTTGCTGATGCACAAACTAGGATGTGGCAGCAAACCCTGACCGGCGCGACAGTTTACTCGTAGTGCTTGTGTTGTTTGGAAAGGAAAATCTTGTGAATGCTGACGTTCGCCTCTCACCTGCCGTTACTGTCCTCAGTGAAAAGTGCTTCTTCCGCCTACTGCCCAGACGGGCGGAAGGAAGTATGTTGTTGCAGGGGGCAACCGGGTTTCTGCTCACATCGAAGGTATCAGGGAGGGAACTGGCACTGGCGCCTCACCAGAGCAATGAAGACCAGGCTTATGCGTTTGAATTGAGCCCGGATTCGCTGGGGGAGTGGGTACTTACCATTTCTTACGAGGTTCGTGGGCGCGCAAGAGAGGCACAACTTTCCTTCTTCGTGATTCCACCAGATTGGCGAGGGCTTCGTCCTTACCGAGGCGACCTGCACGTGCACACCAATTACTCCGACGGGCGGCAGTCGCCCCTCACCATGGCCATCCGCGGCCGCGAGCTGGGGATGGATTTCCTGGCCATCACAGACCACAATTACTACGCAAGCTCTCGGGAAGCCCAGGAGGAGGCAGCCAGGTGGGGGTTGGCATTGCTGCTTCTCGCGGGGGAAGAGGTCACGGTGGCTGAACCGTCGGCAGGGGGCGGGCATATTCTTTCGATTGAGGCTTCGGGCTCCGTCACCGACCAGCGGGATGCACCGGGGTATGAAGAGGAGAGGGCTTCCATTGTAAAGGAGCTTGAGGCGCGGGAGCTCGTGCGCGGGCTTTCCACAGACCTCTACGTGCCAACACTGTGGACGGTGCGGAAGATTCACGAGTTGGGTGGTCGCGCCTACCTGGCGCATCCCTACTGGGTGCACCGGGACTGTTTCCATCTCTATCGACCTATCTACGAGCAATTGCTCAAGGACGGAGAGTTTGACGGTATCGAGCTACTGGGCGACGTAAGGCACGAAGATAACATATTGTCGCTGGCGCGCTATCATGAGACCCTCCGGGACGGTCCCACGATTCCCATCATAGGCAATTCCGACACCCACCGCGAGGCACACACCTTCGGACGAACCTACTCCATCGCATTTGCACCCAGGCTGGAAGCTCAGGTCATTCTGGGTGCGGTGGCCGCATTGCGGTCGGTTGCCTGCCAACGGCGGCCCTCGGGAGAGCGTGACATTTTCGGGACCTTCCCCTGGGTCGAGTATGCGCTTTTTCTGGAGCGCGAGTACTTCCCGGCGCACGATGCCCTTTGTCAACTGGAGGCCCAGCTCGTGCGCCAGAAGGTGCTGAACAACGATACCACCGACCACACCCGCATGGTGCGCCAGGCGCTCCAGCAGGAAGGAGCGCGGTTCTGGGGACCGGGCGAGTGACAGACTGCGCGTCACAGAGTAATGCTAAGGGGAGTACTCGGTATGCGTCTCTTCTAACGATTCTTCTGTTTCCCGCCAGATGTAAAGGTACCAGAAGACGGGCATAGCACCGATGTTGCCCAGGAGCAGTACAACTGCCCACAGCGCTTTCTTGTCTTGAGCCACGCGGTCTGTCTTGAAAAGATAGACGAGGTAGCACGCAATCAGACCGACCATCCATAACATGGTCAAGAAGTGCAGGACAAAAATGAGCTTAAACCCAATGGGCGGCCCGCCGCGGTCCATCCAAAACACTGCAAAGAAAAAACAGAAGAAGATGCATATGTAAATGATGGGCCAAGCCGTTGCTAACCCCAGAAGAACTTTTCCCGTCTTTCCGAGCTTCATAGTCAACTCCTGCCACTCATGCGGCGCTCAATGCGAAGAGAAGATCATTCCTCAGCGGCGCTATCCTGCGGCGCGTCCTTGGGCGCCCGCCAAATGTGAAGGTACCAGAATACGGGCATGGCGAACATATTCCCCAGAAACAATACTGCTGCCCAGAGAGCTTTCTTTTCCTTAGGCACCCGGTCGCTCTTGAAAACATAGACAATGTAGAAAACGATAAGACCCCATGCCCATACGATAGTCAAAAAATGGAGCACAAAGATAATGGGGAACAACCTGGGAGGCCCCTGCTCTCCCGCGAAGGAGACCATGGAAATTGCACCTATGAAGAAAAGCGCCATGTAAATAATGGGCCACAACGTTGCCAACCCCAGAAGAACTTTTCCCGTCTTTCCGAGCTTCATGTTTGTCTCCCTAGTCATAGCCGTAGCAGGCATTGGAAAGGCCACTGAAGCAGTTTCTTTTCCCCCGGCTGTAGGTCGCTGAAGCTTGCCTTCACTACCCCTCAAGCTTCTTGAAGATATCGCGGTCGTGCTGGGCGGCGGCAGCTATGCCTACACAGTCGGCACCGGCCTCGAAGAGGGCCTGCGCACTGTCACGGTCCTTGGCATAGCCGCTAACCAATAGAAAAGCGTCGGTGGATTGCCTGAGCTGTCTCAGGATGTCCAGGCTCTGCCCACCCGTCTCTTTTGCATCACGCACATTGATGTGGAAGGCGAAGGCACCCATGTCGGACAAAGTCTGCACGTGTGAGGCATAGTCCTGAATGACGTGGGCCCGGGCTTTGACGATAACGGGTATGCCTACCTTGATCAGCTCCTCCACCCAGCGATAGAGCTTAGGCGTGTGCGCATCGTGAAAGAGGGCCTGCCCGCTGCCTTGCTCCTTCCAGCCCTCGATGCCCCCGTGTGCATTGAGCTCGTAGATGTCAGCGCCGGCGCCCTTGAGCGCCTCTGCTGAGGGGGTAACGAACTCATCCTCGCCTGGATACATATTGGCGCAGATGAGGGGCAGCCCCTCGCCTGTGAAACCACTGCGGAAATCTTCAACTTCGCTCCTGAGCGCGCCGGTTATGCCTTCCCTGTCCAGGGGCAGCCAGGCAGGGTTGGTGCAAAAGGTCTGGCGGTCGGCAATGTAGGCACCGAGCTGCACCATGGCAGTGCCCGCCCCATGCTCAGCGCACCAGCTCCCGGTAGTAACATTCATCATCGAGGACAAGAAGTATTTGCCTCGCAACTTTTCCTGCATCTTTGCAAATGCGCTGCCCATCTTTTCCTCCATTCGTGGTTAGAACATCAGAGCAATGGCATAAACTCCCGGAACGCCCGCCAATCCTGCCAATCGGGAAAGTTGCTGTCAAGCGCAAATTGAGCGACGCTTTGGGGGTTGCGGAGGCGTGCTTGGTGGTTGTCAGTTATGTTTGCTACTTGGCGCTTATTGACATGCTTGGCGAAAGGGCGTAACCTACGAGCCGATGCGCAGTTCTGCCGGACGACCGGAAATGTGCTGATAATGCCCAATCACTCGTGAGGGAAAGGAGTCTTGAGGATGAAGTTCTATATTTCGGTGGATTTCGAAGGCGGCGCCTGCATCGTAGGGCAGGCGGGCATGACACTCACTGCCAGCAAGCAGTATCAGCTCGCCCAGAAGGTGATGACGGGCGAGACCAACGCGGCCGTCGCTGCCTGCTTCGAGTCCGGCGCCACCGAAGTGATTGTCGATGACTGCCATGGGGGCGGGCTGAACCTCCTTTACGATGAGATTGACCCCCGCGCCAGGATTCTGCTAGGCAACCCCAGGCCCAGACGCTTCCCGGTGCTGGACTCTTCTTTCATGGGGATGATGCTCATCGGCTATCACCCCATGGCAGGTACGGACAGAGGGGTGCTATCTCATTCTTACTCGTCCGGTGCAATTCAGCACGCCTGGCTGAACGGAAAGCCCATTGGGGAGATTGGCCTGGATAGCGCGCAGGCAGGAAGCCTCGGTGTGCCCGTGATATTCGTCTCCAGTTGCGCGGCCGGCGTCAAGGAGGCGAAGGAGACTCTGGGCGATGTGGAAACAGTGGCCACCAAAGAGGGGCTTTCGCGCAATGCGGCAGTGTCGTTTTCGCCTGAGACAGCCCGGGACCTCATTACTAATGCTGTCAGGCGCGCCATTGGTCGCATCAAGGACTTCAAGCCCTATGTGGTTGAGCTGCCTTGCGAGTTGAAGCGGGAGTTCAAACTGGAGACCCAGGCGGACGGCGCCGCGCGCCATCCGGGCGCAGAGCGGGTGGACCCGCTGACGGTCATCACCCGGTCGGACAGCCTGTTTGACATCTGGTAGGGCGGCGGCGGCGTGCGTGTCTTGTCTTGTCAAGGGGTTTCAGGCGGGTTATGTTATACTGATTAGCGCATTTCAGGCGAGGGTGGCGGAAACGGCAGACGCGCTAGCCTTAGGAGCTAGTGTCCTTTGGACGTAGGGGTTCGATTCCCCTCCCTCGCACCAGGTCAAGCGAAACTGCGGCAAGGGTCAAGCCCTTGCCCTATCTCTGAAAGGCTGCGACAGGTCAAGGGAAATTTCTTGCTCTAAACCACCTATTGTTTTTGCTCCTTCCGGTGGGGATAGGTCCGCTTCCTGTAGCGCAGCCGGGCGTATGGGGGGAGTCAACTGTAGTACCCATTTTCGCCTCACGCGGGGCGGTGCTCCGAAGATTTGCCTTGTTGACGGGAGCCCAAGTCATATCATAGCAAACTGTCAGAGGTATGCGAACAACCGTAACTCGGGCAAGCATTGGAGAACAAGAAGTGAGCGAGGTTCGCTGCTATGTTTTTTTGGCATCAGTGTGGTGTTTTGTTTACTGCGGGCTGGCGTTGGCTGAAAGCGGCCCTCAGGTCGAACATGTTCAGCGTAGGACCCTTGCGGAGGTCATTCCTACCGACCAACTGAAAGAAGATGTGGATTTCCTTTTCAAGACGATCGAGGAAGTACACCCGAATATGTTCGCCTATATGAGCGAGGAAGAGTTTGCCACACACCGTGATGGGCTATATGAACGAATCGGCCGGCCCATGAACCGTCTGGAATTCTACAAAGAGGTTGCGCCGGTCGTGGCCAAGCTGAGGAATGGACACACACAAGTCTACCCCTTCCTTACGGAGTTCAAGGAGCATTTGGAAAGCGGCGGGAAGATTTTCGCCATTAGTTTGCGTTTTGATGGGGAGAATGTCATTCTGACGAAGAACTATTGCCATGAGAAACTCCCCGTAGGCGGTGCGGTGCTTGAGATAAACGGCATGGATGCCAGTCAAGTGTTGGGACGTTATGCCACGTACTTTGCAGCTGAGTGCCGTGATGTGAACCGATCGGTTCTCGAACAAGATAAACTCTTGTGGTCCCTCTTATGGTTGGAGCATGGTGACCGGGGAACGTTGAACCTGAAAATGCGATCGTCTGACAGCACAGTCAGAGAATACGGCCTACGGCCGGTGACACTTGAACAGGCAACTACTCAGAAGGCGAAGCTCGGCTCTGCAGGCCAGAAAGCCTATACCTATCGCTTCTTGCAGGAGGCGGGGGCTGGCCTCATAGATATCCGTTCCTTCGGCAACATGAAAGACTTGGGCCGATTTCAGACATTCTTGAAGGAGAGCTTCAAGGAAATCAAAGAGCAGTCCGTCACAAGTCTGGTCATCGATGTCCGGCAGAATCCGGGAGGGACCAGCAACTTGGCGAAGGCACTGCTGGAATTTCTTACCGATGAACCTATAAGGGAGTTTGATGAGTTTGGGATCAAGTTCTCGGAGCCGTATTGTAAGGCAAATCCGGGGGTGCTGGATCAATTCAAGAAGAATTTCCCGGAGAAGAAGCTGGAGGTCGGAGCATTCGTCAAGTTCAGTGCCAAGGAATGGCCTAGACCACCGGCACGGGAGAATCCGTTGCGGTATGGTGGTCAGACCTTTGTTCTGATTGATGGTGGGACGGCCTCCGCGAGTGTGATGTTTGCATCGGCTGTTGGAGGTCTCGGCATTGGCACTCTTATCGGGACCGAGACAATGGACACCACTTCGGTTTACGGTGAGTGCTTCAATTTCGGCCTTCCTAACTCTGGTCTGCAGGTCTCCGTTGCATGCAAGTACTTTCTTTTTGTCGGCGGGAAAGATGACGGCCGGGGTCTCGTACCAGACCATGAGATAGAACAGAAACCTGAAGATGTCGCTAAAGGCGCGGACACCGTGCTGAACTTCGCTCTCGACTTGATAAGAAAGGACTCGTAACCAATGTCCCTCAGGCTGGCAATGACAACACTGGCAGGACTAGGTCGTGTCCCACAAGTCCCCTTGCCGCTGGGAAAAGTAGGGAAAAGTAGGAAAAGTAGGGGACAGATACCATTTTATGGTCTCTGTCTATCCGTGCCACGAACCTACCCGCGCCCATCACCCCTGTCAACAGCAAAATAGCTCTCTGTCCCTATTTTCGGACAGTCACTCCTCTGTCGGCCAGGTAAGCCTTCGCCCCGGCGATGGTGAATTGGCGATATTGGAAGATGGAGGCAGCCAGCACCGCATCCGCCTCACCGATGGCGAGCGCCTCGTGCACGGTGATGGGCACCTCGAACCCCTCGTCGGCCAGACAGGCGCCGCCCGCCAGAACCGCGACCACCCAGAACACACATCCTTTCTTCATGACTCGTTTCTCCCAAAGAGCTCGCGCACAGACATCCCCCCGCCTGAGTAACCCTCGTTCCTACTGTCCTAAGGCCTCGGCCACTTGGGCAGCAGCCCAGTAGAGCTCTTGCGAACGCTTCTGCCAGCCGGAGCCGGCATACCAGTCGTAGCCCATGGAGCCGCCGGGCAGGAAGGAAAATCGCAGTGCGTTTTGGGCCGATTCGTCGGCCCAGGCGATGTAGCGGGTGCGTTCGTCCAGCAGGGTCTGGCATTCTTGAGCTAGGGCAGCCCTCAGCCTGGCGCGCAGTTTCTCGTCCAGGAGGACTTTCTCGATGAAGATGCGCGCCTCACATTCCTGGATCCCCTCGCGGGCCATCTCAAAAACCACTGACGAAAGCGCACCGTCCGGTCCCGGTGGCAGCCATGACTGAGTCATATGGAGGTTGCCCCAGGATGTCTCCGGGTAACGTCCTTCCAACGACCTGCCACCCCGCACGGGGAAAAAATCAGCTCCCATGCGCCCGGCCCCGCGCACGTTCCCCTGGATGGCCCGTTCGAAGAGCAAGCGATTCCAGGCCGGCGCGGGAGTGCGCTGAAAGCGAGAAAGATACGCTGTCACCTGTGGATTCTTCCACCCGGGTGTGTGCTTGACATCCCACCTGTCAACTCGCTCGCCCAGCGGCGCATCCTCCCACCCGTGTCTGCGCTTGACGGCCGGGTCGGCGGCGGGCTTCCACCCTAAAATGACGACTCTGTACGTAAATGGAACACCATGCAGCTCTTGCTGACCGTAGTGAGACATCCCCACCCATCCCGTATAGGGAAGTAGTTCGTTCCAAAACCGCACCGTCTCTTGCCGGGGGATGCTATCGTTGCTGATACCCAGAGCCCTCGCCCTTTCCCATCCCCGCTTCTGCAGGCGCTCCCGTATCCCTTTGACGACCGGTTCCCAAAACCCTCTCGCCTCAGGATCGACATATTTCGGTCCTGTCATTTCTCCCACCTCACCGGTGAGCGGGTCCAGCAACGTCACCGGCACAGGCTTCGGCTCCCTCCCCTTGCCGGTCCTCTTCTCTTCCCAGGGAATACCTCCTCCTACCCCCCAGCTTACTCCCGGCTCAACATCGATGTGAAGGTCCCACACTTGAAGACACACTACTTGAGGCCTCATCCCGTGCTTTTCAGCCAGGTCCAAATAGCGTTCCATTATGCTGAAATCGTGCCGGAAGCTCCCGTCCGCCTCACGTATCCAGCGCACCATCGATTGGCTGTTGCCGAGATTAGTGCGGCAGATGAGCGGGATGTACAGCGTCTTGTTGCCCACCTGACCCAGGAGTGAAAATGTTCTCTCTATTAACTGGAAATGCTTTTCGGACCACAGCGGTACCTTGTAAGCCAGGGCTACCGAATCGGGCGACTCGATGAAGTCCACCCAGGTGCGATAGTCCTGCGGGTCGGGCAAACAAAAGTCGTGCACCTCAAGCGCCACGGGAACGGAAATCGGCTCGGCTTGCTCTGTGCGGATGGTGAGCTCCCCTTGGTATTGGCCGGGTGCAGCTTCCGCTGGCACGCGAACCGTTATCCAAATAGGTTGGGTCTTGCCGAATTCAACTCGGGCCAGGCGCCAGTCTTTGCCGAATTCCAGGACCCTGACGGAGGGGGACTGGGCAAGAGCTCCGAACCTGACAAGGGAGATCGTTCCATATTTTCCTCTTTGCCAGGGACGGACGGTTTTAGGCGCATCCTCCCCGTCCCAGGGAACGACATAACGGACCTGAACTCCGACGGCAGGAATAATCCCTGCTCCCTCTTTCAGCTTCAGTTTACTCATCTCAGCCGTGAGGCCTTTGATGCCCTCATCGCAGCCCACCACCACCTGTCCGGAAAAGACACCGCCTCGGGTGCCCACGATGCGAATCGGGCGCAGTGGCTCGCATGGGTTACCATAATCAGAGGGAAACACGGACTCCAGTGGGTTGGCGTTCCAAACCTGGAGACCCTTTGGTCGCGCTACATTGGACTCCACCCCGCTGCCTAATGCCTTCAGTTGAACGTCAAGCAGACCCACCGTGGACCAGGCGGTGGCATACCTGTGGTCGAAGGCCGGATGCAGGACGGTGCGATGAATCTCCAAAGCCAGAACGTTCACACCTTTGCGCAATTGCGCGACGGGAAGCGCCAACTCTTGCAGTCTGCGCACGCGCATCTCATAATGCGTTCTCTCCGTTTCCCTATGTTTCTCTCGGAGTCTCCCGTACTGGTCCTCCGAAATATGGCGCGGCCGCTTGAGCTTGGGAATAAGGAATGCCCCCTCCGGATAGTCCGCAGCCGGCATTTCAAAGTCGATGCGTCCCTTCGGCATGTGGCTGCGCCCCACTTCCTTCCCATTCAGGTACACCACCAGGCCCCCGCGAAACTCCACCGACAAGTTTAGAGCCTCCATTTGAGAGGGCTCGGTTACCCTGAACTTGCCGCGCACACACAATAGGGCCAAACCGGTTGGTTGCAAGGTCCCATACCGCTCTTGATGGGGCGAGGGATACCAATACTGGGTGCCGCGGTAGGGACCACCTCCGAAGAAGGGGCCCGGGTCACGCCACCAGACACGGTCGTCGAAACCGGAGCGCATCCAGTCGGCCGGAGGCAAAGGGGAGCGGGGCTGGTTCGGCGGCAGATGTCTTTCACGTCTTGTGAGTTCCTTGGCGCTGAGCACCTCCGTAAGCGCCTTGGGGGCGCTTGCCGTTCCGTACACCGGCGGCCTCAAAGTGACGTGGCAGCGCCAGTAGCTATGGGTATCCAGGATGACGCTGCTCGTGGATGGAGCCCCGGCCTTTTCCTCTGCTGCACTCGAAGAAGAGAGAACGGCCCCGAAGAGCAACACTGTCCAGAGCGCAAGGGCACAACGGTTCATGCTTAACCACCCTCCTTTCTTATGGAGTCGCTGGCGAAGTTTGGCGCGGGTCCGCTCACGCTGCTCGATGATGTCCCCCTGAGTAGAGACAGGCGCTGGTGCGGGAAGCAGCAGGCCCGACAGGCTCTCCTAAGAAGGAAGTAGTCTGGATGGTTCAATCTTATGTCTGTCAAAACGGGCAGCACATAAAAGGGGAGACAGTTTCTAAGCCTAGCATCGTAACAAGTTAGCACATGTTCTGCCACGTGAAGCTACATGTAAGTGTGTCGTTGAACCGCAGTAAAGTCACACGTCCTTGGTAGTTCAAGACTTACAAAAACCTCAATTCTGCTCTCAGGAGCTGGTGTCCTCAGTAATGTAGGGGTTCGAATCCCCTCCCTCGCACCAAGGCTGGGGTATGCTTGAGAGCTACAAGATGTAGCGGCTGAGGTCCTCGTCCTTGATGATAGCTTCGAGTTTATCACGCACGCACTTCTGATTCACCGTAATGGCCTTCCCATTCAGCTCCGGGGCTGCGAAGGAGGTCTCCTCCAGGAGCTTCTCCATCACCGTGTATAGTCGCCGGGCGCCGATGTTCTGTGTGCGCCGATTTACCTCACAGGCAACTTCAGCAATCTCGTCAATGGCATCAGTCGTGAAATTGAGCTTGACGCCCTCGGTGGCCAAGAGTGACTCGTACTGCTTCACCAGCGCATTCTGTGGTTCGGTGAGGATGCGGACGAACTCGTCCTTGCCCAGGTCGGAAAGTTCCACCCGGATGGGGAAGCGTCCCTGCAGCTCGGGGATGAGGTCGGCAGGTTTGGTCATGTGAAAAGCGCCGGCAGCGATGAAGAGGATGTGTCCGGTGTGGACAAGTCCGTGACGGGTGGCCACGGTTGAACCCTCGATGATGGGAAGCAAATCCCGCTGCACACCCTGACGGGAGACATCAGGCCCGTGGTCGCTGCCCGTGGAGGCAATCTTATCCAGCTCGTCGAGGAAGATGATACCTGTATTCTCGGCGCGGCTGAGCGCATCACGGACGAGTTTCTCCTTGTCCAGCAGCTTCTCGGCTTCCTGCTGGATGAGGATGCGCCGGGCTTCCCTCACGGACACCCGCCGCTCCTGGCTGCGGGTGGGCAGGATCTTCTCGAAGATGTTCTGAAAATCAAAATCTGTGGGCTCCATGCCCACTGCCGCAAAGACGTGACCGGGAAGGCCCTTCTCCTCGGTGGTGAGCTCTACCAGGCGGTCTTCGAGCTCTCCTTTGTGAAGCTTCTGGCGCAGGGTAGCGCGGCTCCGCTCTCGATGCTCGGCGCTGTCCTCTTGCGTGGGTGCAATTTGGCTTCGGTCGAGAATTTCCTCTGCCGACAAGGGGCGAACAGGCTCCGGCGCAGGAAGCAGCAGGTCCAGCAGCCTCTCCTCAGCGACACGCTCAGCGCGAGGTTGGACGCCCTCCATCTCCTCCCGGCGCACCATATTCACGGATAACTCGACCAGCTCGCGCACCATGGATTCCACGTCACGACCGTGGTAGCCCACTTCCGTATATTTGCTGGCCTCCACCTTCAGGAAGGGCGCTTTCACGAGCTGCGCCAGGCGGCGCGCGATCTCGGTCTTACCCACGCCTGTGGGTCCAATCATGATGATGTTCTTGGGCGCCACCTCATCGCGCATATCAGGAGGCAGGTTCTGCCGTCGCCAACGGTTGCGGATGGCGATGGCCACCGAACGCTTGGCATCGTTCTGCCCGATGATATACTTGTCCAGATAGGCAACGATCTCTCTGGGGGTGAACTCTTCCACTACAGTTCCTCCACCACGAGTTCGCTATTGGTATAAATGCAGATACCGGAGGTAATCCTGAGCGCTTCCTCAACGATCTGGCGGGCGGAAAGCTCGGTATGTGCGAGGAGAGCCCGCGCGGCGGCGGTCGCATATCCACCCCCCGCACCGATGCCTATAATGCCATCGTCCGGCTGAATCACGTCACCACTGCCCGAGATGATAAGTGAGGTATCTTCATCAACCACGGCCAACAGCGATTCCAGCCTTCGGAGAGAGCGGTCGGTGCGCCAATCCTTGGCCAGTTCTATGGCCGCCCGCAGGAGGTTCCCCTTGTGCTCCTTGAGCTTCCCCTCAAAGCGCTCCAGAAGGGCCAGCGAATCGGCGGCGGCGCCGGCAAAGCCGGCAATTGCCTTTGCGTCGCTCAAGCGATGAATCTTGCGCGCTTTTTGCTTTACCACCGCATTGCCTATGGTCACCTGTCCGTCGCCTCCGATGGCCACCTTGCCTGCACGACGAACCGAAAGAATCGTGGTGGAGCGAATCATGTCCTTTCTCCTGACAATCAGGTCTCAAGAATCGGAGGTTCCCGGCAACTCTGGTGCCTCCTCCCCTCCCACCTTATTGTACCCGGACATCATCTCCGGTGCAACCTGCTTGTGTGCCGAGCCCCCTGCTCAAGTGGAAAATCGTTGACAATTGAACCCTGCATAGATAAGGTAAGCCGAGGTTGAATAGGTGTGTCTTCCTGCCTTGAGGTGCTAAGCAAACGGGGTGAGAAAGGAACGGTCGGACAGGCAAAAGGTCTTCAAGACCTTTGCAGTAACACTGGGTATCGGCTGGGTGGTGGTGCTGCCGATTGTGTCAGGAGCGCTGCTGGGACACTTCCTGGATAACAGGCTGGGAACCGCTCCCGTCCTTCTCATTCTCTTCCTGTTAATGGGCATTGTGGGTGGCTCCTACGGTGCCTACAAGCAGATTATGAAGATATTGTGATTTCAGGTAACCCATGACCCTTAGCCAATATCGTAAGCAGATTGTGACCCGGGCAGCGGTGCTCTTGGCCATCCTGATGGTGGGTAGTGGCGTAATTCTGCCCTTTCCTGCTTCAGTGAAGGTAGTGCTGGGACTTTGTGCAGGTGGGGTAACGTCGTTGGCCGTCTTCTGGCTCAAGGTGAAGGATGCGCTGCGCGCCGTGGAGATGCACCAGCGACGGGGGCTGGGCCTGATGGTGCGCGGGCACTTTCTCGGCTACGGGGCCATGATGGCAGTCCTCCTCGCCTGTGTACTGATTCCCCAGGTGAATGTGTGGGCTGCCGCGGCTGGACTGTTCCTGTCTAACGTCGTCATCATCGCAAGTGCTGCCTGCCAGCAGCGTCTGAGCCTGGGCAAGAATGCTTCCGGATAGACTCCTGACCACAGGAAATCAGCAAGCATGAACATTTATCCACCCATATCGGTGAAGTTCTGGGGAATGGAGTTTCAGTACGGCACCATCTTCATGACCTGGGTGGCGATGACGGTGCTGGTGGTGCTTTTCTATCTGGGCAGCCGGAAGTTGAAAATGGTTCCCGGACGGGCGCAGGCACTCCTGGAGCTCATCGTGGAGGCATTCCAGGGCTTGTGTGAAAATGCTATGGGCGCCGAGCGGGGCAGGAAATACGTTCCCTATGTAGGCACCATGTTTCTCTTCATCTGGACGTGCAACATGATGGGGCTGGTGCCCTTCCGCGGCCTGCACGTCGGAAACTTTCATCTGCCTGCCTTCCAGGAGCCCACCAGGAACATCGCCACCCCCGTGGCCATGGGTCTGGTCATGTTCCTGGTAGCACATGCGTCAGGCATCCGGGCTAAGGGCCTGTGGAAATATATCAAGAGCTACTTCGAACCCATCTTCATCATGGCGCCCTTAAACATTGTGAGTAAGTTTGCCTCCTTGATTTCGATTTCCATGCGTCTCTTTGGCAACATATTCGGCGGCTCGGTCATTCTGCTTTTGGTGTCCGGGTTTGTGGCCTATATACTGCTTCCCGTGGGACTTAATTTCTTCTTCGGCATTTTTGTGGGCACCGTGCAGGCCTTTGTCTTTGCGGTGCTGACGCTGACCTATACCGCGGTCGAAATGGAGGAGGAGTAAGGCAGCAACGTGGAGATTACTGAACTTGTGAATGTGGCTGTTTGCGTGGGTGCCGGCATATCCATCGGTCTGGGCGCTCTCGGTGGCGGTGTGGGTTCGGGCATGATTGCCGCCGAGGCGCTGGCCGGAACAGCAAGACAGCCCAAAGAGCGAGACGCGCTCCTGCAGATGATGTTGATTGCACAAGCGCTCTCTCAAACCTCGGGCATCTTCGCCCTGGTGATTGCCATCCTGTTGCTTTTTGGGGGCCTGCAAGCAGGTGACCTTGCCGGTGTCCTGCGTATATCCGGCGCCGCGCTGGGCGCCGGTGTGAGCATGGGGCTGGGAGCGCTCGGCCCGGCCCTCGGTGGTGGCTTTGCGGGGGCCGGCGCCTGTGCGGGCCTGGCGCGCAATCCGCTCACGCTGCCTCGCATCCGCGCCACCATGTTGATGGGGGCGGCAGTGGCCCAGAGCACTGCCATCTATGCCTTCACTATTTCGATTGTTTTGCTTATGCTTGATTGAGGCGGTTTACCAGGAGAGTAGGTGCCAGTTGAACGAAAGGGGTTAGATGTGGAACTGGAAGAAGCGATTGTCAAGGCGGCAGCATTGTTGGGCGCGGGTATTGCCATGGGTTTTGGCGCTATTGGTCCCGGTGTAGGCGAAGGGTATGCCGCGGGAAAGGCCTGTGAGGGGATTGCCCGTCGTCCGGAGCAAGTGGGACTCTTGACCTCACGCATGCTCATTGGCCAGGCGGTCTCCGAATCCACAGGCATTTACTCGCTGGTCATTGCCATCATCCTTATCTTCGTGGTGTGAGAGAGAGTTCGTCCCGAGGCTCCTTACTTTGTGTTGAGTCTGTCGAGGTAAAACCGTGAAGCTTTCTCGGACTACCAAGCTTCTGCTTAGAACAGTGTTTGTGATATACGGCTGCCTGGTCGCGCTGTGGCTGTTTAATGCCATGACAAGCTACGGCAAACGGACGGTTACCGAGAGGCTGTATGAGGAGAAGCTGGCGCTGCGGGAAGAGGTCTATCTTGCCAAAGACAAAGTCACGTTGCCTGGCGGTCGGGACATCGACGAGGAGGTCACCCAAGCGCTATTGGCCAATGGCATCGAGACGGTCAAGGTGCAGGGACACGGGACCATCATCGGACTTAACCTGGCTTTCTTCTGCACCATGGGCTTTCAGATTCTCAACTTCGCCATCCTGCTTATCCTGCTGATGGGTGTGCTCTGGGCGCCGTTGATGAGGATGCTGGATGAGCGCGCGGCCCGCGTCCAGCGAGACCTGGACAGTGCTGCCCAGAATCGCCAGGCGGCGGAGAAGCTCCTGTCCCAGCGCAACCAGATGTTTGCCCAGGCTCAGGAGCAGCGCGCTCACATTATGGAAGATACCCGCGTAGCCGCCCTCGGGGAACGGGGTAAGATACTTGCCGAGGCCCGTCGGGAGGCCCAACTGCTGGTGGAAGCGGCGAAATCCCAGTTGCAGACGGACCTGGTGGATGCTCGAGACCAACTGCAGCGGGAGGTGGCAACGCTCTCCATCCAGTTGGCGCAAGCAATCTTAAGCCGTGAGCTCTCGCCCGAGGACCATAGTAAGTTAATCGAGGGCTTCATCGCGCAACTCAACAAGCGCAAGAGTTAACCAGATGCGAAGAGGCGCTGATTGTGATTGAAAACATTGTTGCTAAACGTTATGCCAAAGCGCTCATGGGGGCTGTTCAGGATGAGGTCGCAGCGGAGCAAGTCTGTGAGGACTTGAGAACCCTCGCAGCTAGCCTGGAAGCTGTGCCTGAGCTAAATGACTATTGGCAGAATCCCCTGATTGACGCCGCAGGCAAGTCGAAAGTCCTGTCCCGGGTGCTCGACGGCGCTGGTGCCCACGCCATCCTTATCCGCTTTCTGGATGTGGTGGCGAGGCGTCGGCGCTTTGGACTCCTGCCCTTGATTGCAAGCCAATTTCAGGAGCTCACCGATGCCCGGACAGGGAAGGTGCGAGCGGAAGTTACCTCTGCCATCGCGCTCAATGACAAGCAGGTGCAAAGGCTCAGGCAAGCCCTTTCAACCTTCACGGGTAAGGTGGTGGTGCTGGAGATGAAAGTGGACTTAAGCCTCATCGGGGGACTGCGTATAAGGATTGGCGACGATGTTCTGGAGGGCTCTGTGCAGAGTAGGCTTCAACTTTTGCAGTGAGAAAGGATGTGAAGTTCATGCGGCTGCGGCCCGACGAGATCAGCGAGGTGCTCAGGAGACAAATTGCCTCCCTTCAACAGGACCTGTCCATTTTGGAGACGGGGGTGGTGCTGGAGGTAGGCGATAGTATCGCGCGCGTCTATGGATTGAGCAAGGTGATGGCCGGTGAGCTCTTGGAGTTCCCGAACCAGGTCATAGGACTGGCACTGAACCTGGAGGAGGACAACGTCGGCGCCGTGCTCTTCGGCTCCGACACCCTGATTAAAGAAGGCGACACGGTGCGGCGCACCGGGCGCATCATCGAAGCCCCGGTGGGAGAGTGCATGCTGGGCCGCACCGTCAATGCACTGGGACAGGCCATCGATGCCAAGGGCCAAATTAAAGCAGAGAAGTTTCGACCTATTGAGCGGCTCGCCCCGAGCATCGTGGAAAGACGGCCCGTGCACCAGCCCTTGCAGACCGGACTCAAAGCCATCGATGCGCTCACACCCATCGGTCGCGGCCAGCGCGAACTCGTCATCGGTGACCGGCAGACCGGCAAGACCGCCCTGGTGGTCGATGTCATTATCAATCAGAAGGACACCGACGTTATCTGTATCTACGTGGCCATCGGGCAGAAGCAGGCCTCGGTGGTGCGAGTGGTGCAGGAACTTCAGCGCCGCGGCGCTATGGACTACACCATTGTGGTCTCGGCCAGCGCCAGCGAGGCACCGGCGCTGCGCTACATTGCTCCCTACACCGGCTGCGCCATGGGGGAGGAGTTCATGGAAAAGAGCCGCCACGTGCTGGTGGTTTACGATGACCTCTCCAAGCATGCGGTTGCCTACCGGGAGCTCTCGTTGCTCTTGAGGCGTCCCCCGGGTCGGGAAGCCTATCCAGGCGACATTTTCTATCTCCACGCGCGCCTACTGGAGCGGGCCGCCAAACTCAATGACGAGCGCGGAGGGGGGTCGCTGACTGCCATACCCATCGTGGAAACCCAGGCAGGCAACATCTCCGGCTATATCCCCACCAACGTCATTTCCATCACCGACGGACAGATTTACCTGGAGAGCAGCCTTTTCTACCAGGGTGTTCGTCCTGCCATCAATGCGGGACTATCGGTTTCGCGGGTAGGTGGCGCGGCGCAGGTGCCTGCCATGAAGAAGGTGGGGGCGCCTCTGCGCATGAACCTGGCGCAGTATCGGGAGTTAGCCGCCTTTGCTCAGTTCGCCTCCGAGTTGGACGTCACTACCCAGAGACAATTGGCGCGCGGCGAGCGGGCCGTGGAAATCTTGAAACAGGATCAGTATGAGCCTATGCCTGTGGAGGACCAGATCTTGAGCATATTTGCGGTCACCACCGGCCTCCTGGACCATCTGGATGTCCAGAACATTCGCCCCTTTGAGAAAGCTTTACTGGCGCATTTCCACAATGAGAAGGCGGACCTCCTGGCCAAGCTCAGGGAGACGCGGGAGCTGACTGACGAACTGGCGCAAGAATTGTCAGATGCCATCCGCGAGCTTGCCGAAGCCTTCGCACCGGCGCCAGCAGAGGAGGGGCAGCCGGAAGCTGTCCACTGACAGCGCCGTAAACCAGTCGAGGATGTGGTGGGAAGATGCCCAGTTTGATTAAAATTCGCCGCCGGATTCGCTCCGTGGAAAGCCTCGAACAACTGACCCGCGCCGTGAAGATGGTGGCAGCAGTAAAGGTAAAGCGGGCGCGCAGTCAGGTCTTGGACTTCCGCCCCTACGCTGACGAACTGGGGAAAGCGGTGGCCAGACTCATCCCCCGCGCGGTGGGCATCGACCATCCCCTCTTTGCCAGGCGTCCACCGCGCAAGTTCCGCGCTCTGGTAATCACCAGTGATACCGGACTCTGTGGCGGGTTCAACACCAACGTCACCAGGGAGGCGATGGCCTTTCGAGAGGAACATGCCCAGGCAGAGGTGAGCTTTGCTCTCATCGGACACAAAGGCATCACCTTCATGAGGACCCACCACATCCCCGTGGAAGAGACCTACGAGGAAATCTACGACAAGCTCTCCTATACCACGGTCTCTGCCATTGCCGACCGGATTATCGAAGAATACGTCAGTGAGCGCATCGACGCTTACTACCTAATCTATACCCTTTTCCTGGGCAGTCTGATTCAACGGCCCATCCGCCGACAGATTCTTCCCTTCGAGCTGGCGGAGCTCGTCCGCGAGGCGGAATTACTCAAGAAAAGGAGCCCGGAAGACGAACGAACGAGCATCCCCGTCGAGGAAGATACCAGTGACCATTATATTGCGGAACCGGCCCTCGAAGAGCTCTGCGACACGCTGCTGGCAAGGCATCTGGCCACCACCCTCTTCCGCGCGCTCCTGGAATCGAGGGCCAGCGAGTTTGCCTCGCGCATGAATGCTATGGATAATGCCAGCAAGAATGCAACTGATATGATTGCCTCCCTTACCTTGCGGTATCACCGCCTGCGCCAGGAGGCCATCACCACCGAGATGACCGAGATTGCTGCCGGCGCCGAGGCCATGAAATAGTTTACGCCGAGCAGAATACCAAGCCTCTCGGGAAGTTGATTTGGAGGGCACCATTTTATGCACAAGGGTTGGATAAAGCAGATTATGGGACCGGTGGTGGACGTGGAGTTTGCCTCCGAGGAGCTTCCCGGGATTTATGGGGCGCTCAAGATTGAAGACGAGAAGCGTGGCATCTCCGTCACCTGTGAGGTGGCTCAGCACCTGGGTGAGAACACCGTGCGCACGGTGGCCATGAACCCCACCGAGGGGCTGGTCAGGGGCATGGAGGTCATCAACACCGGCGCTCCCATCACCGTGCCCGTCGGCCCCGAGACCCTGGGACGCATACTGAACGTGCTGGGCGAGCCCACTGATGGCCTGGGAGAGGTGAAGGCAAAGAAGTACTATCCCATTCACCGGCCTGCTCCTTCCTTTGCCGCTATTCGTCCCGCCACCGAGATGTTGGAGACAGGCATCAAGGTCATCGACCTTCTGGAACCTTACGTCAAGGGAGGCAAGGTGGGGATGTTCGGGGGCGCCGGGGTAGGCAAGACTGTAATCCTCATGGAGCTGGTTCGCAATATTGCCCTTGAACACGGGGGAACACCTGTGTTTGCGGGGGTAGGTGAGCGCACCCGCGAGGGTAACGACCTGTGGTTTGAGCTTCAGGAGGCAGGCGTGCTGGAGAAGTCGGCACTGGTCTATGGACAGATGAACGAGCCCCCCGGGGCCCGCCTGCGAGTGGGGCTGACGGCACTGACCATTGCCGAGTACTTCCGCGACGAGGAGAAGCAGGACGTGCTCCTCTTCATCGACAATATCTTTCGCTTCGTGCAGGCCGGTTCGGAGGTCTCGGCGCTTTTGGGCCGCATGCCCTCCGCGGTTGGCTACCAGCCCACCCTGGCCAGCGAGATGGGACAGTTGCAGGAGCGCATCACCTCCACCGCAGACGGCTCCATCACCTCCATCCAGGCTATCTACGTGCCCGCGGACGATACCACCGACCCGGCACCGGCCACCACCTTCGGACACCTGGATGCCACCACCGTGCTTGCCCGCGAGATTATCGAACAGGGCAGATACCCAGCAGTCGATCCGTTGGATTCCACCTCCACCATCCTGGACCCCCGGGTGGTGGGTGATAGACATTATGCGGCAGCTCGGCAGGTGCAGGAGATTCTGCAGCGCTACCGGGACCTTCAGGACATCATTGCCATCTTAGGCATGGACGAGCTTTCCGAGGAGGACAAGCTCACCGTGGCTCGCGCGCGGAAGCTACAGTGGTTCCTGACCCAGCCCTTCTTCGTTACCGAAACCTTCACCAACCTTCCAGGCAAGTATGTTCCCATCGAGGATACCATCAAGGGGTGTGAGGCCATCATTGCCGGTGAAGGCGACCAGACCCCTGAGCAGGCCTTCGCCATGGTGGGCACCTGGGAGGAGGCCCTGGAAAAAGCCAGGACTCTCTAGAAGAAAGAGCGGATATGCCTTTGCAGGTGGATATTGTTACCCCTGACAAAGTCCTCCTTAAGAATGAGCAGGCGGAGATGGTGACGGTGCCGGCCGAAGAGGGCGAGATGGGCTTTGAAGAAGGGCATGCGCTGCTCCTGGCAACGCTCAAGATAGGTCAGGTTCGCATCTTCACTGATGACCCCCGCCGCAGTTCACCCCAGAGACTTGCCACCAGCCGCGGCTTCGTGGAGGTCTCCCCCGAGCGGGTGCTGGTCCTGGCAGAATCTGCAGAGCGTGCTGACCAGATTGACGTGACGCGTGCCAGAGGCGCCCGCGACCGGGCGCAAAGCCGCCTCGATATCCGACCTGAAGCCCTGGACGTAGCCCGCGCTGAAGCCGCCCTCCAACGCGCCCTCAACCGCCTCCAGGTGGCTCGCCAGAGCGCTGATTAAGCCGGTAAGTGCGAGACTTCATGGAAAAGGAAGCATCATGGCAAACTACGAGGTCATCTTCCCTCTGCTAGACTTCGATGCGCATCTCACAAGAGTGCAGCGCGATTTTAAGCTGGGGCTGAAGTTCGAGCGATTAGACCGTAAGACCGAAATGAAACTGCGGTCGGCGATGCAAAGGCAAGAGGGAGTAGCCATCCCTCGCCAATTGGAGCTTGGCGACTATATCTTGCGCCTTCAAGTACCTGAGTCATTCGCATCCGACGCTTTCTCCGCTATGCTATATGAGGACGCTGCAAGGCAACTATTCGCTGACAGGTTCGTCATTGCCGCACGCATCTGGAAGGATACCAGAGCCAAGGTTGCGATGGGCTTCCTGGTTCAGAAGGACCAGTCAGGTGAGAACATAGACAAAGCATATTGCCTCACAACGGGAGAACCTCGCCTGCACTCGTCGTATGTAGCCACGTTAATGGAAGGAGCCGAGTTCGACGACGAGGACCTCACCCAAGTAGGACATCTCTACGAGAAAATAGGCGACTTCTATGGTTTAAGCGCCGCAGCAAGCGAGTTGAGTAATCCCGAATTGAGAAACTCGGTATTTCAAGACGCTAAGGAATGGATGCAAAGGGACTTCGACGCAGCCTACAAGCAGGTTATCAAGTCTTTGATAGTTGGGTTTCGGAAACTGGTTCAGGAGGACTCGGACGAAGATCAAGATGACATCGCAGAGATTCAAGATGCAGAGAAAGAAGTGGCGGAGGTGGAGCAGGGCGAGTGGACAAAGGACCGCCAGATGCTGGCGGACATTATGGGTGATCTCGCATGGGACAGGTTCTCGAAAGCGACGGGGAAAAAGCTTGATGAGCTGGTGCGAGCTTTCGACTATAAGGAGTGCTACGATTTCACCTTTATGACAATTATCACTAATTCTATGCGAAGCAAGACCGAGGAACTAGGCCAAGCGCCCTCCTCCCCGCTCGCTTTGGCACTCCAGCTTTTCGACAGTTCCTTTACTCTACCGTTTCCGCACGATTTCCTGTCCATTGTGATAGCACTGGAAGCGCTGTACGCTAAAGGCGCGGGGGAAACTCAACACCGCTTCTCCTGCAATGTTGCGCACTTACTTGGAGAGTATACCTCAGCATTGCTGCAAGAAAAGTTGGAATATTACGAAAGAGCCAAGAGAATCTACGGAGCTAGGTCCGAGATTGTGCATGCCAACAAGAGCGTGCGCGAGATCAAGAACTTTGGCGAAATCTACCAGGACTGTTTTGGCATGACCAGAAAAACTCTGCACCACATATTGACTGATTCTCAGCTTTTCAAGCTTTTCTCGTCCTCAGAGACGGGCACCGCAACCGCACATAGGATTCGGGACTTCTTTCTGGAGGCAACGTTACGGTCTGAAGGCGAGACCGCGGAAAATCAAGCCTGACGCTTATGGCACGCTTCTGGACCACCTCGCATTTGGGGGGCGCCGGCTCCCCGCTTTCCGACATCACTCTTTGTGCCCCCTCAGGTGTTCCGCGCCAGGAGCTGTTTGCGCGCCCTTTGAATCCAGCGCTCATCTTTGGGGAAGTCGTCGAAGTCCTTCAAGGGTGAAAGTAGCGGCGCCTCGGGGTCAACCCCAAGCGTCTGCAGGAGCGCATAATCCTGGAGGGATTCCGCAAACACCTCCCAGCGAATGGAGTCAATGGGACCGTCTGCCCCGGGATAGACCACGAAGGTGTCGCCGAACGCCCACCCCGGCCAGGCCAGCCCGTCCGTCACCGTGAAGGGGTCAATCATCTCTTGGGTCTGATGCTTATACCAGTAGTTGTAGCCCCAATGCAGGAAGCCCTCCACGCCGAAACGGTAGAAAAGCCATCCACTCATGCGGACCTTGGCAAGAGGCGTGTCCAGCAAGCGATTGAGATAGCGCCCACGGGGACCACAGCAGAAATAAGTCCAACTGGGGATGCCCGCTTCCACGAACTGTTTGGTGACTGAAATGCTGGGGATAGGCATGTCCACTAGTCCCTCCCGCGCCAAGCGGATGTCGGAGAGCGCGTCCATGACCTTCATCCAGGGCGCAAGCTCGGCGAGTAATGCGCGGGTCTTCCGGTAATTAGCAAGATGTTCGTCGCCATGCGGTTCGTCAGAGACGTGGAAGTGAGATGCCTTCAGCAGCTTTTCCCGATGCAGGAAGCGTTCCAGTGCCGGCAGGAACTGTGTGAGGAAGTTCCGATAGGTAGGCGAGGTGGCGTCCACCGCGGCGGATGGCCACAGAAGCATGTCTTTGCCTGCACGCTTCTCGTAAATGCGGATGGCATGCTTACAGCCCCACTGGGTGAATAGATGTGTCCATTCGAACTTGCGTATACCACATTTCCGCGCCAGATCGATCCAGCGCTTCACCTCTCTCCAGTCGAACGTGTACTTGTCGTCCTTGCGTTTAACCTGCAGCAACTGCGTGGGTCGCTTCACGCCGTCCAGAGGCGGGGTGAAGACGGGCACGTAAATCATATCGCATCCATGCTGCGCATAGTTGCGCATATATTTTTGGCAGATGGGCCAGAAAGCCTTTTCGAAAGGCTCGACGCCATACCAATCGCAGAGAGCATCGGCATAGAACCAGTGGGTAACACTGAAGTTTTTCCTCCGGGCCAGGACAATCGAGGACACGTCGATAGTGACCTTGAGCGAAATCAGGTCGCTGCCCGGCAGATGAAATGCTACGCTGACTTTTTTCGGACCGGGGCTGATGTTGCGGGCAATATCCACGGTAATCCAGAAAGTCGTCACCTCGCCGGGCGCTGCCAGCGCCGTGGATTCCGGGAACAGGGGGTCAGGGACGTAGCCGGGGATGAAGCCCCAGCCGTCCAGTTCTTCCTTCGGGGTTCCGGTATTGTGATGGAGCATGGCTACACACCCCACCCGTCTTACCTGGACAGACAGTCCGGGCGGCGCTGTTGCGCCCAGTGACACCTTCACGGGCTTGGTGTTAGTCAGCAGGATACTTGCCTGGAAGCCCGCGCGCTCGCCCCGAGCAGCAAGCAGGCGCAGAGTTCGTTTTCCGCCTGCTGTGCCTAACGGATATTGTCGTACCAGAGAACTGCTCAACCATGTCCTAATCCTCATTCATATTCCTTTCTTATCGTGCTTCGTAAGGAAGCCTGGTGGATCGCAAAGCTCAAATGAGCAGGGCGTCTCCCAGTCTCAGGCCTGGAGGGATTCTGCCTTTGAGGTCGCCGGCATCCAGTGCGGTGAGGGGGCTGATTTCGATGGGGATAGCAATGTCACCCTTGTGGTCACGAGGCACGTCAATACCAGCTTCGTGCAACCAGCGCGCATACTGAGCGGTCAGGTCCCGTCTGGCAGTATCAGGGGAATCCTCACCCGAAGCATTCTTGACCGGGGAGAACTCCTCCGCCCGGTCAATCTCCATGACCACGGTGCTCGTAGTGAATTGTAACGCATCGAAGACGAAGGTTTCGAACTTGGTGGCATTGGGCTGGTCGGGCTCGATGCGCTCGCCTGCTTCGTCGAGGTAGAGCACCTTCTTGTGGGCAGCATGGTAAGGGAGCTTAAAGCCCTGTCGATTCAATTCCTCGACAAAGGCCCGGTTCAGGAGGTGGATGGCAATGCTGCCGGCGGAGAACTTCAGACTGCCATCGGGGTTGGTAGCATACATGTCGTCAACCTTGAGGTCGCTATATTCGACGACGCCCGGCTTCCCACCCACCAGACCGATGACGCCTACTTTCTCCTCCGGGGAACGTTTGGACACCACCTTGGAAGACATCTCTGCCCCGGCCTCGAGATGGTAGCCGAGAAAGATGGGGTCGGCGAGTTTGACCAGTGGGTTATCGACCTGGAAGTAGAAGATCTCTTCGATACCCTGCTTCTTCATATCCTCAAGAGCGCCGGATTCGTAGAGCGCCAGTATTGAACCCCCGTGCCCATTGGGACTGAGGAAAAGGTGGTCCTTTTCATCCATGATGAGCTTGCCTCTATCATCCGCAGCCGGCAGCATGCGCTGCGCGAAGACCGTCACATCCTCTTCAGGCAAGCCGAAGTAGTCGTGAGCGCCGAGGAAGCTCCGGGTCTGGGCATCATTGGCCTCGGAAGTCATGATGTGCCAGGGGATGTGTGTCTGGTAACGTTTTCTGAGAGCCCGTATCTTCTCAGCATGGATTTGAAACAAGGTGCGGTTGGTGACCGGGCCGATGGGAAAGGCGCCCTTGGGGCCAGGAAAGTCCAGTCTGGTTCCCTGTCCACCTGCCACCACGAAGATTGCCACCTTGCCCGCTCTCAGAGCGCTCTCTCCCAGTTCCCTGGCTTCATCAGCACCCTGGATTTGGGCTTTAGTCCCGGGAATGGGAATCACCGGCAGCGGCTCCAGTGTGATATCCTCGGAGGGAGGTGGCGTCTGGAGAGCGTGCTCCTTGATGAGGCGGGTAACCAGGTCAAGGTCGATACTTTGCAATTGTGCCAGGAGCTTCTGGCGCTGCCCCTCGGTCAGCTCATCCCACCAACCAAAGACGTGTGTCTGGTTGGCTCGATGCAGACGGGTAACCAGTTCCTGGAAGCGTGTGGGTACAGTTCGGAGGATGTCTTTCAGTTCGGCCATTCAGCTTCACCTCTGGTCAGTCACGTAGCAACTCACGCAGCGTGCGCGCATTCTCCACCGCATAGCCTTCGGTGTCGTTGTTGAAGTATATATACACGTCAAGCCCCTGGTTCAAGTAAGATCGAATCGTCTTTGCCCATGTTTTGAGTGTGACGGTGTCGTACTTGCCTCCATACACCGCGCCGAAGCCGTGCATCCTGATATAGACGGGGGAGCTGGTGACCTCTTTGGGACACTCCATCCTGGGATGGTCGAAGATGCAGAAGCTGATGCCGTAAGCTTTAAGAAGCTGGTAGGTCTCCGGGACAAACCAGGAGAGGCTGCGAAACTCCAAGACGCTCGCAACATCTTCAGGGAGCAGCTTAAGGAAGTCCTCAACCGTACCTGGGTCAAAATGAAAACCCGGGGAGAGCTGAAAAAGCAAGGGGCCCAGCTTGTACTTTAGGATTCGAGCGCCCGCGAGGATGCGCGCCAGAGGCTCCCGCGCATCTTTCAGGCGTTTGCGGTGAGTGAGGAAGCGATTGGCCTTGATGGCAAAGACGAAGTTCTCAGGGACGGTGTCCTTCCATTTTTCATAGGTGCTGTCACGCATGGTGTGATAGAAAGTGGAGTTGACCTCCACCGTGGCGAAGTGCCGGGCATAGAAGTGGAGACGGTCTCTGGGCCGTAGGTTCTCAGGATAGAATACGTTTCCCCAGTGGTCATAACTCCACCCTGAGGTGCCTACGTGTAGTTTGCCTCTCGCAGGCATGGAGTGAAGGTTCGGCATGGCAGGACCATCGGCAGGCTTAGTAGTATTGGGGTCGCTGGGCCTGGGCGCGCAGCGAGGGGGAAGCTTCCATCTGCCACCACTCGCGCCAACGCTCGTAGGCGGTTCCAAAGTTACGTCTGGTCAAAGTTGACAGCGCCTTGCCGGAGGCAAGGGCAACTGCTTCATCTTCATCCAGGAGCGCTTCGATAAGGGTGGGGATGACGACCGGATCCCCCAATTGGCCCAGGGAGCGAGCGAGGGCCGCACGAAAAACCGGCCTGGCCCAATAATATTTCTCCAGCAAGGTGTCAACCACCCGCTCACCGGGGAAACTGCCCAAAGCCAGGGCGGCGGCCACACGCACGCGTTCGTCGTCGTCATCCAACACGCCGAGCAGCGGCTCCACTGCGCGCTTGTCCCCCAGTTGTGCCAGGGCTTTGCAGGCGGCGGCTCGCTGCGATGTATTAGTACCCTCAAGAGCCTTGATGAGGGTGGCAATCGGGTCCACCTTTTCACCTTGACTGCCAAGTTGCGCCAACCCCTGTTGCGCCTTTATCCGCACCCACCAGCTTTCATCATCCAGTGCCTGGGCCAAAGCCTCCGCCACTTCAGGCTTGGGGAAGCGGGCCAGTGACACCACCGCCTTCTTGCGCACTACCTCCTCGCCCTTGACCAGCGCCTTGATAAGAGCGGGCACGGCTGCCTCGTCATCGAAATACCCCAGCACCATGGCTGCCATCGCCTGCACTTCCGGATGACTGTCGTCCATCAGTTGGATGAGGGTGGACACCGCTTCCTGGTCGCGAATCTCTCCCAGCACACCCACAATGATGACGCCCTGCTCCCAGGGCAGGCCCTTTACTCGACTACAAAGATAGGCTACCACGGGCTTACCCAGTTGGGTGAGTTTCTTGGCCGCCTCCTCCTGCTCCTTCCACTCCAAGTTTTTGTCGCTGATTACCTTGAGGAACCCATCGGCCTTGGCCTTCAACTCCGGGGCGACTTCAACTTCAATTGGTGGTTTCGCCTTCGCAGTTGGCTCCTCTTCCTTTTCCTGTTCGGGAGGTACTTCTGTTACTTCAGGTTCCGGCGGAGGCGGCAGAGGGATTCCCCGCAGGAGTTCCTCAATGGAAGGACCCTCTGCGATGTGCACAATCTCCGCGGTTTCAATAGTGAGCCTGCCACTGGCAAGATGAACAACGGAGTATTTCCCCTGCTCCCCGACAATCTTGCCTGTAAGAATCGAGCCGTTCTGGAGGTAAATCTGGTCGGCGCGCACGCCGGTCACGCCCAGCCAGAAGCAGGCAAATGCAACCCCACATAAGAGCCAATTACGTCGTCTCACACGCCTCTTCTTTTTGCTTGCAGATGCTCACTACCCACTACATGCCTGCGGGCACCGCAATCTCCCGCCAGGACTTAACCGCCAGGCTACCCACACCTACCAGAGGCAGCTTTCCCAGAGCTGCCGAACTGAAAAGCACCTCGGCATTACCGTTACCGTAGGCGTTACCCAGGGTCTCCCGGGAAAAGGAATGCACCGCGCCCACGATGCGGATATCCCCATTGATATGAGTGATAACGTCGGCCATCACCAACCCCTTGAACTGCCCGTGCAGGTTCTTCATCTCCGCATCACCGGTGGCGTTGTGCATGACGATAATGGAGGGGTCGTCGTTCATGTCTTCGCCAAAGTTCATAGGGGTAATGTAGTCAAAATCCAGCATAACAATCACCCCACCGGGAATGTTGCCTCCCTGAGTGCTGAGGTAGTTTTCAAATGCAGCTTGGTCGGAAAAATACGTGCCCATTGCCCGGGCTACGGCCTCCAGTGTTCCGGTGGGCAGGTGCATGGATACGTCCGGGTTAATCGGATAGCTGTCGCCTATGTCCTCATCAATCAGGCCGTCACCATCGTTGTCAACGCCGTCGAAGTCCTCTTCATCAACGAGGCCATCGCCGTCGTTGTCTATCCCATCGCCCCAACTGGCATTCTGCTCGAACACGCCGTCGCCGTCTCCGGCGTTTGTGATGGGCGCTTGGCCATTGCCACCAGCACTTGACGAGCCTCCTACTACAACATTGCCGCGAGAGCTAATCCCTTGCCCGCCCGGGCCCACGATGTTGATGCCATCGATGTCGTAGTCGCGGCCATCCACAATGATACTTCCCAGAGTATCCACATCACCGTTGGCGGTGATGGCGGCGCGAATCGTGCCCGTGAGCTGAACCTTGTCTTGCTGAGCAATCACCTCAATCGCCCGCTTGCGCTCATTATAATCGCCCACCCCGACGATGCGATAGGCAAAATCGCCGATGTCCGTGGCCGCGGTCAGATAATTGCCGAAACCATAGACGGCGCTGACCGCTCCCAGACCATCGCCGGCTGTATCGGTTCCCGAATTCAGCTCGGCGACGGCTGCCGAGATGCTCGAGTCCGCCAGTTGAATGGAGCGCTCGGCGGTGGCGGCTTCGCTGACCTCAAGCCGCCTGGCAGTAGTCTGGACCAGGTAGGCATATGTCAGGCCCACCATTAATACGAGCACCACCATCACCAGCACCAAGGAAATCCCACGTTCACTTTTTCTGTAATTTTCCATCTCAACTACCCACCTTTCTTCACAGCTCACAGGCTTCCACGACGGGCTAGTTTCTCATGGTTACTGCCGTCGAGTACTCGAAAGTGATGAGCTCGTTGGCTTTGAGTGCTCGCGTGAGCCTTAAGGATATTTCCAGGGAGGAGCCCTGAAGGGTCACAGTAAAATCCCCACTGGCTACCAAGGTGGTCAGGATAACCGGTAGTCTACCTGTGACTTGACGTACTAAAAGACCATCATCTACAACCCCATCATTATCATCGTCAACACCGTTCACCGGGTCGGCGGCATCCGCCTGAAAGCGATACTGGACGACATCCGGGTCATAGGTAACAGTGTCTGTACCCGCATCGTAGCCGCTGACTATTTGAAAGGAGATGGAACCGGAGTTATTCGGATTCGCAGGAACCAGGGTGTCCAGTCCCGCGCGACGCAGCTCACCAGCTACCTCGTCCACAATGATGCGGGCAGCGGCCTGCAGTTGAGACCGAGGCGAGTCCGCCTCCACCTGCGCCAGTCCTGCCCTCAAAGCTATGAAAACAACCACCATCAGCAACCCGAAGAGCACGGTGGCAACCACCACCTCAACCAAGGTGAATCCCCTCTCAGTACTTCTATGAACCATCTCTTCAGTCTCAATAGGATGCCAGCAGTATCCACATACTAAGGTCCTGGTCACCTGCGACCCCACGCCAATTGAGAAGAACTCCCACGTCCAGCAGGTCTGGATTGGAGGCATCGACATTCACCTGGCCCACGGTCGCGCTGCCCGGTCGGAGGTTCAGTCCCGGCACCGCGAAGGTGCTTCCCGGCGCCGTCCCCGGTCCACCCGGGTCGTCGCTGGGGTCTGCATTGTAGCTTGTAATCACGTCGTTCAGGTTCTGCTTCGCGACCCCGCGAAGCTCCTCCATTTTCCGCCGGAGGGCCACCAGGGCAAGGTCCTGCTCCTGGGATTGGCGATTGACCCGAGCACAACCAATCAATGCCAACTGCATCCCCATAACGGCTGTTGCCAGGATGGCAACCACAATGGTCACCTCAATCAGGGTCATCCCTGATTCTTTGCTTAAGCCCCTCAAGAGTCTCATGAACGGCTCTCCCATGTTAAGTACTCTAAGCACTTGGCCAATCCCATGTCAATAGTCAAAAACAGCCCATGCCTCAGGGCATTCCCCAAAGACATGGGCTTTCCAGTTTCACTATCTTCCCCCGGCAACTGGCAGCCCTACTCCTAAGGAGTGTAGGCCCTCAAGCTTTGCGACCCGCCCTTTCGGACGGCGTGCCCCTATCGAGGGTATCATCTTCCTGTTGTCCTGACCATAGACATTATAGCTTCGCCCGTGCGAAAGTCAAATTGACCAAGCAATTTTCTCCCCAGCTATTCAGCATCAAACTAGACACCCTGCTCCTGGCTGTCAAGAAAATATTCACCACTCCCGAAATCCCTACCCCTATTCTAAGAGCAGTCAGTCCATTTTTTTGCTTGACAGAATCTCAGGAGCTGTTAGTTTTATGCTCATAGTTTGATTGTGCCGTCGTTCGGCAGGAAGTTATGCCCGGCGAGAAGAGAGCGACAGGCAGGAAAGGCGGCCAGCAGGGAGGAGGTGGGCGGCTGAGTGTTGTCGGCGTGGAGCCGGACAGGATGGAGGCATCTACCGTTGTCTCGTGGGCAATGGAAAGGTTAGAATGGCGCAGGGCTTCAATAGGTAGAATGGGTGACTTTCGGAGGAAAAAGATGAGGAAATTGGTACTTACCTTGGCGGTGGCATCCGTCCTGGCCGTAAGCTTGCCGGTCTTTGCCCAGCGCATGGGCTCCCCGGCTCCCGTTACCGATACCGGCTCCTGGGCGCTGTCCTTGCAATGGGAATACTGGGATAGGGACATGCATTTCAGCGCTCTGGGCGACGACCTCTCCACCAATGCGAATATGTACATGGCGCGTTGGGACTACGGCGTCACCGACTTCCTGGAGCTCAACTTTAAGCTCGGCGCCGGCGAGGCGGACATCCAGCATCGCCTGAGATTCAATGGCGACACCCAGTTCGCCGCTGGCGGCGGGGTGAAGGCATTAGTTTATCAAGAGGGCGATTTGACCGTCAGTGGGCTGGCCGAGGCTGCCTACTTCCGGAGCAATGGCCATATCGCAGGCTTCAGCGCCGATATCGGCCTTTTCCAGATTGATGCGGGCGTGGGCGCCGCCTATCAGGTGGAAAAGTTCACGCCTTACGGCGGGGTGGTGCTCTCCTACGTTGATGGCGATGTGGATGGTATTGTGGGCTACAATGCCGAGTCCGACGTGCCCTGGGGTATTTTCTTAGGGCTGGATTACCTGTGGCGTGAGGACGTGGCTGGTGGTGGTGACCTGAGCGTGGGTGGTGAAGTTCAGCTCTACGGCGACGGCTGGGGACTTTCGCTTAGCGTCAGCTATAAGATGTAAATCGATCGCGAGAGCATAACCCGTCTTTAGTCAGTTTGAGTGTTTTGTGCAAAAAGGGGACCTGAGTAATCAGGCCCCTTTTATTATCTGGTCGTTCACGGCTTCCGGAATATCGCCTGTCTAGCGGCTTGACAAAACCGCGCTGGGCACGTAGCATAAATAGGTGTAAGCCTTTCTGTCAATCGAGGACGTGATGGATGATTGCGGACACCATAGTCGATGGCGTGCATAAGGCTCTGGGGGCGGTGTTCGGCTCCCGCAACGAGCACATCATCAAGGCGCTCATTCCCACTGTGGAGCGCGTCAACCACTTCGCCGACGAGTTTGACAAGCTCTCCGACGAGGCGCTTCGGGCTAAGACCGAGGAGTTCAAAAGGCGCCTCAAGCAGGGTGAGACCATGGATGAGCTGCTGCCGGAGGCCTTTTGCGCCGTCAAGAGCGCCTGTCGGCGACTGGTGGGCAAGACCTGGCTGGTCGCGGGTCAGGAGAAAGCCTGGAACGATGTCCCCTTCGACGTGCAAATCATGGGAGGCATCGTCCTGCATCAGGGCAAGATTGCCGAGATGGTCACCGGCGAGGGCAAAACGCTGGTGGCCACCATGCCTGCCTACCTCAATGCGCTCACCGGCAAGTCAGTTCACATCGTTACCGTCAACGACTATCTGGCCGGGCGCGATCGTGACTGGATGGCGCCGGTCTATGAGCTATTGGGGATGACGGCGGGCGCCTTGCAATCGAACATCATCGACCCTGCCCTCAAGCGTGAAATCTATGCCTGTGACATCGTCTATGGACAGAACAGCGAGTTCGGCTTCGATTATCTCAGAGACAACACCGCCTGGAGCCTGGAGGGCCAGTGCCAGAAAGACCTCACCTATGCCATCATCGACGAGGTCGATTCCATCCTCATCGACGAAGCCCGCACGCC
>SDBU01000832.1_pt1 | contig 44683 bp, 84 predicted proteins | sample 2277071 | NCBI WGS metagenome assembly SDBU01 (sample SAMN10397929, study PRJNA504765) | marine sediment metagenome | isolation source: marine sediment core GS08_GC12, 126 cmbsf | place: Arctic Ocean: Gakkel Ridge, Loki's castle | collected 2008
ACTCTATTATATAATTTTTTCATAATGAAGTCAAGAAATATCATTTCCATGTTATTCCTGTTCCGTAACACACCCAACATTTATTAAAACCTCTGCCACCACAAATAGAACATTTACGTCCACGTTTTATTCCACTTCCATTACAATTCCAGCATAAAATATTTCCCAGCCCTGTACCATAACAAGCCCAACAAGTTTTGCTTTGGGGATTGGAACTTCGATAACAATGCTTTCTTTTTGGTGGTGGTGATGGTGCTTTTTGTCCTGTATAACCTTCCATGAAACCTTGCCAGAATAAAGCACTTTGGTATCTATTACAGCTACTCAATAGTAACATCACGAAAATAAGTAGGATTATTCTTTTCATGTTTTCCTCCTTTTCATAATGATCCTGTCAAGATTTCTTTCATTCCAAAGATTCTTCTAAGTCTTGAATTATTTTTTCTAAGTTTTTGATATATTGAGGATATAGTTTAGCATTATGGATCATTTCTTCATAGTTATCTATTTCATGTTCTCTTTCAACTATTTCATTTATTATCGCTTTCTTGGTTACTTCGTTCATTTCTTTCCCCTCACTTTTTTCAAATTTATTATTGGTGCTTCATAAAGAATTTCAAACAATGTGCAACCATCATTGATACATTTTGTGTTATGTTTTTCATCGTTAAGCATAACATAGCCACATTTAGGACAACGAACTTGCCAGTATGTTTTAAATTTCATTTCTTCTCCTCTTCTTTCATAAATTCAAAATGAAGAGAATTATCTCTTTCAGTTGACCAATTAATATGTGGGCAAATATGCGTAAATTGTACTGTTTTCTGAACTGTTTGATATTCTATACGAACTATCTTCCTTAAAAATCCAGGACAAAATCTATCTTTAACAGCATCTATCCAAGTTTTAGGATATGTAATTGTTTCTAATATCTCTGTATGAATCTTATTGCCTAATAAATACATTTTCATTCGTCCTATAATAAAAGCTGCTGTCCTATCTTCAACCCATTCAAATCCCATATCTGCTAATAAAGCATGGCTAACAATATCTCTCAGACCATATCTTATTTTTTTGAGAACAATTTTATTTTTTCTTTCGATCATTTCTTCTCTTCCCCCTCCTTATTCTGGTTATGAAGCAGTGATTTCAGGTTGATAATCCGGTTCTTATATTCCACCGCAATAACGATACCGTCACCGCTAAAATATTCTTCTATGTATCTTTTTCTATATTGGTTATCTCTTATAATGAAATGGTATCGGCTAGGGTTTTGAGAATCCGGTTTAAGTTCTAGTAGTGACATACCTTTGCACATGAGATAGGCAACGGAATAGAGGTCGGTGCTACTGTAAATGGTTTCATTCATGGTTACTCCTTAGTAAATTCACTTATCGTACTCCTTTTAGAGTAATCGTGTGCTCTTTCAATTACTCTCTCTTCATTGTCAAGTTGAAATCCATGCTTTTTAGATACATACTTGGCTCTTCGAAACGTACCATCTTGGAAAATTTGCAATACACATGTTCCTTCTATTCCAATCCAAATCCAACCCTCAAGGAGGAAGTCTTTTATCTGAATTTTTGATAAGTCTATCCCTCCTTCAAATTCTTTAGGAAACAACTTCCTTAAAATTTCTTTTGTTTGCGTACATCCTTCATCATACGTTTTCTGCAAATTCTCGTCAGTAAGTTCAATTTTTTTACTCATGTTTATCCTCCCTTGTACTCCTTTTAGAGTATTAGTATTATCTTCAAAGTCATGTTCTTCAGGTTTAATTTTGGCATAGAAAATACGCCATACAGCTACACCATAAGCTAGTACAGCGATAATGAACAGAGTGAAAATAATTCTATCTTCGAGATTCATCTTTCAATCCCTGCACATCCTTCAATATCAGAATTTGATTCTCGTATATATGTTCTAAGATATGTTCAAACTTCTCAGCAGGTATAATTCTGACATTGCATAGTTTACATTTTAGGGTAGCCAGATCGCCTTTAGCTAGGGTATCGAGACTAATTTTTTCGTAGAATCCTTTACTCTTACGAGTACAGGTCATTTTATCCACCACCTTTTCCAGAATTTAAATTTATCCCAATAGGGTAATTTCCTGCATATTTCAACGCCCCCAACAAACAGGTTAGTGCCATCGAATTTAATATTAAAAGCTCTATCTCTGCGTCTGTCAAGTATCCCTATTCTTTTTTCTTTCATGTAACCTCCTATCCGCTCTTTGAGTGCTTTGTTTTCTTGTTTCTTTTATGAATTTTTAGCCATCTTTTATCAAGCAAGAGTAATATTTTTGTTAGAGGATGATGAACTAATTTGCAATACCAACAGTCACATAGATACCACATTGTTTTACTTTTCTCAACATCGTTTTCAAATATCATTCTTGACTTACATATCGGACACTTCATTCCTTATCCTCCTCAAGATAAATCCATTCCGTATCTTTTCTTTCTCTTATGAGTTTACAGTTCCTGCAAACTTCTGCGTATCTAGTATTCAAGAAATCTTGACGTTGAACCCATCCATGAAACAGTCCTATCTCCTCGCATTTTCCGTAATCAATTCTAAGTTTAGAAGTTTCAGTATTAAACTCAAAATCTTTAAAAATATAATCTCCATAAATTGTAATACAAACATCAGTACTTGCCTTAACCTCGTATGTTTGAGCTTCCACATTCCAAGCGAACAGCATTAAAAACAAAAACAAATATTTCAATTTGCCTCCTTGAATATATCTTTAACAAATTCATCTAAATATGTTATTAATAATTCTTTCTCTATTGGTAATATATAATCTTTTTTAATTCTTTTCTTGTATACTACTAACAACCTTTTAATTTTTCTTTCCATTGTTCAATCCTCCTTTTAAATTTCTATTTCGTATGTGCCTCCTTATTTAATTTGTAATATTCTCTGCCATATGCTTGTTTGTGCTTATTATTCTCTTTGTATAACATTGAGGACATAACCTCAAATCTACTATTAAATCACTTACTGCTGATTTTCTTATATTCCTATTACAATCTTTGCATTTAAACTTAACTTTTACTTTCATTTCTCTCCCCCTCAATCATCTTTATGTTAAGAAATACCAATACAAATTATGGTCTAATTTCCCTATTTCTAATAACCATTCATCATCTAAAGACACAACAAGATTCTCCCTGCTTTCTTTACGAGCTAGATCAAGGGCATCCTCTCTTTTCGGGAATACTTTTTTATCAACTAAAAATATTTTTCCTTTTAATAAATACGACATGTTTTTGTAATATTCTTGTTCTTGTTTTCTTGTCATCATCTCAACAAATTTTATTCCATTCATCTATTTCCTCTTTCCAACTTCTCCAGAAACTCTTGAAGCTCTTGGATTTCGTGCTTGAGTGATTTTATATATTTTCTATCAATCAGAAAATTTTCAGCATAGATCATTCTATGATAGGCAAGCCTATAATTTCTATCCTCTATTGCTTCAACAACCACCCTCTTGACTATCTTCATTTCTTCAGCTCCTTTAGATGATCTTCTAGCTCCTGGATTTCTTGGGTGACTTGTTTTATGTGTTTCTTATGTTTGCGGTCGCAATTTGCCTTTATACCATAATCTATTATAAATTTAGTTGCATAAATGCTGTGCTTTCTACTCTTTATGGCATTCCTAACAACTCTTACGAGTACAGGCACTCTTTTTATCGTGTTCATTCTTTTTCAACCTCTTCTTCTACTGTTATTCTAACCTCCTTTCCTGCAAACTCTTGTCTTAAAAAATAAGTTATAGCCTCTAAACCTAGTTCATCTATTGTATAAACTTGTGGAAAATTATCTGTTTCTTTTTTAATGTAAATATAATTATTCATCTTTCTCCTCAGTAATAAATATATTAAAAACTTTAGATTTCATCATATCACAATCAAATCTATATTTTATTTCTTTGTTAATTTGTCTCTCTGTCCATGCTAAAAAATCTCTGCTTCCTTCATCAATAATTACAAAACTAACATTCCATCTCTTTTTCATTCCCTTTCTCCTTCAAGAACTCGGATACGTTGACATGATTGATAGTTCTTTTACAACAATGTAATGTCACACTATGTCCTTCTTGCTGAGTTAAAATTACAGCTTTACCATCAACCCTAGTCTCTTTATGTATTTCTTTTATCTCAAACATAGAACAAGCAGCATTACAATAATAACCTTTAAATTTAGTTTTACAAGGACAGTCTTGCATTATGTCCCCGTCTATTAAGTCTCCTATTTTATCAATCTTCATCAGGTATTTTCTCCTTGACCATTTTCCAATTCCATCTACAAACATCTATACACATCCATATTATTGTTATTCCTACAAATAGTATTATAAAAGTACTTAATAAAAATAAAAAAACTATTTTGAGCCATTTAAATTGGTGTAACCTTATGATTTCATGGAAGAAAATTGTCATATTATAAACATGACATAAACATCCTATAACAATAAACAACTCCCCAATCTTCAATCCAATAAACAGCAATATTCTTTTAACTGTTTTGCTCATTCCTCTCCTCCTTACATAAACATCTTTCTGTTCTATAACTATGCAACTCTCCACATTTTCTACATTGCCAATGGAAAAAGTACATAATCTTATTTTTTGTTATTGTAGGTATATGTTGTTTCATTTATATTCCTTCTTCGGCAACCAGCGGGCAGTCGGTTAAAGACTACTTATCGTATCCCGTCAGGATTCTTAACCGCTGGTCGCCTCATTTATATTCCTTCACCACACTAATAATGTCTTCTTACCAGCCATCGCCAGAACCATAGCCAGAGCTAGAGCCATAGCCATCGCCAGAGCCATAGCCATCGCCAGAGCTAGAGCCATAGCCATAGCCATAGCCATAGCCATAGCCAGAGCTAGAGCCAGAACCATAGTCAGAGCCATAGCCAGAACCATCGCCAGAACCATAGCCAGAACCATAGCCATCGCCATCGCCATCGCCATCGCCATAGCCATAACTATTTTGACTATCTTCGTAATTTATAGTTCTTTTATTTTGCATATTTTTTTTCTCCCAAAATTATCTGTCTTTCTGTGACACTTTTCACAAATAGTTATACCACACTAATAATGTCTTCTTACCAGCCATAGCCAGAGCCAGAGCTAGAGCCATAGCCATCGCCAGAGCCATAGCCATCGCCAGAGCTAGAGCCATAGCCAGAGCCATAGCCAGAGCTAGAGCCAGAACCATAGCCAGAACCATAACCATAGCCATAGCCATCGCCAGAGCCATAGCCAGAACCATAGCCATCGCCATCGCCATAGCCATCGCCAGAGCTAGAGCCAGAACCATAACCATAACTATTTTGACTATCTTCGTAATTTATAGTTCTTTTATTTTGCATATTTTTTTTCTCCCAAAATTATCTGTCTTAATGTGACACTTTTCACAAATAGTTATACCATTATCTATTGCAAGTCTCAATTCTGGATATTCACTAAAAGATTTGATATGATGAGGATGTAATATTACTGTTTTTCCCGCTCCGCTTTTTATACCACATTCCTGACAAATCCAATTATCTCTTGCGAATACTGCTTCCCGCCATAATCTAAATTCAATATTTTTTCTAATTCTTTTATTTAAGGGGCTTATTCCTCCTTTCCATAAATAAGATTTTTCACTCTTATGCCCTTCACTAATTTTTATTCTGTGTTGTATAGAAAATTTTTTGCCCGTCCATACCCCCGCATAGACATTTTTATTTTAGCTTCTTGAGAAGGATATTTGTTTCTATCTACTTTTTTACCTTTTAACCATTGCATATCACAACTCTTTTTCCCATGATTTTCCCTCACATGAAATAGTTGCTACTACTGTCAGATAATCAAACTCTACTAAACCATTACATTTATCTAATTTTGTTGAAGAAGTTGGTCCAGACGCTAATTCTCCTAATCCTTTTGTAGTTCCCCATGATCTAATCACAGAAGCATCATGCAACTTACATTCAGAACCATTTCTTTCAAATCTTCCTACCATTACCCACCCACGTTGCAAGATAACAATTCTTACATCATTTACATCTGATTTCGTTGGCAAATACTCTACTTCATCAATAACAACTCTCTTCATTTTCTCCTCCTTTTTTTATTTATATTCTTTAACTACCTCTATAACATCTTCAAGTTTCCTAACTTCTATATGTCTGCAATCGCAAACCTTCTCTATATACTTCTTAAATACAATTTGATGAGATTTCAAGGTATCTCTTCCTACCTTGATCTCCATATACAGAGCTATGTTCCTTTCCCTGTTTACTTTCAAGAAACCTAACAAATCAGTATGCCCTCTCCATAAATGTTTATCATAAAGCCATCTATTGCCTATCTTAAAGCCTTTCATCTTCACCTTACCACAAGGGATATGATTAATCGTACACCAGTCTATAACCTGCATTTGTAACTGATCGTGAGTTAATTTGAGTTCATCACGGGCAATTTTCATAATTTAAGATATTTTCCTTTATCCATTTATCTATTTTCTCTTTCACAGCACTCCCAGCCCTCGCAGCACTCGCAGCATTTTTCTTAGAAGGTATTTTTAACCATTTCTTAGCTACTTCTATAGCATTCCTAACTCTTTTATCATCGGGGTATTCTCTTTCAAAGTTATGTAAAACCAGTTCAGCACAGTAAATAGAAATAGCAACATGGTCTTTTTTCTTTAATTTCCAATATTTAACTATTCTCATATATTCCCAGCATTGTTTATCTGATTGTATAATATTACCACCTTTAACTTGAACTTTAGCAATAATATCAGGCTGGACATATCGCATAGCATCAAAAATCAGTTTAGAGCCATGAAACACTGACTCACACATTTCAAGTTTTTTCTCGCACTTATACCATGTTTTTTCTTTCCATTGAAAATCAAAATAACTTGATTTAAGTCCATATCTCAGACATTTCCATAAATAAGGCATTTCATTCCTCCTCGCAGTTGATTATGAGTTAATTTGAGTTTCATCGTATATCCCATTCTTGTGGAGTTTGCCATATATGAAAACAGTTCTTATGTGCATTAACGTAATTTTCTTTTTTTGGGAGTATCATCATACAATCAACATCACCAAAAAACTTATTTTTCAACTGTATTATTTCGTTCCATGTGGGATACCTTCTTCTATGAGAAATGGAAATGTGTTTTAATGCACCCCACTTTTCAGTATTGTCTATGCTTTTTAATATTTTTAAATTATTATCAGTCATAAATAATTCGCAATCCCTTGAATCAGGTAATTGAAATTTTGTATATCCTTCTAATTTATTTATTTTCATCTTCCTCCTTGTTTTCTCTTTCTTTAGCGTCTATTTTTTCAAATAATTCTTCTTTTGTCATTCCAAAAATTCCTTCAATTCTTACTTTCTCTTTCTCTTCTTCGATGAGGGTGAGAAAATCTTCCATAGCCCATCGCTTGTATCCTTCTGTCTGATTGCCAAAATATTTATCTATTATATCATCTATCTTTTCTCTCTTCTTTTTCAATTCTTCCGGCATGGTTTCTTTCTCCTAAAAGGGACGATTCCAAAAGGAGGTGAAGCTCTAAAGAAATCGCCCCTGTCGTTACATTAGGACTATATTTGGACTATCATTTTCCATCTCATCTACCATATTGTCCCATTTAAAATGGTCACAGTGAATACATATACCATCTATCATCTCTTTAGCAGGATAATGACCATTGCATGAATCACACTCGTATAAAACGTCATTCTTTTTTCTCATTTGGATCTCCAAAAGGTATATCCTTTTCATCTTTAAATGAATTTACTTCATCAGGGACTCTATTATGTCTAATAAGTTTCAATCCTATTTCCAAATCTTCAAGCCCTATAGCTTCAATTTTTGTCCATGAATGAGTGCCGAAAGTAGCTTCTAGTTTCTCTAACTTTCTTTTTTTATTTTCTCCCATACTTCCATACTGCAATGACATTTCATTACCAATTTCTTCTAGCACTATCTTCTTTTTTTTATATTGCTCAGCCTGAGAATAATCACTATCAATGAGAGCTTCGGAGTTTCTATTAGTATCAACCCCTACATGTTCACCACCAATATTCAAGAATTTAACATGAGGTAGAAAATTCTCAAATTTTGGCATTTCAAAAGATTTACCATTAAGAGTATCAGACCTGTCTTTCACTATTGTTGCTCTCTGTATGAATCCTGCACCTGGTTTACTGCTATGTCTTGCAATATTCATTTCAATAAGCAATGAAGGTTCGTATCCCATTTCGTTCTCTACCTTCATCTTTGTGCCTGTTTTAACCATCTGAGCAACGCCATTCTCATCCTCTTCCGTTTCCCATACGTCACCTGCTCTTCCTGCCATAACTATATGTAATGTGGAGTTTACAAACAAATCAGAGAACATACCCCACTCTTGTTTTAAGTCCATCCAATGTTGTATAGTTATACGTCTTAACTTCTTTTTCTTTTTATAAGATTCCATTAATTCACGCCAAAAGTGAGTGATACTATCAATAATAAGTATAGAACAATCCTTTTCTGCTTCTTTTACAACTTCTAATAGATCAACAAAAGCTCTACTCTTGATTACTAATAGGTCTATACTTTCTTTCTTGAATCTTGGACTCATCCAATCCGATCCTGTCTCAGTGTCAATAAATGCAATAGGTTTCTCTAACTTTAAATGTTTGTGCAATCCTATTGCAATACTACTTGAAGTAAAAGTTTTCCCTGATCCTGAATTACCGTAAATCCCTGTCTTTAAATACGCTGTTTGGTTGACTGCTTTTCTTAACAATTTACTCATCTTTAATACCTCCATCTTCATTTTCATTTAGTTTTAATCTTTCAGTCATTACTGCTACTCCCCTATGAAAACAGTCATTACACATAGGGTTAAATCCTGTCACCTTCATCTCGTTTATTAATTTCCATTCTTTGCATGAGATACAATAATACTTCTCTTTCATACCTTTTCCATTCCTGCTGCCATAATGGTATCATTATGAGATACTCCGTTTAAATCCATAGTAACCATTACTTCTCTATGATGCTCACAGAACAAAAGTGCTTTACCTGAAATCTTTCCATTCCTTAATCGTGCAGCGGTTCTATAAATAATTAACTTCTCGCAACAATAAGGACAATCTTCATCATCTCTGTAAAGTACATGCTTCCAAGTTGCATTACCGGTCATTCTCCTTCACCTCCTTTTTCTTTATCAATAATTTTATAAGCATACTCTAACATCTCCTCTAAATTATAGTCATCACGATCACTTTTATTCCCTTTTTCAGCTAATTTTCTTACATAATGTTTCACTTTTTCTATATCTAGTTTTTGATAACATTCTTCACACAAAGGAAACATCCCAGAAGTTTCGCTATAGTCTATTATATGATATTTTTTCCAATTCCAAGTATCCCCACAATTATCACAACCACTATAACCTCTTGAAGTACCAATAATATTCTTAGATTGTATGTTCGATACATATATTAGTCTTAATGACACAATAATAAGCATGATACTTAACATTGTTACCATTATTCTCACTGCAGCAGTACCTTTGACCATCCTTCCCCTCCTTTAAATTCTGGCTCAAAATATGATCCCGCCCACTCGGGAGCATAGATAAGACACCAGCAAAAATTTCCATAATAACAGGAATCGCCAAAATTATTCATCCTTGAATACCCCTTTTTTATTATGACAATCTTCCATTAAACCTTGTAACATTAAATATACGAATCCAGCGAAGAAACAAAATCCAAAGAAGTATAACACTTTTGCAATTTGTGCCCAAGTTAACATTATACTACCTCCTTAATAGAAAAAGGCCATGAGCAGGTGTTGCCACCTCTGGAAAATTGCCCATGACCTTTTGATTTATCCAAAAAAAAGTCGAGCTCGGTTTCCAGTCCGTCTCGATTGTAATTGTTCTTTTTCATATTTGACCTTTCCAGTAGTCACTTTTTAACTTCTGTTCAAAGTATATATTTTATTCATATTCTTGTCAATGTTTATTTGTAAGTATTTTTCATTTCTCGACGCTGAATAAAAAAAGCACACTCAGTAATCCCGCAATCACCAAATGTGCTTTTTTATAGTACTGTACTTTCATGCGCTAGTTCTCTCCCATTCAGGAAATTATCACGCTTCGGTTTATTGTAATTAATCTGAAAAGAAAAGTCAAGAAATTATTTGTCTAAATTTTCTATAAATTCTCTATATTGTTCTTCACTTAATATTTTGCACTCGTTATTTTTTAAATTGACTATCTTGAATTTCCATAACGTTTTATGATCTTCTCTCATGCAACAATTATGAAATACTATATAAGATTTAATACCTAAAGCATCAGCTATCTTAATAAATATTTTCTTTTTCCATTCGCTTAAACTACCTCTATCATCTTTTTCTTCAATTAAAGCTACGATATTATTGCCTCTTATTTCTATCCAGTCTAAATTCATCGCATAACACTTAGAGGATAAAGTCCTATGCCATTGACTATACGATAAATCTCTATAATAAGAATATTCTTTTTTAACCATTTATATTCTCCTTTACTGAATCAAAATATTTTTTATCTATTTCAAAACCTACAAAATTGCGTTTAGTTTCAATACACGCCACTATAGTTGAACCGCCACCAAACATGGGATCACATACGATACTACCAATATCTGTAAAATGTTCAATTAATACCTTCAGCGGATTCATATTCTGTCCCCACTTATGTAAACTCTTATTAGCTTTATCACTAATTAAAACATCTTCAAGCCATTTATCCTGCTTTTTTTTCGGAGGTTTTTGATAAAATAATATTGGTTTAGCACGATTGAAAAAGTTTACATTAATACACCTGCCAATATGACCTTTATGATATAACATTCCTAGCCAATAATAACTTAAATTTTCCGATAATTTGTTCATTACTTGCGATAAATAAGATTGACCTGAATAACTGATTAAAAATCCACTCGGTTTCAATATCCTTGCTGATTCTCTTGATAAATCAGACCACAATGATAAATATTCTTTCCCATAGGGAGGATCAGCCAAAACCAGAGAAATAGAATTGTCAGGAATATTCTTTGTGAGTTCCCTGAAATCCCCGCATTTTATATCAATTTTACTTTCATCGGCTTTAATTAATCTTAATTTACTATTCTCTTTTACTTCTTCCTTCTTTAATTCCTTTGTAAGCCTTATTACTCCTACGGTTGTAAGTTCCTTCTTGCTTGCCTTGACTTCCTTTATATGTTCATTAAACTTTTTCTCGGGTAAGGAGGCAATAGCTTCGTATCTCTGATATATTCTTGTGTCTATTCCTGCACCTTTTAAAACTTCGAACTTCACTACACGATGTAGTGAGGTTAAGTCAGTTCTTGTCCCTGGCTTTGTTTCCAACTCCTTGCTAAACTCACCCATCCGCCTCTCACACCTTAGTCTTATCTCTGCTATGTTATTTTGCACTTCAAGGCTCTCTTTAGCCTGTTTAGCATAAACTCTTAAAGCTTCTGCTTTATCTCTAATCTGTTTAACTTCATCAATATCCTTGCATAATGCTATTGCCTGTTTAGCCTTATCCCAATTATTTAGGATTTTCAGTTCATTCAATTTTAACCTCCATAAAAAACTCCTTTGACTAAATCGGTAGCCAAAGGAGTAATTATTTAAACCTGCCGATTCAGCATCTTTAATAGTATTGTTATACTCTATTATACAAAATCATTTTTTCTTTCGCAAGAAGATTTTGTTACAAAGTTTGATTATCGAACTCAATGAGATTCTGATATAAAACTTTTTCTTAGTTAATCGAAGGTGAAGATTCTTCATCCTTATCATCTTCATCGGTCAATCCTATACGTTCTCTAATTTTTTCTACCAGTTTGTCATCTTTGTCAGTCGGAGTAAGTGCAGTTATCTCCTCGGCAATATCTAAAATAGCATCTGCCACATCTTTCCCTCTTTCTATAACAGACTGAATCAATCCCTTGTTCACCTTAATCCAACTTACCAACTTTAATAAAATCCTTACTGCCTGATACGCATCTTTAATCTTTGACATAACTACCTCCTTTAATGGTTATTGCTATTTAATCTCTTGCAATCAATACAAGATTCTTTCTTACAATAGTATGTATTATTTCCCATGATACATTTAATACCCATCACCTCCACTTCCTTAATAGATGAATTGCTTACCTTCATATCTTTGGCTATTTTATATACTGTTGGTGACAATTTGTGTGCCATACAATAATACCTCATAAATATTTTATTTTCTGAACTACTTAAAGGGTACGATACGTTGTTATAAAAGTAATCATATAACTGCATAGTTTATCCTTTCTTTCTAGGTAGTTGGAAATGGGGATAGTCTTTGAAAGTATTCCAATTTCCTCCCCATTCTAGTCCATGTTTGTATACTCCTATAACTCCTATCATTTGGTATATATAAGCATATTTCTCATAGTTCCATGTCCACTTATCTTTCTCATCATATATCACTACATCAAAAGCCGATCCTTCCAAATGCCTCGAAAACATAGTCTTTGTATTTCCTAATCCTAACAGATACGATTGCCTTTCAATAGTCCTGCTGGTTTCAAATATCTTTGCAGGTATGTTATGATGTTTTAAATCGAGGATCATCTTCTGTGCTATGATTTTCAGTTCAGGTACGAGCTTGTCTAAACTTCTGCAAACTCTGGTAGGATCAACTTCTTTTGGCATAGGTTTTATTTCCTTTTTCTTCTTGAATACGCTTTTCCAGTATTGTATTATTCCCATAATACATTAGTCCAATCTTCGAAGTTTTCTCTTGCTTTTAGGTTTCTTGCCTATAGTAAATGGAATCTTAACTGTTTTTTTAATAGTATCATAAGGTATCCCTTTGAATTTACTAACAACTGAAAGAGACTCATCAATAGCTTTCTTCATAGAAGTTTTCCATTTTCTTTCTCCACGTTTATCACCAGCTTTATATCTTTCTTTTGACATCACTTGATCTATTGTTTTATATAAATCTGCTATAGCATTCATTCCAGTATCAACAGTAGAATATAATACATTGCTTATACCTCTACCTGCGTATGTACCTTTTTCTATTTTACTTTTTATAGTACTAAACGCAGTACCAACGAAATATACGTTACCCAAGTTTATTTCAAGAAATCTCAAAACATTATTCAATCCTCTTCTTTTAGGAGGTTTTCTACCATAAGCACGATTTCGTGCTTCATCAACTCCTATCAACATAGCATTAGCAACGATCATTACTAGAGCAAGAGATTTGATTAAAGTGGCTTTATCCCCTGCAGTTTTACCACTACGATTATATTTCTCTACCGATCTTTTAAGAATCATATAGTTCTTATTTCTTTGTGAACTATATTTGGTTAGTAATCTAGTAGATGTTTGTTTACTTCTACCAATAGAAGAACGATCTTTAGGCATAAAGGTAGGTTGAGTTAATCTGACTACCTCTTCAGTTCTTTTGGCTGTATACTTCATTTTATCTTCGCCTTGAAATTGTGGTGATAACTCATTGGTTTCATGTACTACCGCACCCCATATTCTCCTTATAACCCATCTATCAAAGGTACTTATACCACTCATCAATTTTTGTCCTAAATTACTTTTACCTGTCCAAAATTTTCTTACTTCTCCTACTTGCCCTATTTCTCCTAACTCTCTAGTGACATTCCCCTCAAATCTGTCTCTTAATTGAGGAGACCATTTACTCATTTCTTCAATATTCCCCGGTGAGAAAATGCCTTTTAGTATATATTTAAAATCAATTTCAGTTAAAGCAAGTCCTAATGATATAGTTTGTTTAAACATAACCCACGGATTAGCACCTAAAACAGCTATATCCAACCTATTTATTAGATCATTAGTTAATTTATCGACATTAGCCAAATCATAAGAGTTCCCTTCTATGTCTTTCACGTAAGAATTTAAAGCTCTAAGATAATGTTTCCCATACGTTCTCGTTATATCTTGTTGAAACTTCTTATCATTTAACATCATCTTAACATTACGCAATGGTTTTGCTAATCCATAATAAGCTGAAGATTGTTTAATACTCTTATACACAGCAGAAAAAGCGTCCTCTATTATTAAAGCATTACTAGCATTGGTTCTCTCCTTCAATATACCCATGCCTTCTAAAGTTTTCTGAGTGAAATTCTTTTGTAACTTCAATTCATCTCTCTTTATATCCAAAGCATTTGTTCTTATAGGAAAATAGTCAATTTCTGTTGCTACCTCTGTACCATTTAATTCAAGAGACCTCTCATTAAGTTTTTGTTTTTGTGTCTTATTGAGGTATGCATACATTACGTTTGCTACATGATGTTCTTCATCTGTCATAGAATTGATTATCGCATCAAGATCGTCACCACTAATTTTATCTATTCTAAATCTATTCTTTTCAAAGCTAGTTCCACCTTCTAATATGTGCTTTAAATTCTTATTGTTTAAACTATGTAGATAAAAAGCTAATCTTTCACCTTTAGTCATCTTTATTGTTTTACCTGAAGGTAATTTAATGCTTTGATAATCTATTGTTTTGCCGGAAGGTTTTGGTGTCGAAGTTTCTGTCCATCGAGAAATATCAAAAGGTATCTGCTGTCTAAAATAATCTTTTGCACTTTGTTGAAATTGTAACATATCAGACGTACCTTCATCTGGACCATCATACACTACTGCCTTTATTACCCCCCTTGGTTCTTTATCTAATATCTTACTAATTGTTTCAGCATTCCAACTCTCTGTAGTAAATATCTGTTCAATTCTTCCTGCTTCTAACGCAGTATCTTTTGTATCAATAACTTGCGGATCATACTTTTGTTTCTTCTTCCTTGCTATATTAGTATAAGACTGTTCTAATACCTCTTTAGCTTCTTTGTATACTCTACCAAATATCATCTTATTCTTTAGATCATTGAGCTTTTTGAAATGCAGAACAGATTGTCTAATCAAATCTATATCATCAACGGTTAAATCCTTGATTTTCTTTTTATCTAAAATACCTAATTGTTTTAGTTTGTCTTCAGGAATGTTATTATCGGGATGTTCTTCAATGAATTTCTTCATACCCGATAACTTGCCTAATGTCTTTTCTCGGCGATTAACTAAGTCTAAGTTGCTAACAATATTCTCTATCTCTTGTTTATACTCAGGTCTTACTTTTTTTAAATCTATTCTCTTGATAGTGTTAACAAGTTTACCTACAGATTCACGTCTTTGATATTTCTCTTCCATTATATCTATCATCTGCATAGCACGCACTAATCCATGCTTAGTATTGATAGTTTTAACTTTACTTAACAACTTGCCTCTATCGTTTAAAGACAAGTTTTGTTGTGCATAACTCACTAGATCATGCTTTATCTCTGCAACTTGTTTTTTTGTAGATTTTAGTTTTGTGAATAACTGTTGTCTAGCTTCTTGTCTACCTGCACGATACCCGAACTTTGCACCTCTAGCTTCTGAACGTAATCTTTCTCTAAGTGCAACACCTTCTTTCATAACAACTGTCTTAGTTTCTTTAGGTCTGATAAATTTAGGTTTCTCAGGGGGTTCAGCAGGTGGAGCTGGTGGTACACTTGGCGGTTCTCCGGGAGGTACTTTCCCCTTCTGTGTCTCTTGTACAAGTGGCTGAATAGCAGGAAATTGAGGCTGAACAGTCGGTGCAACTCCTGATGGCGGTACTTGTGCTAAAGGCTGTGCTGTAGGGGGTGTTACAGGAGAAGGTTGTGCTACTTGAGGAGGAACAGTTGGTTGAACAGGTGCTTTACCTTTAAAAGCAATCTGTCTAGGTGCTAGAGGTTTTGCTTTACTTCCTACTCTAACTTTAAATAGTGACCTAAACTTATTCATAAATACGTTAGGTTTTATATTCTTGCTTACTACTCGTGGTATTCCACCCGGAGATACTTCTACTGACATACCATGAATCCTTCCACGAAGATACTCTCTACCAGAAAGTGCTTTAAGTGCTCTTAATGATTTAAGAAGATCACTTTTTTCTGCACTTATTGCACCACCTTCTACTCCTTCAAATCCTAAAAATTCATTACGAGAGATAAATACTTTCTTGTTCTTTGAAACATATCTAGAAGCATTCATCAATCCTGCAATACCTTTTGCTCCTCGTATCAATTCAGGCACAGCTACAGCACCAACACCTGCCAATGCAAATGGTTGCAAATTCTCAATAGGGTTTCTTCCTTCTATGCTTAAATTAGTATCCATTTCATGCCATTGTCTTTCAGCTTCTTTGTACTCTTTATTCTTCCAACCATGACGGATACCTTTTGCCCATTCATAGACAAAATTAGCATAGCTTTTCGACCATGTTTTAACACCTTCAGCTTGATAAGGAGCTTGTTCTATGACTGTTCTTGCAGGTTTAATAAGAGAAGTTAGAGGATTATATCCTGTTGCTTTTTGAATTGTTTCTTGAGGTTGTTGTGGGGTAGGAGGTCTTGAAAGAAGTCTCTGTTGAGTCTCACCTATTCTTTCTTTTCTTTTATCTTCTTTGGGGAATGTTACCCAACTCCCATATTCAGGGTACTTTTTTATTATAGCTTTTGTAAGTTGGATATTATCCCAATCTTTATATTCAGGATACTTTTCTTTTATCTTCTGGGAAAAAGCATTTACATTCATTATCTAGTAATTCCTAGTGTATTTGTTTCAGTTGGTTGTGTTCTTCCGCCTTGAAATGCACTGGTTATCCATTCCAATATTTTAGATTTCCAATTACCACTTTTAAGTGCCTTCTTGATTTCTTCTTCAGGTATGTCTTCTCTTATTTCTCGCACCTTCCTTGCTAAAAATTTCTTATCTTTATCAGATATATCTATCTCTGGATTTGTTAGCAATGTGAAAAAGTATTTATTTTCTCTATCTCGTTCAAACTTTTCAGTTTCTCTAGCTGCTTTTTGATCAGGAGTCTCTGTTGTTCGCTGAGTTCGCTCTCCACCTAGAGACCTTGTTTGCTGTCCTCTTGTCATACCTGAAAACGATCTTGCTTTTGCTTCTGAAAGAGATTCTGCTTTACTAGCTTTCTGAGAATGTCCCATTACTCTTGAAAATCCACCTTGTGCAACTTTCAATTTTGCTTGTTCTAGTTTTATCAAATCTCCTAATCGTTCTCGATCTTCTAAACTTTCAGCAGTCTTTTGCTTCTCTTTATATTTAGTTATTTGGTCAGTACTCTTTTGCATATTCTGAGCATAAGAAAGTTGTATTCTTTCTAATTGCTGTTTTGGACTCTTTTCTCTAGGTTTTGTAGCAGATAGAGCTTGTCTATATTGTGGAGGAAGCCCTTGTATCTGAGAATAGTCAACATCAACATTCTCGTTACCAGCAAGGTTACTAACAAAGTCCATGAATCCTTTTTCTTCCTGTGCTTTCCTTTGTCGTTGTTGTTCAAACGTACTTATAGCTGTAGGTATCGCTCCCGGCACACCTTTAGCACCACCAAGAAAGTACCCTAATCCTCTTTTAAATCCTTTTGATAATGGCATATATTTATCCCTCCTTATGTAAATCTGAATTTATTGCAAATCATAAACCATATTTTTTATAGTCATAACCTTGTTGATAAGGTTTCCTAAAATATCCCTGTTTAGCATAGGGGTCTTCATATCTACCATCGCCACTTGAGAAATTAAATGAACTACCTCCACCACCACTACCTCCATATAAGTTTCCTACACCACCACCTAATGCACCTCCTAACATAGCTCCCGGCGGGCCACCTATAAGAAATCCTGCCCCCATACCCAAAGCAGGCAATAGTGCTTCTTGCCAACTAGGCTGCTGTTGCTGCCCTTCCTGTAACCTCTGCTGATATTGAAACTGTTTCCTTAACTCCCACGGTCTATACTCAGACTGATATTGTCTATATCGTTCAGTTCCTTCAGCACCATACCCAAACTGTCCTCTCTGTTCTTGAGAACCCCCTAACTGTAATGCCTGTCCAATAGCTTCAGAAATCCTCTCTTGTTGAGCCAATGTTCTATCTCGTTCCAATCCTCTAACAAACTCATCAAGAAAATCAGCCTGTTCTCCTCCTGTAATACCCGAACGTACAAGATCACTTAGATATTCTTCTTTTCTTTCTGCTTCCCTAATACCAAAAGCTTCTCGTTCTTCAGGAGACATTTCTCCTTGAAGTCTCCCCCCTTGAAGTATATCCATAATATTTTGCCATATTTCAGGCTCTTGTGTACTGTCTAAATACGGGTCTTGTCTTTCATACCTCGGCGCTGCTGCCATAGTAATCACCTCTCTATAAAAAATATTTTATCTTACAGCTGTATAATAAACAGCATAAGCAGTACTTGTAACACTAAAATTCAGAGAAAACCCATCAGCATCCATCGAAACATATGCTGCTATTACAAAATTCTCTACTCCATAGTTTGTTGTCTGTAACACTTTATCAGTAGCACATACTATTTTATTTGTTCCATCAACATCTATCGCAAAAGACGATTGATTGCCATTATAATCCATCTTTCCAGAACCCGCATAGTCTGTGTTTGACGCTCCTATTTTAAAATCAACATATCTTGGTGTAAATCCTATCCCCGTAACAGAATGATTACCTGTTCCCGCAGGACAAGTAAAACTTCCTACAGTAACATCTATAGGCGAACTATCTCTTAATTCTCTTAGTTGTCTATTTAATTCTTTTATATCTTGAGGTCTATCAAGTTGCTTAAGAGGATTTATCATTGCTTCCTGCCCAGTAATACCAACAATGATAAAAGCAAACAGCGTATAAAGAGCAAAAAATAATACTACCTGCCAATTCTTTCTCATGGGACAGACCTCTCATCTGAAAAATATTCGTTAATTATGGCACACTCCGTTCGTCATATGAAAGAGTTCTATAAAGTAAATCTAAATTGTATATTTTGAAAGGATTAGTATTCTTGTTTCTAAACTCAAAGCTCAGAAAATAAGAGTTTTCTCCATCTTCAAAGTTTATCTTAGTAATATTGATAGTTTTAGATTCAGGTTCATCATCTTTTATAATAGAATATTCTAACAATTCACCATCAATATCCTGTATAAGCCTTAAATCGAAAGCCCCTGAACCATAATCGTGAGTTAAATACAATTTATCATATTCCTTTAGTTTAGCAAAACTATCTAAAAAGAAATCTTTAGATTTCCAGTAAGAAAGATAACTAGCTCCGTTATCGGAATATAGATTTTTGACTTCTGCTCTATAAATATAATTAGCGTTAGAATCACCATAATAAAGGTCATCAAGATACACAACAAGAACAGAAGGATGCCAGTCATATACAGTCCAGTTACCAAACCTATCCCACATTAAAATAGTATCATTATAAGTATTTTTCTTTGAGTTACCTCCATAATAATATCTATTATTGTATACCGCCGAAGCACCTTGCTTAGGTGCTGTTTCTCCTGTATAATAGTTGAAAGTCACAGAAAACAGTTCAGGAGTTTCCATAGCATCGGAAGTAGCAAAATCTGATTTCCACCACGCATACCGAACAGCACTATTGCTTGGTTTATATCCAGGGTTTACTGCAATCCACGCAGAAGTATCAATACTTGAACTCCAAGACGAAGTTTGAACAAAGAAATCTATTTCATGGGCATTTAATGCCATATCAACATTGAATAATCCTAAACTGGCAATATCAGTACCTAAATCCTGTCTCGCTGTTATATAACTTCCTGTGCTTTCTCCATTACTATAATTAATAACTACTTTTCTTAATACTGGTGTATACAAACCAGAAGAAGTAAACGAACCTTTCCATTGAATATATTGTTCTTGATCTGATTCTATTCTGCCAGGTTCATCAATTAAACGCCATGAATCTAAATCACCATCAGTAGCAGTCGAGGTTCTAGTATAAAAAGCTATTTCGTTTCTATCGCCATCAATTTCAATATCACCCCAAACAGGACTTGTAAACGTAGAATTAAATAGACTTGATATAAATGTACCTACAGTATAATATCCTGATTCGTATATTTTTATCTCATAAATACCTAACAGAGGTACTAGTCCTGTAGCTGTACTAACAGCAACCGAAACGTCAGTAACATCCGCTATAGGAGTAAAAGTAACTGTATCTGTGGTAGCGATATTAGCTGTATTATCTAAATCCCCACCTGTTATATCTATCCAAGAACCTCCCGATGTTTTATATTGTAATTTCAAATCGATGAAACTCGAAACAGCATTAGTCTTATATTTTATACTTACTTTATTAATAGTAGCTGCTTCATCTAAATTTACTGCAATATTATATGTATTAGAAGCATCTCCCAATATTTGTGTTCCTACAACTGAAGAATTCCCATCAACCATACCTGCCAAATTATGATACCCATAAACTTTTCTTCTATAAGCAATATTATCATTCAACGAGACAGTACTCGTAGTTGTATCTTGAGATAATTTAACTTTTCCACCACTAACAGTAACACTGCTTGCCGTTCCACTATTAAAATCAGTAGTAGAAGTTTGTTGCCAATCAGCTATCTCAAGAGTTATTTTATCATTAGTTATTAGGACGTTTGTAGCAGAATAACCAGAAGTAGTAAAATCTTCTGTTTTATCCAATTTCCATGATTTAGCGTTAGCATACGAATAGAACTGTTTCATTTTCTTTACTTCAGGTTCAATATCTTCAGAAATAAGAGTAAAATTGTTACCATCAAAATAAAGAAATCCTAATTTAGACAACCAAACATATCCATTCTGGAACTCTTGAACACTGCCCTTATCTATGCAACCATACTTGTCAGATATAGTAGCCCAGTTGAATGTAGAGCCTCCTGTATTATATATAGCATGGGTAGACTGTTCTTTTACTGCTAACAATCTGTTTCCATCAGGAATCAAAGCAGTAATTTCGGTGGGGTCAGAAGTACCTATTTCAAGTTCTTGAGTAGCTGCCCATCCACTATCAGAATGAGCACCATTCGTTAAATCGCTCCATCTGACATCACTAGGACTGTTTGTAATTCCTGCTTTCCATATTCTGCCTAACCAGGACGCAGTAATAGCCCCCTTAACAGCAGAACTATTGCGTGTCAGCGTAGAACCATCGAAATACCATTCGCTATCGCTACCATTACCACCCCAGCACAATATATTCGTGCCGAAAACATAATCAGCAAAACTCGTTGTAAAAGAAGGATTTAATCCAGAAATCACCTCTGTCCATGTTCCCCCCCCATCAGTAGTATAAAAAACAGAATGATAGTCTCCTGTATATAATGTCTGAGAACTTTCCATTAATAGATATTGGTTACTACCTTTATCGAAAACATGAGCAGAATATATAATATCATTAAAATGATAAGGCACATGAGCACCAGTAGTAGAATAATAAACATAATCCCAATGATGTAATGAAATGTCACCCTGAATCGTAAAATCTCCAAATGTAACTGTTTGATCGCCACTTGCAGAACCTAAAGAACCCGTTATCCTTAAAATACCATCAATATAAACCTTTAATGCAGTACCTTTTCCAGTAACTCTATATTTATGAAAATCATCTGTAGTATCCATATAATAATTACTATTGTCTATTGCAAATTCAACTCTATCATCATAAATATATAAAGATTCTAAATAACTGCCATCAGAAATTTCTAAAAATGCGTTAGATGGAGGAGGAGTATAACTAACCATTTTCGCTTTCATTTCTACTGTCCAACCTGTAGCATTATTTAAAGTAGGAACATTTCTTCTATAATAAAGATTAGATGTAGATGCACAGCCTATTTGTAATTTTCCGTCAACTATTGCCTCAGTGTTTATTGTGCCAGACGTTGTTCGGGTGAAGCTAGATGCAGCAACTTCATTATGAGGCAAAAGATTAGCTTCATATTGAAAAGTCCAACTTGTTGGATTTGTTGTCGCTGTATAATCTTCAGTCCCATACCTTTTTCTTATTACTCCTGACTCATCGTCAATCACAACATTGAGTAGGGCAGAAGCTTGGTTATCTTTTATGAGTATAGAAGATATATTATTGTTTAATCCACCAAACCCATTGAAATGTTTCTCTTGAGGTTCTTGTGCAAAAACATTTGATACTAATACAAGAAATAAAGCGTAAAATAGTTTCTTCAATTTATCTCCTAATTCTGCTCTGATTTTGTCGTCTTCTAATAGAAGCGAAAGGCAATATATCAGGATGAGGTTTATGTGACTTGATTCTATCCTTAATATCAGTGAACTTTAACCTCATCTTTTCTTGTTCTGCCTCATACAATAACCGATACTTTTCTGCGTCTTGTTCTCTACCTCTGACACCTTCTAGTATCCGCCATGCTATACCATAACAAATTGAAATATGATGTGCTTTAAATATACCTCTCTCATTGAAAGGTACATCATCAGAACTTGCCAGATCGTCAGGATATTGAATGTAGTTCACTCCTATATCACGTTTCGTGAAAGTTGCAGCAGTAGAATGGGTTGCAGCAGTAGTACCTTCCGCTCCTCTGGTACAACCTACAATAGTCGTAGAAGTCTTAGCATCCCAATGAATAACCTCAGTGCCTACAATACCTGCACCTTGTTCTTCAAGATTAACTGTAGAAGTCAATGTTATAGATGTTGCAGTAGCACTTGAAATAGCACCATTCAATGTAGTAGTATCAGCAGCAGATTCAGGAGGAGGATTCATTTCTATAGACAACCAATCATCAGATAAGAAATATTCGTTAGGTGTGCTAATCTTAGCCACTCTTTGACTACTATTGATAAAGTCTTCACTTCTTCTATTTGATGTCCATATTCGTTTGCCATCAAACGTCACACCTTTGATAGTATCTATATCAAGGAACTCTGTAGGCAATGTATATTTCTTCTGATATTTAATAGATGAGAATGTTTCTAATTCTTTTAATATTCGAGTATTACTGCAAATTTCAATATGCACGGTATCTCTTACTTCTTGTATAATAGGAGTCTTCCATTTATAAGTAGATTTTACATCTTTTAGAAATCGTCTAGTTTGATTCTCTATCTGTCTTGCATTCATCTATTTTCCTCCTATCTCCAATCGTGCATATCATATTTTTCATAGAACACTTTGTGACATTTTCTGCACTCATAAATATTTCTAAAATTATCAAGATCACTGGTATCGAACAATACATATTCCCAATGCTTCTTGCTTGCTTTACAGTTAGGACACTTAGCTCTCTCTACTACCTTCACCCCTCGATATTTAATAACTTTTCTATTGCCAGCTTTCAATCCTTGATACATACCTAAGAATAAAAGAGGTGAACATAAGGCAAACATTGAAACACTTAATAAGGTCTTTGATAGTTTAGTCATAGTTTAACTCCCGTCACTATCCTTTCAAATCGAATTTATAAGAAATACTAATTTTAGATTGCCAGAATTCTTTACTTGAATCTTTATTTATCTGTGAAAAATATTGCATCATTGGAGTTAAATAAAAATTGTGGTTCAGGGGAATATCTTTTGATAGTGTTGACTGAAAAATCTGTCTTTTAAATCCTGTTTCAAACGAAATACGTAATACATCAGTTTTATAAATTGCTATTAACATGGGTTGCGTATCAGCCCATTCAATAGCATTAGCAGATAATCCTAAAGACAAATTATCAAACTGTTGAGTAGCGGATAAACTTTGATAATCCAAGTTTTTAGATTCCTTGTAAAATATAGTTCCTGTAAAATACTTATAATTAGTCAATAAATCTAATGCTCTATATTTCACATCATTTTCTCTCTCGTAGGTAATATACAAATGGTTGTCATGTTTTGCTTTTAGACCCATTTGCACTTCGTAATCTGCTTTTTTGTCAGGCAAATTAGAACTTTTCATTGACAACGAAAAAAAGACTGCTAGTAAAATTTTACCTAAAATCATAATTATTTCTCCTTTACCAATTAATTTGTAATAGTTGCAATGTCCCTGACAAAGCGAAAATTCCGCCTGTTATATTACTATAAGCATTATTTTTTGAAAGTCCCCAATATCCGAGACCTAACTTTATAATCCCCGCAAAAATATTTGCAGTCTGTTCCTTTTCTTTTAATTGCGATATTCTTGCTTCAAATATTAGCTGTTGACTAAACTTTTCTAAGGTATATTTTTTAAGCAAATCATCTATTTCATCTTTGTATTTCTCGTCTGTTTCCTTTGCTGCTTTCTCCCCTGTTGATGTTTTCTCCATATCTGCCATCAAATTAATAGAACTGAACATTAAAAGAATCATTAAAGTTGATATTATTTTTATTTTCATAATGGTTTCTCCTTTGGTTTTATATTTATACCTATATCTTTTATTTTTTTCTCAGCAACGTCTAAAGTTAAATACGTTAATACAATAGTAAGAAAAAGCGGTGGGGGTATTTTACCGAACCAACATAAAGGAAAACTCAACAAGACTACTACAAATTTCTTACTTTTGAATTTCTCTAATTGTAACATAAATCTCTCTTTCTAATATGTATCTAGGGACTTCCCTTCGTTCTGCTTTTACCCTTCTTATACGCCTATCTCGTCTATCTCTTTGCGTTATCATTTCACCGCCTGAATATAATTAAAAGTATGGTAGATATTAATGATAATATCGCTACAGGAGATACAAAACGAAGTAAAAAATTTATTCTTTCATCATGTTTAGTAACCTTAATTTCTAATGTATGAAAATTACCTACAATTTCATCTAACTTTTTATCGAACCCTTCTATTTTCTCAAATGCTGTCCTGAATATTTTCGTAAGCTCATGGACGTTATTATTATGTGATGTTCTATCATTGACTATAGTCGTTTTTAACTCATTTATTTCTTTTATCCATGCCCTTAATATAGGATCAGCATTTCTATTATTGGGAGTGGCTTTCATCCAATCATGTTGTTTTTTATCGTCATTCATTTCTTTCTATCTCTATTGTTCCTTTAAGACACTTTATCCATACCCTGTTACCATCTTCATCCATGACTGCTGTATAATCTCCTTCATGTAATATATTGCCTGTGGTGTAACAACCAGACAAAGCTAATAGAATACATAAACATATAGCAATGAAAATTATTTTACTTGTGCTCGTTAGAGTATCAGCTATCATTTTACCATCCTGCACAAGCAGTACTTCCATTGATTATCTGTCCAAAAGCTCCTTGTGAAGTACCTGTAGAAATAACGACTGCTTTATTAGTAGAATCATAATATTGTAGTCCTGCTACTATTGGAGATATTAATTTTAATTCTGCTTCAGTTCTTGAATAAGGAGCTAAACCCATACTATTCATATAAAGATACCCTCCTCCTACAGCCATTTCAGCTCTAACACTACTAGAAGAATATGATGTAGAGAACCATTGGGTATTGTCTGTATCAGGATTTTGTCTTGAATGGACGAAGAAGGTTATCTCGGCAGGAGTTCCATGATCAAAATTTTTGTTTCCATGAGCTGCATCATGTAATATAAGTTTTCTCGAATTAACCCCTAAAAGCAAAGCATTATTAGCAGTATTTCCTTCAACTTGTCCACTACTCGTACCAAAAGCAATATATTTATCATTCCCTATTACTAGAAGATCATCTATTTCAATAGTGGTATCAGTTGGTGAAGATAAAACTGGACGAGTTCCATCCAAATACCATCTAATATCAGTATTGTCAGACCCCCCTACCCCTTGAGCTTCTAAAAAGCCATCATTAGTATTATCCCAAGTTTCCCCATTCCCTCCTGTCCAAGGGTCAACACTTCCCAATTCTTCTAAAGCATTAACGGGAGAATGTAATACCGTGATAAAACAGAGTACTAGTACTATATATCCTAGCTTTCTCATATTGTTACCTCCAATTTTCCCATACTTTGACTTCACAAGCCGATGTCGTACCTAAAGCATAAAGTTGTTTTGCCAAAGGTAACATATCATCACTAATTACACCCGAAGGTGACAATGGCCACGACCCACCTGCTGTAGTAGCTGTTATTGCCGAAGTCGCTACATGAATAGTATAACTTGAATTATTTTTTATCATTATCGCTGTACGCCTATCTCTTTTAACTCTTAATGATGTAGCAGTGGTTGTACTACAACTTACGGTAAATATTCCACCGTTAGGTACTGCTTCCCAAGTAATCGCCTTTGCAGCAATTAAAATGAACATACAAGCTACAACCAAACCTCCCAAAGCTAAATCTTTCCACCTTCCTTTCATAATTTCCTCCTATAATAATAAAACCATCCCCAGTTCACCAAAGAAATGGGGAACTAAAATAAGGATGGTTTCATTTGTTAAAACTTAGTTTCTAATAGTATCTATGAAGATATAGTCATTGTTGTCTGAATCGTTATAAAGTGTGGTAGTATCATTATCAGCGTTCATCGAAGTATCATTGCTTGTAGACCCTTCAATTTTATCCGTAGAGTTAGCACAAACTAATGTTAATGTCTTTGCAGCTCCGGGTTGCCATTTGATAACTATGATATTCCCTTCTGGTACTGCTGTTGATACGGGTAAAGTAAATGTCATAGGTTCTGTAGCCGTAGCAATATGTATTCCAAAACATGCTGATGAAGTAACTGTAGCTGATGCGGAATAAACCGTAGGTGATCCATAACTTAGTCCACCTGTAACTGTCGTTAATCCAGCAATTGTAGCAGTTTCATCTACAGTGAGTATATCGGTAGTCAAAGTACCAGTAAAACGCCCATCTTCAAACTCATTGGCAGCACTACCCAAATCATTTGTACCAGTAGTACGAGGTAAAATATCTCCTGTAGTATTAACTGTTATCCCATTAGCAGCAGTACCAATAGTCCAAATGCTATTCCCGGGATCAGCAGCTATCGCTTTAAGCATATTTCTTGTATGCCATGAAAAAACTCCGATAACCAAAATAGTAACAAATGCTCCTATAAGATATTCCTTATATTTACTAAATTTAAACATTGTTTCACCTCCCATTAATGTTCAGGTCTTAACCTTTCTATGTTGCCAGCTTCAGGATCATCAGGATTTAACGTCCTTGCAATCCTTTTATACTCTTGTGTTTTGCCTGTTTCCTCAAACTCTTTTTTCCACCTTATCTGTTTCTCCACTATCCCCCGGGTTCTCTTCGGCCCCAATTTCATCAGATCGTCAGGAATCAAAGTTTCTTTGAACTCTTGTGCCAGCTCATCTTCTCTTTTTTTAAGTTTATTCATTTCTACAGGTTTTAACGATTGAGGAGATTTCTTTTCCAATGAAGCTATAATCTTCAACCTTGATCCTGTCAAATATGCTACATGCTCATCAGAAATGTTATGCTTGATATGAGGATCGTTTGCCGTACGTAACTGAGCATCAATACCATCTATTTTCCTCTTTATATTTTCCCGCTCCTGAACAGACAAAACATAATCACCGAGTTGTGGTTCATTTCTTTTCACTATTATTTCCGTCATAAAACCTCCAAAAAAAGTATGGAGAGGGAAAGTTATCTCCCCCTCCATATATCGTTGTTACGATACGTTCTCTCCATAAATCCAAGTCCAGTTGGTGAATCCCATCGTATATCTCATGTATCCACTCCACTTTTTTATGTATGTATTGAAATCTATATCTCTATTGAACTCAATTTCAATTCTCTTGAGCCAAATAAGATACCTTTTCATTAAACGACTGTCAGTCATAAACCAATTATTTCCATCAGAAAGATAGTTGTGCCATACCACTAACTTATATTTGCCTTCATGGTAATTCCTGTTGTTGTTAGCAGTATCTACTTTACCCGCTGACTCTATAACTTCCCAAGCAACTTCTTCACCTGCTGTTGCAACTACAAGCGTATCAGGATAAGCGTTAACATAGTTACCTTCAAGAGTTTTATAAGCTATCATAGCTCTTCGAACTACTTCAATTTCAGTAGCACTTATAGCAGTTGTCCCCGTATTACTTTGGGTAGATTGCCCGCTTACTGTTGAAGTATGCCCGGAGTTACACAAACTTTTTGCGTCACCGCCAGTATAAGAGCTATCAAAAGCATTGTTGAATATACTAGCACCGTCTTTCTCCTGTGTAACACGACCTGAATAAGCAAGGTCTTCTACTCTGTCATCCATAACGCTAAACTGATCATCATCCCATAACTTTCTCTCGATTTTAAAACCGCTTGCCTTTTCTACGGGAGTAAGAGTCTTATCATATCCTTGATAATGAACATCGTAATTAATTGTTCCCGTAAACTCGTTCCAATCTCCTAAACCTGTAACACCCGAATATTTCTCTTGGCTACGACCAGAAGTCTCTTCCTTGAAAAGAAAAGGTAACATGCTCTTATAGTCTAACCATTCCTTAGTGAATATTTTTCTAAAACGAGGGTCTAAAAGATCAGCAAAATTCTCTGATGCTGCTACTGCCATTATAACCACCTCCTATAACATATTGAAGGTTTAAGTGTCCTTATCTTTGTATTTATGTTTAACTCAAAAAATTAACTCATGCTTAAATCTGTGACGTAGATTGATCCTCTAAAACCACATATATCAGCATAAAAAGCTAAATTACTGACATTATCCAACCCCGTCCTACCAACATCACTTTTAGCACCACGATCACCAGCGTCACCAGTTTTCAATGGATGAATAGCTTCTCCAGCATGTTGTATATAATTCTCCAAGACGTTTATCGCTAAACCATCAGTTCCACCTGCTGATATGTCACCAGCGTCCAAATCATCGGCATCAATATCAGTAGCACCAAAATCTACTGCATATTGACCTAAGGGCATAATGATGATGAAATCCGATACTGTGGTAAATGCAGTTGTAGGAGTATTCGCTACCACTACCGAACAAGTCGTACTTGAAGTAGAAGAATCTTCTACCAGATCAAGTTCCCCTGCTCCCGGGTCAACTACACGATATAACCAGCCTCCCCCTAGATTAGGATGTCCTTTACTAGTTGTACAAGTGAAATCAAGCGCAGTTGCGCTAACGCTTATTCCTGCACTATCATCATACTTCGCTCTGTAAACAGCGAAAGGATTGATAACAACTTTTGCGCAATCCATGTTAAAAAGGTCAATAGTTCCATCATTGGTTATCCCTTCGTTGAATATACCAACAAATCCCTTATAAACACCTTCTCCTGACTTTACCATTCCATGATCAGTGCCATCACTAGCACCGAAACATGCCCATTCCCCTAAAACAAAAGTATCATCTTTCGTAAAAATATCACGAACAATAGCTTCTGCTCCAGTTAAATCATAAACATGCTCTGCCATTATAAACTACCTCCTTTATTTCCCGAATAAGCTTTTGGGTAGCCATAACCCTTTCTTTATTATCTTTAGTGGATTCCATATACTTTTATGAGGCATTTTCAGCCCTCTTTTAAAAGAAGAATAAGGATTACTTACTTGGCTGACATTATAGTCAAGTTTGCTCATATTCATTGAAGGCGCTAGTTCGTACCGAAAATAACTTCCACATTTCCTGTTCTTGCATTTCCATCGAGTCTGATATGGCGTTATTTTTTCGTAGAATTTCACCTTCTTTGAATGGCAATAAGGACATAACAAATTCCCAGACAACACTCTATTATGCTTGAAAATCATGGTCTCTCCTACCGGTAATTTTTACTTCCACACCCTGGACATCCACTCGATACAACAGGGTCTCCTCTACTATACGAAGAAGTGTCTAATGATATACCGTCACCAGTACCAACTGCGTCACGTTTCGTATTGCAGGTAAACCCGCATTGACGACAATAGACATAATTAGACTCTTGCCCGGGTACTTGACCGCTTCTTGCTGTCTTTGTAGGATGAACGTCTTTAACTCTCATTTTCTCAACAACTCCTCTATTGAACCCGCATCCCGATTTTTAACCCATTCTTCGTCAGTCATATTCGACTTTCTCGCCATTGTTCTTTCTTTCTCAGAAAGAACAATCTTCGATTTCTTCGGTTGAGGTTTAGAGCCTCCAGTAAAAGAAGTTTGACCCACAACTTTCTTATCCAATCTTTCCTTCTTTCTGCCACGTTCTTCGGCTTCTCTCATTTTGACATCCTGCAATTCTCCCAGTGCCATGTGATAAACTTTTTTCACTATCCCCGGAGCTATAGATGTGCCTCTAGGCAATCGTGCCAAATGACTATCAAGAGCAGGTTTTATCATATCATATGTCTTTAAACCTATTTCTTGACGTAACTCCTGTTTCTGTAGAGTGAGTTTAATATCAACGTTGTCTTCACGAATGGTAGAGAACTCTTTTCTGATACGTTCTCTTTCTAAGATAGTTTCTCTGGATTCACCAGTCTCGGATTCTATCTTAGTTATGCGCTCTTCGTCTTCAAGTCTGGCAACTTGAGATAACTGTTGTTTGAGAAACCTATTCTCTTCTTCAGCAAGTTGTCGTTTAGCAGACTCCTCATCAAGCCTGTGTTTGGGAATTCTGATGTCTTCTTCACCTTTCTTCGGTTTAGGTTCTTCCGTTTCTTCAGGTTTAGGATCAGGGTCTTCTTCGGTCTCTTCTCCCTTGGTATCGCCCGGAGCAGGCGTTGAGTCCTCAGTTTCCTCTGATTTGGCATCTGTTTGTTCTTCCTGTGTTTCTTCTGCACTAGTTGATGTGTCTTGTTCTTCGTCTCGTAATATCATTTATCGCTCTCCTTCACTTTGGTATCGCAGTCGTGTCTGCGTGTGAGATTGACGTTGCGTATATAAAAAAAGCCCGAACATCTGAATATAGTATTCTTGCCATCCATTCCATTCAGATTGTCCGAGCTTCTATTTTGTGAGCGTCTCGATTGCTTTATTTAGTTTTCAAGGAATTTGCTTTGAAACTGTCTTTTGTCGTCATACTCGTTACTCCACCTCTAAAACAGTTTAATTGAAACGAACCGGTAAATGCTTTCTCTGATTCTAATACTGTGACTATCTTCTCTAAATAAGGTTCTAATTTGTGCTCTTTTATATTGTCAATCAATCGTTGTTCCATTATCCTACCATACCTGCCTTCAATAAGTCTAACCCAAAGTTCATTTGTTCCTTGTTTCTATAACCTTCACTTTTGCTTGTCACTCTTACCTTAACTATAATATCAAATTCATCTTTAACGTCTTTACCTTCAAGATCAGCAAACTCATTAGAAGATAACTGCATTGAGGGGAATACTTCTCTATCCTTCTCAGCTCCATCTTCTTTTGCCTTATGACCTAAATCTCTGAATATTACTGACAGTTCCTTGTAATATGTCTTACTTTCTCCCATCTTTTTTCTCCTCGTTCTCCTCATCAAGTTTAATCTGATCTAAACTCTTCCTAGCAGACTCTCCTTCTTTGATTACCATTTCATCCAACCAAGAAAAATAATCAAGCGTATTCCAGACTGCTCCCTTAATTCTCATTAAAATATGTTCTTTAGTGGTATTATTATCAACTCTCGAAACATCATACATTACAGTTAAGTCATTCGAAACAATTTTCATTTGAGCTTTGACAATATCTTTAAACAATTTCCATATCTCACTGTTCTTCCCATTCTCAAAGACCATTGCGGTATTCATCTGTTTTCTTAAAAACTCTTTATGCTTTTCTGCATCTTGTTGAGGATATTCCGGTTTCATAATCCTTGTGCCTGCCTTTCACCTTTAGGTATTAAAAAATTGTTCGCTCTAGGAGTAGGATTTTTCCCCTCAAGAGGATTTGGTCTACCACCACCTCTTTGTTCTCCACCGCCTTCACCCATCATCTGTTGTATCGCCTGTTTCTGCACATCTATCTGTTGCTGTTGCATTTCTTCATTACTAGGCAAATATTTTCCTATGTTTCTTTGGCCAAACTTCTCAAACATCTCTTCTAATAATGCTCTTACTGCATCAGGGTTCTGATCTATCATAGGTTCAGGTCTTACCCTCTCATACATTTGTAAGAAATTGAACTTATCTGTCTCTGGATTATCTATCATATTCGCTGCTTTTAAAGTAAAATCAGCACGTTTCATCCGCACTTCATCTCTGTTGAATTTCTCAAAGACCGGTCTGCCCTCTTTAACTTTACCTAATACTCTAAACTCCATACCTTCAGGTAAACATTGGTATGTTAACTGTACTATCTGGTAAGCAACTTCTTCCATAGGTTCACGCAAGTTATCAATATAATCTTTCACACCTATATTTGATTCTCTTAATAATGCCATAGTCTTTGCAGCAGGAGCATTAGGATCGCTAGGTGATTCTCTTCCTGTCATAGCAGAAGATGTCCTCACTAACATCTCAGCAAACCTTTGTGCCAAAGACATATTTTGATACGATCCTGATTTAACATCAGAAGTAAACATCTCTTTTATGTCGTTATTTGGGTCTTTCGCTATAAGATCACATCCCGGATACCAATAATCGCTATCTCCTGAAAAAATGACATTATCTCTTCTTATAAAACATTTAGTATTATTTATTGTGCCTGCATCTATCATCTGATCGAACATAGCATTAATAGCATAGTTCATGTCAGCTAATCTACCACATATCGAAACTCCGTTAATATCATCACCTTCCATAATTCTAAAAGGTATAAAGTTTACTCTCTGATGCCAGTAAGGAAACAATGATATTTTAAGAGTTATCTTATACTCTTTGACTATTCTTGTTACACACAATTCTTCCTTCTCATCATTATTTACATCTATTCTTTTCAACCCATCAATGAGAGTATACTTTTTCTTCTTGTAATCTTCTATGACATGCCCCTTATTCTTAGCTTGTAGTTCGGTTTCAATTCTTTCTACTTCTTCTCTAAGATCATCAAGATTATCATATATACCTTCTTCTTCACCTCTCACAAGCTCATCCCATGTCACATTCTCTCGTATCTGATAGATGAATCGAGCTTTCGTGTAATCAAGAGTATCTTCAGGAATGACAATATCTTTAGCATTAACCATATCAAGTTTCGGGGAGTTCTTCACTACTTGATTGTATTCTACGGTAAGATTAATTGTAGCACCATTATTGAGTTTCTGAATATAACTCTGGTATTCTTTAGGGTCAAGCCCTGCTTCTTTAGCATCTTTAAAATCTCTTTTAAAATCTTCTAGGTTTTTATATTTCTGTATATCTCGTACCCTCTGCTCTTCTCTGACCCAGTACAATTTACCCCAACATATTCCATGACGTATACTTCTCTTAAATATCTTATCGCAATCTCTTCGTAGTTTCATCTCTACACGAGCAATATAATCAAGAAAACTCGCTAGTCTTGTTTCGTGTTCAACATCGGATTCTTCTCTACCTTCTACCATCCATAGAGTACCCAATCCAAAAATAGAACCCATAACTCTTGTATGTATTTGATCTACGCTTACTGTAACGATAGGTACATTGAAATTTGAACAATTTCCACACCAACAAGCTATACCATTTCTACGAACATAAAGAGTATGATATGGAGTAGTAACACAATAGACACTACCTTCATATTTTATTGTTTTTCTTGATAGTGATTGTATTTTTGCTCTACTCTTAAATAAAATTCTAATTGTATAAATATCCTTGTTATTCTTGTATTCTTTCCCTCTAATTAAACACTTTAATTTTTCATGATCCATCTTGGAAATAGTTGCTCTTAATCCAATTTTTTGAACAAGTTCTTGAATATTTCCAGACAACCTTTTAGACGTTGTATAGTAAGACATTAAAGGGTTATAAATCCTATTTCCTCTTTCAGCATAAGTTCCATCACCCTTTATCAATGATCCTAATAAACATCTTAATAGATCAATATTATAATTCATGTATTTTTGGGGGATATATTTATCACTACATTTTCCAAGTTCTTTAAGTTCAGAAAGTATTGCATCAGTGATATGTTTCTTTGAAATTATGTATATATTTCCACTATAAGAATACTTTAATCCCATATTTGTTAAAAGGTTTTCTATGTCTCTGCATTTTCCACTATTAGTCTTTTTATCCTGACAAATACCGATATTCCCAGACTTAAATATATATCCTTCGCTAATATACCATCCTAAAAACTGCATCCAATCTTCTGCATCGAAACCATTAATTGTCTTTGCATTTTTACCTACCCAATTAGAAACTAAAGGAATACCTAAGTGAGCACCATTGATTTTCAATAAATCTTTCGCTTGAATAAATTTCTTTTCCCCTGTATATCTATTTTGAACGTACATATTATGTTCTGGAGTAACAGCAAGATCAATAGATTTGCTTTTAAATTCTATCAATTCAGTTACTTCCATTTCTGTAAATTCCTGAATAGGCATATATTCAGCTATGCCTGTGTCTGGATTAACAGAATAAACTAAATCATTTTTTAAGTCTTTGAAAAACTTCCATCCTTCTTTGGTAAGTACTTCAGTGTCTTCGGAATAGCAAAACTTCCATGGAAATGTCTTTATCGGCAGGATACCATTGTAGAGGTCGTCCCATTCTTCTATATTATTAGTTAAACTATTTGTGTTAGTTGTTTCAACTTCATTGAACACTACTTTTGCTAACTCATCTCTTTTTTCTCTATCCCAATCAAGTGTATCTGAATCGTAGATATAAAAGCTTTCATCTTCTTCGTAGTCCACTTCTTTAATGATTTTCCTGTCCTTAGCTTCTTTGCTAAGACCTTTATTCATCTCTTGTTCTTGTTCAGGAAATTCAGTTAAACCATTAGGCATTAATTATCTCCTCTTAGGATCAGGTTGTTCGTTGCACTGTTTAGTATCCCATCGAGTGAACTCTTTTGCACTCTTGCCATCTTTCTTCTTTTTAACTTTATATACCTTCTTCATCGCACCTCCTGCTACTTCTTTTTAACTTTCTTCTTCGCTTTATTCATCTTAACTTTCTTAATCTCTTTCTTAACTTTCTTTGCATCTTTCTTCGCTATTTTCTTCGATGATTTCTTCGCCATTACTTTCGTCTCCTTTTTCGTTTTATACGTTTCTTACAGGGCATAAAAAAGACCTCCTGTATTTAGAGGCTACAATTATTTCTTTCTTGCTCGTTTCTTCTTAGGTGCTTCTACTTCCGGCGATGGCAATGCTGATGTGCTGACTTCGGCAGGTAGTTCCGGGATAGGTTCTAGTTTCCATTCTCCTGCACCCCTGTCTACTTGTGCATCAGGTACAAAAGCTACTCCTCCTGTGACAATCCATCCGCCTTTAACTCTTAATCTACAAATCCCTTCTGTTACTTTCTCCGCTTTTCTCGGATAGTCCATTATCCCTCCTTTAATTTGCACAACGTATGCAAGCCAATTTGTTTATTAAAATCCTTTTGCAACATTTTACATTTATACAAGAAATCATTATTTCCTTAATTTTTAATAACTTATTTTTTTTCTTTCTTTTTATTTCTGGGTATTCTTTTACTTTATCAATGCAAACCTCAATATTATTCTCAATTTGACTTTTGAGAAAATGCAATATATGCAAGCCTTCCTTTTTTATGAAATCTTCTCGTTTTATAAAATAACTATCTTTTTTCTTTTTATCATCATCTATTTCAACTACTAAATTTCTCTTTGGAAAATAAAAATCTACTATATATGGATTAATTATTTTTTGCCTTATATATTTTATACCACTCTCCATAAGAGAATGTCTAAAAATGTTCTCATGCTTAACGTCTCTTTGTTTGTTTTTAATCCTATAATGTTTTAATTTTTTTATGTAAACTTTCTCTTGAATACTTAACAGCATGTTTTCCTTTTTAATTTTTGAAAAGAAAACTCTAAATAAAAAAAAGCAAACATACATTCTCTCCAATATACATTTGCATTTTAATTTAGTTTGTGCTAGTTTTATCTAGTTTCTACATCTTTTATTCAACTCTATTATCTATTATACACCCAAAATCTGTTTAAGTCAAGCTTTTTCTTTCAGAGGGCTAACTCATTTCTGAATAATAGATCGCACAAATTATTAAGACTACGATAATATATATTGACATAACTACAATAGTCCAACGTAACAAAGAGGCTGATACATCAAAATAAAGCATTGATGACAAAATTATCAAAAGTACTAACCAATGCCACATAGATGGCAAAAAATAATAAAGAAATTTATTCATAACTTCGTTGCATCTCCATAAGTTGAAAATCGAATCCCCCATGACAATGCCTTATTCTTCACCCAGTCAAGTATAATCTCTCTAGGAAACTTATACTGCCGACCACCTATCTTAGCATAAGGTATCTCCCCTCGTTTCATAAGGTAATATATCTTACTCCTGCTCATACCTATATACTCTGCTACTTCCTTTACGTTCATTATCTCTTGGCTCAATGTACCCTCCCTTTCTTGTCCATATTCTTCTTTAGACTTTGCAAGAAATTCTTATTATCACCTTCGTGAGCTTTAACTATTGGGGATGACTTCGGATTCAATACTGCGTTCTTTGTATTCTCCAACATCCAGACCATGAGTACTTTGTTTTGCATGTTACACTTGTATTTCACGCTACCATCATCATTCAACTCCAATATCATTGTCGGTACTTGTTCTTTCTCCTTGCCATCGTCACCTTCTTTAACAACCTTCTCTTCAGGTTGTGGTTCTTCATTCTTTTTCTTGTTGAACATTTATTTATCCTCCACTCCGATAATATCATGCTCGCTTAATAGAACATGCTTAACTTCGTCAATCTTAAACTCCGTTCCTGCATATTTACTGAATATTGCAGTGTCTCCTTTCTGTACCAACATCACATCTTTGCCGAAATCAATAATCTCTCCCCTGATGTTCTCAACCTTACCATCAACTTTTATCACTATTCCTGAATGGATAGTTTCCTCAACTTTCTTCGGTCTTACCAGTACCTTGTCATTTAGTGGCTGTACTTTCATTCGTGTCCTCCTTTTTAGTTACCCAATATTTATATGAATATTCACATATGAATCCTTGAACAGGATAGTAGTATACCCATTGTCTACGATAGATCATTTTATCTTCTGGATCAACTGATTCATCTCTATATATAACTTTGATAAACATATTACCGTCTACTGCGTGCATATCATAAAATCGAGTTTCTATATATACTGCACTATTCCCTGCATTTGTATAACGAGTTGTATATTTGTCACCATCAACTAATCGTACCTCTTCCACCCTCTTAAACTCAACCTCATCAACTTCTATCGTCTCTGCGAAAAACTCTTTGTCCGTCATTTCTGCCTCCTCCATATCGCAATCATTTATCTTTGACATCTCTTGGTCTCTTGATGTAAATAGGCAGTAATATCGCTACCGCCCCTATCACCGCACACACTATCGGTATCCACCAATAATTAGTCTCTTTTACTTCATCAACTACCTTCGTCATTTGCTGCATCTGCTGTGCATCCGGCATGTATCCCATTTATGCCTCCTTCCTTTCTATCCACTTGCCATCTCTCCACTCTTTCTTATATTTCTCGTGCATGAGAAACACCAACAAAAACTTTTCCCATGTATCAAATTTATTTATATATTCTCTATGATTATTTACTTTTTTTCTTTGCTCTTCATCCCGTGCCCAATTCGATAAATTGGCATGAGGAAAATCATACCAATATAGCATATCATCAATCATTCCTTGAATACTAGGTTTCTCCTTAACATCTTTATAAATCTTCTTCTGCAACTGATCTTGTCGATCTTTAGTTACATCAAACTTTTTAAAGTCTTTCCAATAAGAATAACGAGCCTCATTAAACATAACAAGAAACTGTCTATCTATTTTATGTAATTTTCTATGTTCGTTATCGTTCTTGCACAAGAATAAATTTGACAGTGTGTTGTTCTTTTTATTACCGTCAATATGATGAGACATTTCATTATCTCTTAATACTCTACCAATAAATAAAAAGATAAAATAAAGAAACATCAGTACCCCCCTCTCCTCGCCCTCTCCCGGGTGTCCTTCTTCTTCCGTTCTTCAGGATCAATATATCTAAGTTCGCCCATCAATCCATACCTGACTAAATCCGGGAAACATTTAGGGTTATCTAATTTCTTTATCCCCTCATCATGTACATAATGTTCCATCCCATAAACAAAGTTTCTACATGTATTAAAAACATACAATTTAGGATGATTTATAGGTGAATATGGTTTCTCTTTGTTGTACTTCAAGTATTCCATAACTTTCAAATGCCCGGTAGTCTTATCTACAATCGCATCTTCAAAGTCTAATTTGAATCTACCTAAATCCTGCTTTATAGTCATATTGGTATGAACATCTTTTCTGTTCCCATAGATAGGATCAATAAACCTTCGATACACTTTTATTCCTGCTTCCTCAGTCTTTATGGTGTCCGCATAATCTTCTATAATTAAATCAGAAGATGGCATCTTCTCAAACGGTTCGTGAGGATACTCATCATATATATACACATCTTCAGTTTCATTCACTGCTAATCTGATCCATGCAAATGGTTTTCTATCATGGGGGTCTAAAATGAAATACTTTGTCCAATTATCAGGTATTTTGAATGGTTCTACTGTATGAATATTTCTTTCCCAGAAATCCTTATACACTAAACCAGCAAGATGTAAAAACCTTCCATGTAACCGGGCTTCTTTCTCATCAGGCGTAAGAGTGTTCTCGAAAGTTTTAATCTGGTCTTCAGTCAAATATGGGTTGTCTCTAATATCAACATTTATTCCCCAAAACTTATCATCCTCATATTGTCTCTCCCATATCTCTGTCGCTATCCACGGTTCAAACAATGGTGTCATAGTCAACCACATTCTACCATTACGCCTGATTAATCCTCTTTGTGTCGCTACATAACAACTACGTCTAGGAGGTTCATCAAACCAACAATTTGATACTTTTATCCCTTCACATATAAAACTATGTGTCTCAGGCTTCCTGTCCTTTCTATAATGACCAATAGATTCAACACTTAAATCATATACCTTAGCTTCACCAACACATTCCCTACTTACAAATCTCTTTCTTGTATCTTGTCCTTTATGTAGAGACTTTGTATTCCCTAGTCTTCTTAATGCTTCTCTATAAACTTTTTTAGGAGAATATAAATAATCACTTAAATTTAATTTACTTGCTTCTATCCATTTCCCTTTATTAGTCCAAATCTTATGATCTGGAGTACACAATAACTCATATCCATTCTTTGTCTGTATCTTTACAATAGCTTGCATTCCCTTATCAATCTTATTTTTTACAATTACCTCTGCTTTTAAATTGTTAGCATGTGCAGTTAATAATTTGTCACCAATTTGTATGTCTTTTATAGCAACCCATTGTCCATTTGTCTTTAAAACTCTCTGGTTTTCTTCAATACATCCATCACCTTGCCATCCTTCCCAGAGCTTATCTTCTTGTTTATATGTCATTACATCAAAAGAACTCTTATCTTTTAAATGAACTCTTACAATCCATCCACTCTGATTCTTAAACCTTTGTCTTATTAAATGAGCAGGAATAATATCAAGCATTAACTCTTGTAAGTTCTCACCCCATCCTTTATCAAAATCAGCTACACCAACTCTCAGCTTCACTGGTCTAGTTTTTATTTTCCCCGATTCAGGATACCAATCAGGATATATCCCTGTAAGATGATACACAAATTCGTGAGCACCCATCAAACTCTTACCGGATTGATTCCCCCCTTGCACAAGCCTTGTTTGAGTTGTATTGCAATGAAATAATTGTTGTTTAACATGTCTTTTTGGATACATAGGACTGTATCTTAAATGAGGATAAAATGACAAAGATATAGCTTCAAGACCTTCTAACTCTTCTAGTGTAAAAGAAGATAAATCTGCACCTTCAGTATCAATCAGTTTCTTCTTCATTCTCTATCACCCGCACCTTTTCCTTTGGTTTCAAAGCTATTTTGTCCTTATGTTTCCTAATTTGCTTTAATAAGGCAACAACCTCATATCCATATTTTATCAATCCACCTTCTACTGCATGTTCAAATACTTGTGTATCTCTCCAATCTGTTAAGTTTTTCATAGCAAATTGAGTAAACATAGGATTAAACTTACCTTTTATCGCTCCTTTCACCAATTTATACTTTTGAATACTTTTAAATAATAATATAGCATGGCTAAAATATTCATTTTCTATGAATGCTTCTCTTTTTAACATACTTGGATCATAATCTCTATCAGTACAAAATTCTTCCAACATAGGAAGATCATTACTTTTCGCATATTTTATAAGGGCTTCGGCTTCGGCTTCAACAACTTCTTTAGTATATTTCTTCGGTCTACCTACCGGATTTTTCTTTTCTTCCATCTTTGGTCTCCTTATCTTATAAATTTCCAGCATATCCATATCCAAGTTAAAATGACTGAAATAATAAATACTAAAGCGACAAATCCTGCGAGTTGTTTACTTTCAGTAGTATACCTAACCTTCATTATCCTTGCAAAGACTGATAAGAATACTATTCCCCCACCAATATAAACCAGCCAATTCATTTCCCCTCCTCCCAGCAAGTGTCGGTTTCCCGGATGTATGTTGATGTGCCTATAAAAACATTATACGTATCCCATACATCAAGACCATCATAGGTATAGTTACAGGTTTTATTCTCAACCCTCTTATGAGTTATACACAATTTCGGTATGATTGTGGATAACTTTCTTCTTACTTTGAATGTAGCAAAATAGGCTAAAAAGCTCACAGATGCGATTAGAGCGATGATTATTGAGATTAGTACTCCTATCTTAATTCTGCTCATAAGTCCTCAAATACACAAGGTTCTGTTATTACTTAACAGGCTTCTGCCATCTCCAGTAGCCCTCAACTGTCTTGACAAGCTTTCCTAAAGGAGAGTTATACACAATTTCGGTATGATTGTGGATAACTTTCTTCACAGAAGTTATACTATATAGGTCACTTTTCCACTTGTTTAGGTTTCTTTTGTCTTGGTCTGTCATGAAACTCTCCTTTTTCTATTGACCTTATTATCCAATCACAACAAAACTTACATAAATCAAAAGAACGATCAGATGGTTCATATCCTAAACGAAAAGTTTTTAATTTAAAACTAACTCTCGTAACTTCTTCCCCACATAGATCACAAATTGTCCTAACCATAAATCACCTCCTCAAAAAAATTATTATCTAATCTAAGATTCACATATCCTCTTGCACCTGTTTGACGATCTTTAAGCACAACCAATTTTGATCTATTATCATATATTCTCTCAATATTTCTTCCTTGCCCCACTTCTTCATACACTCTCCACATCATTAAAACCTTATCAGCTTCCTGAGCAACAAAAGAGCTATCTCTCAATGATTCAAGTTCCGGCTGAGAATCTATTCTTAACTTCTGTATGTGTGCTATAAGGAAAACAGCTATATCGTGTTTAATAGCTATCCTTTTTAGATTCCTCATAATTTCACCAATCAGCAAAGATACATTAATTCTTGAAGATAATTCAAGGAGATAATGTAAGTTATCTATAAACACTACACTAATATCAAACTTTAATTTTGCTTCAATGACTCTATTTTCTATCCAATCTAATTTATTTTCAGCTAGTTCTAGTGGTATATAAGCATGAGGAAACTTTGGGTATCTCACAAAAAATTCTGGCATTGAACCTTCGTAAGGTAACCAAAGACTTGATCTATCATGTCTAGCAAAATTTCTAGTTAGAGTAAAACAGAAGGTAGTCTTACCTTCATTTGTAGGAGCAGATACCACAACTAGTTGTCCACCAGAGAAACCACCAGTAAGTTCATCTAATTTCTCAAATCCAGAGAAGAAATAATGTTCTTTTGATCGAGTTTCTTTTTCTTTTATTTTCTTAGCTTCTTCCCATGAAACAACACGATCGCTCTCATTATACTTAGATAAGATCACTTCACTTTTAATATTACTCATTTAGACCTCCATTTAGCACTGGATTCACCCCATTCCCAAGCGTATTTGACTACAGTTTCAAGGGTATAAGCTAGTTTTTTTTCTTCACATCTTCTTACAACGTGAGAAATGCACGTTTTCACTTTATCAACATCATTATTATACATGTTAAGCAATTTCTTCGCAGAATTACAATATCGAGCAAATTTAGACTTATCCCACATAACATCATCTAGTGTAGCACGATCTATTTCTGTTTTGTAGAAGTTCACCACATCTTTCACCACATTTGGTGGTGCATATATATTCTTATCATTCTTTATATTCTTATCATTCTTGTTAGTCGTTATCTGTTCGTTATCTGTTCGTTGCTTGTCTGTTAATCTGTTCGTTGCTCGTTCCTCATTAATATCGAAAACATCAGTATTTATAAGTGTTGCAATAGTTCCTCTGTTCGTTGTTTGGGTCGTTATAAATTTCCACTTTTCTAATTTATTTTTCGCAGTTCTATATTTTTGTTCTGTCAAGCCTATGTTTTTATAATCACCGATTAATGCTTCTCCTATTTTCAAATCATGGCTATTAAAAGAATCTGATCTTCTTGCCCTATTTGCTATTTGTGCTAACAAAACAAAACAATAAGGACTTTTTAATAATTCATCAACTTTTTGGTTGCGTTTAAACTTTATAAATGTTTTTTTTGTTTTTTCCATAATATTCAAATTATATTGGCAGTTAAATGAAGATACTAAATGCGGTTCAGGTCGCTATCCTGAAAGAAACCCCTACACTTTTGGCTATGGCTCTGTTTTTCTTTTTTCCCTTGTAGCTATCTCAAGGGTTTTGCCGAAGCCTCTTCAAGGCGTAATTCTCCATGTCGTAACTGCCATAATATAAAAAATGCCCCCCTCGGAATCAAGACGTGTCCTCAATTCCTCGGAGAGCTTATCCTTTCTTTATAGAAAAAATAAGGACTCTGGACACGTCAAACTCCTTTTTATAGTTTCCATATTCAATTCTCTTACTCTATTATACTTCTTCATGTCAGTCCTGTCAAGATTTCTTTCAAGAACCCTTCGGGTGCGATGGTAGGGAACTTTAATTGAGGTTGCGGTTTATAGTCTGTCATGGTTTTTTCCTTATATTAAAAAAATTTAAAAGCGTTTGGAATTTTAAATACAATTAATCTTTCCCAAGGATTTTTGGTTTTATCATAAAAATTTTTAGAATATATGTTTTTCTCTAATTCATCTAACCAATTTCCATATAGTTGTAGTTTATCAGGGGTAGTTTCATCTTTGAAAACAATGAATACTTTTTTGTTTGTTATTTTTTGAACTTTTCTGTAATTATCGTGTAACCGCAATGAATATCCTGTTGCAGGATATTTCTTCATTTTTGTTTTTCTTTTACATTCTATCCAATAAGATTTTTTAGTTTCATAAATTTCTATATCGGGCAATACAATACTTACATTTTTTCCAAATAAGCAGGGAGCACCTTCGCCAACATATAGGTATTTAGGAAATATTAAGCAGCCATCATTAATCTTCCTCAAAGCTATTTCATCTTCAAAATCTTTTCCATACTTTAGTTTATCGTGAAAGTTTACTATATTTCGTTTCCCCATGAGTCAAAATCTTCCTTTCTTTCTCTTCCAAACATATCTATTCTTGGTTTGTCACATAATTCTTTTACTATTTTGTAAAATATATCAGGTTTCTTACTATGTTTTGTTCTTTGTTCTTCTATCAAAGTAGTATATTTTTTATTGATCCAGTTTGGTTTTCCTTGTGTAGCTAAAATACAATGTTCCGTCACTCCTCGTAACCAATAACCAACACCTAATTGCATTTTATTCCATGTTAGTATAGTTTTAGGTTCAAATTGCCAATGATCTAATAAAGCGTATGCTTCTTTCATAAAACCATTAGTAGTCCATAACCAAAGAATACAATCTTTATATGCTGGGAGTTTTATTTCTTTTAACTTTTCTAAACTTATTTCTGGATAGGGAGAAGCTACACGCCTAGTTTTATCATCGTATTCAGTACCATAGCTCCAGGGTGGGTCTATAACTATAGTTCTGTATTCTCCACTAGGTGGGTTTATTGCTATTGGTTTTACTTTAGCTTTTTGTATTCTTTTGAGGACACCTCTTTTGGTAGGAATATCTTGATGTTCTATTGCTTCAGCAATTTCCTGTTGTATTTCCTCTTTGTGGTCGGCTAGTTGTTGGGCGTAGTGGGATTGTTTGTGGGTGATGCCTTCTGGTAACTGACGCCTTCCTTCACGGGAAGCCGTGGGATTAGAAAGTGGTTTAATTAGCTCACCAAACTTCGCTTCCGCATACAGTAAAGCTTCTCCCATAATTTGTGTATCTTCAAGAGCTTTTTCTTTTATTCCTTTTGCTAGATTCAATTTGTTTACTGCTCTTAGTTTTGCTTGGTATGCTTTTAATTTTTCTTGTCCTATCAATATAAAATTTTTTAGTTCATCAAGGGTTGCAGGTAAATACTTTTCTTTTTTAATTAGATCATCACTCATTGTTTCCTCCATAAAAAAGAGCCTCCATTGAGTCTGATGTGCCCAGACTCGCCGGAAGCTATTTATAGATAAAAAATAGCTGGACACATCAGCTTCTTTAAAAATTCATTATTCAATTCTCTTACTCTATTATATAATTTTTTCATAATGAAGTCAAGAAATATCATTTCCATGTTATTCCTGTTCCGTAACACACCCAACATTTATTAAAACCTCTGCCAC
>SDBU01000833.1_pt1 | contig 44672 bp, 43 predicted proteins | sample 2277071 | NCBI WGS metagenome assembly SDBU01 (sample SAMN10397929, study PRJNA504765) | marine sediment metagenome | isolation source: marine sediment core GS08_GC12, 126 cmbsf | place: Arctic Ocean: Gakkel Ridge, Loki's castle | collected 2008
CGAGGCTGAAGCGGAGCCTGAAGAAGCTCCAGCGGAGGAAGAGGAAGCACCCGAGGCTGCAGCAGAGACCGAGGCTGAAGCGGAGCCTGAAGAAGCTCCGGCGGAGGAAAAGGAAGCATCCGAGGCTGAAGCGGAGCCTGAAGAAGCTCCAGCGGAGGAAAAGGAAGCTCCTGAGGTTGCAGAGGAAACCGAGGCTGAAGCTGCCGATGGTGAAGAAGAAGCCAAGGAGACCGAAGAGGCTGCTGAATCTGAAGCCGAAACGGAAACTGAAACTGATACTGAGCCTGAAGCCAAAGAAGAACCTGAGGCTGAGGTAGACGAGGAAGAAGCGAACGCTGAAGCTGAATCCGAGAAGGAAGAGGATGCCTAAGTCCTGAAGCTGTTCGCGAACGCGCTCAAACAGGACTTATGGAGGGTTTAATCCAACGTGAAATCCTTAATCGAGTTTATTGCGAAGTCCATTGTTGACGATCCTACAGAAGTCTGGGTGACGGAGGAAAACCGGGGACGAGATGTCCTATTGGAATTATCTGTCGCCGAGGAAGACATGGGAAGGGTGATTGGGCGCAATGGCCGAGTGGCAAACGCTATGCGCGTGCTCTTGAGAGTGGCTGCTGCTCGAAATGGAGTACGCGCAACACTCGATATCCCTTAAACGCGAATGGTTCGACCTTCAGATCCACCCGAGAAGGGAAGCGCCCGTCAACCACCGAATTTTCTGGTTGTCGGGCGTATTGTTCGTCCTCACGGGATTCGAGGCGGGCTAGTTGTTGAGCAGTTCTCTAAATTGATCCAATCTATCCGTCCAGGGACGGAGATCTTCCTTGGTGATACAACAACACCTTCGACCGTCACCTCCATCCGTTTGCATCGCGGACGATACCTTCTCGTCATTGAAGGCTGTGAGGATCGAGACGCGGCTGAGCAGTGGCGGGATGTGGAGATCCGGTTGGAATCTGGTGATGTTGAGTCTTTGCAAGAGGGGGAATACTATCACTGGCAGCTACTCGGATTACGCATTTGCTGCGAGGACGGTGAAGTGCTGGGTGAAATCGCAGAGATCATTGAGACTGGCGCGAATGACGTCTTCGTTGTACGCAACGAAACTGGTGATGAAGTACTTCTTCCGGCAATCGAATCTGTCATTCGCGAGGTCGACTTGGAGCGGAGGAAGGTTATCGTGCATCTGCTCCCGGGGCTGCTCCCCAATAAAAAAGGCGGGTAACATCACGAACACCCTTTTTCCTATTTAAAACCATCAATTTAAACTTATGCAGGTGATAGCCACCCAGCTCAGTCATCCGACTGAAGGGTGTGGGGAGCCTGCTTATTGAAGAAATCGCTGAGATGACACAACTCATCGTTTAAGAAACTAAGGAACGATGGGCTCTTTCTTTTCCACATGTGGAGTCCTCAAGAACAACACCCCAGGGATTTCTCGCTATGCTCGAAATGACAGGATTCTTCACATTGTCTGAGGTGTGGAGCGACGAAGAATCTCGCCCCTGGCAAAAAAACCCCCGAACGTTCGAAGAACGAGATACTCCAGCTCAGTTTACCCTGAGCGGCGCTGGATAGCTCGCAATCACAAAATCTAGAGTTTGCACTGGGAGATCCCCGTCTGCAATTTCATTGGGACAAGCGGTTCAGGAGCAGCTCAACATGACATCTTCGATTTTGCTGTGCGATATTTGACATTTCTATTCGAATTTGTATTATTAGAAGATGTGGTGGATAGTTAAGCACTTCCTGTGACCGGTTTCACTTCGCTAAAAAAAATCAACCACTGGGAACGCCCAGATTCATTTAACGAACAACGAATCGTAAAAACTCGGTGACTCGGCTCCATTCATTCTGATTCTTAGGAATCTATGGCGATGGGATTTCTTCCGCCTGTATGACAACTGAAACGACTTTTCTAAAGGTAGATGACGTCTCATTGCGCTTCGGCGGTACCCAGGCGCTCACGAGTGTTAGCTTCGACGTCCATCCTGGTGAGATTCTGGCAATTATCGGGCCGAACGGCGCTGGTAAGACATCAATACTGAACTGCCTCAACGGCTTCTACCGTCCCTACAAAGGGCATATCCTGTTTGACGGGAAGGACCTGACGATGCTACCACCCCATCGCATCGCTCAAATGGGGGTGGCACGCACCTTTCAGAATATCGCCCTGTATACCGGCCTGAGCACGCTCGATAACTTAATGGCAGCTCGTAATATCCATATGCGCGCTACCTTTTTACAGTGTTTGATCTATTGGGGTCCGGCGCACCGTGAAGACATCGCTCATCGAGTACGGATCGAAGAGATCATCGATTTCCTCGAGATCGAACACATCCGTAAATCGATTGTCGGATCATTACCTTACGGACTACGCAAGCGAGTGGAATTGGGCCGCGCCCTGGCGCTCGAGCCGCGCTTGCTGCTGCTGGATGAACCTATGACTGGCATGAATCAGGAAGAAAAGGAGGATATGGCGCGTTTCATCCTCGATATCCACGAGCGCGAGCATATGACAATCTTGCTGATAGAACATGATATGGGCTTGGTCATGGATATCGCTGACCGCGCCGTGGTGCTTGACTTCGGCGCCAAGATTGCCGAAGGTTCTCCCGAGCAAATCCGCTTGGACCCAACCGTGATCAACGCCTACCTAGGCGAGGCAGTTTGAGGTGGGCGAGATGGATACCCTCCCGAAGAGTTTGCGGGCTACTGCAGCGCGTTATGGGTCGAGCAGAACCGCAATGCGGCAGAAGGATCGCGGAATCTGGCGCTCCCTTACCTGGGAAGAATCGTTTGAGCAGACGCGCGATCTTTGCCTTGGTCTGATGCATCTGGGTTTTTCCCGCGGAGAGAAAGCCTGCATCATTGGCGATAACGATCCGCAATACTTTTGGGCACAATTGGCGGTCCAATCTGTCGGTGGTGTTGCCGTGGGTATCTTCACGGATAGCTCACCGCTTGAAATTGAATATATCGTGGCACACTCGGATTCCACCCTGGTGTTCGCTAAGGATCAGGAACAGTGCGATAAGCTGATCGAGATCAAGGATCGGCTCCCGCAGGTGGAGCGTGTCATCTTCTGGGATGAGAAGGGTCTGTGGAGCTACGATGATGAATGGCTGCTGGATTACGCCGAGGTCCAGGCATTTGGCAGACACCTCCATGGGGAAAAACCAGCGCTGTTTGATCAAGTGGTCGACGCAGGAAAAGCTGATGAGTTTGCCATCTTTTGCTACACATCAGGAACAACTGGTCAGCCGAAAGGGGCGATGATCAGCCACGCAAATTTAATCGACGGTTGTGATCTAACTCTGGAGGTCGACCCGCGCACCGCAGATGATGAATACCTCTCATTCCTACCCCCGGCCTGGATCACCGAGAACGTGCTTGGACTGGCGATTCACCTGCGTACGGGCATGATCGTCAACTTTCCAGAGGCTCCCGAGACGGTCCAGGAAAACCTGCGCGAGATCACACCCTTCGTGCAGTTGTTCAGCGCTCGCCAGTGGGAAAGCCTGGTTGCCTTGGTGCAGGTGAAGATGACCGAAGCCACTTGGGCCAATCGTTTACTCTACCGAATCTTCATGCCGGTCGGCTATAAAGTAGCGAATTTACGCTACGAACAGCATAAACCGGTTCCCTGGATCTGGCGCCTGCTTTATGTGGTAGGGGAGTTCGCTCTATTTCACCCCCTACGGGACAAACTGGGCATGACCCGCATCCGCTCTGCATATTCTTCGGGTGCAGCCCAGAGCCCAGATGTGATCCGTTTCTTCCGTGCCATCGGTGTTAATATCAAGCAGCTATACGGTTCCACGGAAGCCCAGACCCACACGCTCCACATCGGTGATGATGTGCGTTTTGAGACTGTCGGCGTACCACCACCTGGGATGGAAGTCCGCATTGGCGATGACGGCGAAATCCTCATCGCCGGTCCTTCCGTTTTCCAGGGATACTACAAAGATCCGGGTGCCACTCAAGAGGCACTCGAGATCGATGCGGAAGGTAAACGGTGGTTCCGAACCGGGGACGCTGGGCACATCGATGAGAACCAGCACCTGATCTACCTCGATCGCCTTAAGGAGATGATCACGCTGGCAAGCGGGGAGCACTTCTCACCACAGTTCATCGAAGGTCAGCTCAAGTTCAGCCCCTATATCCGTGACGTGATGACGGTAGGCGCGACCGATCTCCCATTTGTCACGGCTTTAATCAACATTGATTTTGAGAACGTGGGCCGCTGGGCTGAACGGCACGGTCTCGCTTACACAACTTACGTGGATTTATCGCAAAAGCCAGAGGTCTATAGTCTAATTCGACAGGATGTGGAGCGCGTCAACGACACATTAGTCGAGGCGGCAGCAGTTCGCCGGTTTGTGCTGATGCACAAAGAATTCGATGCTGATGAGGCTGAGCTTACTCGCACTCGTAAACTGCGCCGAAGGACGTTGCGGGAACATTATCAGGATATTATTGACGCCATGTATAGGGATAGCGTCGAAGTGAACGTCAAGGCTTATGTGCGCTACCGCGATGGTCGTGAAGGGATCGTCGAAACGACGGTGCGTGTAGAAGCGCTCGATAAGGAGGAGAGTCCAGAATGAATTGGCAATTACTGCCCCAGTTCGCCGTAACTGGATTATTAGCCGGTGGTCCAATCGCCTTGATGGCGCTCGGCTTGGTGCTCATCTTCAAGTCCTCCTACATCTTCAACTTCGCGCAAGGCCAACTGCTGCTCATAGGTGCGCTAATCACCTGGTGGTTTTCGGTGGAACTGGGGCTGCCATTGTGGGTCTCGATCGCCCTGGCGTTGATCCTCTCGGCTTTTCTGGGTCTGGTCATCGAACGTTTGGCGCTGCGACCGATGACTGGACAACCACTGCTTTCGATCATACTGATGACGCTAGGTCTCAGCCAGGTGCTGCAAGGATTAGCGCTGTTGTTTTTCGGTGGAAGTCAGCGCAATTTCCCGCATATTTTCTCGGCCGGTGACCCTTATAAGATCACAACCCCATTTATATATGAGGGTAACCCGATTGTGCTGATTCTCAAGCAGAACTTGGTGTGGTCCTTTATCGTGGCCATCCTGGGCGTAATCGTAATCGGTGCCTTCTTTCAATTTACCAAAGCCGGGCTGGCGATGAGGGCCACCTCCGAGGATCACGAGCTGGCGCAGAGCATTGGCCTGCGCGTCCACCGCATCTTTGGCATCTCGTGGATGCTGGCCGCCGTTGTTGCGACAACTGGGGGGGTTCTCCTAGCTACCGCTAGCGGCCTCGATTTGAGCCTTTCCATTGTGGTGCTGGCGGCCTTCCCAGCCGTGCTCCTAGGTGGCTTGGAGTCGATCCCGGGCACGATCGTCGGTGGTCTTTTAATTGGCCTATCGAAGGGGTTGGTCTCAGCCTCGAAGATCCAATTTATTCGTAATTCGGGCGAGATCATGCCGTATATCGTGCTCCTGTTGGTCTTGCTGATTCTGCCAGAAGGATTATTCGGTCAAAAGAGGATCGAGAGGATCTAGAAAATGGCTGTGTTACGACCTGCCGGTGAATTCGATACAAGTTATGCAGAGGACATGGCAACCATCCGTCGCAAGTGGCAGTGGGTGGTTCTGTTCGCTCTCATTATTGCGCTCTACACATTGCCGTTCTATGCAAGTCAAAGCCTTGTCGCCCTGGTGAATCGCATATGCATTACCATCATCGCAATTCAAGGGCTCAATTTACTCACGGGCTATACCGGACAGATCTCACTGGGCCAGGCGGCCTTCATGACCACCGGAGGCTATATTTCTGCGCTGCTGGTAAACCAGCTGGGCTGGCCCTTCTTCTTCTCGATGCCAGCTGCTGCTCTGGGGGCTGGTGTGATCGGGTTGTTATTCGGTCTGCCCTCACTGCGGGTGAAGGGGTTTTACCTAGTAATGGCCACCCTGGCAGCCCAGTTCATCATCCCCTGGTTTACCCGCAACTCCTTCAAAGAGCTGCTGAACGGTGCCCAGGGGTTGAACGTGGCCGTGCCCGTGTTTTTCGGGTTGGAAATCAACACGCCGCAGCGCTACCTGGTGTTGACATTGACTATCCTGATCGTGACTACATTCGTTGCCCACAATGTCTCGCGCTCTCGTCTTGGGCGCGCCTTCATCACGATCCGCGATAATGATTTGGCCGCGGAGGTGCTTGGAGTTAATCTGTTCCGGGTAAAACTTCAGGCTTTCTTCCTGGCGGCTATGTACGCTGGCCTGGCAGGTGCGCTGGCGGCTCACCAACTGCGCCATATCAATTCTGAAACCTTCAATTTGACCGACTCGATCATCTTCATGGGGATGCTGGTCATCGGAGGTCTGGGATCCAATCTGGGTCCTTTCTTCGGCGCGATTGTGGTCGAGATGTTGATCGAAATTGCTACTATCCTTGGACCAGTTTTCTCCGATATTCTTCCAGCTACAGCTTATGGTGCCGTTCAGGCATTGCGTCCATTGTTCTTCGGTACAGCTTTAATGCTGTTCCTGATCTTTGAGCCGCGAGGTTTAGCGTATCGCTGGAATGTCATAAAAGCAGCCTGGCGATTGCGTCCATTCTCTCATTAACCCAAGAGGAGGTGCAGGAACAACTTGTTTCATTTCGAAGCTCAGGGCGTGCCCCGATCCCCGACATTGAATCCGATGGCCTGAGTAGACCCCGTCAAACTTAACGAGGAGATGAGCCATGCGTAGCAAGATCCATATCCTTCTTAGCCTATTTGTCCTGGTAGCGCTGGTATTAGGTGCCTGCGCTCCAGCCCCCACGGAAGAACCACCACCACCACCACCAGAGCCTATAGAGGAGCCCGCTACTCCTGAGCCGGAACCCGAGGAGCCGGCTGGACCGCCCGATCTGACTGGCGAAACCATCACTATCTATCACTTTGGCGATCTTTCCGGCCCTTATGCGGCAATCACCTCACCACTGGTGCACGGAGCGGAAGATGCCGCCGCAGCAGTTAATGAGGCTGGCGGGATTTACGGTGCCATGCTTGATGTGAAGTTCGCCGATACTGGCGGCAGCATCGATGAAGCCGTGGCAGCTTTCGATCGCTTCACCGGCCAAGATGACAATCCGCTTGTGATGATCACCTACGGTTCCGGTGAAGTTGAAGCGCTGGCGCAGCGCTTCGCCGAGAATAAGGTCGTCAACATCACCGCCGGTTTGAGTGCCCGTGGCTTCTACATCGATTCGGGTTATTCCTTCGGGCTGGGTCCCATCTACCCCGATCAGTTCGGCTTAGTGATGACCTTTTTGCATGATAACTGGGCAGCGTACAAACCGGCCGATGCAGGGGATGAGATCAAGCTGGCCTATGTCAGCTGGCCCACAGCCTTTGGCCAGGGAGCACTCACACCCGAGACGCGGGCCTTCCTGGATGATTTAGGCATCGAGGTGGTCGCTGAAGAAACCTACGATGTCTCGCCGGCCGCGGATACTACTATCGCCATCCTCAACGCCCAGGCGGCTGGTGCCAATGTCATCTGGACCAACACATTGGCGTTCGGCGTATCGGTTGTCTTGAATGACCTCCATAGCCTTGGGCTACGTGATCAATTTGTCGTCGCGACCGATAACTGGGGCATGGATCTGGCCACTTATGCTTTCCTCGCAGACGGGGCATATGGCGTTGGCTTGATCTCGGCCTTCCCCTATCTCTGGTGGACCGATGCTGATAATTCCGGAGTGCAGTATGCCGAGAGCTTGTTCGCCGCCAACGAACGGCCGTCGAGTGAGCACAATGTCGGCTACCTGCTGTTGGTCGCCGGGATCGATATGGCCGTTCAGGCGATCCAGCACGCCATCGATACGGTGGGCTACGAGAATCTCAACGGCGAAGCAGTGCATGATGCCTTGATAGACTTAAGCCCCTTCGAGGCGCTGGATGGTGTCCTGCGCGTCGACTACTCAGGTACGAGTCGATCGCCACATGTTTCCCAGATCCGCATGATCCAGGGTGGACCGGATGCCTTTAATGTTCTACAAGACTGGACCGACACCCCTGATCTGCGACCTACAGAGTAAAGTATCCACCGTTGTGAATTACCCCCGGGGGCATCTGGAATTGATGTTCCCGGGATCAATAAGGTAACTATGTCGCAGTTAAAACTCAATAACATCGAGGTTGTATATAGCGACGTCATCCAGGTATTGCGAGGGGTATCACTCGAGGTGAAACCTGGCACAATCGTTGCCCTTCTCGGCTCAAATGGCGCTGGGAAAACGACTTCGCTGCGTGCAATCTCGGGCCTATTGGTAAGCCAGGATGGGAGGATTACCCGCGGGACGATCGAATATGATGGTGCACGCATCGACCGTTTACCGCCCGATGAAGTCGTCCGCCGGGGTCTAATCCAAATCCTCGAAGGTCGTCGCTTATTCCAGCACCTCACCGTCGAAGAGAATTTGATCGTCGGTTCGGTCGCTTGTGGTCGCACGCCGGATTCCTCTTTGCGACGGGATCTAGCCGAGGTGTACCACTTCTTCCCTAGGTTGGAGGACTTGCGCAAGCGCGTAAGCGGTTATCTATCTGGCGGCGAGCAGCAGATGCTCGTGATTGGACGGGCGTTAATGAGCAATCCGCGCTTCATTCTGCTAGATGAGCCTTCCCTTGGCTTGGCACCTTTGCTCGTCGCCGAAATTTTCCGAGTCATCCAACAGATGCGCGATCAAAGCGGAATCTCGATCCTTCTGGTGGAACAAAATGCCAATCTGGCGCTTAGTGTGGCGGACTACGCATACGTGATGGATAACGGGCGTATCGTATTGGACGGGTCGGCAGAGCAAATGGTTAACAACGAGGACATCAAGGAGTTTTACCTGGGACTTAATCAGCTGGGAGAGCGTAAGAGCTACCGGGACGTGAAGCACTATAAAAGGCGAAAGCGTTGGTTGGGATGAGATCTAATCACATCAGGAATCATCACGGGGAAGGCAGGTAACATTATGGGACGAACTTTTTACACAACCCTTCAAGATAATGCCCGTGCACGAGGTTCTGAAATAGCACTTATCGGTCCATCTGATTCACTTACTTACAATCAATTGCTAGATCGCGTGGATGTGCTTGCCGAGGGTCTCAACCGGAGGGGGATCGCAACGGGTGAACGCGTCTGCCTCCTTGCCTATAATGCCATCGAGAGCTTCCTGTTGTTTGGCGCTTGCGCAAGAACTGGAGCGATCGTTTTTCCGATTAATTGGCGTCTGTCGGGCGCTGAGGTTCAAGGAGTGTTGGATCTGGCTGAACCGAAGATGTTGATCGTGGATGCAGTCAACTTGGGAACGCTTGAATCCATCGAAGTCGATACTATTCCGTTTCGAGCCCTCATTGGCAGCGAGTCTCAGGAGGGTTGGCTGTCCTTCGATGACTTGTCACAGGAGGGGGATAGTGAAATCCCGGTCGTCAAGGCGGACGATGCCTTCGTGTTGCTGACTACAGCAGCTGTCGAAGGCGTACCACGTGCGGCGACGTTAACACACGCTAATATCCTGACGGCCAGCGATCAACTGATAAATGGTCTTGAGCTAACACCCGACGACCGCCATCTCGCCGCTCTTCCACTCTTCCACGTCACCGGGTTAGGGCTCTCATTAGCGACACTTCAGGCTGGTGGCGCCAATGTCATCCAGGAGCGTTTCGATCCCACCGATGCGGTAGGGCTCATGGATCAACATCAAGTGAGTTTATTGGCCAGTTTCCCGCCGGTATTGGCGACTTTGCTGGAGGCGCGTGAAGCGACCGGCGCCACGTGGGATTCGCTGCGCTATGTCTTGGGGCTTGATGCCCCTGAGATGATCCAGCGCCTGTTGGCGGAAAGCGGGGCAAGTTTCTGGACTGGTTACGGTCAATCCGAGACCTCCGGGGTTGTTACGCTGATCGATGTGCGGGAGAAACCAGGTGCGGTTGGCAAGCCCTTGCCTGCCGCTGAATTGCGTTGCTTCGATGAGCAGGGTAACGAAGTGCCGGTAGGCGCGACGGGGGAGATCGTTGTTCAAGGTCCTCTGGTCTTTAAGGGCTACTGGCGTGACGAAGATGCAAACCTTTACGCTGCCCGTCTCGGGTGGCACCACACCGGTGACCTGGGACGTCTCGACGAGGAAGGCTACCTGTACTATGTGGGTCGCAAACCGGAGAAGGATCTTATCAAGTCGGGTGGGGAGAACGTCTATCCTGCCGAGGTGGAGTTCGCCATCGCTTCCCTGCCGCAGGTCAGCGCCGTGTGTGTCATCGGGGTTCCCGATGAGACCTGGGGTGAAACGGTAAAGGCTGTTGTAGAACTCAAGCCAGGAGAGACGTTGACTGATAAGGAAGTGATCGAAGCGGTAACGAAACGAATTGCTACGTATAAGAAGCCTAGACAAATTCAGTTTATTGAGGCATTGCCACGCACGTCAGAAGGTCAAATCGACCGTGTTGCAGTAAAAGTGACCTACGGAGAGTAGGACCCCTATTGTTTATCGTGAAACCCCGCTTGTTCTAACTCAATCTTAGGATCCGCCGAAACCAAGTTGTTATTAGTTGGAAGCCGACCTGCATAAGTCTCAGCGCTGTCCCCAAAGGCTTAACCACGACGGTGTTTAAGGGGTTAAACGCTGAGATCCAAGCAGGTGTTTTTCGGCGAGAGTGAAGGAAGGGGATTGGTTTTACACGTTCGGCCACCTTGACCACGGCCGCTGCCCAGGAGAGACCGGCGCCAAAGGCTACAAACGCCAGCGTGTCACCTACTTTAGCGCGCCCTTGCTCGAAAGCTTCCACCAATGCAATCGGGATCGACGCGGCGGAGGTGTTTCCGTAGCGATCGATATTGATGAAGATTTTCTCTTCGGGGAAACCCACATAGCGTGCCGCGCTCTCGATAATACGCAAGTTTGCCTGGTGGGGGATGAAGAGATCGATGTCGTCGCTCGTCAGTCCGGCCTGTTGGATCACTTGCCGTAGCGCTTTACCGATAATGCGTGAGGCAAAGCGGAAGACCTGGTTGCCGTTCATCTTTAACGTGTGAAGTCCCTGGTCGATCGTTTCGTGGGTGGGGGGATTGGCTGTTCCCCCGCCCGGCAGGATCAGATGCTCGGCGCCTGATCCATCGGAGCCAAGGACAGATGAAAGCACCCCAGCAGGTTTGTCGCTCACTTGTAGGACGACCGCGCCGGCGCCGTCGCCGAAAAGCACACAAGTTGAACGATCGGTCCAATCGATGAAGCGACTCAGCAGCTCAACACCGATGACGAGTACGTTGTCGCAGACACCATTGGAGATGTATTGCTGGGCAGTGGTTAACGCATAGACGAAGCCAGCACACCCGGCTACAAGCGTGAAAGCGCCCACGTCGCGCGCTCCGAGTGCGTGCTGGACTTGCGAAGAGACCGGAGGGGTGAGGTAATCCGGACTGGAGGTGGCGACGATGATCAAGCCTAGGTCGCGCGCCCGTACCTCGGCTATGGCCAGAGCATCGCGCGCTGCGGCGACAGCCATATCCGAGGTATTCTCGGTCGGGCTGACGATCCGGCGTTCATGGATGCCGGTACGCTTAACGATCCACTCATCGGTTGTATCAATCATACGCTCGAGGTCGGCATTGGTGAGCACCTGTTCGGGGGTGTATTTGCCCCAGCCGACGATATTAGCGTAACGCTTTGACATAACGATCCCCTCCAGGGATGTTGTATCCCAAACATTCAATTTTTCAGGGGTAGGTCTTTGGATGCTACTTTACACAACACCATATCGCTTACAAAGTTTCTTTCTTTTGTCCGGATTTCCTATTCGTTAAAGATCTGGCGTCGGGGAGCTCTCTCGGAGTTGGGTGGCCGGGTGAGTGAAAGATTAGGGGGACAGGGTGGGCAAGCATCCAGCACGATGCTAATCCAGGCAGGATGGATGGTGAGTTACTCGGGGTGGGGGAGGTCGCCGCGGCTCAGCGCTGGCATCCACCCCGTGTTGTGGCGAGCACCAATTGGGCGCCCGCCCCGAAGTGGATCACGGCAGAGCGATTTCTATTCGTATCCACAAGTGGAGCCCTCATGAGCAGCATCGTAAGGATTTCTCGCTGTACTCGAAATAGACAAAAGATGATAAGGCATTGCCGCGCGTGTCATTGCGAGAGGTCCGCCAGGGCGACGTTGCAATCTCTCGATAAGGATGGAGGAAGATAGCTTCGCTCCGCTCGCAATGACATTCAGGGGCGTATTTCGTCTCATAGGGATGCCGCTGGTTTTGTAGAAGGAGTCTTCAAGCGCAACATCCCAGGGATTTCTCGGCCCCCGTTTCGCCAAGTGCCCCCGGTGCGAAGCGGAGAAGGGTTTGGGGGGCAATATCCCCGACCGGAGGCGGGGGGGGGGGAGCGAAGCTAAAGAACGCGCAATGATTTAAATTAACCGGCATAGTAGCCCATTCTTCTTGCTCAGCATCCTCGGCTATGGTAGACTGGCGGGGTTCATCAAATTGATCGGGGAAAACTCGGATGGAAAAAACAGCCCACGAAGCCATGGTCGATCGATTGCAAGATATGCAGGGCAGAACGCCCGACGTAGAAGCATCGGCTGTAGTGAGTGTTGATGGTCTTACGATCGCCGCCGCACTACCTTCTTCCGTGGAAGAGGATCGGGTTGCGGCGATGTCTGCGGCTATGCTCAGCCTGGGCGAGCGGATCGCTGGCGAACTGGGTCGGGGTTCCCTGGATGAGGTGTACATTCATGGTGATGAGGGCTACGTCCTCCTTACCTCGATTGGTAATGGCGCTGTTTTAACCGTCCTGGCACGTAGGCAAGCGAAGCTCGGGCTGGTTTTTCTCGAGATGAGGCGTGCCGCCGCGGATTTGGAGAACCTAGTCTAGTGAGAAGGCAAACAGCTATCCATTCGAGCGGAAGTCTCGAAATCAGGTGGGGAGGGTCACCAACATGACCCTCCCCACTTCTCTTTTAACCAAAGTTGTATGAGGGAGGTGAGCTGAGATGGAAAAATATATCTTCCTGACTGGTGGTGTAGTGAGCTCCGTTGGCAAAGGGGTCACCGCGGCTGCATTAGGTAAGGTGCTGAAAGAACGCGGTTTTGCGGTTTCCATCCAGAAGCTCGATCCTTATATTAACGTTGATCCGGGCACAATGAGCCCTTATCAACATGGCGAGGTTTATGTCTTGGATGATGGCTCTGAGACAGATTTAGACCTAGGACATTACGAGCGTTTCATCGATGCCAGCCTCAGCTCTGTTTGCAACATCACCACGGGACAAATTTATTCTGAGGTTATCGCTCGTGAGCGGAAGGGAGATTTCTTGGGGGGCACAATCCAGGTGATCCCCCACATCACGAACGAAATCAAACGAACGATCAGCCTTGTCCCGGCGGCCACAAATGCAGAGATCGTCCTTGTAGAAGTTGGTGGTACGGTTGGGGACATCGAATCGTTGCCGTTCCTCGAGGCGCTACGTCAGATGCGCGCGAATCTGGGTCGCGAGAATACCGTCTACATCCATGTCACTTGGCTCCCTCATATCGGCGCGACGGGTGAGTTGAAGACCAAACCAACCCAGCATTCGGTTCGTGAGCTGCGCTCGATTGGTATTCAGCCAGACGTGATCATCGCCCGGTCGGATTACCCCATGGGGCAGGAACTGTGCGAGAAGATTGCCTTGTTCTGCGATGTCGAGGTGCGAGCGGTGATTCCCCTTCCCACGACATCAGTTCTGTATGAAATACCGCTCTTGCTGGAAAAGGAAGGGGTTGGAAAGTACGTCCTATCTCGCATGGGTCTCGAAAGCCGCAAGAAACCAGATTGGACTGAGTGGGAATCTTTGATCGCGGAGCAACGCAGACCTCGACCGAAGGTCAAAATTGCCCTTGTGGGGAAATACGTGGAGCTAAAAGATGCTTATATGAGCGTCCGTGAGGCGGTGCGCCACGCGTCGTTGACCGTGGGTGTGGACGCGGAGATCCTTTGGCTGCATTCTGCTGAATTGGAACGCGGGAAAGGCTGGGACGAGCTTGAACAGGCGGATGGGATCATCGTACCTGGCGGATTCGGCGCACGGGGGATTGAGGGAAAAATCTCGGCTGCTCGTTATGCCCGTGAGAAGCGCGTGCCTTACCTGGGGTTATGCCTTGGAATGCAGGTGATGGTTATCGAATTTGGACGCTATGTGTTTGATTCTGAGGATGCTAACTCGACAGAGTTCAACCGGAATACACCGCATCCTGTGATCGATCTACTCCCCGAGCAGCGCGGCATTGGTGAATTAGGTGGGACGATGAGGTTAGGATTGTACCCGTGTCAGCTTCTTGATGGCTCAATCGCGGCGGACGCATACGGTCAAGCTTTAGTGCAAGAGCGTCACCGCCACCGATTTGAGTTCAACAACAGCTACCGAGAGATCTTCAACTCAAAAGGTATGATTTTCTCCGGGGAATCACCGGATGGCAGGCTTGTGGAAATCGCAGAGTTAACGGACCATCCCTTCATGATTGGAAGTCAGTTCCATCCTGAGTTCCTATCACGCCCTAACCGCCCCCATCCACTTTTCAAGCGTTTCATTGAAGTAGCTGCCCGCCTCTCCCGCGAGAAACAGGATGATTCCCAACTTATAGCGGAACAGTCACTGGATGGAGACGAAACTGCTAAAGGTGTTTAAACTGAAGGTGCGAGGTCTCAGATTGGTTTAAAAAAAAAGCCCGCCGAACCTTGAAGAAATATTTGGTGAGAGCGGTCACTGCTTCTCTCTGCGCTTCAACACAAAAGGTGGTTTTCGCGGGCTATTCCTCTGCTTCTTTTTCAGCCTCCTCGACACTATCTTCAAACTCACCGGCGAAACCCTGTCTTTCAGCAGTTAATTTGGCGATTCCATTTCGAGCTTGATTGATTAAATTGGAGAGCTCGTTTTCGAGTGCTCCCAGTGTTTCGATGATGTAATCATCCGCTTCGATGCGGATATTTTCTACTTCGACCCGCGCCTGAGCGATAATTTGATCAGCGCGACCCTGGGCCGCTTCAACAATAGCATCACGAGCGATGATGTCGTCCCCCTTATCTTTCGCCAGTTTAACCGTCCGATGGGCTTCTTCCTGCGCCTGGGCTAAAACACGATCGCGCTGTGCGATAATCTGTTGTGCGTTCTTCACCTCATCAGGGATTGAGATACGCATCTGGTCGATAATCTCCAGCATTCGATCTTCGTTGACGATGACGTTATTGGTCAGTGGAATCGCAAAACAATCATTGAAGAGTTCTTCCAATCGGTCCACTAAGTGCAGGATATCCATAGATCCCTCCGGTCCACCCCGTTGTTCAGATGGACCTGATTCCCAGGATGCAAGGTTTGGGCCGAAGCGTACACCAAACACGTTTTGACGTCAACATTGCTCAATCTCGCAATGAAGTCATCGGGACGACATTGGGCCCATCATCGCCAAGATCTTGGAAACGTTTTGTCAGAGCAGTATGGACAAAATCTGGAACAAGTGTGGTCACATCGCCGTCTAAAGAGGCGATCTCCTTGACCGTACTGCCGGTAAGAAAGCTGTGCTCCTCGCTGGTGATTAATAGAACGACGTCAATATCCGAGTCCAGGCGGTGGTTTGCCAGGGCCATGCGGAATTCGTGTTCAAAATCGGAGAATACGCGCAAACCGCGGACAATCACCTTAGCATCAACGTCACGACAATATTTAACAATCAGTCCACTGAAGATGCTCGCGGTAATCCGCTCATTATCAGCGAAGGCTCTGTTGGCCATTTCCAGGCGTTCGTCTGCTGAGAAGAGTAGGTTTTTCGGCGGGTTGTCGTAAACTGCGATGATGAGCTCATCGAAAATCCGTGCGGCTCGATTTGCGATGTCAATATGACCAAAGTGAACAGGATCGAATGTCCCCGGGAAAACTGCTCGTACCATCAGTTGATTTCTCCCTTCTCGATAGACCAGAAGCGTGCCAGCTCCAGTGCAAGCGCCTCGTGCTCGGGTTTAGTAAGGTCTGGGTCCTCTTCGAAAAGGCGGATCGCCTCTCGACGTGCTTTCTCAATCAAGCGGATATCAGTGAGTTGAGCTGTACGGAGCTGCGCAAAACCAGATTGGCGAGTGCCAAGGAAATCGCCTGGACCGCGTTGTTCGAGATCCAAATCGGCGAGTTCGAAACCGTCATTCGTTGCTTGCATGGCGGTCAAACGGGTATTCTCGACGTCATCATCGCGGTCGGGAATAAGTAGACAAAAGGACTGAGAATCCCCCCGACCAACGCGGCCTCTGAATTGGTGAAGCTGCGCAAGCCCGAAATGATTTGCCCCCTCGATGAGCATCACAGTCGCATTCGGGATATCCATGCCCACTTCAACGACTGAAGTGGACACCAAGACATCGTACTCACCTTTTCGAAAACCATCCATAACCTGCTCTTTTTCTTCTTGCCGCATCCGTCCGTGAAGCAAACCAACCTTGTGGGATGGGAAGACATTCTCTTGTAATATTTGATATTCATCGACCGCAGCCTTCGTCTGGACCTTCTCTGAGCCCTCGACGAGTGGATAGATGATGAAAGCCTGTTTTCCTTTTCCTATTTGGCTGTCAACGAATACATGGGCCCGTGAACGCTCACGCGGCAGTAATACGCGGGTATCCACTGGCTGGCGACCGGGAGGCATTTCATCCAGAAGGGTCAGATCCAGATCGCCGAAGACTGTCAGCGCGAGCGATCGTGGGATCGGTGTCGCGGTCATAACCAACAGATTCGGGTTCTGCCCTTTGTCGCGTAGGGCGGCCCGCTGCTCTACACCGAAGCGATGTTGCTCGTCGATGATCACTAGCCCAAGTCGTTTGAAGTTTACCGGATCTTCGATCAGCGCGTGGGTGCCGATGATGACTTGGACCGCACCATCTTCTAACCCTTGGCGGATCTCGTTTTTCTCGGCTTCGGGAGTGGCGCCGATAAGCAGCCGTATGGAATCTTCAGGAATTTGTGCTGAAACGGGAAGCAGTTCGCGCAGGGTATGAAAGTGCTGATCGGCAAGGATGCTCGTGGGTGCCATAAAAGCGGATTGCGCCTTGTTCGCGGCGCTGATTCCAATAGCGGCCGCGGCAACCACAGTTTTCCCAGATCCAACATCTCCCTGGAGCAAGCGATTCATGGGTTTCGATGAGGCCATATCCTTACGAATATCGTCCAACGCGCCTTTCTGGGCATTGGTGAGGGTGTATGGAAGGTTAGATGTGAAGTGGTCGAGCCATTGATCTTCGACCTGAAGGGGTTCGGAATCGAGTTGTTCCCAATCCTGTTTTTGCCGCAATACGCCCAACTGGAGCAAGAACATCTCGCCAAAGGCCAGCCGGTGCTGCGCTTTAGTCAGTTGATCCTGGTTGTCAGGGAAATGTATTTGTTGTAGGGCAACGCTTAGAGGCACGAGACCTGCGGACTGGCGAATCCCGGAAGGGATTGGATCCGGGACACGGGAAGCCAAGCGCTGAACGATGGAGTGGATCACCCGCCGCAGCCACTTCCCAGACACGCCAGCAGTCAGAGGGTACACCGGCACGATGCGATTTGTATGAAGTTGATGCCGCTCGAGCGGCTCCCACTCGGGACTGTTCATCGTGAGTCGGCCGAGGTACTGGTCGATTTTCCCGGATAACACAATACCCCGCCCGGGTTTTAATTTATTCGCAATCCATGGTTGATTAAACCAGGTAACCCGCAGGGATCCTGTTCCGTCGCTCACCACGGCTTCGGTGAGCTTCATGCGACCGCCACGAACTGCACGCATCTCGATTTTCTCGATCGTTCCGATGACTGTAACATCCTGACCATACCAGAGACGGTTGATCGTTTCGAGTTGGGAGTAATCGTCGTAACGGCGGGGAAGATGCCAGAGTAAGTCGCCGAGATTCTCGAGGTCCAGCTTCGAAAGTGTCTTCGCCGACTTAGGTCCGATCCCTTGCAGGGTGGTTAGGGGCGCGGTGAGCGCGACAGGCGGTGCAGGCGGGGTGGAATCTTTCTCTTCCACATCCACTGCGGTTGGAGGTGCCTTCTCCTCAACGCTTTTCTGTAATGGAGCTGAGGGGAGGTTATCCTGGGTTTCGGTTGTTTCCAGAGTGTCTGATTCGATGACCGTCGGATCTAATGATGGGGGGGATTCCCCGGTGGGCAGTTTAATAAGAAGGTTGTCGTCAAGCTCGGGATGAGCCGTGCGAAGCCGGTTCCATAGACCCTGGAGTGATTCATAGCGGGATTTTGGGGAGAGCCGGCCGTAGTCACGTAGCCGGGAGACGACCAGTTCGATGGACGAATCCGTCAAGCTTGACGCTTTCGCTTCTTCCGCCCAGGGTTCTAGCATCTGCTGGAGGCCGCCGACGACCGCCCGGTTATCATAAGCGCGCTCGGCTTCAAGTCGAAGGAATTTCGAGAGTTTGTCTAGTGATGGGTTCATTATGATAAATATACGCGGGATGGTGTAAAAGTGCCAGAGTTTAATTCTGGGTTAAAACCGCGAGCCCAACGCATCCTGGTCCAACGTGGACACCGATGACTGTGGTTACATTGACGATCATCAAAGGGTTTGGGCACAGATCAGCCACCCGCTCGGTGAGCTCCTTAGCTTTTTCTGATGCTCCTGAGTGGAGCACGGCGAGACGTCTAATATTACTCCAAGTAGAGGCGATAGAGATTAATCGCTCAAATGCTTTCGTGTATGTTCGAGTTCGTGTAAGCGCGTTAACGAGTCCATCCTTTACTTCCACCAATTGCTTGATTTGAAGAAAATCACCAATATTGGCTCGTAGCCAGTTAACTCGCCCGCTTCGGCGCATATATTCGAGTCGATCAATCAACGCAACGACATACGCTTTCTCTCGAAAGTGCCTCGCTGTGCTCACAACTTGATCGAAATCCAACCCTTCCTCGACCACTCGGGCAGCCTCGATGGCCTGGAAGCCAGTACCCAGGCTGAGCTGGCTGCTGTCGAACACTTTCACGCGGTCGCCAAAGCTGTGCGCGGCTTGTAAGGCAGTGTTGATCATGCCGCTTAGCTGGGAAGATAAGTGGATCGAAAGAATACGCTCGACGCCGCTTTCAAGCAGACGTTGATATGTCTCTTCGAAGACGATTGCGGAGGGCACAGCCGTCGTGGGCGGTGTCCGTAGGGTTGGCATTCGCTGGTAGAACTCGGCTCTTGATATATCTTGACCATCCACGTACGTCTTACCATCCAGGGTCAACACCGCTGGGATCACAGAGATGTTCAGCGATTCTGCAGTTTCATCTGGGAGGTCAGCCGTGCTGTCCGTCACGATGGCAATAGAACCAGATTTGCTGGTCATATGGATTCCTCTTTTGATTCCAGCACGATCGCCCCAAGACCGTTGAAGCCAATATATGCTGCCAGCGTAGGACCGTAGCATACCTGTGAAATCGGAGAGCTCGGATATAAAGAGCGAAGTCGTTCAGCGATATAAAGTGCGTCTTGCGTCGGCTTCCCATATCCGTGAAGGATACCCAGGTGGTCTACCCCCGAAAATTCACAAACGAATTCGATTAGCTTCTCGAGGGCCCGCACTCTTGATCGGACCTTCTCCATTGGTTGCAGTTCACCATCTTCGATTGTCAGGAATGGAATAATCCCCAACATATTTCCCAGAATTGCCTGTGATTGACTTACAAGTTGGTTTCGTTCCAGATAGGAAAGATCATCGAGAAACATGACCGTATAGAGACGGGTAATCATTCCGCGAACTGTTTTTACCAACTTCTCCAGCGATTCGCCCCGCTGAATCCCTTGTACGGAGGTTTGTACCAGCAGTCCCAGTCCAATAGACGTGGTTTGGGAATCGACGACGTCGATGTCCACTCTCCCCAGGAATTGCTGACTGGCTTTTTGTGCGTTTATAAATGTATCGGTCAACCCAGAGGTTGTATGAATGGATAAGATGTAATTCGTCTGGCCGCTTAGACGTGCATAAATCTCTGCGATGAGATCGACGGAGGGGCTCTCAATACGTATTTCCTGCTCCCCCCCTTTAAGCGCAGGACGGAGATCACGCAAGTCAGCATCGGGGCCATCGGAGATGTGGACATCTCCATAATGGACAGATGTTGGGGCGATTGTTATCCCGTGTTTCTGGGCGAAGTTCGCCGATGTGAATCTAACCGCAGCGTCGGTGACAATTTTAATCATAGGCGATACTTACTCGATGGAAAGGATGAGTTGATAATGAGGTTGAGTGCCCTCGTGGACTTCGATCTCCTGCTTCGGGTAGAGCTCGCGCGCGATATCTGCGAGCTGGTTAGCCTGCATCGCATTTAAGTCTTCACCGTAATATAGAGTAATCAATTCATATTTCTCTGTTGAAGCATCCTTGAGAATGGCGTTCAGGACATCTTCGATCGATTGTCCTGAGCACGCAAGTTTTCCATTGAGCAAACCGATCACCTGCCCTGTTTCCACCTTAACACCATCAATTTCAACTGAACGAGTGGCGGTTGTGATTGCGGCGGATTGAATTGATTCGAGCGCCGCCTCCATCGCAGTGACCGTGGCTTCGAAATTACCGTCAGGGGTCCAGGCGAACATAGCGGCAATACCCTGTGGAACGGATACGGTGGGAATGAGCGCGACTTTCTTTACGGTAAGCTCGGTCGCTTGTTGTGCGGCGAGGATGATATTCTTATTGTTGGGCAGGATCACGACCTGATCTGTTGGCAGATTTTCAAATGCGCTCATGATTTCCTGCGTGCTGGGATTCATCGTCTGACCGCCCTCGATGAGAGCAGTGACTCCCAGGCTGGCGAAAACTCGGGCGAGACCCATTCCTGGTGCGACGGCAACCACTGCGATCTCTCCGGGTTCAATGGGTTGAAGGCGGATCTCGGACAGAGAGTGATCATCCTCGGGTTTTGCGGTTTGAACCATCAGGTTCTCTATGGCAATATTTGTGATCGTCCCTAAGCCTTTAATGTAGTCAATAGGCTCGTACTCTTTGTTATCCTCCACGTGGATATGCATGCGATACATCCCATCGCCCTCGCCGACCTGGATTGACGTGCCAATCCCATCTAGTTTTGTGTAGAAGGTTTCGAGATCTAGAAGCTCCTCGGGAGAGAAGTCAATGATGACTTCCCAATCCTGGCCAGGCTCGATGGACTCTGCCGCTCTGTCTAAGTCCAGCGAACTCAAAGGTTGGACGCTAAGAAGCGGTTGATCAAGTGGCAGTCGGTAAGCTGCGCGGAGCATGCCTTCCAGGATAAAGAACAAACCTTTGCCGCCGCTATCGACGACACCGGCGTCCTTTAAAACTGGAAGGAGATCGGGTGTTCGTTCGACGGAATCGTCGGCGGCTTCTACTACCCGCTCAAGAAGCTCGAGGGTGGATGTAGTTCCATTCTCCAATGCTTTCTCTGCCTCAGCAGCAACATCCTTCGAGACGGTGAGGATTGTCCCCTCAACGGGGCGTACGACGCCTTTGTACGCCGTCTCACTGGCCTCTTTTAGGGCGGAAGTGAAGGATTCGGCGCTCATCAATTCTTTCCCTTCTAGAACACGGGCGAAGCCGCGCCAGATCTGCGAAAGGATGACACCGGAATTGCCGCGCGCGCCCATGAGTGCGCCTTGCGCTATCGCGGCAGCTACTTCTCCTACTGGATATTCGCTAATGTTGACGATCTCGTCGACTGCCGATTGCATCGTCAGTACCATGTTGGTTCCAGTATCACCGTCTGGAACGGGGAAAACATTCAATGAGTTGACGAGCTGTTGGTTGGTTCGGAGCCAGTCCAGACTGGCGAAGACCATCTGGCTCAGAGTGGCCCCATCGATCTCTAGAGCTTTCTCAAGAAGGCGCGCTCGAAGCTCTGGATTAATATCATTGTGCGACTTGCTCATCGAGCCTCCGTTTGGCGATTAATCTCTGCTGCTGATCCGCAAGCCTTGAACGTGAACGTTCACCGCCTTGACAGGCATGCCAAGCGATCTCTCTACCTGGTAGTGAACGATGTTGGCGACACTCTCTGCGACGGAAGAAACTCGGGTTTGATATTCAACAATGATAAACAGATCAATGGTAATTTGATCGTCAGCCGTGCTGACCTGCACACCATGGCGAGGGTCGCGTACGAGAGCTTGCGCGATGCCGTCGACGATATTCTTCGAGGCCATGCCAACGACACCGTACGACTGCAGAGCGGATTGTGCTACTATTGTGGCGATCGCCTTCGGTGAGACGATGATTCGCCCATGAACATTGCTTTCATCGGTCATTCGATTTCTCTCCCGTCATAGTGCTAGGCATTGATGGACGGTCTAAGCTGTGGTAACATTTGCGCCGGTCCACAAATAAACAATTTCGTTTGAAAGGAAGCATTCCAGATGGCTAAGTGTGAGAATTGCGGCAAAAAAACCAGTTTCGGGCAGAGCCGTAGCTTCTCCATGAAGGCGACGAAACGTAAGTTTCGTCCCAACCTTCAGAAAGTGCAGGTAATGGAAGGTGGGCGCATGGTTCAGAAGACGCTGTGTACGAAGTGTATCAAACGGATGGCCCGCGTCTAGTCTTATACCTTCCTCCTACTACTTCCAATCGAAACCCATGGTCGCCTTCAAGGCGACCTGTTGCGTTTACTTAGATTCCACCTCAATTGAAGATTGTAACGCACGAATTCCAGCCGTGATCCCATTTGGATGCTGGAAGATTGCGCTGGCGGCGACGAAATAATCTGCCCCTGCCTCAGCGCATGCAGGCGCCGTCTTAGAATTGATCCCACCGTCCACTTGAATGTGCGTATTCAGACCAGCTGCGTCGATTATGCTGCGCATGCGGCGGACTTTTTCTGCTGAATTCTCGATGAAGCTTTGGCCAGCAAAGCCTGGCTGAACGGTCATCACCAGAACAAGGTCAACCAGATCGAGGATATCCTTGATCTCATCAACCGCTGTTCCAGGGCTAATCGCGATACCGGCATTTAGCCCCATATTCCGGATCGTTGTGAGCGTATTTCGTACCTGAGAGCAGACCTCATGATGGACGCTGATTGAATTAGCTCCAGCTGTGGCAAAAGCATCTAAATATTGGTCTGGATTTTCAATCATCAGATGAACATCGAGAGGCAGGTCTGTTGCCCGTCGACAAGCACCGACGACGCCTGGACCAAGTGCAATATTGGGAACGAAGTGCCCGTCCATGATATCTAGATGAAACCAATCGGCACCGGCAGCAACGCACTCAGCGATTGCATCACCCAAGTTTAAAAAATCCGCCGATAGGATCGACGGCATGATGATTTTTTTATTGACCATCATGTAATCATACCTTTTGGGCTAAGAATTGACAAGACAAGTGCTTATCCGGCAGAGCATGAATCTTTATCAAGAGACGCTTCTCTGCTTTTCCGCGGCTAACTGACCGCACCCCGCTTGGATATCGACCCCACGGCGGACGCGGACCGTTGTGGCGATTCCAGCCTGCTCTAAGGCATTTTGAAAACGGAGGACTTGATCGCGGTTCGTGGCTTGACCTTCATAACCATGGGTTGGATTTAGAGGGATGATATTTATGTGGCAGTTCATTTTATGTACCCAATCTGCCAAGGCCGCAGCTTGTTCATCCCCGTCATTTACCCCTTGAATGAGCGCCCATTCGAAAGTGATTCTTCGTCCACTCTGCACCGTATAGGATCGGCATGCGGGCATCAACACATCCAGCGGATACCGGCGATTGATCGGCAGCAACTGTTCACGCAAAGCGTTTGTCGCCGCATGCAGCGAGATTGCTAGGTTCGCCTGACGACGTTCTTTTGTAAACCGTTCGATCATCGGGACCAGGCCTACCGTGGAAATTGTGAAACGACGTTTTCCGAAGTTGAAACCTTCGGGGTCGTTAAGGCGGTCGATCGCCTCCATCGATGCGTCGTAATTCTGAAAAGGTTCGCCCATTCCCATGAGTACGACGTTCGAAAGGCGGTCGCCGTTGGCGTCAAGTCGCCGGGAAAGACTGATCACCTGCTCAATGATTTCGCCCGAGCTTAGGTTGCGCTTAAAGCCCATCTGACCCGTAGCGCAAAAAACACAACCCATGCCACATCCGATTTGTGTGGAGATACAGGCTGTATGGCGGTGGTGGTAACGCATCAAGACAACTTCGATTGCCTGTCCATCCTGGGCTTCCAAGAGGTACTTCTCTGTCTCGCCGTCCCGGGAACTGAGCGTTGATTGAACGGTCAACGCAGAGAAGGTGAGCGTTCTTTCCAGCTGTTCGCGTAGATTTTCGGGGAGATTGGAGATTTTCTGCGGAGAGGGGGCTAACTTCTTGTACATTCCCTCCCAGAGCTGTCGGGCACGGTAGCGTTCAGCGCCGAGCGTCTGTAGGTGGGTCTCCACCTGGGGGAGGCTTAGGTCGAAGAAGAATGGCTTCGGTTTCACTCGTGTGACCTCATGAGCTCACGGGTGAGGGATGGCAGGTCATCAAAGATCCAATCGGGTTTGATCGCCGATGCTTCCGCCTGGTCACTCGATGTCACCCCGGTGAGGAGCAAGCCAGTTGTTATTCCAGCACGTTGGGCGCCGAGGATGTCGGTCTCTAGCCGGTCGCCGATGGCGAGGATCTGTTCGGCTTTTAGACCCAGGCGTTCTCTGGCGAGGTCAAAAAGGCGGGGTTCCGGCTTGCCGATGATGATCGGTTCTACGCCTGTTGTGAGCTGAACGGCCGCGATGAAAGCGCCTGCGCCAGGAGCCTGCCCGCGCTCGATTGGAAAGCTCAGATCCGGGTTGGTTGCGATGAAAAGCGCCCCTGATTGAATGGCAATTGCAGCTTCAACCATTTTCACCCAGTTGATCTCTCGATCGAAGCCCATTACGACAGCTTGCACACCATCCGCTGTGTCATGAAGGTTAAATCCTGCAGCAGATAACGTGTCCTTCAGCGCATCTTCACCGATGGCGTAAATCGTGGTTCCAGAGGGGAATCTATGCTGCAAGTAAACTGCGGTTGCCTGTGAGGAGATTAAAACCTCAGCCGGGTTGATCTGCACACCAGCACCTTCCAGGCGATCAGCCACACTCTTTGGTGTGGCGGTGGAGTTGTTTGTGACCAGCAATAGCGGCATGGAGTTGGTCCGCAGGAATGAAAAGAATTCGGGTACGCCCTCCAGAAAAGTCCGGCCGCGCCAAAGCACGCCGTCCAAATCAATGATCAGACCTTTGATGTCCGACAGTTGTTTCATATTTACTGCCTCAGGAAGAGCATTGTGATGGTCCCTGTTTGAAGCGTCGAGCGAAGTCGTAGGTCTTTCCGCAGCGATCTCTTGAAATCAGCCGCGGAATTTCTTTAGCAGGTATTCATATACCGGTTGATCAATGCGCCCCTTTTCAAACGCCGTGCGCTCTTCGAAGTTCTCATTGCCGATGAACCGGCGGAGCGCGGTCTGGGTTTTGTGATCATAGTTCCCTGTGATTTCATCAATCTCATACCCCAGATCCCGCATTATTTGCTGTAGGGCTTCGCAGACTGCGCCGTCGATATCAAGCTCCTCTTCAGCTGGGCTCTTCCCGAAGTACAGGCTATGAAGTCCGAGGATCTCCATCAGCCGCGGGACTGGATCTTCGTGATCGTCGACACGATAATCGATCCAGCGGTCGTTGAAGCCCCCATATCCACCCTCGGGTTTTACGACGTAAATCGCCGCGCTCTGTTTCCCGCGGCGGTCACCCCCTGCCTGATCAGCGGCAAGCAACGCTTTGAGCAAGCGTTCGGGAAGGTCTTTCTTTGAGTCCTCAAACGCGGAAGCCATCTGATCGATCACTTCTGGACCGGTGAGTATATTTCCCTGAACGCAGTAATTCGCACCGGTTTTTCCACCGGCCCATTCGAAGCAATCTGCGCCTGTGAATGTGGCTGTGCGACCTTGTGCATCGACGATCCCTACCTGTCGAAGCTCTCGCTCTTCGTCATTCGCAAGTAAATCCTTCAAAACATTCTGGGCAGAGCGGCCCTTCGTCATGAGTTCCAAGCCTCTTGGGCCGAAGGTTGTGTTGGCATGCGATTGAGTTGCGACAGCACCTGCACCTACTTGAGCCCAAGGTACGACTGCACCGACGGCCGGGAATTTTGAGGCGACGGCGATTCCCAAAGCATCCATAGTTGCATCGTAAGCAACGATTGAGAAAGTGGCTAGTCTATTCACGTTGTATTACCTGAGAGAGCGAATTGGATCAAGCGGCGTCGGGCAGGCTCTTATCGCTGATCGAGAGTTCCTCCCCGTTTGTATCGTACAGATGAGGTTTTCCCGTTCGGTGAATCGCCTGTTCGTCAACCAGAACTCTGCTGATATCTGGGCAGGAAGGGATGTCGTACATCACGTCGAGCAGAGCACCTTCGATGATTGCACGTAGACCGCGCGCCCCTGTCTCTCGTTCGAGAGCGAGCTGGGCGGCTGCAGTGAGCGCTTCTTCGGTGAATTCGAGCTCCACCTTGTCCATCTCGAGCAGGCGTTTGTACTGCAAGACGAGTGCATTGCGCGGTTCGGTCAGGATGGCGCGCAGCGCTTCTGCATCGAGGGGATCAACATTTGTTACAACTGGTAGACGACCGACGATTTCTGGGATCATCCCGAACCGCATCAGATCATCTGGTATGACCAGGCGTAGAAGGGCGCTTTCCTCGAGTTTTTGCGCCAGCGAGTCCGTGACTGCACCGGCGAAACCCATTCTGCCGCGGTGCCCCACGCGCTCGGCGACGATATCCGCCAGCCCGTCGAAAGTGCCGCCACAGATAAAAAGAACATCGGAGGTATCGACCTGTATGAACTCCTGCTGTGGATGCTTCCGCCCCCCTTGCGGTGGGACGTTCACAACCGCACCCTCGATGATCTTCAGGAGCGCCTGCTGGACGCCCTCGCCAGAAACGTCGCGGGTGATGCTCGGATTATCGCCGCTTTTGCGGGCGGTTTTATCGATTTCATCGATATAAACGATGCCGCGTTCGGCGCGTCGAACGTTGAACTCGGAAGCCTGCAGCAGTCGCAGGAGGATATTCTCTACATCTTCGCCGACATAGCCAGCCTCTGTGAGCGCCGTCGCGTCCGCGATGCAGAAGGGGACATCTAGACTGCGGGCTAAGGTCTGTCCGAGAAGCGTTTTCCCGCTTCCTGTGGGGCCAACGAGCAGAATATTCGCCTTATCCAATTCTACATCGTGGTGGCCGCGGTTGGCGATACGTTTGTAATGGTTGTATACAGCCACGGAAAGCACGCGCTTTGCGTGCTCCTGGCTAACGACGTATTCCTCAAGATTGTCGAAGATTTCTCGAGGGGATCGGGATGGCTTACCGGAAGAAGTAAGACCACTAGATGGCCGAGCTCCTTCGCCCTCTAAGATATCCTGGCAGAGGTCGACACATTCATTGCAGATGAAGACGCCTTCAGGACCGGCAATAAGGCGATGGATTGTCTCCTCATCTCGGCTGCAGAAGGAGCATCGCCGTGTCTCAGGTACTTGTGGTTCCTGTTTCTTTGGCATAACTTAGACTTCTACTTCTCTTTTTTCTCTTTTTCCTCGTCTTCATAGGGCTCGAGGATATGGTCGATGAGGCCGTATTCTTGCGCCTCCTTTCCAGTCATATAGAAATCGCGCTCTGTATCACGCTCGATATCTTCCAGAGATTGACCGGTATGGTACACGATTATGTTATTCAATTCTGCGCGTAAACGCAAGATCTCTTTCGCCTGGATCTCGATATCCGTCGCCTGGCCTTGCGCGCTGCTCAAGGGTTGGTGTAGGTGGATCGTTGCGTGGGGCAGGGCGTAGCGTTTCCCTTTCGTGCCTGCGGCTAACAGAACCGTACCAAAGGAAGCAGTCACGCCTACCGCGACTGTAGAAATCGGCGCACGGACCTGCAGCATGGTGTCATAGATCGCTAGACCGGAATAAATCTGACCACCAGGGCAATTAATATACATGTTAATCTGTCGATCGGGATCCTCTCGATCGAGGAACAACAGTTGTGCGACCATCAGGTTGGACACCTGATCACTGATCGGTGTGCCAAGAAAAATGATGCGTTCGCGCAAGAGCAGCGAGTAAATATCATAGGCGCGCTCGCCACGCCCGCTCGATTCGATTACCATCGGAATTATTGAACGCGGATCTTTTCCGTCCATGATTGGGTACTTACTCCTTTTTCATGTCATCTGCGCCTGAGACCTCAGGTGCAGAATCCATACCATTATTCTCTTCTTTGCTAATAACTTCTATAGTAGATACATCCTGTTCTTCTGGTTCATCTCTGGCGATTGCGACTATTCGGCGTATTGCTTTATCGGTGAGAATATCCATTGCAATACGCTGGCGGCCTGCGGGTGATTCGAAAGCTTCAAGAAGTCGTTTATCCGCATCCGCTCCCAAGGGTTCGATAAGGCGCTTGATCCCGGCTTCAATTTCTTCATCTTCTACCTTCAGTTCTTCAACGTCGACAAGCTTGCTTAACACAAGGCCGCGCTTAATACGCTCCGTTGCTTCAGGCTCCAGCTCAGTGCGGAGATCTTCTTCTGTCTTTCCTTCGATTGTTAAATAATCCTCGAGCGCTAAGTTTTGGTTGCTCAGACGCATACGGAGATCTTGTATGAGATGCCCGGTCTCTTCCTGAAGGACGATGGGGGGATAATCCACAGAAGCTCCTTCAACGAGTTTCTGCATGATTTCGTCCCGGTGTTGTTTTTCCGCCTCAGTTTCTGCCTGTTCCTGAAGATTCTCGCGAAGTTTCACTCGCAGATCCAGCAAACTTTCAAAATCGCCCAGATTTTGCGCCAGGTCATCTGACCAATCCGGGATAAGGCGGGATTTCACTTCCAGGCACTTGATGTCAAACCTGGCTGCGCGATTTCGCAGATCTTCAGTAGGATGGTCGTCGGCAAAGGTATACTCGTAAAATTTTTCATCCCCGGCAGCTAATCCTAAAAGATGCTCCATAACGCCAGGGGTGGGGACATCAGTTTCCGGGTCGACCAGGACGGAGATGTCCTTCATGTCGATTAATTTTGCGTCTTCCTCATCCTCTGGATCAAGAAGTTCGCCGGATAAATCTATGATCACTAAATCCGTTTCTTCGGCAGGGCGATCGACAGGTTCAATCAATGCCTGTCGCTGGCGAATTCCTTCCAGTGCCTCTTCAAAAGCTTCATCTGTGACTTCCGCGCCTTCAAAGGGGATTCTAATATCCCGATATGCGACTAGATCGACCTCAGGCGCGAGGGGCACCGTATAGCGAAGTTTGAGCGGGTCTTCACGGATGACTTCCTCAAGCGCGCCGGGAGCGTAGGGTTCGATCTCGGATTCTTCGAGCGCGTCACGATAGATTTCCTGGCCGAGGCTGTCCAGCGCTTCTTCGAAGACAACATCTTCGCCGAATTTGCCCACGACAACCTCGTAGGGCGCCTTCCCAGGACGAAACCCGGGAATCTTGGTCCCTTGGCTGAGACGTCGTGCGGCGGAGCGCATTGCTGTGTGAAGCTGGTCCGAAGCGACTTCAATTTGAAGTTCAACTTGGCGGTTTTCCAGGTCCTGTCTTTCGATTTTCAATATACGTTCCTTCCTGGCAGTTTTGAATATTTTCGGGGGAAAATTGATGGCTCGATCTTCCACGTGAGACCGAAGCAATCGAACGATCCACAGTGGGGAAGGTGGGATTTGAACCCACACGCCCGAGGGCACGTGATCCTAAGTCACGCCTGTCTGCCAATTCCAGCACTTCCCCCACTTGAAGGATTATAACTTTCGCCCGAAGGAGTGTAAAGGTGGGGTGAGAGAGGGTGAAATGATTCTCCAGTCGGGGGCAAACCTGCCCAGAAACACACGTGGTCAGTCATGTGCCCCTACTGAGGGATTCGCCGCCTAACCCTTGGTTTAACCGCCAATTAATCGACCCGTGTATCGATCCATCGCGATTTGTTCTTCTAGAAAGCCCGTTGTTCTATCCGTTGATCCATACAAACGGGCGGCGTACAATCCGCCCCAACACGATGTTTGACCTCAACATTTCCTCAGCGGAGAGCTCTTCACCGAATTAAGGCAAGGCGCCGCCGTGTGCGGGCTTGCGGATGTATTAATGGGTGCACCAGGCCACGAATGGAGCGCTGATTCAGTGGGTATTAGGGAGCGTAGCGCGCATCTGTGCCAGATGCAGGAGATCATGGTCCGTTGCGATGCCCATCACCTCTATCAAAGAGGTAGGACCAAGCAGGGAGTGCAGGGCCGGCCGGTTCCATTCATTCTCGTTGAGAATCTCCAATTCCTGCAGAAGGGCCACTCGCGCTTCGAGAAAATCACTTAACGCCTCTGGTCCAGATTGGCTGATGTAATCTCGCTCATCCGCCCAGATATCGGTGTCTTGTGCCGTTAGATGAGGCGGTTCGGCAGCGGAGAAAGCGGCAAGCCGTGGTCGATTGACCTCCATCTCAACGTCGCGTAGATGGCAAACGATCTCAACCGGCGCCCATTCACCCGGCGCTGGTGAGCGTTTCCACTCGTCATTCGTGAACTCGCGAACAAGCGTTGCGAGAGCGCCAGCATGGCCGCGGAATCGGGCGGAGACCGCCCGCGCGGTGCGGATTTCCTCGGGATCGGGGATGTTAAGTTGCTGCCCTATCCACACAAGCAACTCGTCTAGATTCCCTCCTGGGTACCCGTCACCGGGATCGTCTGAAAGATGATAGACGCGCATGGATAAAGCCTTCGCCGGGTCGAGGTCGAGTCCGGGGTCGTTTCCCACCATCACAACCTCATGCGGTTTGCGGCCTAATTGGCCGAGGATCTCGGCGTAATAGGCTGGCTGGGGTTTTGTAAAGTGGCAGATTTCGTAGCTTGTGATCAATGTGAAAGGGAGTTCTTCAGGTGCCAGATTCGCCCATCGAAGCCGCTCCTCAATCGCAACCTTCGGAAAGAGAGGGTTGGTTGCAACGACGACCTCGAAACCCTGGTCTAGAAGACTCTCCACAACGGGCCTTGCAGAAGGGCGTATGCCAGTCACGGCTTTTAAAGATGGGAAGACTCGTTTGTAGAAGCTGTATATCTGCGCTTCAACTTCGTTCGCGTTGAGATCTAGGGCTGGATAAAAGTAATCCGCGAAAGTTTTTTCAAGAGTTACTCGGGGATCGGTGTTTTCAAGCATTTTCTGGCTGCCGACGATGAGCTCGCGAATGAAACCATCTGGAGCGTGTGTGTCCGACATGTAGTGTGCCAACCGCTGAAAATAGGCTGGGAGGAAACTCTCCATCTGGTTATCCAGGAGCGTATCGTCCAGGTCAAGAAGGATGGTTTTGAGCATTATTCCTCCGTGGAGGTTCTGAAAATCGGAAATTCGAGGTGACACTCCCCGCAGCCGATCTCTGGTTCGGGCACATCCCGGAGTGTTTTCGTGCAGAAAGCTGCTGCTTCGATCCGTCGTCGAAGACCGAAGAAGCTGCGTTCAACCTTCGCTTCCAATACCATATTCGGACAGGCGTTGGCCATCTTAATCCCGGGAACTTTACACTTTTGGCAAAGATCAGGCGTGTATTCCCCGCCGCCGGGGGTATTCTCGAGTAGACGGCATTCCTGAATGGATCGACCTCGATTGAAGTCCTCGTAATAGTAGGGGCATTCCCGACCGGCAGGGGTAATCATATTGATAGGTAGACGGTTTAGATGATCTAAACCCGGGTTAGGTATTCGCCTGTGCGGGTATCGACACGAATTTTGTTGCCCATCTCGACGAAAAGAGGGACCTGGACTTTAAGGCCAGTCTCCACCGTAACGGTTTTATTTGCGCCTGTGGCAGTGTCGCCTTTCACCGCCATCTCCGCCTCTTTGACTTCGAGATCCACCGCCGTTGGGAGTTCGATTTCGATCGGTTCTTGATCGTAGAAGGTGAGCTTCACCTCCAGGTTTTCAGTAAGGTAATTCACTGCATCTCCAAGCGCATCGCTGTCAAGTGCAGGCTGCTCGAACGAAACCACGTCCATGAAATGGTATAAGTCTCCGTCGAAATACAGGAATTGGGCGGTGCGGTAGTCGAGCCGAACGTCCTGTACCCGATCACTTGATGTGAATGATTTCTCAAGCACGGCGCCACTGCGCAAGTTGCGCACTTTTGTGCGGATCGTGGCCTTGCCCCGGCCGGGTTTATGATGGGTGTACTCGATTACTCTATAAAGGTTTCCATCCAACTCAAAGGTTACGCCATTTCGCAGTTCGTTGACATCAATCACGTTTTTTATCCTTCGACTTATGTGTTGAGATTTGGTGTGCTGATTATAGTCGGACGCGGCGAGGAGCGTCAATGTGTGGTTACAGACCAAGCCAGCGAGAAGCTGCTTCCGGAAGTTCTGCCAGGCTCCCGAGCTTGACGCTGCAGCGGGGGAGTGAATCGACGAACATGCGGCCGTAGAATTTCGAGATGATCCTGCGATCGAAGACCACTACGACGCCCCGATCTGAGCGAGTGCGGATCAAACGGCCAAACCCCTGCCGGAAACGCAGGATGGCCTCGGGAAGCATATATTCATCAAAGGGAGATTCATACGTGTCTGCACGAGCGGCGATTATTGGATCGTTGGGGACTGCAAAGGGCAGGCGCACGATCCCAAGCACTGAGAGCGCCGGTCCGGGGATGTCAACCCCTTCCCAAAAAGAGCGTGTGCCGAGCAGGACGGCTTGCTCTGTCGACCGGAAGCTCTCCAACAAGGCGTGGCGGGAGGCTCCCCGGCTCTGCTCGAAGAGATGAATGCCCTCACTTGTCAAAGGTTCAGCCAAGGCGCGGGCGGTTGTCTGGAGTTGGGCATTCGAGGTGAAGAGGACCATTGTTTTTCCTCCGATCTCCTTCACCAGGCGGATCAATCCGCTTTCGAGAGCGCGCTGATAGGCTTGTCGTTGGACGGGTTCCGGTATGTCGTTCACGAGATAGAGCAACGTGGATGTTTCGTGATCAAAGGGTGATCCCAACGCCAGCTCGTCCGCATCCTGCGCGTACAACCGCCGACGGATATAGTCGAAGTCGCCGGCTGTTGTGAGCGTAGCCGAGGTCATAATTACGGCTTCCTTTTCGTGCCAAAGATAGCGCTCCACGAGCGGTCCGACTTCGAGTGGTGCAGCGTGCAGCGAAAGGCGCTCGCCAGGGGGCCGGACATTAGCCCAATATATATCCGCCGGGTCCGGCTCGAAGATCATCCGTTCGAGGTGTTTGTAGACCTCACCGAGGCTGCGCCGGGCGATGCGTGCAGCGACCGACAGGTTTTCCGCAGCATCGACGCCCGTCTCTGCCAGACTTTCAAGATCATCTGCCATTTCTACGAGTTTCTCAACGATCTTGGCGAGCGGGCCGCGCAGATTTTCCCAGGAGATCTCCACCTTTTCCCAATCCGGGAGTGTTCTCGTGGCGGGTACGATGCGCATCTGCTGCCCGTAGAATCCCAGCTCCCGCCCTTCACGCTGATTCTCAAGTACTTCAGAGATGTGTCCGAAAAGTGTCTTGGACATCTCGATGCATTCGACGGTACGGTCGGAGACTGCGTTGATGATACGATCGACTTGTGTGGCACCCTCGGGAGGGAGCGAGGCGCGGGCGACTTCTAAAATCTGGCGCAGGAGCCCCCTTGTATGGCTTCCCAGGTCGCGCAGCACGCGTTGAACCTCCATCTCCGTTACGCTATAGCTCAGACCGTTGGTCGTCGCTGACTCTAGGTGATGCGCCTCATCGATGATAAGGTATTGATACTCGGGGATCACGCGGTTCCCGATGGCGATGTCAGCTAACAAGAGAGCGTGATTAACGATAATGATATGGGCGTGCTCGGCTGCAAGTCGAGAGCGGAAATAGGGGCAAGTCCCACCCGTATGTTGAACGCAATTCTCGATTGAGCAGTCCTCGTTATCTGCAGACAATCTCGACCAGGCTAAAGACTCCTCCCGAGGCAGGTTGAGCTCGCTGCGATCGCCGCTGCCGCCGTTGGTCAGCCAGAGAAGGAGTTTGGTGAGGACACGTGTCTCTTCCGGTGATCTCGGTCCCAGGCTTCGTAAGGTGTTGAAGCGGCGGGGGCAGAGGTAATTGCCGCGTCCTTTAAGCACAGCCGCACGGTATTCCGTATCCAGAGCCTGGTTCAGGTCCGGGATGTCTTTGTGGATCAATTGATCCTGGAGGTTGAGCGTATTGGTTGAGATGACCACTGGCCGCCCATTTTGTGCTGCCCATGCGAAGGCAGGCGCCAGGTAAGCCATCGATTTCCCCGTCCCCGTTCCCGCCTCGACCATTAAGTGCTTGCTCTCGGAGAGCGCTTCCGTCACCGCTCTCACCATGCTGATCTGCTGTGGACGATCTTCGTATTCTGGGAATGCTTTTGCCATCTGTCCACCCGGCTCGAAAATGGAGGCGATCTCCTCCACATCAAGTGGTCCAGGCTCAGCCGATGGGGTTAGCTTTTCTTCCGGAATGAGGGCTTTTGGGAACAGGGTCGGGAATTCACCCTTCGTTGGTTCTTCTTTCTCACGTCTCTCGCCGTAGGCCAGATCGAATACCCAGCCGGCTCCCCATTCAATCTCCTCTCCGTAGCGCGTAATCTCCTCCAGGATGGGGAATGGGATTGCCCGCGCTTCCTCGTATAGCTGAAGAAAAACCTGGCGAGTTGTGTGGGCGTCATCTATCGCCCGGTGGGCAGCTCGCACGGGCACGCCGAGTGACTGAGCCAATGCTTGGAGACCATACCGTCCAGCCGAGGGAAGCATGACAGAAGCCAGATCGAAAGTGTCTAGGTAGGGATTTAGTTCGAATAAGCCGCGGCGCTTCATGAATGCCAGGTCGAATTGGATGTTATGCCCCAGGATGGGCAGGTCGCCGACGAAAGCATCCAGATCGGCGAGAACATTAGTGATCCGCGGTGCACTTGAGAGCATGGCGTCCGTGATGCCGGTGAGTTGAACGATGGCGGGGGGAATCGGGCGGCCGGGGAAGATGAGTTCTGACCATTCATCTTCGACCCGGTCGCCGCGAAATCGAACCGCACCGATTTCAATAATGGCATCGCGAGCGGGATCCAGACCAGTGGTTTCGAGGTCGAAGGAGATTAGTGATTGCATAGGATTGAGGGGGGCATTATAGCATCCCTGATAGTGCCCTATGCTATACTGCGAAGGCATTTTGAGGGAGAAGTGTGAGCGCGGACTCATTTCGAAATCACGATCATGGCAACGGTAACGAATGATGAATATTGGTGTTCTCCATTATAGAAGTTCAGGATTCAGGACCGGTGCGCAATGAAAGAACCGGCGATGGATGATATGGCGCTGGCGCGGCAAGCGGGTTCAGATCCCGAGGCTTTCGGCGAGCTATACGAGCGACATATCCGGAAGATTTACAACTACATCTATTATCGGACGGGGAACTATCACGATGCCGAAGATTTGACAGAGATGGTCTTCCAGCGAGCTCTGCGGCATGTGGCAACGTTCGAGGATAAAGGAGTTCCCTTTACCGCCTGGTTGTATCGCATCGCACACAACCTGGTTGCGAATTGGCACCGCGATCGCAGTCGTCGCCCTGTCGTCCCGCTCGATCAACATGTAGCGGTGAGCGAAGTGGCTGAGCACCCAGAATCGGAGGCGATGGCGCATGAGGAGACCGAGCTGCTGATGGCGATTGTGCGGCAACTCCCTCCCGACCGGCAACAGTTATTGATCCTTAAATTTGTCGAGCGCATGTCGAACGCGGAGGTCGGAGAAGTGATGGGTAGAAGTGAGGGGGCGGTAAAAAGCCTATATCACCGGACGTTGAATACCATGCGTGCAGAAGCAAGGCGTATTGAAGAAGAGAGCTCCGAAGCCAGATCTGTAAAAGATGAAAAAGCGGGATGAGAAAAAGATGGATGCAAGCCTAAGTAAAAAGCGGTTGGAAGAATTACTTTCGGACACCCTTGTCCCGGTCGAGCCCAGTGTGCAGTTTATCCGGCGATTGCGCGCTCGATTGGTCACCTATCACGGCAGAGGTCCGCTCTCGAGCTGGATGGTCATCGTTGTGATCGCCACGGTGTTTTTATTGGCGGTTACCTCGATCGGGTTGATCATTCGTATTCTCCTCGGTTGGGTCAGCCTGATTGGGCTCATCTCCAATCGGCGGCGGGTGGAATCTGAAACGAGAGTGGCGATGTAGGACTGCGTTCTCCCTGCTATATTCAATATTGAGAGTGCTTGGACCTCTGGGAAAGAGGTCTTTTTCATTCAAGGTGAATTTCTAAGTGTCGTAATAGGGATTTCTCGCTTCGCTTGAAATGACAAAGGGGGACGAAGTGTTTCCGTGCTTGTCATTGCGAGGAGCCCGCAAGGGCGACGTGGCAATCTCAGCGCAAGAGAAGAGGAGAATGCTTCGTTGAGCATATAGATTCTCGGTTGAGTTAATGCTGATCTGGGTTCAGCTCGATCTGTATGGTGCTCATTTTTTCTGCCCCCCAAACCCCCAGCGGGGGCTCCGGGTGGAACAGTTTTCCCCCGGACCCCCTACAATTACAACAGACCATGAGAAATCCGGATACCGCCCTAGTCAGGAGCCCGCCTGGGCGAGGCCTGTCCTCTGATCCCCGGTTTTGTCGGGGGCGGTGTCGAAGGATCTCAATCTCCGCGCAAGAAAGGAGGAGATTGCTTCGTTGAGCATATCGATTCTCGGTTGAGTTAACGCTGATCCGGTTTCTGCTCAGTGTGGGGCGTGCTCATTTTTTTCTGCCCCCCAAACCCCCTACAATAAAAAGAGGCCGTGAGAAATGCGACTACCGTCCCTATCATTGAGATCTTGTCAGGGAGACGCGGCAATCTCCACACAAGAAAGGTTGAGATTGTTTCGCGGAGTTAACCGATTCTCGGTTGAGTTAATGCTAACCTGGTTTCTGCCCGGCCGGTGGTGTGCTCTGTTATTTTCCCCCCAACCCCCCAGCGGGAATTCCGGGGGGAACAGTTTTTCCCCGGACCCCCTACAATTACAACAGACCATGAGAAATCCCTGAGGCGACTCAATAGGGTGTTCGGGTCTTTGGGAAAGATGGGTTTCATTCTTAATAGAAGGGGATCTCTACAGGATCGTAATAGGGATTTCTCGTTGGACTCGAGATGACAGCGGGAGGCGATATTATCCCGCCCTTACCTTCAGAACAGCCCCCACTCGCCGCCGGTCCCAGCCTCCATCATCGATGGTTCCCACATCTCCATGCCGAGCTCGACCATCGTCTCAATCCCCGTTGCTTCGATGGCTTTGCTGCGTGTCATTTCGATCAACGCCGCTGCGTAAGGGCAGAAGGGCGTCGTCAAGATCATTTTCAGTTGGACGCTCTCCTCATCGAACGTCACATCTCGTATTAAGCCCAATTCGATAATGTTGAGCCCGAGCTCAGGGTCCATCACTTCGCGCAGTCGAATCCGAAGCGTTTTGGCTGCTTCTGGATGGGTTGAATCCGCTTCCCATATTGTCGTTGGGGTTGTTTCTTCACTCATGTTCTTTTTCACTCATTAACTGGACAGAGAAGGCACAATGTGCATCACCATCCAGCATGCTTTGCACCTGCTCGACCGGTAAGGATAGCGCCTTGGCGATGAAGGTTTGATCGATCATGCAGACCTCAGGGTGTTTCTGTCCAATTGCAAAATATGGGCAGCTAAATGCACGGATCACGATGATGTCCTCGCGCCGCTCAAACTCCGCGGTGAAACCCTCTTCGTTAAGCAGTTCAATAAGACGAACCAGGCGCGCTGTCAATGGAAGCCCCTCGAGCTGGCTGGCATATCCCTCGGCCATCGCATCGGCGATGTTTGTAAGCACACCTTCATAGTAGATGAGGGGCAGCGATTCCTTCATCTGGTCAAGAAGCCGATTGGTTAGGCGGAGATAGCGGGTGGGGAAAAGCTCGTGAGCCTCTTCCGTCAAGGAAAACAATTGATGTGGCCGACCAACGCCGTGCTTCACTTCCTCTATGCACAGCAGGCCATCAATCTGCAATTTCCCCAGGTGGTGGCGCACGGAAACGGGGGATATGCCCGCCGCTTCAGCCAATTCCTTCACTGTGCAACTGCTGCGGGCATGTAGAGTATGTAGTATCGTTTCGCGGGTTTTGGAGGCCATTTTCCGCAGTATAGCACGTCCTGCCAGCGGATGTCAATATTTCAGATATTTATGATTATAATTCGGGCGGAAACCCTTATACCCTGTGATTAACGGGTGGAATATATTAGATATTTATCACAAATATTGACATCTGGAAACGGTGCGTGCTATAATCCCTTGGTGTCCACGCTCCATTAAGGTCGTGGAAAAGAGGGCGGAGGAATTTTTATGACGGATATATTGGAAGTAAAAGACTTGCATACTTCCATCGAAGGACAGGAGATTCTTAAGGGCGTGAACCTTATCGTCCGCGAGGGGGAGATCCATGCTTTGATGGGTCCAAATGGAACGGGCAAGTCGACGCTGGCGAACGTGTTAATGGGTCACCCGTCATATAAGGTGACGAAGGGTCAGATTCTTTTCAAGGGGGAGGATCTGACAGAGATGGCTACGGATGAGCGGGCGCGGATGGGGCTGTTCCTCGCTTTCCAATATCCCGTCGCTATACCTGGGGTTTCCGTCGCCAATTTCTTGCGTCAGGCGATTAACGCTCACCGTAAAGCCCGGGACCTAGAGTATAAAGGTATCCCGATCCCTGAATTCCGGAAGCTCCTGAAGGAGAAAATGGACTTGCTCCAGATGGCGCATGAGTTCGCGGGTCGCTACCTGAACGATGGCTTCTCCGGCGGCGAGAAGAAGCGCGCCGAGATTCTACAATTAGCAACGCTGGAACCCTCCATTGCAATTCTCGATGAGACGGATTCTGGCCTGGACATCGACGCTCTGCGGATTGTGGCGAATGGTGTAAACACACTCGCCGGCCCCGATCTGGGCGTCCTGATTATCACCCACTATCAACGTATTCTGAATTACATCAAACCCGACAAAGTGCACATTATGCTCGATGGTCGGATCGTTGAGTCTGGCGGAGCAGATCTAGCGCAGCACCTGGAAGAGCAAGGCTACGATTGGGTTCGTGAAAAGCACAATGGGAAGGTACAGGGGTAGGGAGGCTTCGGCGGTATGGCTGCTTCAGGGGATCTCAAGAATCTCCAAGATATTGATCAATATAAGTACGGATTTAGCGATCCCGACGTCTCGGTATTCAAAACCCGTAAAGGTTTGGACCGAGAAGTAGTGGAGCAGATCTCGGCAATCAAAGGCGAACCGAAGTGGATGCTCGAATACCGCTTGAAGGCATACGAACACTTCTTAGAACGGCCGATGCCAACCTGGGGTGGCGATGTCAGCGGTCTTGACCTGGATAATATTTACTACTACGTCAAACCGGCGGAGAAGGAAGGGCAATCCTGGGATGATGTTCCTGATTCGATCAAGGAGACCTTCGATAAGCTGGGCATCCCCGAGGCCGAGCAAAAGTTTCTCTCTGGCGTTGGTGCGCAGTACGAATCGGAAATGGTGTACCACAGCATCCTGGAGCATCTCGAAGAACAAGGCGTAATATTCCTCAGCATAGAAGAAGGCCTTCGGCAGCACCCAGATTTATTCCGTGAATATTTCGGAACGGTCATCCCCTATACCGACAATAAGTTCGCCGCATTGAACGGTGCGGTGTGGTCGGGCGGGTCTTTTGTCTACGTCCCGCCCGGGGTGAAAGTGGAGCTCCCGCTTCAAGCTTATTTCCGCCTGAATGTTGCCAACATCGGTCAATTTGAACGCACGATAATCATCGTCGACGAAGGTGCGGATGTTCACTACGTGGAGGGCTGTACGGCGCCGACTTACTCGACGGATTCTTTGCACAGCGGTGTGATCGAGATCATCGTCAAACGCGGCGCACGCAGCCGCTACACAACGATTCAGAATTGGTCGAACAACGTTTACAACCTGGTCACCCAGCGGGCGATGGTTTTTCAAGATGCCTCCCATGACTGGGTGGATGCCAACATCGGCAGCAAACTTACGATGAAATACCCATCCTGCTACTTGATGGGAAAGGGCGCACGCGGCGGGATCCTTTCCATGGCTTTTGCCACTGACGGGCAGCATCAGGATACAGGCGGGAAAATGATCCATGTCGCACCACATACGACCAGTAAGATTACCGCTAAATCGATAAGCCAGGGCAGCGGCCGGTCATCCTATCGTGGATTGCTGAAAGTTCATGACGGTGCGGTCGGATCGAAGTCGAATGTTGTTTGCGATGCGCTGCTTCTGGATCCGCAATCGCGCTCGGACACTTACCCCTATATTGAAATCGACGAGGATGATGTCAGCATCGGGCATGAAGCCTCGGTGAGCAAGGTTGGCGAGGAACAGCTTTACTACTTAATGAGCCGTGGATTAAGCGAGGAAGAAGCGATCACGATGGTCGTCTCCGGTTTCATCGAACCACTGGTTAAAGAGCTTCCGATGGAGTACGCCGTAGAGATGAACCGTCTGATCCAGCTTCAGATGGAAGGCTCGATCGGGTAAGAGCGGTAACCGGTCCATGTCATCCTAATGATAGATTTCAAGATGAGGTTGTTGAGAGCATGAGTTCCCGAACTGTTAGCCGGCGTAAACGCGTAGTACGAAAGCAGGAAGCGCCGGAATTCAGCTTCACACGTGAAGATGTCGAGGGTATCTCTCAAGCTCTTGGCGAGTCAGAAGCGTTTAAAGCAAAGCGGATGGCAGCATGGGAGAAGTTTAAGGATTTCCCGATGCCGTCGACGAGCGATGATGCATGGCGGCGGACGGACATTCGCGGTCTCGATGTTGACCGGGTCAGATTACAGGCGAGTGCGAAAACGCCAGTTGCATCAGAGTTGCGCCAACCACTTGTTGCCGAGTCTCATGGCGCGCTGTTAGTCCTACAACCGGGACATGCTCCAGAACTTCAAACGGAAGACGACCTCCAGGAACAGGGAGTGGTGTTCACGGATTGGGCTACTGCTGTGCGGGAACACACAGAGATCCTCGATCGTTATATGGATACAGTCGTTGCGGCTGAAGACGGCAAGTTCGCCGCGCTCGCTGCGGCGATGAGTCAGGAAGGCGTGCTGCTCTACGTCCCCGCTGGTGTTCAGCTCCAACAGCCGCTGCACTCGATTTTCTGGGCGCCGGGCACTGGAGCGGCGTTTTTCCACCGGGTGCTCATCGTTCTTGAGCGTGGTGCGTCGGCAACTTTCTTCCACGAAACCGCTTCGCCGACGGAAAATGAAGGCCAGGCGGTTCACGCCGGAATTGTCGAAATCTCCGTCGCGGAGGAGGCCTCGCTGAAGTTCGTGGAAGTGCAAAATCTTGGCGGGCATGTTTGGAACTTCACGCATGAACGAGCGAAGGTCGCACGTGAAGGCCGGTTGGACTGGATTTTCGGTGCGGTTGGGAGTCAGCTGACGAAGACTTTTTCCGATTTGGACCTGACGGGGCAGGGAGCGGAGGGGCGTATTTCCGGATTCTACTTCGCCAGCGAACGGCAACATTTCGATCATGATACGCAGCAGAATCATCTGGCGCCGAACACGACGAGCGATCTGCTTTACAAGGGCGCGCTGGTCGATCAGAGCCGTTCTGTTTGGCAGGGGATGATCTATGTAGCACCTGAGGCGCAAAAGACGGATGGTTTTCAGGCAAATCGAAACCTGATTTTAAGCAAGAAAGCGCGCGCTGATTCTATTCCCGGTTTGGAAATCCTGGCGGATGATGTCCGCTGCACCCACGGCGCCACGGTTGGCCAATTAGAAGAAATGCCGATTTATTATTTGATGACGCGTGGTTTTCCACGTGAGGAGGCTGAGCGAATGATGATTGACGGCTTCTTCGCACCCATTATGGAGCGCATCCCCTTCGACGGCGTGCGGGAGCGTTTTCGGGGGATGATCGAAGCGAAACTTGGCAATTAAAGGCGGACTGTCATACAATAATAAGCTAGTCCGTCTGAGATAAAAAGCGAGAGATAGTATATGGCAAGAAAGATGAATGGCAGTACGACAATTAACAGGATAGATAAACATCTTCACTCGGTTGGAGAGGTCGTTGAAGTTTACTGCGATCATAATAGGGATGGCCGCCGAGTGCGTGACTGGCTGCAAGGTGTCGTCGTGCAAGTGGACGAGAAAATGGTTGCAATCCAGTTCACTGAAGACGTGTACCTGACCGATGGCTGGATGGTCCCCGATCGAGTCCTCTGGACGCAGCACAGCAGTGAATCCATCCGTCAGGCAAAACGAAAACGCAAACGGGCTAAGCGCAAATCCTGACAGGCATTCCAAAATCTAGGTGAGGGTTTAATGGGATTATCCTTTGAATCAACCACGCTTGACATCCCGGCGATACGTCGGGATTTTCCAATTCTTGAACGCGAGACGGACCCGGGAGTAAAGCTTGTTTATCTGGACAACGCGGCGACATCTCAGAAGCCCGTGCAGGTAATCGAGTCAATGGATTTCTATTATCGGCAGATGAATTCAAATATCCACCGCGGCATCCACTGTCTGGCGGAGGAAGCTACGGTCGCCTACGAAGGCGCTCGCAAGAAGATCGCCTCCTTTATCGGTGCGGAGAGCTGGCGGGAGATTGTCTTTACACGCAATACGACAGAGTCTCTCAACTTGCTGGCATACAGTTGGGGCAGGGCAAACCTGAAAGCGGGCGATCGTATCCTGCTGACGGAGATGGAACATCACTCAAACATCGTGCCCTGGCAGATGCTGGCGGGCGAGGTGGGTGTGAAGCTCGATTTCGTCACATTAACCGACCAGGGGATGCTGAACCTGGATTCGTATACAACCCTGCTCGAACGCGAACCGAGATTAGTCTCTTTCACTCAGATGTCCAATATGCTGGGAACGATCAACCCGGTCGCCGAGATGACCGAGCAGGCGCATCGTGCGGGTGCAGTTGTGATCGTCGATGCGGCGCAATCTGTGCCGCACATGCCCGTCGACGTACAGAAGCTAGGCGTGGATTTCATGGTGTTCTCGGCGCATAAGATGTTGGGCCCGACCGGGATCGGCATCCTGTATGGGCGCAAAGAACTGCTGCAGGAGATGCCGCCGTTCCTCGGCGGCGGAGATATGATCAAGCGAGTGCAGCTTGGGGGCTTCACGATGAATGACCTGCCCTACAAATTCGAAGCCGGTACACCCGCTATCGCCCAGGGGATCGGTTTTGGAGAGGCTGTAGACTATCTGGCGAACTTGGGAATGGAGGCAGTCCATCAATACGAGCAGTCGTTGACTGCTTATGCGCTCGAACGTCTGGAAGAAGTTCCGGGTATTCAAGTTTACGGTCCTGGGGCGGGAGACAAGGGCGGCGTGCTCTCCTTCATCTACGATGGCATCCACACGCATGACGTGGCGCATATCCTGGATTCCTTCGGGATCGCGGTACGCGCCGGTCATCACTGTGCCCAACCGGCTCATCAACATTTCGACATCGATGCTACAACGCGCGCCTCTTTCTATATCTACAATGTGAAAGAAGAAGTTGACCAATTGATCGAGGGTCTTTACAAGGTGAAAGAAATCTTCGGCTAGTGGAAAAGGGGATCGAGGCCATTTCTGCTGTTCACGGATCCAGGGTTTCACCAAAATCAATCTGGAGCGGGTATGACGAATAATGGATGATTTCTATCGAGAACTGATCATAGACCGTTATAAAAACCCACAAATGCGGGGCGAACTGGACCCGCATGATTATTCGTACGAGGACGACAATCCTCTATGCGGGGATGAAATTCGCATCGACCTGCGGGTGGATAGGGATAACCGCATTACCGAAGCGGTGTTTACGGGTAAGGGGTGTGCGATTTCTCTGGCATCTGCTGATTTACTCGTCGAATCAATCGTAGGCAAGACTCTCGATGAGATAAAAACGCTCTCGAAAGATGACATCATCGAGATGCTGGGTATTGAGTTAGGACCCGTGCGATTGAAGTGTGCGTTGCTCTCCTTGAAGGTTCTCAAAGCCGGGATTTATGGTTTGGATGAACTTGAAGAGGAGCTATTTCTATAAGGATTATCGGTTTTCTTGAAGGCTGGATTTTCTCCGAGGGGCGGATGTACAACTACAAGACCTATAAAGAAGAGGATGTAGAATTCGTTGCAGTAGCCTCGGAAAATGAGGTCGGGAATGGAGAGCGGATCCTGCTTGAGATCGATGGGCAGGGGATCGCCCTGTTCAATATCGCCGGGAAATTCTTCGCTATCGCCGATGTATGCTCGCATGATGATGGTCCCGTGGCGGAGGGGGAGCTGGAGGCGTATGAAATTATCTGCCCGCGGCATGGAGCCCGTTTTGATTTGCGAACGGGGAAGGCGCTGACGCTTCCCGCGGTCGTTGATATCCCCGCATACTCGGTGAGGGTCGAGGGTGGTGAGATTTTAATCGGGCTGCCGGTGGGAGGGTAAAGGTGGCCGCGATTGCTCTTTAGAGAGCTTTTTTCAGATAGGCACACGGGGAGGTTGCACCGTGTTCGGAGATGGGTTGTCGGTTATTGTGGTGTCAGGTAGCTCTGCTTCCGGTCGCAGGTGCAGCCTGCGCTTTGAGGTTTGCGCGTATGAACGAATGGAGAGATCACTGCAGAGGTGATGATTTATTTCTTCCCCCCTATTGTCCCCCAAAGGGGGACTGTGGGGGACTC